>Ga0310345_10000869_pt1 | contig 37716 bp, 34 predicted proteins | sample HC15DNA20500_MG_FD_204667 | JGI IMG/M metagenome (GOLD analysis project Ga0310345, IMG submission 204667) | Marine microbial communities from station ALOHA, North Pacific Subtropical Gyre - HC15-DNA-20-500_MG | ecosystem: Environmental > Aquatic > Marine > Oceanic | place: Pacific Ocean: North... | reverse complement strand
CGACAATGTACCGGCGGAAAACCGCTGGTATTCCCGTGATGTGGACGCCATGGCGGCGCAACAGGGGCTGTCCCCGGTGGCGCCGTATTTTGTGGATGCCGAGGCCGCTGGCGCGGGCCTGCCCGTGGGCGGGCTCACAGTGATTCAGTTCCGCAATAATCATCGGGTCTATGCCCTGACCTGGTTTGCGCTGGCGCTGGGGATGGTGCTGGCGGCCTGGTTGGTGCTGCGGGATTCACGCCGAAAGCGCTAAACTGGGGTCATGGAAACCATGTCATCTGCTCATTCAACCTCGTCGGCGTCTGCGCCGGGTCCGCTGTTTTCGGCCATTCGCCGCAACAGCGATGACATCACCGGACGCAAGAACCTGCAATTGCTGATCCAGCTCCGCTGGATCGCCATGTTTGGCCAGTTTGCCACCATTCTGGTGGTGAACTATGGCTTCGGGATTGCGCTGCCAGTGGCACACATGCTGGTGGTGTTGTTCGGGTTGCTGCTGCTCAATGCCGTGAGCATGCTGCGCATGAAGCTGCCTCGCGCCATTGGTAATACCGAGCTGTTTCTCTCGCTGCTGATTGATGTTGCGACCCTGACGCTGCTGCTGGCGCTCAGTGGCGGCGCGACCAACCCCTTTGTGTTCCTGTATTTGCTGCAAGTGATCCTGGGGGCCGTGTTGCTGGAGGTGTGGTCCACCTGGGTGATCCTGGTCACCACCACGTTGTGCTTTGGCTGGCTCGCCTGGTACGGACATCCGTTGCCCATGCCGCTGGACCACTCCGAAGGGCTGTTCAGCCTGTACATTGAAGGCATGATGATCTGCTTCGTGCTCAACGGCGTGCTGCTGGTGATCTTCATCAACCGTATTACCCGTAACCGCCGCCAGCGTGACGAACACCTGGCCGAGCTGCGCCAGCGAGCCGCAGAAGAAGAGCATATTGTGCGTATGGGCTTGCTGGCCTCCGGTGCGGCCCATGAACTGGGCACGCCATTGGCGACCCTGTCGGTGATTTTGGGGGACTGGAAGCATATGGAGCCCTTCAAATCCGATGGTGATATGGCCCAGGAAATTGCTGAAATGCAGACCCAGGTACTGCGCTGCAAGTCGATCGTCAGCGGCATCCTGTTGTCCGCGGGTGAGGCCCGGGGAGAGTCGTCGGAAGAAACCACCGTTCGGGAATTTCTGGATGAGCTGGTGGAGGAATGGCGCGATACCCGCCCGGTGAAAGATTTTATTTACCTCAATGATTTCGGCACGGATCTGAGTATCGTCTCTGATTCGGCACTGAAACAGAGTATTCACAACGTGCTGGACAATGCTCTGGAAGCGTCGCCGAACTGGGTCCGGCTGGATGTTCATCGCGAAGAGGAAACCTTGCTGGTATCGGTGACCGATCGTGGGCCGGGTTTTCCAGCGGAGATGCTGGATAACCTGGGCCGCCCCTATCAGTCCAGCAAGGGGCGGCCGGGCAGTGGGCTGGGGTTGTTCCTGGTGATGAATGTCTTGCGCACCCTCGGGGGCAACCTGCGGGCACGCAATCTGGTCCAGGGTGGGGCGCTGGTGACCTTGTCACTGCCGCTATCGGTCGTGACACTGGAAGAGGAGTGAGGCGTGTCTGACGCTGTGGAAGAACGTTTGCTGTTGATTGTCGAAGACGACGAGGCGTTTGCCCGAACCCTGAGCCGGTCGTTTGAGCGGCGTGGTTACCGGGTGCTCCATGCGGACAGCCTGGAAAGCGCACAGGATCTGCTGGCGGATCACGACCCCGGCTATGCCGTGGTGGACCTGAAATTGAAGGGCGACTCTTCCGGGCTCGCCTGCGTGCAGGCCCTGCATCAGCACGATGACCAGATGTTGATCGTGGTGCTCACCGGTTATGCCAGCATTGCCACGGCGGTGGAAGCCGTGAAGTTGGGGGCCTGTCACTACCTTGCCAAGCCATCCAATACCGACGATATCGAAGATGCCTTCAATCGGGCCGAAGGCAATACCGAAGTGTCCCTGACCGCACGTGCGACTGACCTGAAAACCCTGGAATGGGAACGCATCCACGAAACCCTGGCGGAAACCGGGTTTAATATTTCAGAAACGGCTCGCCGCCTGGGGATGCACCGCCGCACGTTGGCTCGCAAGCTGGAAAAGCAGCGGGTCAAATAGGGCAATGAATAGTTAACAGTTAACAGTTAACAGTGAATAGCGAAATTCAAAGTCAAAATCTTTTGCGTCACGTAAGTCCCCCGTAGGCGCGTCGCTGGCGGCGCGATCCCATAAGGTTGTTATCGCGCCGCCAGCGACGCTCCTACAAAAAGAGGGGGGTGTCGAAAAGCGATCACGCCATTCGATTGGCTATGGAAAGCCCATTGTCTCAAGGAGAGATACCATGACTGATGTTCGCGTTAACCCCTATCTGAATTTTCCTGGTAATTGTCGTGAGGCGTTTGCGCTGTATGCGCAGGTGCTGGAGGCCGAGATCAGTTTTCTGATCACGATGGGGGAATCGCCCATGGCCGATCAGGTGCCGCCGGAAAGCCACGACCATATCTGTCACATCTGCCTGCAAGGCGAGGGTGTTGTTCTGATGGGATCGGATTGCCCGCCGGACCAGTATGAAAAGCCCCAGGGCACCATTATCAATGTGGCCGCAGACAGTGCCGAAAAAGCAGAGCGGGTATTTGCGCAATTGAGTGCGGGTGGGCAGGTAACCATGGCGCTGGAAGAGACCTTTTGGGCGGAACGTTTTGGCATGTGCATCGACCGCTTCGGGGTGCCATGGATGGTCAACTGCGACAAACCCATGCCCTGACAGGTGTCTGTGCCGGCATGAGTTCGTATACTGCTGACCATGAGCCAGACACCTGCTTCCGATAACGGCATTTTTTTATGGATGACCTACCAGGCCATGACCCGCGCCGGGCTGGACTGCGCGGCCATTTTTGCCAGTATCGGCATGCCGGATGAGCCGCCGGACCAGTCCGAGCGACGGATCAATTCTCCTCAACAGCGTTTCTGGGCCGCGGCGCAGCGGGTGAGTGGCGACCCGGATATCGGGCTGCATATTGGTGAGCTGATGCCACCGTTTCGTGGCCAGGTGCTGGAGTACCTGTTTCTGTCCAGTCCCACCTTTGGTGACGGATTGCAGCGGGCATTGCGCTATAACCGGTTGATGACAGATGCCCTGCAATTGCAACTGCGGGTGGAGTCCGGGGTAGCCATTCTTGCCGGGCTGGAACACCCCGAACGTCATTATCTCGAGTGCGCCACCACCCTGGTGCTGCGTTTTTTGCAGCAGGTCAGCGATGGGGAGTTTCGTCCTGATCGGGTGATGTTCTCCCATACCCGGGGGGCCAGCGCCGAGGCGTATCAGCGTGTCTACGGTTGCCCGGTGGTGTTGGGGGCGGAAGAAGGGGCAATACATTTCGATGCTGCCCTGCTGGCGCGGTCGTCCCTGGCGGCGGAGCCGGAGCTGTTACGCGTGCATGAAACCCTGGCCGCCCGAAAGCTGGAGGATCTTGCGCGCCAGGATTTTCTGCATACGGTGGAGCAGGCGCTGGGTGGCTTGCTGGAGCAGGGGGATGCGTCACTGGATGCGCTGGCGGAACGGCTGGGGCGGACACCGCGCAGCCTGCGCAGTGAGTTATCGGCGTTGGGAACCAGCTTCAAGGAGGTGCTGGCCGGTTACCGCGAGCGTTTGGCCCGGCGCCTGTTGGCTCGCACCCAGGAGCCGATTGACCAGATTATCTACCTGACCGGTTTTTCCGAACCGGCGGCCTTTACCCGGGCGTTCAAGCGCTGGACCGGCGAAACCCCCACCGCGTTTCGAAAACGCATGCACGCGGAACACCGCGATTTTTGATCCTGCTGACAGGCCGTTCTCCGCTGGCGATCAAAAGAGACACGGCCTGTGTACGGCATGATGGAGCCTCTGTCATTGTTATGAGGGTTTCCCATGCTTGGTTTTCCTGTCGCGTTGCTCACGGCCAATGCCTTTGAATGGTATGCCCACAAGGTGTGGCTGCACGAGTATCCCCGCAAGCATCGCAACAGCCCTTTCTTCAGTCATATTCGCCATCACAAACGTGTGCGGCTGAACGGGTTCGAGGACGAGCATTACACGATGCCCATGTTCCAGGATCAGGAAATCTTCAACGAAAAAGTGGCCTTGATCGGGCTGTGTGCGGTGTTTACCCCGACGGTGGCAGTGGCGCCGTTTTTTACCGCGGGGATCTATTATTCCGCCTGGCAGTACTGGCACAAACACAGCAAGGCGCACCTGCAGCCTGAGTGGGCCCGCACCCAACTGCCGTGGCACTACGACCATCACATGAACACCCACCAGGATGCAAACTGGTGCGTTACCCGGCCCTGGTTTGATTACCTCATGGGCACCCGGGTGATTGGTGACGACAGTGTGGCGGAAACCAATCCGTTGGGTATGGCATTGCCCGACTGGCTGGAGCGGCCGGTGAATCGGGTGGCGCGTCGTTTGCTGCCGAAGGCGTTCCAGCGACTGGACTCCAATCGCCATAGTGAACACGGGCGTCGTCAGCGTGGCGAGGTGGAGGAGATCGCAGCCTAGACGAGGGGGCGCAACATCAGTGCAGCTGTTCTGGCGGCGGTGTGTAGCGGTGGGGCGGTAATTCGACTCGCTGCACGACGCCGCCCATGACGATGGTGTGGCCAGAATAGCGCTCGCCGCCTGTGACGGTGAACTCAAACCGGTAAATGCGGGTGATACGCAGTTTGTCATTGCCATCGCGTTGTAGCGTGAGCTTTTCCATCCCTACCGTGTCATCCAGGAATTCCACCTGTTCCCGCTCGCAGTATTTTCGGGTGTAGACCAGGGCGCGTTCACGAATACCGTGGGCGCGCCAGAACAGCGCCGCAATGATCACCACGGTGGTCACCAGCAGGATGTCCGCCATATCCAGATTCATCGGCGCGCTCCCGGCAGGCCGCCGAACAGGCTATGCCACTGGGCTTCACTCAGGTTGTCCAGCGTGTCCATGTTGCGTTCGGGAATGGCCTCTGGGTCCGGGTAGCTGGCCAGCCCGGCCTCCAGGCTCTCTTCGCGTAGCAGGTGCAGTATCGGGTAGGGGGCCCGGTTGGTGTAGTTGCCCGGATCAGCGGCCTCGGTGTCGGCAAACTGGTAGGCCGGATGAAAGGTCGCGATCTGGAAGGTGCCCACCCAGTCTTCCTGTTCCAGCAGCGCATCGGCCAGGTCCAGCATGTCGTTGTAGTCGTAGAAGTCGTCCAGCTGGTCGGGAATGATCAGCAGGGTGGTGTCGACGGTAGATGCTGGCGTCGTGGCGAGAATTTGTAGCTCGTCAAAGAGATCCTGCATCAGTGTTTCCACATTGCGGCTGTCGCTGACCGCGAAGCGCACTTGCCCTTTCTGGAAAGGCTTGCGGGCGAAGGGGCACAGGTTGAGGCCGATCACGACCTGTTCCAGCCACTGGCGGGTCTGGTTGATGTAGCGGGTTTTTTCTACGTCGTTCATGCAGTGAAGCACTCTAAAGATGTCGTAGGGTGGACATTCCCGAAGGGACTTTCCGCCTCTGGGTGTTCATGGCGGAGATTGGCTGACGCCAATTTCCGCCCTACGGTCAGGTTGTATGCCCGCTCGTTGTGGGAGCGATGGTTCCATCGCGACATTGACGCATCGGCTATCGCGGTGGAATCACCGCGCCTGGAGGCAACCTCAATCCGGTATTTCAATGGTGTCGCCCACTCTCACTACCCCGGTGGAGAGGATTTCACAGCGCAGTCCGCCTCGTCCCATCAACGCCTTGATGATCTGGGTGGGGGTGAGCTCGCCGGCCAGCAGGTTGCCCACCACGGAGCAGGGCTCGCACAGTTCGATGCCGCGCACCCGTACCGGGCCGACCATGAACTCGCGTCCCTCCAGGGCGTTCAGGTCCACGCCCGTGGTGACAATGTTGCGGCGCAGCTGGTGGGGGTGTACCTCCTGACCGAACTTCTGATTAAAGGCGTCCACGGCCTCGTGTCCGATCAGGGTGAGCTGTTCCTCGGGCTTGGTGTTCCGCTTGCAGTGGCGGTCGCCGACGATGCCACAGCCAGCACGCAATTGTACCGCCTCGTGGCCTGTCATGGGCCCGCGGGATTCATCGGCAGTGTAGAGGGCGACAATGTTCATGGTTGATAACGCTGGACGCCAGATACCTGGCGCCAAACGCAAACAGCATCCGGTTGAAGTTATGCGGTCTAGTCTACATGAGCGTAGCTTGTGTGGGAGCCAGCCTGCTGGCGAAATATCGCTTGCAGGCCGGCTCCCACAGCCGCAAGGCCGGTGGGCTAATGTCTGGCGTCTGACGTTAACATTGACTACAATTTCAGCCATCGACCCCGTTTGAGAAAGGACGTCCCCCTTGGAACGTGCCCTGATCAACAGCTTTGCTTTCCTGTCCGCACCCGCCAGCTGGCGATGGTGACGCTCCCCCTGTGTCTGCCGTAATGCGCTGACACGCCCTTTTTGCCTCATTTTTCTCTACAATCGGCTTTCTCGACATCGGCCTGCCTGAAAAGGGTCGGATAAGGAAAAACCATGTCACCACAAGAACTGGATCGTTACGCCCAACAGGGCTTTACCCGCGTGCCCGTTGTGCGCGAGGTGCTGGCGGACCTGGATACCCCGTTGACCGCCTACCGCAAACTGGCTCAGGGGCCATACAGCTACCTGTTTGAATCCGTCCAGGGTGGCGAGCGCTGGGGGCAGTATTCCATCCTCGGGCTGCCTGCCACCGAGGTCATCCGCATTACCGGCAAGACCGTGTCGGTGAGCAATGACGACGGCACCCGCGAACAGCAAGTGGAAGATCCGATTGCCTGGATCGAACAGTATCGTCAGCACTATCAGGCTCCGGAAATTCCCGGTTTGCCACGCTTTAATGGCGGGCTGGTGGGGTATTTTGGTTACGACAGCGTCCGCTACTTTGAACCGAAGTTGGGCCCGGCGCCGGGCAAGGATGTGCTGGGTGTGCCCGATATCCTGCTGATGCGCTCTGAAGAAGTGGTGGTGTTCGACAACCTGCGCGGGGCCCTGTACCTGATTGTCCATGTGGATCCGACGGCAGCAGGTGCCGCTGAACAGGCAGAGGCCCGCCTTGAGGCACTGGAGCAGCAGCTGCGGGCGCCACTGCCGGAGCCGGAGCATGTGGTTTACGGTGACCCGGTGGACGAGAGCGATTTCCAGAGCGAATTCCCCGAAGCCGAGTTCAAGGCCGGGGTCGAGAAAGTTCGCGACTATATTCTGGCCGGGGACGTGATGCAGGTGGTGCCGGCCCAACGGATGAGCTGTCCGTTCAAGGCCCCCGCACTGGACCTGTACCGGGCCCTGCGTTATCTGAACCCGTCGCCGTACATGTTCTATCTGGACCTGGACGATTTTCATATCGCCGGTTCGTCACCGGAGATCCTGGCGCGGGCCGAGCAGGGCGCAGTGACGGTGCGCCCTATTGCCGGGACGCGCAAGCGCGGTGCCACGGTGGAAGAAGACAAGGCGTTGGAAGCGGACCTGCTGGCGGATCCCAAGGAAATCGCCGAGCACCTGATGCTGATTGATCTGGGCCGCAACGATGTGGGCCGTGTGGCCAAACCCGGCAAGGTGAGCCTGACAGACAAGATGGTGGTGGAACGCTACTCCCATGTGATGCATATCGTCTCCAATGTGGAAGGGGAATTGAAAGACGGCCAGGGGCCGCTGGACGTGCTCAGTGCCACGTTCCCGGCGGGCACCCTGAGTGGTGCCCCCAAGATCCGCGCCATGGAAATCATCGACGAGCTGGAACCCACCAAGCGGGGGGTCTACGGCGGGGCGGTCGGTTACATCGGGTTTAATGGTGATATGGACACGGCTATCGCCATCCGCACGGCGGTGGTGAAGGACGAGCGTCTCTATGTGCAGGCCGGTGCCGGCATCGTAGCGGACTCGGTGCCCCAGTCCGAATGGGACGAGACCATGAACAAGGCCCGGGCGGTATTCCGGGCGGTGAATCTGGCATTGGGTGGTCTCAACCTGGCAGACGGAGGGCAGCGGTAATGCGTGTCTTGATGATCGATAACTACGACAGTTTTACCTACAACCTGGTGCAGTACCTGCAGGAGCTGGGGGCCGAGGTGCTGGTACACCGCAATGACCAGATCACCATCGAGGACATCGAAGCGCTCAATCCGGACCGCCTGATGGTGTCTCCCGGGCCTTGTACGCCCAACGAAGCCGGCGTCTCCATCGCCGCCATCAAGCACTTTGCCGGCAAGCTGCCAATTCTGGGGGTGTGTCTGGGGCACCAGAGTATTGGCCAGGCCTTTGGTGGCAAGGTGGTGCGGGCCCGCCAGGTGATGCACGGCAAGACCTCGCCGATCCACCACAGCGGTGTGGGCATCTTCCGGGATCTGCCGTCACCCTATATCGCCACCCGGTACCATTCCCTGGTGGTGGAAAAAGACAGCCTGCCGGATTGTCTGGAGATTACCGCCTGGACCCAGAACGCTGACGGCAGCATGGACGAGATCATGGGTATGCGGCACAAGACCCTGCCCATTGAGGGGGTGCAGTATCACCCCGAGTCCATTCTGAGTGAGCACGGCCATGCCCTGCTCGAGAACTTTCTGAAAAACGCACAACAAGGGGACGCCGCATGAATATCCAGCAGGCGCTGGCCAAGGTGGTCGAGCAGATCGATCTCAGCGTGGACGAGATGCAAGAGGTCATGCGCCAGATCATGACCGGCGGCGCCACCGATGCACAGATTGGTGCTTTCATGGTGGCGCTGCGCATGAAGAGTGAATCGCTGGATGAAATCACCGGCGGTGTGCAGGTCATGCGCGAGTTGGTCACTGCGGTTCCGGTGCAAAACCGCCAGTATCTGGTGGATATCGTGGGCACCGGGGGGGACGGTGCCAACCTCTTTAATGTGTCGTCTGCCAGCGCCTTTGTGGCGGCCGCTGCCGGGGCCCGGGTGGCCAAGCACGGTGGCCGGTCGGTGAGCTCCAAAAGCGGTTCTGCCGATCTGCTGGAAACCGCCGGCATTGCGCTGGACCTGAGCCCGGAACAGATCGGCAGCTGCGTGGATAACGTGGGGGTGGGCTTCATGTTTGCCCCGAATCATCACAAGGCCATGAAATACGCGGTGGGGCCGCGCAAGGAACTGGGTATGCGCACCCTGTTCAACATCCTTGGGCCCATGACTAACCCTGCCGGGGTTCAGCGCCTGGTGCTGGGGGTGTTCAGTGAGAAGTTGTGTCGGCCGATGGCGGAAGTAATGGGGCGTCTGGGGGCAGAGCATGTGATGGTGGTGCACAGCAAGGATGGTCTGGACGAGATCAGCCTGGCGACCCGCACTCATGTGGCCGAGTTCAAGAACGGTGAAGTCAGCGAATACACGATCACCCCGGAAGAGCTGGGGCTGGAGTCGGATTCGCTGGTGGGGCTCGATGTAACCGATTCCGCGGCGTCGCTGGCGCTGATTCGCGATGCCTTCGGCAAGCGCAGTAACGAAGCAGCCCGCAAGGCGGCAGACATGATCGCCCTCAATGCCGGGGCGGCCATTTATGTCAGCGGTGTTACCCGCTCTCACAAAGAGGGGGTACGAATGGCGGAAGACCTGATACACAATGGAGAGGCAGCGGAGCGCATGCGCGAGCTGGCCCAGTTCAGCACAGCCCTCACTGCAGCGGACTGACAAGGAGAACGGTTATGAGCACAGGCACCATTCTCGACAAGATTATTGCCCGCAAGCAGGAAGAAATCGCGGTGGGCAAGAACAACTACTCGCTTGGCGACCTGCAATCCATGGCGGAGAACCAGGGCAAGGCCCGTGGTTTTGCCAAGGCCCTGTTCCAGCGTATTCGCGACAAGCAGCCTGCAGTGATTGCCGAAATCAAGAAAGCGTCCCCCAGCAAAGGGGTGATTCGCGATGATTTCGATCCGGTGGCGATTGCCCGCAGTTACGAAGCCAATGGGGCAGCGTGCCTGTCGGTGCTTACCGACCAGGATTTTTTTCAGGGCCATGAAGACTATCTGCGTGCCGCCCGCAATGCGGTAAGCCTGCCGGTGATTCGCAAGGATTTCATGATCGACCCATGGCAGATTTTCGAATCCCGCGCCATGGGGGCCGATGCGGTATTGCTGATCGTGGCAGCGCTGTCCGATGACCAGCTGAACGAGCTTTATCACGCTGCCCAGCGCGCCGGCTGCGATGTGTTGGTGGAAGTGCATACCCAGCAAGAGCTGGAGCGGGCCGTGGCCCTGAATGCCGAGCTGATCGGCATCAATAACCGCAACCTGCACACCTTCGAGACCAGCCTCAGCACCACCCTGGCCCTGGCCGAGCAAGCCCCGGCAGACCGGTTGATCATCACCGAAAGTGGTATCCACACCGCCGATGATGTGAAGCTGATGCGCAGCAACAGCATCCACTCTTTCCTGGTAGGCGAAGCCTTTATGCGCGAAGAGGATCCGGGGAAGGCGTTGAAGGCGCTGTTTTTCAGTTAACAGTTAATAGTGAACAGTTAACAGCGTCGCGGGGTGCGAGGGTGTTAGCGGAAAGGTTCGAGGCCGCGCCCGGATTCCGGGTGCGGCCTTGTTGTTTTGGCAACCCTTCCGTCGAAGCCGCTGCAGGAGCGCCGCTTGAGGCGGCTTCAATACATGTTGTCCGAAACAAAAAGGCCGCACCCGGAATCCGGGCGCGGCCTCTATGCTTTCAGATCAGGGTGGTGCCAATCCGCGACGCTGTTAACTGTTCACTGTTAATTGTTAACTGCCTTTCAGCGCGTCCCGTAAACCACCATCGTCTTACCCTTAACCGACACCAGCCCCTGCTCTTCCAGGTTCTTGAGAACCCGGCCGACCATTTCGCGGGAACAGCCGACGATGCGGCCGATTTCCTGGCGGGTGACTTTGATCTGCATGCCATCCGGGTGGGTCATGGCGTCAGGTTGCTTGCACAGGTCCAGCAGGGTGCCAGCCACGCGACCGGTGACGTCCAGGAACGCCAGATCGCCCACTTTGCGGGTGGTGGCACGGAGGCGACCGGCAATCTGGGCGGAGACGGCGAACAGGATGTCAGCGTCTTCGCGGGCCAATTGCTTGAACTTGGAGTAGCTGACTTCCGCTACTTCACACTCGGTCTTGGCCTTTACCCACGCAGAGCGGGAAGGATCGTTTTCAAACAAGCCCATTTCACCGAAGAAGTCTCCTTCATTCAGGTAGGCCATAATCATCTCGCGACCGTCATCATCTTCGATCATCACGGTCACGGAGCCCTTCAGGATGTAATAAAGGGCATCCGATTCATCCCCCGCATAAATGATGGTGCTTTTCGCTGGGTACTTGCGTCGATGGCAGTTGGCCAGGAAATGGTCCAGATTTGGAATAATTTTATTGCCGTCAGTCATGGGCGCTCAGTCTTAAGCCAGAAAAATGTCTTAGCTAATAAGACTATGGATATTGCCTGTTTTTATCAGGCCTGCCAAGGGAACTGGCTCTCACTACCGATTATCCCGGCTTGGGCGGTCCCCTGAGGCCGACAGACTGGATCTGTAGAGGGACGGTGCCGCAGATTGTCGGCAGGGGCCCGAAAAGGGGTGGCGAAGGCCCCGGGCTATGGTACTCTGCGCCCCCTTTCCGGGTGGCGAAAAGAGGCTGTCATCCGAAGGCAAAATGCACCAGGAGAACGCCATGAAAGCAGTGGTCCAATGGCAGGGCGAGGCCTGCTACGAAGGTCAGACCGAAAGCGGCCATCAGGTACTGATGGACGGCCCGCCAGATCATGGTGGCCAGAATCGTGGCCCACGCCCCATGGAGACGTTGCTGTTGGGTGTCGGGGGGTGTTCTTCCTTTGATGTGGTGCATATTCTCAAGAAGTCTCGTCAGGATGTGACCGACTGCCGTTGCGAACTGACCGCCGAGCGCGTCGATGATGTTCCTGCGGTGTTCAGCAAGATTCATCTGCATTTCATCGTTAGCGGTAATAACCTGAAAGAAGCCCATGTAAAACGGGCGGTGGAGTTGTCTGCCGAGAAGTATTGCTCGGCCAGCATCATGCTGACCCGGGGTGGTGTCGAGATCACCCATAGTTATAGCATTGAGGCCTGATTCCGGTCAGGCTGGGAATTCCGGCGCCATGCCGGGGTGAGAGGTGGGGCGCTGAGTCGCCTCGCAGACAGGTAGCCGCATCAATGCGGTGGTGTGTTTTGTTCTAGTGTGGCGGTAAGCGCCCATGGGGTACGGCTGTGGTGAAAGATCCCAATCCCAAGATTACGGTTCACGGTTTCAACAACCTGACCAAATCCTTGAGCTTCAATATCTTCGATATTGCGTATGCAAAGACTGAGCAGCATCGTCAGGAGTACATCGAATATATTGATGAGCTGTATAACGCCGAGCGTCTCACCGAGATTCTCACCAATGTGACCAAGATTATTGGCGCCAATATTCTTAACGTGGCCCGTCAGGATTACGATCCGCAGGGGGCCAGCGTGACCATGCTGATTGCCGAGCATGAAACCCCGCCAGATGGCACTGACTGGGACGAGGAAGCCCCGGGTCCGTTGCCGGACACGGTGGTGGCGCACCTGGACAAGAGCCACGTGACGGTCCACACCTACCCGGAATCCCATCCGGATAACGGTATTTCCACGTTCCGTGTGGATGTGGATGTATCGACCTGTGGGGTGATTTCACCACTGCGGGCCCTGAACTACCTGATCCACAGTTTCGATTCCGATATCGTGACCGTGGACTACCGCGTGCGCGGTATGACCCGCGATCTGGATGGCACCAAGCACTACATTGATCATGACATCAATTCCATCCAGAACTTTCTCACGGAAGATACCCAGAACGCCTATCAGATGATCGACGTGAATGTGTATCAGGAGAACATCTTCCATACCAAGATGCTGCTGAAAGACTTCGATATCGACAACTATCTGTTTGGTGCTGGTAGCGACGAGTTTGACCAGGAAGAACTCGATTCGATTGAAGAACGCCTCAAGACCGAGATGCTGGAGATTTTTTACAGCCGGAATCTTGGTTGAGGAGCAGTGAATAGTTAACAGTTAACAGTGAATAGCTGCGCGATCAGCGCAGCTGCCAGCTGGAACGCAAGAGGCCGCGCCCATGGTTTGGGCGCGGCCTCTTGCGTTTCAAAGCGTGAAAAAGCAATTTCGCGACAGCTGTTAACTGTTAACTGTTCACTATTCACTGTTAACTCATCAGATCCGATAAGTCGCAAACGTCATCACCTTGCTCATCAATGTCATGGCGTGGCGGATGGGCGGCGGCAGGTCGGCGCCGCCGGCGTCTTTGGCGGTGACGGCATGCTTGAGCTCGTCGGTGCGCATTTGCTCAAGGATGGCTCGGGTGCGCAGGTCGCTTTCCGGCACCTGATAAAGGTGGGATTCCAGGTGCTTCACCACCTGGTTTTCGGTTTCCGAGACAAACCCCAGACTCCAGCGATCACCGATCAGGCCGGCGGTGGCACCCATGGCATAGCTCATGGCATAGAACAGCGGGTTCAGTTTGCTCGGTGCACCGCCCAGTTCGCGAATGCGCTCTTCACACCAGGCCAGATGGTCTTCTTCTTCTTTGGCGGCTTCTTCCATGGCGTGACGGATATGCGGCAGGCTGGCTGTGCTGGCCTGGCCCTGGTACAGCGCCTGGGCACACACTTCACCGGTATGGTTGATGCGCATCAAACCCATCACGTGGCGACGCTGATCGCTCGGCAGGCTGCCGGGCTGGGCGGTGCCGCCCGGGCTATCCGGTGCGGCAGTCGGAGCACGTTCAGCTTGTATGGTGCCTGGCGTCAGCGTGCGCAGGGCGTTGTCTGCTCTGGCCAGCAATCGGTCCAGAGGAGAAAGGCGGCGTTCTGTCATGGGCTGTCCACAGCAGTGTTTTGAAAGATGATCATGTTAGCATACCGGCATCCTCGCCCTGTGAAGAATGATAACAATGAGTGATCTGAACGACCTGCGCATGCTGCTGGATTCCCGCTACCCGATTGTGGTGATCGAAACCTGGGAGGAATTACGGGCGTTGGATTTGATCCGGCGTCTGGGAATGAAAGAAGGGCGCCCGGTGTTTGCCTGGAATGCGGTGGATGGCCTGCGCAGGCTGGAGTTTGATGATGTGCCCAGCCAGAAGCACACCATTGAGCCGGATGCCATGCTTGGCCAGATTCGTGGTACCAGCCAACCCGGGATTTATGCCCTGTGTGATATCCATCCGTTCCTGGACGGCGAGCCGAAGAATGTCCGGCTGATCAAGGAAATCGCGCTCCACCACGAGCGGTTACAGCATACGCTGGTGCTGATCAGTCACCAGTTCACGATTCCCGCTGAAGTGCGCCGATACTGCACCCGCTTCAGCCTGTCCATGCCGGATGAGAAGCAGCTGGAGCATATTGTCCAGGACGAAGCCCGTCGATTTAAAAAGGAAAAGGGCGAGCGGGTTCGCGCCAACCGGGAATCACTGGACCGGTTGGTTCGTAACCTGCGCGGCATGAGCGCAGACGATGCCCGCAAGCTGGCCCGGGGCGCCATCATCCAGGATGGCGCCATCACCGAAGACGATCTGCCGGAGGTCAACAAGGCCAAGTTTGCCCTGATGGAGATGGATGGCGTGCTCAGCTACGAGTACGACACCGAAAGTTTTGCCCATGTTGGCGGTCTGGACGGCCTGAAGCAGTGGCTTGGCAAGCGAGAGAAAGCCTTCCACGGGGATGCGGGCATCGACAGCCCTCGTGGCGTGATGCTGGTGGGGGTACAGGGCGGCGGCAAGAGCCTTGCAGCCAAGTCGGTGGCCGGCCTGTGGGGGCTGCCGTTGTTGCGGCTCGATATGGGGGCGATCTACAACAAGTTTTTCGGAGAATCCGAGCGCAATGTCCGTGAAGCCCTGGCTATGGCAGAAACCATGTCGCCCTGTGTGTTATGGATCGATGAAATTGAAAAAGGCATTGCTGTAGGGGACAACGATGGCGGGACGTCGCGCCGGGTGCTGGGCACCTTGCTGACCTGGATGGCCGAGAACACCAGCAAGGTGTTTATGGTGGCCACGGCCAACGACATCGAGCGTTTGCCGCCGGAGCTGATTCGCAAAGGGCGTCTGGATGAAATTTTCTTTGTAGATCTTCCGTCGCCGTCTGTCCGCGAGATTATCTTTCGGATTCATTTGCAAAAGCGGCATCAGGATGCTGAGCGTTTTGACCTGCCGACGCTGGCCGAACACAGTGACGGCTTTACCGGTGCTGAAATCGAACAGGCGGTGGTGGCGGGATTGTACAGCGCCAGTGCAGCGGGAACGGTACTGGATCAGGCCATGCTGGAAGCCGAGCTGGCCGCCACGGTTCCCTTGTCAGTCACCATGGCAGAGCCATTGGCGAGGCTGCGGCACTGGTGCCAGAACCGGGCGGTGAGTGCGGGCTGATTTAGGGAGCCTCTGAATAACTCCTTGCATGCTCAGCGTGTCCAGAAGCGTGCAGCTGTTGTGTCTTGTCTCGACGGTAAGGGTGGTTCCCTTTCCTAGAGGCAAGGCGCAACAGATGGGCGCTTCAGGCCTCGCCCTTCGGGTCTTCCAGGCTCGTTGTTGCGCTTTTTTGATGGATGGACATACACCTTCAAAACCGCGCCCCTCTTTACCTTTTGGCCCATAGAGGGGGCGAGCCAGCCTGAAAGACTGAGCACGCAAGGAGTTATTCAGAGGCTCCTTAGCTTCCCGGTAAGTCTTCTCCGGATTGGGTATAGCGCACCACGGTTTCTCGCAGCGTGTTCAATTCCACCGGTTTGGGTAGGTGAGCATTCATGCCCGCCGCAAAACTGCGGTCGCGGTGTTCTTTCAGGATATGAGCCGTCAGCGCAACGATGGGCGTGGCGGGGAGACCGTGGCTCTGTTCCCACTCGCGAATCTTGCGGGTGGCCTCAAATCCGTCCATTTCCGGCATTTCACAGTCCATGAGGACCAGGTCATAGCGAGTCTCGCGGGCCTTTTGCAGGGCTTCGCGACCGTTGGATGCCATGTCTGCCTTGAGACCAAGTTTTCCCAGCATACCCCGGATGACCTTCTGGCTGAGGTAGTGATCTTCTGCTACCAGAATATTCAATCCCGGGTCTGGCTGGTGCTCTGTCTGTTCCTGTGGTGCAGGGCGGTCGTTGCCCAGTTCTTCGGCCAGTGCCTGACGCAGGCGCGGGGCGGAGACCGGCTTTGACAGGACCCGATGAATCCCCACATTGCGGGCCTGGGTAGAGGAGGGCGCCTGATTGACCCCGGTCAGCATGACCAGCACGGTGGGGTGAATGATCAGGGGGTCTTCATGGATGCGGGCCGCCAACTGCATACCATCCATGCCCGGCATCTGGTGATCCAGTACCACGACATCGTAGGGCTCGTTGATATTGGCCTGGGTACGCAGAGACGCCAGCGCCTCTCGGGGGTCGTGACAGGCAGTCACCTTCATCCCCCAGGACAGGGCGTGGTGACGCAATACCCGGGTAACGGTGCTGGAATCATCAACTACCAGGATGCTTCGCCCTTCCAGTCTGGCGGGGTCGACCTTCACCGTCGGGTGGTTGCCGGTACTGTCGGCGGGTAGTGGCAGGACAAACCAGAAGTGTGCGCCACGATGGTCCTGCAGTGTGCCCATACGGCCTTCCAGGGCATCGACCAGTTGTTCGGCAATGACCAGGCTCAGGTGGCTGCTTTCACTCTGCCGTTGGCTGTCTTTCAGGCGTTGCACGGTGTCGTCGCTGATCGCGCTGCCAGAAAAACCAAAACGGATCCGGTCGGCCTGGCCGGTGGGCTCCATGGACACATCCACCACCAGCTCCCCCGGGGTGCCATGGCGAATCAGGGCGCCGATCAGGTTGGTGAGGATCTGCCGTAACCGCCCGGCATCCCCCAGTACTCGTGCTGGCACATTAGTGTGGACATGGGTGATCAGCTCGATGTGTTTTTCTTCGGCTCGCTCCTTGAACAGGTCGATGGCCTCCATGACCTGATCGTGGATATCCAGTGAGGCACGATTGATATCAGCGCCCTCGGCCGTCAACTGGGAGTGTTCCAGGACATCGTTGATGATGCGCAGCAAGCTGTCGCCAGCGTGTTGAATGGCGCTGACACATTCCCGTTGATTGGGCGTCAGCGGGGTGTCGTCCAGAATTTCTGCCATGCCCAGAATGCCGCTGAGGGGGGTTCTGACGTCATGGCCAATACGCGAGAGTGTTTCCCTGCGAGTGCTGTCGACGGTGTCGGCGATGGCTTCGGAGCGTTCGCTTTGTGTCTTCAGGCGGCTTTGGTGGTTGCGGCGAATGCGCAGGCCTACGCCGAGGGTGACCGCTTCCACGACAGCCGTTCCCATCAGCCATTGGGGCAGTTCGGCGCTGGTTTGCAAAATCCCGAGATACGCCAGACAGACGAGTAAGGCTGGCAGGCTAACCAGCATGGCGGTCATGAAGAACATACCGCCGCCATGGGCCTCGCCATGCCAGGAGGTGTAGCCGAGCACGATCATGGTGATGCCCGCAAAGCCAACCAGCATGAAGCTGAGGTAGGCAGCAAGGCTCAATGGAAGCAGGAGGTTGGCAACCAATGCAATCAGTGAGACCACCTGCAGGCCATTGACCAGTGTGTCCAGGCGAGGGTGGTGCTGCTTGAGGCGCATGAATTCCTTGGTCACCCCGGCGGCGGCCCACAGGGCCAGCAACATGATCACGAACAGCAGTCTGGGTTGCAGGCGTGCACTATCGGCAATCACCAATGGCAGGAAGTCAGCCAGCAACAGGCTGATGGCAATAATGCTGAGCAGGAAGACCGCATGGTAGTAGTAGGTGATGCCGCCACGCATGATCCCGGCAATCAGGTTATAGATCACCAGAATCAACATGGCCCCGGCGAGCACCATGTAGAGAGCGTTGCTGACCTGTTGATCAGCCAGGAAATGGTTGGGTGTTGTCAGGGATAAACCGTAGGTCAGGTAACCCTGGGCCTGCAGGCGCAAGTAGAGCAGCTGGGTTTGCCCGGTCGGCAGGGCAATGCGAAAGCCGGCTCCACGGCCGGGTATACGCAGCTCGGAGCTGGCCTGGGCGTAGCCTGCCGGGGAGGGGAGATAGAGGCTGGCATGAGGGTTGCCGAGTACATGAAGGGTGTATTCTTGCGGGCGGTCCAGCTCGTTTTTCAGTGCCACCCGAACCCACCAGTTACCGTCCTGGACACCGAGACGCTCGATAAACCGGGTGGCAGGTTGAAACTCACTGCTGGCAAGGGCGCTGATGTCATCAACCGTCAGGTTGCCAGGCGCGTCGTGGAGGAATTCGGAATAAATGGTGATCCGGCTGTTATCCGGCTCAGTATGAATAACGAAGGGCGGCGGAGGTGCAGGCTGTGCCGCTGCGGTTTGCACCATGAAGGGGGTGCAAAGCAGCAGTAGCAGCAGGCAGAAAAAGTTAAGGAGCCTGTTCGGCCACGTTGTCAGCGTTGTCAGCATCCGTTGATTTTCCCCGATCGAGCACATAGGCATTCAAGCCCGCTTCGGAGAGGATATAGGCTCCTAGCTCACTTCGTCGACTGTCGCCACACACCACGTAGAAGAAATCCTTCTCCAGATTCTGTACCTCGCGGCGTAATTCACTTAATGGAATGTTGCGTGCACCGGGTGTGCGGTCGTGGCGGAACTCCATGGGTAACCGCACATCCACCAGCACACAGGCGGTATCTGCTTCCAGCACCATGGTATCCAGCTCGTCTTCGCTGAGATGACGAATCACGGAATCCTGCAGGATCGCCTGGAAGTCTTGTTTGCCAAGACACATGACCACGCCGTCGCTGGTCATGGTGATGGTGGCATTGCGCGGGCTGTCACTGATCAGGGCATCCTCACCAAAGAAACGCCCGGCAGACAGGGCCGCCAGGGTTTCCTGTTTGGCGCCTTTGCTGCGCGTGACCATGGCTTTGCCTTGCTTGATCACAAAAAAGGTGTCGCCATCTTCCCCTTCGGTGAGGATGGTCTCGCCCAGCTGGACTTCGCGTTCTTCAAACTTCATGAACAGGCTGTGCAACATGGCGGGGGGCACGGCAGCGAACAGTTCGGAGGACAGCAGGGCGTCCATCCAGTCCCGTTCACTTTCGTCATCGCCCTCATCCAGCAGAGATTCCGCGGCCTGGGTCCAGGTCATCAGCAAATCGAGTTTGTTGCGATCAATGGCGTAGAGGGTGGTGGCTTCCGCGCTGATGGCGTTGATGGTGTGCTCGGGATAGTTATCGAGGGCCAGATAGTTCTCGTCATCATCGGCGGTGAAGTGACGTACCTGAAAGCTTGCGTCGGTAAGGTCCAGTGCGCCTTCTACCAGAAAGAAGGCCTTGTCTGTCTTTTGGCCCCGTTTGAACAACAGTCGGCCCGGGCCAAGTGTGATGACGTCGATCTGGCCCTGAATTTCCTGAAGATGGGATTCGCCCAGACAGTCGAAAGGAATGAAATTCTCAAGGCGAGACATGTCGGCCAGGACACTGCTCATGGTACCCCCAATACAATCGCTTATTGTTCGGGGTACTGGATGCGCAAAGCGGAAACGGGCGCTTAACCCGTCTCCGCCAGAACAGAAATGCCAATAATGGTGCCGGAAAGCCCAACACAGTCACAGGGAGCGGGCTGCCCGCCTGTGACCTACCCCGTTATTCGTACTTATGGGCTAGCTTATGCCTTTTCGCGGGCCACTGCACGGTAACCAATGTCTGTGCGGTATTGGGCATTGCGCCATGTGATCTGCTTCACACCTGCATAGGCGTTGGCCTGTGCGTCGCTGACGGTGTCACCGACGCCGGTGACACACAGAACCCGGCCGCCACTGGTGACGACCTGGCCGTCTTTCTCGGCGGTGCCGGCGTGGAAGACTTTTACGGTGTCCGAATCTGCCTGGTCCAGGCCTTCGATGGCATCGCCCTTGTCGTAGCTGTCCGGGTAGCCGCCAGCGGCCATGACTACACCCAGAGTGGGGCGCGGGTCCCACTGGATGTCGGTCTGGTCCAGCTTGCCGTCCAGGGCGGCCAGGCACAGGGCGGCCAGGTCGGATTGCAGACGCATCATGATCGGCTGGGTTTCCGGGTCGCCAAAGCGGCAGTTGTATTCGATGACCTTGGGGGCCCCTTCCGGGCTGATCATCAGGCCGGCATACAGGAAACCGGTGTAAGGCATGCCCTCGGCGGCCATGCCTTCTACGGTCGGGGTAATGACTTCATCCATGATGCGCTGGTAGACCGCATCGGTGACCACCGGAGCCGGGGAGTAGGCACCCATGCCGCCAGTGTTGGGGCCGGTGTCGCCGTTGCCGACGCGCTTGTGGTCCTGGCTGGTGGCCATGGGCAGCACATTCTTGCCGTCTACCATGACGATGAAGCTGGCTTCTTCGCCTTCCAGGAATTCTTCCACTACCACGCGGTGGCCGGCGTCGCCGAACTTGTTGCCGTCCAGCATGTCGCGCACCGCGTCTTCGGCTTCCTGCAGGGTCATGGCGACAATCACGCCTTTGCCTGCTGCCAGGCCATCGGCCTTGATGACGATAGGCGCACCTTGCTCACGGACGTAGGTGAGGGCTGCCTCCATGTCGGTGAAGTTGCCATAGGCGGCGGTGGGGATGTTCTGGCGGGCCAGGAAGTCCTTGGTGAAGGCCTTGGAGCCTTCCAGCTGGGCGGCGGCCTTGCTGGGGCCGAAGCACTTCAGGCCGTTGTCCTGGAACGTATCGACCAGGCCTTCTACAAGTGGCGCTTCCGGGCCAACGATGGTCAGGTCAACCCCGTTGTCCTTGGCAAATGCCAGCAGGGCCGGCTGATCCAGCACATCGATGGCCACGTTTTCAAGCTTGGCTTCGCGGGCGGTGCCGGCGTTGCCTGGGGCCACGAACACCGTCTCTACCTGCTCGGCCTGAGCCACTTTCCATGCCAGCGCATGCTCGCGGCCACCGCCGCCAATTACTAGAACTTTCATTGAGGTGCTCGCCTCTTCTGATTCTGTCTTTGTTGGAGGCGGGCCAGACGTCGGACGTCGGACGTCGGACGCTAACCCGATTCTGTCGTCAGACGTCCGACCTCAGACGTCCGACGTCTTAATGCCTGAAATGACGCATGCCGGTGAAGACCATGGCCATGCCGGCTTCGTCGGCGGCGGCGATGACTTCTTCGTCGCGGATCGAGCCGCCCGGCTGGATCACGCAGCTGATGCCGACCTTGGCGGCATTATCGATGCCGTCGCGGAACGGGAAGAATGCATCGGATGCCATCACCGAACCTTCCACCTGCAGACCTGCATGTTCGGCCTTGATGGCGGCGATACGGGCAGAGTTTACGCGGCTCATCTGGCCGGCGCCCACGCCCACAGTCTGGCGGTTTTTGGCGTAGACGATGGCGTTGGATTTGACGAATTTGGCCACTTTCCAGGCGAAGATCAGGTCGTGCATTTCGGCCTCGGTGGGGGCACGCTTGGTGACCACTTTCAGATCACCTTCAGTGATCATGCCGATGTCGCGATCCTGTACCAGCAAGCCGCCGTTAACGCGCTTGTAATCCAGGCCACCTTCGGTCGGCCCGGTGATCTCGCCGCAGACCAGTACGCGCACGTTTTTCTTGGCGGCGGTAATGGCGAGAGCCTCATCGGTGGCGCTGGGGGCGATGATCACTTCCACGAACTGGCGATCGACGATGGCCTGGGCGGTAGCCGCGTCCAACTCGCGGTTGAAGGCGATGATGCCACCAAAGGCAGATTCCGTGTCGGTTTCGAAGGCCAGATCGTAGGCTTTGCCGATGCCGTCCAGGCTTACCGCTACCCCACAGGGGTTGGCGTGCTTGACGATCACACAGGCGGGCTTGGTAAAGGCTTTTACGCACTCCAGCGCCGCGTCGGTATCGGCGATGTTGTTGTAGCTGAGTTCCTTGCCCTGCAGCTGCTTGGCGGTGGCGATGGATGCCGGGGCAGGGCTGCGTTCGGTGTAGAAGGCCGCTTTCTGGTGCGGGTTCTCGCCGTAACGCATGTTCTGGGTTTTTTCGAAGTTCAGGTTGATGGTGCGCGGGAAGTCTTCATTGTTCTCGCCCACCATCTTGCCAAAGTAGTTGGCAATGGCGCTGTCGTAGGCGGCAGTGTGCTCGAACGCCTTGATGGCCAGATCGAAACGCAGGGTGTTGGACAGGGCGCCGCCGTTGGCGTCCATGTCGTCCAGCACGCGCTGGTAGTCAGACGCATTGGTAACGATGCCCACGTGGGCATTGTTCTTGGCGGCAGAGCGCACCATGGTCGGGCCGCCGATATCGATGTTTTCGATGGCGTCTTCCAGGGAGCAATCCGGGTTGGCCACGGTGGCTTCGAATGGGTACAGGTTCACGACCACCAGGTCGATGCGGCTGATGTCGTTATCGGCCATCACCTGATCATCCTGGCCGCGACGGCCGAGAATGCCGCCGTGCACTTTCGGGTGCAGGGTTTTCACCCGGCCATCCATCATTTCCGGGAAACCGGTGTAGTCGGAGACTTCGCGCACCGCGATGCCGGCCTCCTGCAGTTTCTTGTAGGTACCGCCTGTGGACAGTAGCTCCACGCCCTTGCCGGCCAGGGCCTGGGCAAATTCAACGATACCAGTCTTGTCGGAAACACTGATCAGTGCACGTTCAACGGCTTTGCTCATGGGATTTCACCAAGTTGCGTAGTCTTAATTAATACGAGGGCCAGAAACAAAAAAAGGGCAGTGTGGTCACTGCCCTTGATATAGCAGGTCTGTTTTACAACAGACCGTACTGCTTGAGTTTCTTGCGCAGGGTGCCGCGGTTCAGGCCCAGCAGCTCGGCTGCCTTGGTCTGGTTTCCACGGGTGTATTCCAGCACCTTCTCAAGCAGCGGGATTTCCATCTCCGCCAGTACCATCTGGTACAGCTCGCTCACAGGCTCGCCATCCAGCTGGTTGAAATAATCGTTTAACGAACGACGCACACAATTGCGGAGCGTATCGTGGGTTTCACTGCGCGCAATGGTCAGATGCGGCTGCTTGCGTGCTTCAGCGGTGTTCATTTCAGTAAGTGTCCGTGCAGCGGCTGTGTTAACTGAAGAGAGGGTCATGCGGCCAAGGCTCCGTTTTTCTTCCGGGCAGACACTTCGCCATACCGACCAAAGCGAACCCGGTCGGTAGTGACGTTGATCTGTTGGAAAAACTGCTCGATTGCCACCTGTTGGTCGGTGGCATTTTCCAGTGTGTTAAATCCACGCCGGAAGTCTTCCCCTCCGGGCAGGTTCTGTGTGTACCAACCCAGGTGCTTGCGTGCGATGCGAACCCCCATGAACTCACCATAGAATTGGTGAAGTTCGGCCAGGTGCTGTTGCACGCAATCATGGACTTCCGCTACTAACGGCGCTGCGGGCAGCAAGCCGTGCTCGAGGTAATGCAGGGTGTCCCGGAAGATCCATGGGTTACCCTGAGCAGCGCGGCCGATCATGATACCACCGGCTCCCGTGGATTCCAGTACCCGTTTAGCTTTTTCCGGGCTATCCACGTCACCGTTAGCCATGATTGGAATATTTACCGCCTTTACCACGTCGGCAATGGTGGCGTATTCCGCCTCTCCATTGAATTTGTCGGCCCGGGTGCGGCCGTGGATGGCCAGCGCCTGGATGCCGGCAGCTTCGGCGATGCGGGCGATCTCGATGGCGTTGCGGTGAGCGCGGTCTGGCCCGGTGCGGATCTTTAGCGTCACGGGGACATCCACCGCCGCAACGACTGCATCCAGAATGCGGGCTACCAGATCTGGATCGGCCAGCAGGGCAGAGCCTGCGGCGCGTTTGCACACCTTCTTGGCGGGGCATCCCATGTTGATGTCGATAATCTGGGCGCCATGATCCACATTGGCGCGGGCCGCATCCGCCAGCATCGCGGGTTCACCACCGGCAATCTGTACCGAGATCGGGCCGGGCTCGCCGCTATGGTTGAGCCGTTGGCGGGATTTTCGAGAGTTCCACAGACGGGTGTCCGAGGTGACCATTTCCGATACCAGCAGGCCCGCTCCCAGATCCCGACACAGCCGCCGGAACGGGCGGTCGGTGACACCGGCCATGGGGGCCAGAATCAGAGAGTTGGATAGGGTGTAGGGGCCAATCTGCATGGAATTGGAAGGTCGGTTGGTTAAAAAGGGAGCTAATGATAGAGACCCGCGCCCGGCGATGAAAGGCCATTGATCAAAAAAGGCTCACCTTGAATCAGAGGGCGGTTGAGCTGACAGGATGCGGTGCACGCTGGGCGCTAGTGAGGGGCTGGGGCGTCTATGTTGCCCGCATCACTTGCCGTTAACAGGCGGTTAAGCGAACAGGGCGCAGAGGATACCGAGGGAGCGGAGAAACTGCCCCTGCCTTGCCTCGATTATCTCTGTGCGCCCTGTGGTGAAAAACTTCCCGTTTTATCGGGGGCGGTTCAGGCGTCAGGGGAGCCCGCCGACTCCGGGCTGGCCAGCAGCCGCAGGTTGTAGTTCACCGCCTTGTCGCCAGGGTCAACGATTTCCAGTGATACATGTAGAGGGGTGTGGATGGGCATGGTTTCCATGCCGGCCAGATCGCCGTGCAGGTATTCCGCTGGCTTGAAGCGACGCCCTGCAATGGCCTTGCCGTCCAGTGCACTGAAGGTCAGTTCCAGATCCGGGAAGGGCTGCGGATAACGGGCTTCATTGAAGAGAATCGCGTCTACCACCAGCGAGTTGTCAAACTGAGGGTGGCTGCGAACCACCAGGTTGGCGCCTCGCAGTTTGCTGATGTCGCTGCGATTGGGCAGGCGGCATCCCAGCACCTCACACACTTGCTGGTAGGCTGGCCGCCACTGAGGGCTACGGGCCAGTTGATCGAAATTGAAGTAACCGTACTGGGCGATCAGTACCACCAATGCCAGCACGGACAGCCCCCCCCATTTAGCCAGTCCGGACCAATCGCGATGTCGCTGGAAGTGCGCTTCTCTCTCACGCAGTGGCGCGGAAGCACTAATGGTCACTGGCTCTTCGGTCAGGTCATCACCGAACAAGTCGAGGCCGCCGAACAGGGAGTCGTCGTCATCCTGAGCAGGCTTTTGCGCTTTGGGTTTGGGGGCCGGCTTGTCCTTTTTGGGAGTGGGTGCCGCCGGGCGTTTCGCGCCGGGCTCATCCAGAGGAGCGAAGACCGCTTTGGCGGGTTTGTCGTCCTCAGGGCGCGCGGGTTCCGGTTCATCTTCCAGTTCCTGCAGCAGGGCCTCGGCCCAGGCTTCATCGGCGCCTTCGTTGTGGCTTGCCCGGCCGGCCCCCTGCATGTCGGCAAAATCCTCGCCGAGGCCGTTCTCGCCGTCTTCGCCAAGATTCATGAAAGAGTCGCTCAGCTCCATGCCTTCGATATTCAGGCCGCTGTCGTCGTGCTGCTCATCATCATCCTGAGCGTCTAAATCCGGATCCAGATCCAGTTCGCCGTCGGAAAAGGGGGAGTCTTTCCTGCTGGTCTGCTTGTCGGGGGAAGTGGAGCTGTTGCTGTCCAGGGCGCCGGCCCAGCGGTTTTCGGTGCTGGCGGCTTGCTCGGGTGGGTCTACCAGATAGTCCGTGGCCTGAAATACCTGAAGGCAGGAACCACAACGCACGGCTCCGCGAGCCTGTTTGAGGTGCTCGTCGGTGATCTTGAACTGGGCTGCACAGTGAGGGCAGCGGGTCTTGTACTGGGTGGCCATGGACATGCCTGATTGTTATTGGTTGGCGGCGCAGCAAACCGCACACAGTCGCTGTGTTGTGTGCGTAGACTCTTTTTACAGAAAAAACCCAATGGCCCGCAAGGACCTGCGCCTCAGTTTGGGTGGCTGTTGGGGTGAGTGCAGCGATCCGCTAATCGGTCTTCGCCCCGGTTACGGCTGCTTGCGTACACCGTCAATGCGTACCCAGTCGCCTTTCTGTGTGGTCGGCGTCAGGTCGAACCAGCGGGAGTAGGCGTTGCGTACATCGTCTGTCTGCTCAGCGAGAATCCCGGAAAGCGCCAGTCCTGCACCGGGTTTGCAGTATCCCGCCAGTAGTTCGGCCAGCTCTACCAGTGGGCCGGCAAGAATGTTGGCCACCAGTACGTCGCAGCGGTATTCAGCGGGCATCTGTTCCGGAAGAAACAGGTCGAGCCGGTCGGCTACATCATTGTTTCGAGCGTTTTCTTCACTGGCGATCAGGGCCTGGGGGTCAATGTCGGTACCGGTGGTTTGGCCGGCTCCCAGTAGCAGGGCCGCGATGGCCAGCACGCCTGAGCCGCAGCCGAAGTCCAATACCGTCTTGCCGTTCAGTGCGTGCCCGTCCAGCCATTCAAGACAGAGCGCGGTGGTCTCGTGGGTGCCGGTGCCGAAGGCCAGGCCAGGGTCCAGTTTCAGGTTGACTCCGTTTGGGTCGGGGGCGTCTGTCCAGCTGGGCACAATCCATAGCCGTTCGCCAAATCGCATGGGGGAGAAGTCATCCATCCACGCCCGTTCCCACACCTGGTCTTCCAGCGTTTCGTGATGATGCGCATCGGCCTGCAGCCCTTGCTGCTGCAGGGCGGTGAGGATCAGATCCAGTTCAGCATCGGCCTCGAACAAGGCGCTGACAATGGTGTTCTGCCATAGCGGTCGGGTGCCCGGCGGTGGTTCGAACACGGGTTGGTCTGCTCCGTCGGTGAGGGTCACGGCGCAGGCGCCCAGATTTTCCAGCGCGGCCTGAAAGGCATCGGCGTGTTTTTCCGTCGTGGCAAGGTGGAGCTGGAGCCAGGCCATTTTCGCTTCGCTCTAGTGAATAGTTAACAGTGAAAAGTGAACAGCTACGTGGGGCGTTCGCCCCAACGTGGGGGATGATAGCAGTTAAGGTCGCGGCGAATCACTCCGGATTAGGTCTTGTTGTGGGAGCTTGCTTGCAAGCGAATCTCCCACGTTTAAGCGGAACAGACAGAGCCGTTGGTTGTCCACGGCGCATCCCCCGGTCTTAACAGGCCTAAGATTGTGTGGGGTGTGGGTTCCAGCCAGGGGGTGTTTTGCCGCTGGCGATGGCCAGGGCGTCGGGGAGGGAGGCCGGGAGCATGGCGCCGTGGCCCAGGCCGGGGAAGGGTTTCCAGTGGACTTGCAATGGCGTGTGTTGTGCCAGGGTTTGCACTGTGATCATGAAGGCGTCGCTGCCTTGCTGTTTCAGGCGTGCGATAGCGGCATCGTCCATATCCGGAGTCACACGGACTTCATCAGTGCCTCGTGCCAGCCATACCTGTGCCGGGGACGGTGTGTCTTTCAGGTAGTGATCAATCGCGTGGTTGTGCCAGTAGGTTGCCGGGCTGACCGGGATATAGCGAGTAAAGGTGCTGGAAGGCGACGCCAGCGCATAGAGCGCAAACAGGCCGCCGAACGAATGCCCCCACAGGGATTGTTGCGCCAGGTTGAGGCGGGCGCGTTTTTGCACTTCGGGCTTGATGTGGTTTTCCAGCAGGGTCAGGAAGGCGTCGGCGCCGCCGCCAAGGCGTTCCGGTCGGCGGGGGTCAGGGATCAGCCCTTCACCGGGGAGTGCCGGCGTGTAGTCCCGTTGGCGAGCCACCACATCAAACAGCAGATCGGTGTCGTAGCCCACCATGATCAGTACCGGCAGAGCGTTTTCCGACAACGGTGCAAGCCAGTCTTCCTGAAGATGGTGCAGCACGGCATTGCCGTCGAGCAGGGTCACCGACGAATAGCCTTGCTCCGGCGGTGCGGAGTGCGGGATGGCCAGCCATACCCGGTAGTGGCGCTCGCCATCTTCGGATGTGACGCGAAAATTCTCAAAGCGGTAGAGCGGTGATCCTCTATCCGCCAGGGTGGTTCCCATGGTCCGGGTCAGATCCGGTCTAGAGAATGCCGTTGTAGGCAGCAGGGAAGCAAAAAACAGACTAGTGAGAAATTGACGGCGCTGAAGTGGCATAGGGTTCTGCCTGAACATGACATGATCTGAACTTTACCGGGAATTTGTGCCAACACCATCCCGGACCGACAGAAAAAATGCACATTTTTTTCTGTCGTTCGTCATTATTATAGGGGCAGGGAGAAAACGGCACTGCCCACGTCGGGCTGACCGAGATATTGCATGGAGCACAATAATGAAAGCAGAGAATCAGGCCCTGCAAAGCGCGGGTCTGCGGGCGACGTTGCCTCGCGTACGTATCCTACAAATGCTCGAGTCCATCGATGAAGAGCGCCATCATCTCACTGCGGAAGATCTCTACCGGCATCTGCATCAGGCCGGGGAGGACATTGGTCTGTCCACGGTTTACCGGGTGCTGACCCAGTTTGAGAAAGCCGGGCTTGTTGCCCGCCATAACTTCGATAACGGTCATTCCGTGTTTGAGCTTTCTTCTGGCGAAGAGCATGACCATATGGTGTGTGTGGACACTAATGATATTGTTGAATTTCGCGACCCGGTGATTGAACGTCGCCAGCATGAAATAGCCGCGGCGCACGGTTATGACATCGTGGGGCGGGCGCTGGTATTGCGGGTGCGAAAGCGGCCCTGATGTGTGCTGAAGTGCACGGTTCGTGGCTGCGTTAACCGCGTTCCAGTGAATGAAAAGGCCGCGATCAGATACTGATCGCGGCCTTTTTGCGGCGGCTTTGATTCCGCCGGGGCTTAACGGTTGTGGCCGCTATTCGCTGCCCAGTTTCTTCTCAAGGTGGTGAATATCCACGCCGCCTTCAATGAACGCCTTGTCCTTGAAGATTTTTTCGCGGTGCAGATCCACGTTGGTCTTGATGCCTTCCACGACGATCTCGTCCAGGGCGTTGCGCATGCGCGCGAAGGCGATGTCGCGGTCTTCGCCCCAGGTGATCAGCTTGCCGATCAGGGAGTCGTAGTAGGGCGGTACGGTGTAACCGCTATAGATGTGCGAGTCGACACGCACGCCGTTGCCGCCAGGGGCGTGGAAGTAACTGATTTTGCCCGGTGACGGGGTGAAGCGAACGGGATCTTCCGCATTGACCCGGACTTCGATGGCATGGCCCTGGAACTTGATGTCGCTCTGCTGCAGTTGCAGCCCGTCACCACCGGCGATGCGCAGCTGTTCCTTGACGATGTCCACGCCGGTCACCATTTCGGTTACCGGGTGTTCCACCTGTACGCGGGTGTTCATTTCGATGAAGTAAAAACGCTCATCTTCATACAGGAACTCGAAGGTGCCTGCGCCGCGATAGTTGATGGTCTTGCAGGCATCGACACAGCGTTGTGCGACTTCGTCTTTCAGGTGCTGTGGAATGTGCGGCGCGGGCGCCTCTTCCACCACCTTTTGGTGACGGCGTTGCAAGGAGCAGTCACGGTCGCCCAGGTGGATAGCATGGCCGGCACCGTCTGCAAGGACCTGCACTTCCACGTGACGCGGTTTCTGCAGGAACTTTTCCATGTACACCGTGGCATCGCCGAAGGCGTTCTTGGCTTCAGAGCGGGTCAGGGTGATGGCGTTGAGCAGCAGGCGCTCTTCTTCCACCACGCGCATGCCCCGTCCGCCACCGCCGGCTGCGGCCTTGATGATGACCGGGTAGCCGATGTCGCGGGCCATCTGCAGCGCGCCTTCGTCGTCGTCACCCACCGGGCCGTTGGAGCCTGGAACCGTGGGGACGCCGGCCTTTTTCATGGCGTCGATGGCGGCAACCTTGTTGCCCATCAGGCGGATGGTATCGGCCTTGGGGCCGATGAAGGTGAAGCCGGAGCGCTCCACGCTTTCCGCGAAGTCGGCATTCTCGGCCAGAAAGCCATAGCCCGGGTGGATGCCGTCGGCATCGGTGACTTCGGCGGCGCTGATGATGGCCGGGATATTCAGATAGGAATCCACGGACGGTGCCGGACCGATGCACACGGCTTCGTCGGCAAGGCGCACGTGCATGAGGTCGCGGTCGGCCTTGGAGTAGACGGCCACGGTACGAATCCCCAGTTCCTTGCAGGCACGCAGGATACGCAGGGCAATTTCACCGCGGTTGGCAATGACAACCTTTTCCAGCATGACGGTTCTCCTTAAACGATGGAGAACAGAGGCTGATCAAACTCAACCGGTTCGCCGTCTTCTACCAGGATGGCATCAATGGTGCCGGACTTGTCTGCTTCGATCTGGTTCATCATTTTCATGGCTTCGACGATGCACAGCACATCGCCGGCCTGAACCTTCTTGCCCACTTCGGCAAACATCGGCGCGCCCGGCGCCGGGGAGCGATAGAAAGTGCCCACCATGGGAGAGCGAACCAGGTGCCCGCTGGGGGTTTCTGCGGCAGGGGCCGCGGCCTCAGCTGTTGGCGCCGGAGCGGCAGCCGGTGCGGCAGGGGCCGCTTGTGGGGCGGCGTAGTACTGGGCCGGTGCCGCAGCAACCTTGTTGCCACCACGGCTGATGCGAACGGACTCTTCGCCTTCGCAGATTTCCAGTTCTTCAATGCCAGACTCTTCCAGCAGCTCAATCAGTTTCTTGATCTTGCGAATATCCATGTCTCTAAACCATCCAGTTATGCGTTGGGGGCCAGTTGTTCAAGGGCAGCAGTAAGGGCGAGCTGGTAGCCGGTGGCTCCCAGGCCGCAGATCACGCCGCGAGCGATATCGGAAAAATAGGACTGATGGCGGAACGTTTCCCGGGCATGCACGTTGGACAGGTGCACTTCGATAAAGGGGATCGCTACGCCAAGCAGGGCATCACGCAACGCCACACTGGTGTGGGTGAATGCTGCCGGGTTGATAATGATGAAATCGATGCCTTCGGTGCGGGCATCGTGAATACGCTCGATCAGCTCGTACTCCGCATTGCTCTGCAGGTGCTGCAGATGGTGGCCGGCGTCGCTGGCCTGCTGCTGAAGTTGCTGATTGATGTCGGCCAGGGTGGTATGGCCGTACTTTTCCGGCTCGCGGGTGCCAAGCAGGTTCAGGTTGGGGCCATGCAGGACCAGAATGGAAGCCAAAACGGGTCTCCCTGGAAACGTGTCGTTATTTGTTGTGAACGTGCGGGAAATTGGCTAGGAATCCTTCGCTTTCTCGCACCAATGCAATACTAGGGGGATTTCATGGCAGAAAAAAGGCTTTTACAACATTCGTTACAAGTTGACGGAAGATGCCGGGATATCGGTACTGTTTCACGTTTTTTGTTTAGGGGGAGAAGGAGCTAGCTATCAGTTTTGAGCTACGAGGCGCGGGATGGGGCTGTGTGGGCTGGCAGACAGTGCCCGCGGCATGGAGTTGAAAGTTCAAAGTTTAAAGTTGAAAAGGAAAGACTCACCTGGAAAGGAGTCGATTGGGGGGCGGGGTCAGAGAGAAGAGGCTGCGAGTGACGAGTTGCGAGCTTCAAAGGCAAAGCCTGGCGACTCTGCACCGGTTTTGGGGTTGGCCTTTCGCAACGCGTTACTCGAAACCCGCTTCTTTCTTATTACCGTCTTACAGGTGAGGCACCACCCGGGCGTTAAGGTGCTCAATAAAACGTTCCGGCCCCATTTCACCCAGTACCCGGGATTTGGGGATTTCGTTGCTGGCAGGGGTGAAGAATACCAGGGCCGGCAGGCCGAGGATGTTGTATTGCTCCATGATGGCCTGGCTGTCGGCGTTGATCTCGGTGATATCCACCCGGTAGAGGTCAAAGCCTTGCATTTCGGTGAGCACGGCTTCGTTGCTGAGGGTGGTTTCCTCCAGCACCTTGCAGGCGACGCACCATTCGGCGAAGAAATCCACCAACACGGGCTTGCCCGCCTGGCGGGACGCGGCGAGTGCCTGCTCCAGTGATGCCTTGCCGACAACCGTTTTCCACGGGCCGTGGTCCTGTGTGGCCGGGTTGGCTTGTTGCTGCACTGTTGCTGCCGGCTGGGTGAGCGGCTGCAAGGGTTGCAGCGGATCGCTGCCGCCACTGAGAGCGCCAACAATCATCACCGAGCCGTAGAGCGCCAGCACCAGCGCTACACCTCGCTTGAGGCGGGCCAGACCTTCGCCGGCGGCATCCAGCGCGCCAAGCTGCACGCCATAGATGGCCAACAGCAACCCGTACAGGCCGAGGGTGAGGGTGTCACTGATAATGCGGTCCAGTAGCCAGATGGCCACGCCGAGCATGACCACACCGAAGAAGCGCTTGATCTCTTCCATCCACATGCCGGCTCGTGGCAGCAGGCTGCCGCCGCCGGTACCAAAGATGATCAGTGGCACCCCCATTCCGATGGACAGGGCGAACAGTGAGGCGGCACCGGTAGCCGCATCGCCGCTGGCAGCGACATAGATCAGCGCACCCGCCAGGATCGGGGTCACGCAGGGAGAGACGACCAGTGCCGAGATCACCCCCATGAGGCCCGCGCCCAGCAGACTGCCGCGCTTCTCTTCGCCGGGTTGATGCAGCTTGTCACGCAGAAAATGGGGAAGCTGTAGCTCGTACAGCCCGAACATGGATAGGGACAGCAGAACAAAGATCACCACAGAGGTGATGATGGCAGCGGGTTGCTGAAGCAGGAACTGCAGATTCAGCCCGGCACCGAACAGGGCGACCAGCAACCCGGCCAGGGTATAGGGCACGGCCACCCCGAGAACGTAGGCGCTGCTCAGGACAAAGCCGCGAGAGGTGCTGGGCTTGTCTTGGCCGGCAATGATGCCAGACAGAATCGGCACCATGGGAAACACGCAGGGGGTAAATGCCAGTAACAGGCCGCCGACAAAGAACAGACCTACGATCAGACCGATGGACTGGTTTTCCATCCATTCATTGAAGGCATTGGCATCATCGGAATTCAGGGTGTCAAAGAAATCCGCGTCGTCAGAGGCGGCTGGGCTGGTGGACGACGCGGCGGGCGACTTTTTTTCCGGCTGGGGGCTGGCAAATTCAACGATCTTTTTGGTGGGGGGATAACACAGGGTGTCTTCGATGCAGCCCTGGTAACGCACTTCCAGTCGGGTATCTACCAGCGGCACGGATTGCAGCGGCAAGGCCAGTGACAGGCGGTGAAAGTAGACTTCCACATCACCAAAAATCTCGTCGGTCTTGGCTTTGCCCTCCGGCAGGATGAAATCGGAGAAGTCATCCAGCACGTTGCCGTTGGTATCGGTCAGGGTGAACTTGAACTGGTGCTGGTAAAGATAGAGGTTGTCGTACAACTCAAAGTCGAGCAGCACTTGCTGGTTGTCCCAGTCGGCATCGGTGACCAGTACGATGGCTTCATCTACGGTGGGCAAACGATCCTGATCGCCAAACAGGCTGTCGGCATTCGCATGGGCAGTCATAAAGACTGGTGCCAGGGCAACCAGCAGCAAGCAGTGCCGCCAAATCAACATCATCATATTCTCCCGTCCGTCCCTCAGCCCGGATTCAGACCGCGAGACAGCGCCACGGTTCCTGAGGCCACAAGCGGGGTATTGTCGTCATCTGGGGCGGGCAAGGCAAAGGGCAATAGGCTGACCGCAACAACACGCTGACGAATGCAGGAGGGTTGGGTGTTGGGCTCATCCCTCATGTATAGTGAGTGACGGACTGATCTTGGGAGTGATCATGAGTAACGAGAAGTTCAGCGAAAAAATGGGGGATGCAATGCTGGACCCCCGCAACAACCGGATCTGGAAAGGATTGATGTGGTTGCTGGTACTGCTGCTGCTGGTCGATGTGTTGCTTGGCTGGTACTGGAGCCAGGAACCTGATCTGCGCACGGTGACCCCTGTGCCCGATGCGGTGCCGGGTGAAACCACCACCCGTGAGCTGATTTTTGTTGCCGATACCTTGCTGTCCAAGCCGGGTGGTTACCTGAGTAATGACATTCTGCCCCATCGTCTGTGGCTGGATAACATGCCCAGCTGGGAATATGGCGCGCTGGTACAGGTGCGGGATTTCACCCGGGTATTGCGCCGGGACATGAGCCGTTCCCAGTCCCAGAGCCAGGAAGACCGCGACCTGGCCATTGCCGAACCCCAGTTCAACTTTGACGCCAAAAGCTGGACCATGCCGGCCACCGAAAGTGAGTACCGCCGCGGGATCAGCGCCCTGCAGCGCTACCTGGACCGGTTGACTGACGCCAACGAAAACGACGGCAAGTTCTACGCCCGTGCAGATAACCTCAACTACTGGCTCAACGAAGTGCAGAACCGGTTGGGGTCCCTGAGTCTCAAACTCAGCCAGAGCGTCGGCCGTAGCCAGCTCAACGTGGACAAGGATGGTGCCCTGGCCATGGCCAAGGTGGATGCCGACGAGGAATTTGTGAAAACCCCGTGGCTGAAAATCGATGATGCGTTTTATGAGGCCCGTGGTGCCACCTGGGCGCTTGCGCAACTGATGCGCGCAGCGGAAGTGGATTTCGCCGAAGTGCTCCGCAAGAAAAACGCCACCGTCAGCTTCCGCCAGATGGTACGCGAACTGGAAGCCACCCAGGAAACCGTGTGGAGCCCGATGATCCTCAACGGCGACGGCTTCGGCATGCTCGCCAACCACTCGCTGGTGATGGCCAACTATGTTTCGCGTGCCAACGCAGCGTTGATTGATTTGCGCAAGCTGTTGGTGGAAGGCTGAGACTTCAGTGAACAGTTAACAGTGAATAGTGAACAGCGTCGCGGGCCTGGTCTTTCAGGGTCTTCAACGCAAGAGGCCGCGCTCAAAGGTTGGGCGCGGCCTCTTGCGTTGAAAAACAGTAAAACGTTGCTCGCGCAACTGTTCACTATTCACTGTTAACTGTTAACTGTTAACTGTTCACTGCCATTTTCTTCCCCTTAGGCTCAGGCAGCGTCTTGCGCCATTCCTCGATCAGGGCGCTGTTGTCATCGTCCCAGGGGTGGAAGCCGGGTTTCAGGTAGGAGAACCAGGCGGGGATGATGCTGCTGATCACGCCTTTGTAGCCGAAGCCTTTCCACAGACCTTTTGCCAGGGTCAGGGGCTTCTTGTGGACGTTGTCCCGTTTGAGCATTTGCCAGGTGAAGTAGCTTGAAAAGCCGATCAGGTAGGCAGTGCTGGAGAGGAACAGCCGTTGGCGTTCCAGGTAGTTGCCGTTGACGTCTTTGTACAGGTCGTAGGCCACCGCCTTGTGTTCGGTCTCTTCGATGGCGTGCCACACCCACAGGTTCCGTACTGCCGGGTCCATCTTGTTCATCAGGTCCGGGCGGCGAAGAATGGCGTCAGCCAGAATCGCGGTGAAATGCTCCAGGCCTGCGGTGGCGGCCAGTTGCTGGCGTTTGCTCATGTGCTTGCGGGCACCAGCTAACAGTTTGTTGGTAACGGCCAGGGCCTTGCCGACGATGTCGTCGTACTTGCCATCGGCAATCAGGTCATTGAAGGCCTGGTGCTCCAGTGAATGCATGGCCTCCTGGCCGATAAAACCGGAAATGTCCTTCTGGCGATCCTTGTCATCGACCTGGTCACGCAGGGCACGAACCGAATCCACAAAGAAACGTTCACCGTCAGGAAACGTCAGCGACAGGATGTTCAGCAGGTGTGTCAGTACCGGGTCGTTATCGAACCAGTAATCATCGTGCTGTAGGCCTTCAAAAGAGAACCCCATGCGACGAGGGGTAATCGGGACCGAAGGGTGGGTGTGTTTTTTCACCAGAGACAAATTCATTTTACACTCCGGGCAATATGCCGTTGATGACATCGCTCAATGGCAACTACTATGCGATGTCATGCAGTTAATGGTCTTGTCGCGGAGGGCCAACAAATGGTGAGTTCGGGCCGTCCTTGGGGAAATGCCGGTGTTCCTGGCATTTATGTGGTGTTGCTCTATGACCTGTTGGTCTCGCTGGACCTTGATGCCCCCGCCTTGCTGGCGGGGTTGGGGGTCAGCCGGGATGAGTTGCTGGCGGTAGACCGGCGGGTATCCATGTCGCTGGCCCAGACGGTGGCGGAGCGTGGCGTGGAAATGGTGGGGGAGCGCGGTCTGGGGTTTCGCTATGCCCGGGCCATGAGTATTACCCTGCATGGGCCTGTGGGCCTGTTGGCGCTGTCCAGCGCCAGCGCCCAGGATGCACTGGATGCCGCCTGCCGTTTTCTCGGCTTGCGGGCCCCTTTTCTGGAAATTCATCAGGCCCGAAAAGGGGACTTTGCCCACCTGCAATTGCGCAGTACCCGCTCGTTGGGGATTGCTCATGACTTCATTATTGAGGCCATGCTGGTTGGGCTCGTGTTTATGGTCGAGCAGCTGCTGGAGACCTTGCCGGAGGGGACACTGATCCATCGGCAAGGTGCTGCCCCGGAGTGGCTGTCTGCGTTGAAAAAGGACGTGGGCGTGCCGGTGTTATTCGAGCAGTCCAGCGATGCCCTGATTTTCCCGTTGTCAGCGTTGGCGGCGCGGCCGCGGTTGGCTGACCCTCAAGTGGCTGCCATTGCCCGAGAGCAGTGTGAGATGCAATTTCGTCAATGGCGCACAGAAGAGGAAGGGGTGACCGCAGAGCGGATTCGCACCGCCTTGCAGGACCACCCGGCACCGCTGCCCTCACTGGAAGCCATGGCCGACCGGTTGGCGGTCTCTGCCCGAACCCTGAAACGGCATTTGCAGCAGGCCGGGCTCAGCTATCGTCAGTTGCAGGATGAAGAGCGTTATCGGCAGGCGCAACGGTTGCTGGAAAAGCCTGATCTCAGTATCAGTGAGGTGGCTTACACGCTGGGTTACAGCGATGTGGCCAACTTCTCCAAGGCGTTCAAGCGCTGGAGTGGGGTGACCCCGAAGGGGTATCGGGAACAGCGTTGAGCGGTTATCAGCTGTGAGCTACAGCTTGATTGGAAGGGCAGCCCCAGAATAGTTCCTGGGTTTTAAGAAGAACGGGAATGCCTTACAGATCGTTGAGTTCGGCGAACTCAAATAACCTATGGCCCAGTAGGAGCTATGCTTGCATGGCGACCCGAGCCCAGGCGAGGTATAGATTCCAGAGCGAATGTAATAAAGGGCCTCGCTGTCGCTCGATTCGCCATGCAAGCATAGCTCCCACAGACAGGGCATTTGAGCTCCGTTTGCGCCATGGGGGAATGTTGAACCCCTTGTAGGAACCGGAGTGCAACGGAGGTAACAGCTGCAGGCTGGCCCGAAGGGTGAGCGAAGCGAATAAAGCCAACTTGTTGGCCGAAGGGCAGTCAGGTTGGTGCCGCCTCTGCAGAGTGACCCATGCTCAGTTCGGCCAACAAGCTGGCCCTCGCGGTTTTGTCGTTGGCATGTTGCGTGATGCATGCAGCGTGTTGCAGCCGTAGAGCGGCCAATAAAAAACCGCACCCAGGGGTGCGGTTTTTTATTGGCTGGCAGCGCGGGGCGAGGTATTCGATTTCGGTATGACCTGGACCCGCGTTGCAGCTTGTAGCTTGTATCTGCCTTTCGCTTACTTGCTGCTTTCGTAAGCTTCAACAGACTTCAGGATCTCGGCCTTGGCGGCGTCAACGCCGTCCCAGCCGTCAACTTTCACCCATTTGCCTGCTTCGAGATCCTTGTAGTTCTCGAAGAAGTGCTTGATCTGTGCCAGCAGCAGCTCGGGCAGATCGTTGATGTCTTTCACGTTGTCGTACAGCTTGGTCAGCTTGGTGTGCGGTACGGCAACCAGCTTGGCATCTTTACCGGCTTCGTCGGTCATGTTCAGGATGCCAACCGGGCGGCAGCGGATTACGGAACCGGGAACCACCGGGTAAGGGGTGACAACCAGCACGTCCAGCGGGTCACCATCTTCGGACAGGGTGTTGGGGATGTAGCCGTAGTTGGCCGGGTAGAACATGGGAGTTGCCATGAAACGGTCGACGAATACGGCGTTGCTGTCTTTATCGATCTCGTACT
>Ga0310345_10000868_pt1 | contig 37743 bp, 41 predicted proteins | sample HC15DNA20500_MG_FD_204667 | JGI IMG/M metagenome (GOLD analysis project Ga0310345, IMG submission 204667) | Marine microbial communities from station ALOHA, North Pacific Subtropical Gyre - HC15-DNA-20-500_MG | ecosystem: Environmental > Aquatic > Marine > Oceanic | place: Pacific Ocean: North... | reverse complement strand
GAAGCCGTTTCGGGCCAGTACCAGACCCTCCAAACTGCGGAGCACGTGAGTGCCCTGGCCGAAAAACTGGAGGGGAAGCGAGTGGCGCTTGCGCTTTCCTACAACGATCCCATTAAGGGGGCCTTGAAAGGGCTCGCGGTCAGCGTCGAGAAGGGAAAGGCTTTTTACCTTTCCGAGAACCTCTTGCAGGGCTGTGAGAGCGAGGTCCAGGAGCTTCTGAAGCGACCCTCGGAATGGATCATTCACGATCTCAAGCCTGCCTATCTCTTCGCTCGCCGGCATCAGTGGTCCTTGGAACAAAATTGCCAGGACACCATGCTCATGGCCTACCTGCTGATGCCCAATCAGAACAACTTCTCCCTGGAGAAACTGGCTCTGGAATACCTGCAGTACCGCCTTGTTGAGGGCCAGGCAAAGCTCTTCGGAGAGGATCTCGATACGGTTGTTTCCAAACGCGCTGATTTGACCCTTCGACTGTTTCAGATTTTGCAGCCGTTGCTATTGGAGCAGGGACTGGAGAGTCTGCTGAAAGAGATTGAGATGCCCTTGGTGGAAGTGCTGGCCACCATGGAGGGCAATGGGGTCAAGGTAGACAGTGGATTGCTTCAGGAGATGTCGGGGCAGGTGGAAGGAGATGTCGACGCGCTCAGACAAAAGATCTATGAGGTCGCGGGACACGAGTTCAATATCAACTCTCCCCGACAATTGGCGATGGTGCTCTTTGAGAAAATGGGTCTTCCGCAGCCCAAGAAAACCCGCAAGGCAGGACATTTTTCCACCGGAGTGGAAGTCCTGGAGAATCTAGCTGAGAGCTACGAAATTGCCCGTCTGATTCTCGACTACCGCGAGCTGACCAAGCTGAAGAACACTTATCTGGATGCGTTACCCGATCTCGTCGATTCCGAGACCGGAAGGATTCACACCTCCTACAATCAGATGGTTGCGGCAACCGGACGCCTTTCTTCGAGCAATCCCAATCTCCAGAACATCCCTATCAAGAGCGAGCTGGGGAGACAGATACGCCGCGCTTTTGTGCCCGAGTTCGGTTATAAGATTCTGGCAGCCGACTATTCCCAGATTGAACTCAGGGTCATGGCCCATCTTTCCGAGGACCACGTCCTGGTGGATGCTTTTCATCAGGGTGAGGATGTACACGAGCGGACTGCACGGGAGGTCTTCGGAGACAAGCCCGACATGGATTCCCGCGAGCTGCGCCGTCATGCCAAGGTTATCAACTTTGGAATCATGTACGGCCTCAGCTCGTTCGGCCTTTCCCGGAATCTCAAGATAGGACGTAATGAGGCACAGCGCCTAATCGACGACTACTTCGAGCGCTACCAGGGGGTCAAGAAGTGGATCGAAGAAACGCGGAAGCAGGTCTATCAGGAGGGCCAGGTGAAGACCTTGTTCGGGCGAATCCGACCGATTCCAGAAGTACGCAGCAAGAACCGAAACCTGAGGAATTTTGGAGAGCGCACCGCGATCAACGCACCGATTCAAGGCACTGCTGCCGATCTGATCAAAAAGGCCATGGTTTCCATCTATAGAGAGATGGCCCGTAGAGAGATGAAATCGAGATTGATCCTACAGGTCCATGACGAGCTCGTCGCCGAGGTGGAAGAATCTGAGATTGACGAGCTCACCCAGCTCATCAAGGAAAAGATGGAAGGCGTAGCTGACTTGATCGTGCCCTTGCAGGTAGATATCGCGATCGGTGCCTCCTGGTATGAGGCGAAGTGACTCATCAGCTGCTGAAGCGGTCATAGAGTAGATATTTTTGGGAACAAAAGCCTTCTTCTGTCGTTTTAGACCTAGGTACACTGATTTAGCGTATTTATGGCCCGGTGTGCTTGGTAAGGAGTGAAATGGCCCAAAGCACAGGACTCGAGACCACCTTATCGTTCGGCGATAACGCGCTTATTTCTTCTCACCTAGAGGGTAACGAGTACGCGTTCCAGGTGCTGGTGGAGCGCTATCAGAACAAACTGGTCAACTACATCTACAACCTGGTCGGGGACTACGAACAGGCGGTTGATCTGGGGCAGGAGACCTTCATTCGGGTCTTCAAGCACGCCCACCGTTATCACGCCAAGTACCAGTTTTCCACCTGGATCTACCGGATCGCCACCAATCTTGCCCTGGACGAGATCAGGCGCCGCAAGCGCAGGAGCCGTTCCTTTACCTATCGGCTCTTCTTCCAGCAGGAGGAGCAAGATATACCGTTGGAACATGACGGGCCTTCTCCCGAGTGCAGCTTGGATCGTAAAGAGCAGATTCAAATGCTGCAGGCTGCCCTGAATTCACTTCCTGACAAGTATCGTCTGGTCTTCATGCTGCGGGAAGTCCAGGAGCTCTCGCACGAAGAGGTAGGAAAGGTGCTTAAACTGAGTGTCGGGACGGTCAAGTCTCGGCTTCACCGTGCCAAGAAGCTGCTGCGGCAGAAGCTGACGAGAGTGCGATGAATTGCCAAGGGGTTGAGCAGCAGCTCATAGATGAAGGCACGATCGGTCTAGAGGCTGCGGTTCTGCAGCACGTGCACCAGTGTCCGGAATGTCGGAAGCTCTACGATGAAGTGGCGACGCTCGAACAGCTGAACCAAGCTCTCAGAGGGGCGGCCAGGGCTCCTAGTGACTTTTCTTCTAAGGTCGTGTCGGCAAGTTTCGTTTCCTGGATTGGTTGGAGAGCTGCATGGGGTTTGATTGTGGTTCTACTGGCGCTCGTGACTCTCAGTGACTCCTCGACTTTTTGGGGAGTACAGGATCTGAAAGCGTTTTGGAATGATGCGGATTCCAGCCTGGAATCCCAGCGCTCGGAGAGCATATCGGGTGCGGAGTCAGCCTCCCGGTCCGAATCCGATCGCGACTCAAGCATTCCCTATGTTGAAGTCAAGGTTAAGGGTCGTTCAGGAGCACCGGTAGTGGTACGGATTCCCGCCCAGATAGAGGTGCTGACACGAGATCTCCATCCAGAAGTCTTACTTCGCCAGGCAAGCTATTGATTCCTGGGCCGATCGCAAGCGGCCTGAGTCAATCAGGCCGTGATCCACTACATCGTCGAAGTCGATGAGGATGTCCAAGTGCTCGAATTGAGGCAGAGATGCGCCGCTGGCTTCTGATATTGTTGCTCGGCCTGCTGGGGCTTTGGGCTGAAGGCCTCAAAGCTGGGGAAGCTCCATTCCAGTCTCTGGTCAGAGTGTACCTGGATCGAGAGTTCAGCGGCATCGTCTTCCAGGGAGACTTGATTCCCCAGCCCAGAGTCCGTGAAAGGATTCAGTTCAAGGGTGCTTTTCTGGATTCGAGATACATTCTGTCCTATGTCGGGAGTTATGGTCCCGATCTGAGTGTTCCCGGTGTCCGCTTGATGGTCCAGTCATGGGGCGAGGCCGAACATCCGATACGCTTGGTCGGGATAGATGAGCGAATCCATCTAGCCGTTCTGGAGTCCACCCAGGAGCATGAACTGTCCCTGCCTCGCCCAGGTTCGTTTTCTGAAAAGGGGCTTCGGGTCGTTTACCCCGGAGGGAAAGGTTGGGAGACGGATGTTGGCTCAGTACTGCGATGGGATCCAAGTCGGAGGGGGACTCAAAGGGCACTTCAGATCAGGGTCTCCGTCGCCTTGCGGGATGCCAGCAGCTGGGAGGGGAGTTTTGTATTCGATCCCAGGGATCGGCTGGTGGGTGTGCTCACCCGTGCAGCTCTCCATCCTTTTAGTCAGAGGATCGTCAATTGCCAGCTGCTCCCCTTTCAGACGATTCAAGAGTCGGCAGAAGCAGTGGTGCGAAAGGGAGGCAATGTCCGAGCTGGATGGTTGGGGGTTTTTCTGCGGGAGGATTCCGTAGTCCCTGACATCGAAGAAGTAATTCCTGAGAGTCCGGCCCAGCAGGCGGGATTCTTGTCCGGAGATGTCATCCTGAAGGTCGGTGAACACGAGACCAGGAACCGGGACGATCTGCTCACGAGCCTTAAGGCGAGGGAGCCCGGTGACCAGATCGATGTGCTCATCACCCGGGGCGAAGAGCAGGTGTTGATCGCTACGACTCTGGGCGAGTGTTGTGGCAGACGTCCTTCGCTCTCTTGGAAACTGGAGATTTTTGAAGGGGCGGGAAAAGGTCGCACAGAAGCATTTAGCGTCCATCGGACGCTCTCGCCACCCCCACTCTCCCTGGGATTGGTGGTTGTTCCTTTGACCCCTCAACAAGCGAGGAGCTTCCAATCTCCCATCGAGCGAGGCCTGCTGGTGAAGTCGGTTATGAGCGATAGCCTGGCCCAGAAATCGGGATTCCAGTCCGGTGATATCCTCATCCGCGTGAACGGGAGTCAGGTTCAAGAGGCGGACGATCTAAGGAAATTGCTGGAGCCTGCCGGGAATGAGTTCCTGATTCTCCAGTTTGTGCGGAAGGGTCGAGTTCAAACAGAAAGACTCAGGCTCAGGTGACCTGCCTAGCGGTCTAGTTTTCCAGGTTCGAAGATACAAGATACAAAAAAATCCAAAATCCCAAGCTCTAAATCTTAAACGAACCAGAGGTGCGGCCTCCGGTCGGAGGTCCCTTTGGGATTTGGAATTTGGTGCTTGTTTGTATCTTGTATCTTGGAACTTCGAAGGTTTCAGCTTAGAGGCTCCCCAGCGGTGCTGCCCCATTCGAGAAAGAAACTTCCGGCTACTGGGGATTTGTGCTGTTGTCCGGCTCTCTCCTCGGAACCTGGGCTCATTTTGCTAACGGCTCAAGTCGTTCGCGGCTCTGTCGGACTTGGCTTCGTAACGCTGGTAGTTCACCCGTTAGCGGAACCTTCGGAGGACAGGAGACGTGCGACGTATTCTTGAAGTTTCAGATTGGTTCCACAAGTTCCACACGTGAATAAATGAAGCAGCTCTCCATTCGCGGCGCCAGACAGCACAACCTCAAGAATATCAATCTGGATCTTCCCCGCGACCAGATCACCGTGATCACCGGTTTGAGTGGATCTGGGAAGTCGAGTCTAGCCTTCGATACTCTTTATGCAGAGGGACAGAGGCGCTATATCGAGTCTCTTTCCACCTATGCCCGACAGTTCTTGGAGCAGATGGAAAAGCCCGAGGTCGATTCCATCGAAGGACTCTCCCCAGCCATCTCCATCGAGCAGAAGACGACTTCGAGGAACGTGCGGTCCACCGTTGGAACCATCACGGAAATCTACGACTACTTGAGGCTTCTTTTCTCCAGCATCGGCACTCCTCACTGCCCTCGATGTGATCGCGTCATTAGCCGCCAGTCGGTCGATCAGATTGTTGAGCGAGTCCAGGAAATTGCTCTGGAGGGGCGCTGCTTGATCCTGGCCCCTGTAGTTCGAGACCGCAAGGGAGAATTCAAGAAGATTTTCCAGCAGCATTTGAAACAGGGGTTTATCCGGGCTCGAGTAGACGGCTCGATGATCGAGTTGGAGGATCCCCCCCAGCTGGACAAGCAAAGAAGCCACACACTAGAAATTGTGGTAGATCGTCTCTCGGTCAGCCCGCAGAGCCGAAGTCGGCTCGAGAGCTCGGTCCGACAGGCGATTCAGATGGCGGACGGCCTGGTTACGGTGTCGGTGGTCGGAGGGCCTGAAATCCTGGTTTCCGAGCGCATGGCTTGCGTGGATTGTGGCGTCAGCCTGCCGACTCTGGAGCCGCGCAGCTTCTCGTTCAACAGCAAGTATGGAAGTTGTCCTAGCTGCGAGGGGTTGGGCGTACAGCTTGGGGTTAGCCTGGAGCGGCTGGTTCAGAATCCAAAGGCCTTGGTCGACGACCTGACGCTGCAGCTAGCCGAGCGGGATTTGCTCAATCTCTTTCGCGAATCGGCTCGGGCTTTGCTGAAGCAGTTCTCCTTGAGTCCCCGCTTATCCTTCTCAAAGTTCCCTGCCCGGGTGCTGGATGCGCTTCGGGGTGGGCTCGATAAGCCCATCCGCTACCAGTATGAAGGGTTCTCCTACGACGCCATCTTCAGGGGGCTGGATCACTGGTTCAAGGATCGGATCGAGGCGACTGGCAGCGACCGAAAGAGGGAGCAGCTGCTCAGCTTCATGGCCGAGAGGGATTGCCCGGCCTGTGAGGGGAGCCGGCTTGGTCCCGCGAGTCGTTCGGTCAAAATTGGCGGCCGTTCTATTTCTACGTATTGTCGGATGCCTTTGGACGATTGTCGCGAGGCCTTCGCGCAGATCAGTCTATCGCTTCGAGAGCAGGCGATAGCCGGTCAGATTATCGAGGAGATTCAGCATCGAATGCGCTTTCTCCTGGAGGTCGGGCTCTCCTATCTAACGCTGGATCGAAAGGCGGCTTCGCTTTCCGGAGGTGAAGCCCAGCGGGTGCGCCTGGCGACTCAGGTGGGCTCCAGGTTAAGGGGCGTCCTGTACGTGCTGGACGAGCCCTCCGTCGGCCTCCATCCCCGAGATGTGCAGAGTTTGTTGGGGACCTTGCGGCAGTTGTGCGATCTAGGGAATACGATCGTAGTTGTCGAGCATGATGAAGATACGATCCGAAGTGGAGACTATCTGGTCGATTTGGGGCCGGGTGCGGCGAGCGAGGGAGGCGCGGTGGTAGCCCAGGGAACTCTAACTGAAGTTCTCGCGAACGACGAGTCCCTGACAGCCTCATACCTGCGTGGGAGTCGGACGATTGAGACGCCAGAACGGCGGCGATCGAGCAACGGCAAGAGAATCGAGTTGTTGGGAGTCCGACACAACAATCTGAGATCGATCGATGTTGCCTTCCCCTTGGGTCTTTTCATCGCCGTCACCGGGGTATCTGGTTCGGGGAAGTCTTCGCTGGTGGATGAAGTCCTGTTTCGGGCCATTTCGAGAGAACTCTACGGATCCTTGCTGGAACCGGGCGTCCATCGTGAGGTCTCTGGGCTGGAGCACATTGACAAGGTAATCGAGATAGATCAGTCTCCCATTGGTCGCACACCTCGGTCGAACCCGGCCACCTACACCGGGCTGTTTACGCCCATCAGAGAGCTTTTCGCGCTGCTTCCCGAGTCCCGGGCCCGTGGCTACAAGCCCGGGAGATTCAGCTTCAATGTTCAGGGTGGGCGCTGCGAAGTCTGTCAGGGCAACGGGCTGCGGAAGATCGAAATGAACTTTCTCCCAGATGTCTATGTTTCCTGTGAGGCCTGCAGCGGGACCCGATACAACCGGGAGACCCGTGCCATCAAGTACGGCAGCCACTCTATTTCTGACGTGCTCGACATGACGGTTGAGAAATCCTATCCGCTGCTGGAGAACATTCCTCCCATCAGAGACAGGCTTCGGACGCTGCTGGAAGTAGGATTGGGCTACATCAGATTAGGGCAGCCGGCCACCACGCTTTCGGGAGGTGAAGCTCAGCGAGTGAAGCTCGCCAGCGAACTCAATCGGCGATCGACGGGAAGGACGTTGTACATCCTGGATGAGCCCACGACGGGACTGCACTTTGAGGATGTAAGTAGATTGCTCAAGATTCTTTCTGAGTTGGTTAATCTCGGTAACACCGTAATCGTTATCGAGCACAATCTTGAAGTGATCAAGTGTGCAGACTGGGTCATCGATCTGGGACCGGGCGGTGGGAATCAAGGAGGCCGGGTTATCGTCCAGGGAAAACCAGAGGAGGTTGCCGATTGCGACAATTCCTACACCGGCCAGGCACTGCGGAAGGTCCTTGATCGCTCTTCTGCGACCTGACGCCAGCCCAGCTGCGAGCTTGGTTGCCTCTTTCCCAAAGGGATCTGCGTCGGCATGGAGCTACGGATCAGGGATTATTGGTTCTGGCCCTTGGTTTCGGCCTTGCTGGTTTTCACTTGTCTGGGCTGGACCTGGATCAGTTCCGAGTTCACGTATGGAGAGGCCCATGCCGAGCGGCCTATCCTCCCCTTTCTCTTCCTCTATGGTCTGGTGTGGTTCGCATTTTCATGGGTTTCTTCTGGCTAGCGAAGAGCCGGGGGAGGGGCCCACTGCTGCTGAGACTGGCGGTGGGTGGATTGGTGCGGCTGGTACTCCTTCCGTCCTCACTGATCCAGGAGAACGATGTCTATCGATACGTTCTCGACGGACAGGTGCTGATGGCGGCTCAGAATCCCTATCGCCTGTCTCCGGTAGCTACGACGGCGCGTGCTCCGGAACCGCTGAAGAGCAGGCTCAAGGAATCGTCTGCCAGAACCACGCTCTCTCGAATCGGATATCCCTATATCCCAACCGTCTATCCTCCAGTATCCCAGCTGGCTTTCGCCGCTGGAGCCTGGCTGTCAGGGTGGGACTGGAAGGGGCAGAGATGGGTATTCACGGCGGTCGATCTCGGAGTGATTTCGATCCTCATCCTTCTCTTGCCTCTCTTCGCAATACCACGGCCTTGGGTTCTCCTTTACGCCTGGAATCCCCTGGTACTCAAGGAAGTCACTAACTCGGCCCACGTGGACATCCTAGTGACTTTTTTCGTGTTACTGCTGCTGTTGTACCCTGCATAAGTATCTCACCCGTGGCAGAGGTCTTTGGCTGGCGCTTGGAGCGATGGCGTTGGGAATGGCCTTTCTTTCCAAGATCTATCCGCTGCTCTTGCTGCCTGCCGTTGCCTTGTTTGTCTGGCGATTTCCAGGAAAGATGCTGCCAGTTGTAGGCTTTGTTGCTGGGACCTGCCTGGTGGGGATCGTAGGATTCTTGCCTTTTCTCTCAGTGGGCTTAGCCCAGCTCACGGAAGGGCTGAGGGCCTACGTCGGCCAGTGGAAAATGAACGAGGGACTTTTTGCACTGATCCAGGGAGTCCTGCCGTCTCCCTTTCCCTGGTATGCGCTTCCCTTGGCAGGCCTGCTGGTTTTGCGGCCACGGGAGAAGGGGATCAGTAGTGCCTTGGTCGTCCTGTCCGGCAGTGTGGGACTCTATTACCTCAGTTTCTTCTACGAATACCACGACTATCAACCTCTCTGGTGGAGTCTGACCAGGATCGTGGAGCATGCTGTGATCTGGCTCTTTCTCCTGGCACCTTTCCTGCGTCTAATCGCCGTCCCGTTGCGAAACTACCGTAACCTTTAGAGCGGGCTATGAGCGCACAGCGAAGGGAGGATGACCGAATGAGCAGCGGTCCGAATGATCAACAGTCTGTCCCTTTCTCGCGAGGGGAATGATGAAGGCGGGTTATGAAGATTGGTATCGTTATTCCCGCTCGAGATGAAGAGGAAACCGTTGGTCAGGTCGTGCAGCGCTGTCGGCTGCTGGTATCTTGGACGGACGAAATTCGAATTGTCGTCTGTGACAATGGTTCAATCGATGGTACGCGGACTGAGGCCGACAAGGCAGGTGCCGAGGTTGTCTACGCCAGCAAGTTCGGCTACGGGCTCGCTTGCCTGACCGCAGTTGGCGAACTGGGAACTGGCCTGATGTGTTGCTTTTCATCGATGCAGATGGATCGAGTCGGCCACAAGAAATTCAAGATTTTCTGGTGCCGATTAAAGAGGGGCGGGCCGACCTGGTTCTGGGGTGGAGATCTTCCAGTGTCCACATGACTTTCCCTCAGCGCTGGGGCACCTGGTTGGCGACTCGACTCATTGCCTGGCGCTGGTGGGGGCATTCGTTTCAGGATATCGGCCCCTTCAGAGTCATCACCCGACACGGTTACTCGCGGCTTGGTATGAAGGACCGTCCCTGGGGGTAGACCGTCGAGATACAGGTTTTTTCCCTGATACGGTGCCTACGAATCCAGGAGGTGCCCGTTTCTTGGGGCCGTCGTGTGGCGGGCGTCTCGAAAATTAGCGGAACATTCTCCGGAGTCATCCGGGCTGGCGCACGCACCCTTTGGACAATCGGCTGCTATGCTTCCTTCTCCAGAGACTCCACGACTCCGGGAACGCCGGGGGAAGACGTGTCCGGCTAGAGCGGTTCCTCGATCTGTCGAAGGATTAGTTTTTCGGAAATCCTCCTTATCTGGTGCCGGGTCTCAGTCCTTTCTCCTGAGTTGTCAACGACGTAGTCGGCATACCGTAGCTTCCTTATAACCGGCATCTGGGACCGAATCCGTGTGAGCGCTTCCTCGGCAGAGAGATCATCTCGCTGCATCAGACGGTGTAGCTGGACGGCTGGGCGACAGTAAACCACGATTATCGAGTCGTAGTTTCTGTAGGAGCCCACCTCGATCATCAATGTAGCGTCTACCACCAGAAGGTCTGCCCCCGTCTCTCCAGCATCGGCCTCGATGGCCAGAATCTGGCGCTCTTCTTCCGCAAAGACGTGTGGGTGGACGATCTGGTTCAACCGATCGAGCGCCTCCCGGTCGGAGAAGACGATCTCTCCCAGTTTCTTGCGGTCGATGATTTTTTCGGAGGTTAGAATTTCTGATCCGAAGGCGTTCACCACCTCTGGGTATGCGGCGCCCTCTGGCGAAATGACAGAGTGGGCGATCTTGTCGGCGTCGAGAGTGTAAGCCCCAGACTTAGTGAGTTCCTGCAGAACGTAACTCTTACCACAGGCGATCCCACCCGTGAGTCCGACCTTGAGCATTGGACGGAATCATACCACCGGTCGTGGTCGGAGTTGGATCCTGCGCTCAGAGATGGCAAAGCTGGGGTCAAAGCTGGGGTCGCAGGATAGCACGACTGGGTTCCGCTAGCCGCGATGATAGGTTGCCCTTAGCTCCACCTTTTCGACGAGAACTCTCTCGCGGACCCGCGGCGCGCGTCCGGAGAGGCGTAGACTCAGGAGGTTCTCGCCCTGAGCCAATTGCTCTGGCCTGACCCTATATTTGAGCCAACCCTCATTCAGGTTAGCCAGTCCCAGTGGAAGGTTGTTCAGACGGACCTGCAAAAGCTGTTCGATGCCAAGTGCAGGAGGACTGGTCCAGAGTGGAGCCGGCCCGGGGCCGCCCTTTCGCTTTGGAACCATGTATTCTCTTACGAGGACGGGCTGAAGCTTGCCCTTTTCTGCAAGCTCAGACGTGGCGGGGTCGTTCAGAAGCAGATGCAAGCTCAGTTTAGCAACCCGATCGGTGGAGGCAGGAATGTCGTCGCCGATGTAAAGGGTCAACAGCGTATCGGCCTTTCCGTCGTTGTTTAGAGCCACCGGCAAGGGAGCCAGCATGTTGGTATTGAAGTACATCAGTCGAGGAGTTGACCAGTTCTCTGGGTTGGGGATCACCCGAGGTCCGTGGCCGCCTCCTCGACGTTGCATCACGAAGGTCTTGTCTAGAAACTCGATGTCCTCCGCCCCCCCCATCTCCCGCAACGCCTGTCTGTGAATCGGCCAGTGTAGCGCCTCGGGGTCGGGGGAATACTTGAAATTGAAGGTCTGGATTCCGTCGGCACCCTGGTGGTACCAATTAGACCAGACCCCACGCAGAACTTCGATCGGAGGGGCACAGTAGCCGTCCGACGAATGGTGGTCGTCGAGGGCGCAGAGGAGCTTGATAGGCAGCCCCTCGGTGATGCGCCTGAAGGCTCCCACGTCCACCTGAAAGTTTCGACACCCCATGACGAAGATGTCCAGTAGCTGCTCGCGCGCCCAGGTTTCGACATCGAGGCCATCGAAGTGGCATCCCATCAGGTTTTCAGGCACCCGTGCTGCCAGCAGAAAGGGACGACCACGGCGTTGTTCTACGTCCAGGGTCAGGTGACGGAGATCGCGGATCAGACCGGTTAGTTTCGCCCGGTGTTCCCAGGCTTCACCCGGCGGAAAGATTATAGGGATCCGTGCGAAGTCCAATTCCAGGCCATCAAAGTCATAGTCTTCCGCGATCTCCTGAAGTATGCGCAGGACATAATCGCGGACCCCCTGGACCGCGTAGTTCCAGTACCCATTCGGATTCCAAGGTGCCGGCAGGAGCCAATCGGGATGCTCCTGCTTCAGGGGGACACGATTCTGCTGCTGCACGTCATCGATAAAGGTCCCCCGCTCAGGAAGATGCTGAGGGTCGTTGTCGGATCCGTTCATGCGGTGAGAGAAGAAGACTTCGAGGCCGCGTTTGCGAGTCTCGTTTTGGAAAATCCGAACGATATCAACACCTTCCTCGAGCCATTTCTGAAAGCCCGGTTGGTTGAAGTTGGGCAGGAACTTGCTGGGATAGGGAACCACATTGCCCTCGCTCCAGTTCCACCAGACACTGTCAATGACGGAGTCAGGATCATCGATGAACGTGAAGCGGCTCTCGACGACGGCCTCCACGCTTGGATAGGCATCCGGATCGACCAGGAGCACGTCGAAGTTCTGCGCCACTCGACGCCGTCGGTTCACGGCGGCGATATGCTCCGGCGAGAGCTCGATGGCGGAACCCGAAGTCACGCCTTGTCCCGATGGACGAGAAATAGCGGATTTTGCATTTCCAAAGCTCGAACCTCCTGCCAGCCCTAAAAAAGTACTGCCCAAAAATCTCCTCCGATTCATCCTTCACACTCCTCTCTTCTGCCGCCAAGCGGTCGGTTCCGTGCGGATTCCAAGCCTGCTTGCTTTTTATCACGATGATTCCAAAAGTACGATGGCGATTTCAGCTCACAGAAAGGGACAGACTGTTCCTCAGGGAGAAGGAAAGGCAGTCAAGGAAAAACAGTCTGTCCCTTTCTCGGACGCTATGCGGCCGACGGCCTCAGGTGAGGTCCTCTAGCAAGTCCCGGTATCTCTAGGCGGAACGAACGATGCGCTGATGGAGTTCTGCTTTTTGTCTGGTTGGGCTAGACTGAGTCCCCATGAGGTCAGGGTGTGGTGGCTCCTTTCCGCCTGGAGCACCCGAGAAGTCTTAGCCGTTTCAGATCTACTCGGAAGAGGCGTACTGGGCTTGGGGGAGACGCGTCAAGAAGTCACGGAAGAGGGGAGCACAGGCAAGAATGACTGTGACAGATCGCTGGCGTAAGGAGGTTGGAGCACGGCTGCAAGGCTCTCGTGCCCTCGACAGTTCAAAGCTGCAGGCTCCTGGTGTCGTCCCCATTCCCGAAGGCGGCTTTCGGCTCTTCTACACGGCCGTGGGGCCGGCCAAGCCGTTTCCTACTTGCCAGGGCTACATTTTGAGCGCGGTTTCGGATGACGGGGTGATTTTTCACACGGAGCCTGGTATTCGCGTGGTGCCGCAGCCTAGCTTACCCCACATGAGCCTTCGGGTGATCGCGCCGTCGGTTACGCGGCTGGACGATGGCAGTTGGCGCATGTATTTCGAATCTCGTGGACCAGCCGATCAACCGCCGGTGATCTGCAGCGCTATCTCTTCCGATATGCTGTATTGGGAGATCGAAGCAGGTAGCCGTCTCCAGAACGGGAGCGGCATCGGCGGACCTCGCTACCTTGAGCTACCCGAGGGTGGCGGCCGATTGTACTGCTTCAGCGCCGAATTTGGCCCTGGGGGGCCTACCGGTGGTGAGAGGATCTCACAGGGAGTCATCAGCGCCAGAGCTTCTGATGGTCTCGACTTCGAATTTGAACCAGGCTATCGAATGCTGGACAAGCAGGCCAGGGACGACGGACACGGCATCACGGCCGCCGAAGTAATTCCCCCACAGACCCCCGGCGATGAGTGGAGCATGATCTTCTCGATCTGGCAGGATGCACCCCCGGGAACGGCGGTTCCGAAACACCCTAGTCAGGACCCCAACGCCGAGGAGACTGGACTCAGCGAGGACTTCGCTGCCGCCTCAATCGCGACTGATATAGCAGGGTTCAGGTCACGGATCTGCGTAGCCTACTCAGTCGATGGGCTGGTCTGGGATCGGGCCCGGTGCATAATCGAGGGTTCAGGATACGGCCAAGAAGGTATGGACGCTATACATGCCGAGGATATGTCTCTAGTCGCCATCGGCCGCGGCCAGTATCGGATGTACTATGCCGCCTGCGACAACGATGGAGTTTGGCGCATTCTAAGCGCCGTGACCGCAGCCGAGTCCATCGGATAGTTTCCTGTGCTTGCAGTTAGCACGACGGAACGCCGGCCTATTCCGGCTTCTCGGTCATCTTCGTATAGTTGGCCGACCAACCCGCGATCTCGGGCATGGTCTCGAACTCGGAGATAAGTCGTTGTGTGACCTCGGCCGGGGCACCCCCTCTTCCCACAGCCGGATGTTCATGATGACGATAGAAGTTCCCCGGTTCCACATACAATTTGACACCGTGGCGTTTGCAGAGTGGGCCATACTCTTTCCGAACCGCCTCTTCTATCGGGGGTAATCCTAGACCCGTCTCCTGGTTCTGGATATATCCCCAGGTGCGCTGAGGTCGGTCGGGGTAACGCGATCTCACCCGCGTGATATGACCGAGTACCAGCTCGTCAAGGATCCCTTCCGAGACCCAGCGGCGCCACTGGATTCTCATGTTCCCAAAGGGCGGGCCCATGTGCTCTCCCTGCTGGACACCGATGGAGAGTTTCTGGCCTGAGGTCTTGAGGTGGGCCTTGAGCTCGCGAAGGAATAGGGTAAAGTATTCCCCCCTGAGCTCACGCCATTTCTCTAAGTCGAAGTCCTCCCGAAGGATATCTTGTCCGTAGCGGCGCTTGTACTCTTTGGCGATGGGCTCATTGAAACCGTATTGGTCTGCGTGGTCTGGGGGCGGTGCATGGGAGCGGATGCTCAAGAACACTCCATCAAAGGGGTACTCATCCGAAAAGGTGCGAATGACCTTGAGTTGGTAGTTGCGGACCTCAGGGTAGGCGTACTCCATCACGTGCCACTGGTATTTGCGCTGATTATTCGTCAGGCTCCGGTCGTGAACCAAATACTCCGGATTCTCCTTGGTGAACCGGAGATGCCAAGGCCAGAATGTCTTTTCCGGGACAGAACCGAAGTCGAAAAGCACGACATCCGGGGGGCGGCCTTCATCGGTGATCGTGATCCACATGAAGACCTCTAGCCCCTCTTTCTTGAGAGCATCCACTGCGGTCCCGAGCAGCCCATATTCCCATGCCTTTTTGGTATGTTTTTGCCAAGCTGCAAGGTAGGGATCCTTGGTATCCACGTGGAGGTCTGCGAACAAGAGGGTACGGAAGTCGTCGACACGGAAGAGCACTTTGTCTACGCCGTTGGCCTTCCATCTCCGGACTGCTTCCCGAACCTTTTCGGGTGTTTCCAGCTGGGCCACTCCCTCACGCCCATGGATCACGTCGCCCCAACTCACCGCCAGGAACTTCTCTTTCTCCTCGGCCTCGGCCAAACCCAAGAAGCACAATGTGGTCAGGAACAGAAAAAAAGCTCGCATTGATCCGCATCCTCCTCGCGAAACAGAATCGCACCAACTATGGGAAAAAGCCAGCCTGAATCCTAACGAACCGAGGCTTGAAACAAGTTGAGTACGGATCCAGGCAGCCTGAGCAAGCTTCCCGTTCGGAGTCGGTCAGGCTCCTGGAGGGTGGATCCTTTAGCTGGCTCGCTCCACGGTAGAAGAAGTAGAGACCTCCAAGCTTGGACCAGGTAGTATATATCGTTGTGGTTCAGATTCCGGTGAAGAACGAGGCCGCTTTGCTGGACCGCTAGACCCACGAGAGTGAGCGTCACTCCCCGGATCAGCAAGCGCCTCCCTTCCAAGCCCACAACCGCGATCCGGGTTCCTGAAACCATGTATGCAGCGCTGAAACCAATGAGAAAATGGTCACATTCCAGAGCGCCACAGTTACAGTGGCCTCAAGCACTGGGCGGAACCCATGGAAGGTTCCCCCGGCAGCAGCAGCGGTTGCAAGAAATCCTAGAGCCCAGAGCCAGTGACAGGTCTGGCCCAATTCTCGCACCCTGAGAAACAGGCGCATTGAAAAGGAAGCTGCTATGATAGCCAACCCATAGTCGGTCAAGGTTGTCGTGGGTTCGCCGAGGCTCATTAGCAGAACTAAGGGTTTGCCAGGAAGTAACCGATACACTTTGCTGGGGTCCCCAGATACGCTGGCTAGGCGAGAGCGACACGCATACCCGCTGCGGTATGTAGGGAGCGATAACAACGCCAGCGTTCCTGCGGACCCCAGCCCACAGGGGCGCGGCGGCGCGCGGGCATCTGCTTTGTTGCCGCTCCTGGAAGATGCGCAGCGGCATCGCCTGCGTCGCGGCGCCTCCCATCTGCCCCCACGGCGCTCGCGCCAAAGTGCATCGGTTACTTCCTGACAGACCCTAAGCAGAGAGCGAATGAATCGTCGCTTTTTCCATGGCTTCCCAGTCGATCTCTAAACCCAACCCCGGCCCCCTGGGCGCCTCGACTATGCCATCCGACCCGGTGCGGATAACCTGTTTCATGCCGTACTCATACGAGTCATAAGGCACGGCCTGCTCAAAGTAGTGGCCCAGGTTGTGAGCCAGAGTGAGATGAAGATTTGCGGCCGAGACCAGCGTACAGCCCCAGCACATCAACTCACATCGCATCCCCATAGATTCGACCAGTGCCATCGCCTTCTTGCCTTGTGTGAAGCCGCCCATCACTGTGACATCAGTACGTGCTATCGACCATGCTCCGGAGGTCAGCGCATGTTTGAAGCTGTGGAGATCCTGAAACCAGTTTCCGGAAGGCAGAATCGAGACTGTGGCGGCCTTTGTAAGTCTCCGATAGCCCTCCAGGTCATAGTCGAAAAGGGGGGCTTCGAACCACTCAAATCCCAGGTCGACCAGTTCTTGGGCGACCCGAAGTGCCCCGTTGTAGGTGTAGTTGTTCTCTGCGTCCAGCATGAACTTCACGTCGTCGCCCGGGTATTCCCGCCTGACCGCACGGGCGAGTTCCAGGTCTTTATCGGGAAGACACCAACAGTGAAACTTGACCGCCTTGAAGCCCTGCTCGACAGACTCTTCCACGAATTTGAGGTAGGCAGGAACATCCTCGAACATGGGGGTGCTGGCATAGGACTGGATCCGGTCGCGCGCTCCACCAAGGAGCCGGTAGATGGGCTGGTTGCACAATTTTCCGTAGAGGTCCCAGAGCGCGATATCAATGGCGGCGACTGCGCCTGGAGGCAAGGGGAAACAACGCGGCCAGATTTCCTTTAGGAGGCTCTCACGTTTCAGGGGATCCTTGCCGATCAGGATGGGAATCAGATGCCGCAGAGCCTCAGCGGTATAGCGGTCGTAATCGTAGGATGTGTAGTTGGCCACGGCCCCAACTCCGTCGACCCCTTCATCGGTGTAGACGCGCACCAATGTGTTCGTCATGTATTGCTCGGGCAGATCGTGCGACCAGGTGTAGCGTTCTACCTTTGGTCCGACAACGCGAACCTCAACTCGATCGATCTTCATGGTTTTCGTCTTACCAGAGAAGGACGAAGCAGATATAGCATCCGAGAGCAAGCAGCAGCCAAACCAAGGCGGCGGGTGCAAATCGCGCCGCTCCTTGGGATGTCCCAGGTGTCTGGCCCTGCGTAGCTGCCAGCACCTGGATGGCTTCGCGGCTCGAACGCAGCCAGGCACCTCCTCGTTCTTGGTGGCTGCTAGGGGGCGCCTTGGCCCGCGGCTCAAACCCCAACAAAAGAGAAGTCAACATCATCGCCGCCGCTGTGAGCAGCATCGCCGCTGGGTAAGCCGCATAAGGGTCGATCAGGGAACTCGGAAGGACGGCCATCCCCCAGCTCTCTGCGATAGGAAGCGCCAATAATCTCAGAATGCCAAAGCCAGCCCCAACCAGGAGTCCAACCGTCCCTGAGATGCGATGGACCCTCGTAAACCTCCCCATGATGAAGAGAGTCAATAGCGGGGTAACGAAGGCGCTGGTCAGTGCGAAGAACTGGAGGAGCATTCCCCCTTCCAGCAAAAAGGGTACGTAGAGGAAGGAGATCCCAATAACCACCGGTGTCAGCCACTGTCCGACGCGGAGATAGTGATGGTCGTCCCGGTCGGGAACAAACAATCTAGCGTAGACGTCGCGGGTGAGAAGGGCGGAGAGGGAGGAGCCAATTGAGTCATAAGTCGAAAAGGAGGCCGCGAAAATTCCGGCCACCACGATTCCCTTCAGACCAACCGCCTCGATCTGGCTGACCAAGAAAGGATAGATCTGGTCCTGATTGCCGCCGGGAAGAGATGCCTGGTCGGGTACCAAGGCGCGTCCCAGGACGCCCATGGAGAGGTTGAAGAACGACATAACGATCATCACCAGGCTGGCGACCACAACCGACATCTTCAGGTCCCACTCGGTCCTGGAGGCGAACATCCGCATACTCTGCGTATGGTTCACGACGGAATAACCAATGCCCAGGATGAGAAAACCGAGGGCCAGAAGCCAGTTCGGTGTGGTCCTGGTGATGGTCCCCTTCTCCGGACTGTATTCGCCTCCCAAGAGGAGTGCATGATCGATTTCCTGAGGCGTTTTTGCGCTGACATCCTCGATTGAGGGTAGGTCGGAACCTGCATGGAGGAGCTGGCTAAGCTCCGGATCGCCGCTGAGGCGTTCCTCGACGCCGCTCCAGCCGCCGACTTGGTCTAATACGATGAACCAGATGAGCAGGGCCGCGACAGTCATGACGACGAACTGCAAAACGTCGCTGACTGCTACCGAGCGCAGGCCTCCGAACGCCGTGTAGATACTGGCAAAGATGGCAATGGCGCCAACGGCCGCCATGGCCCGTGTTTGGTCCCATCCACAGATCACGCTCAGAGTCCAGAAGAGGGAGACGCCCATGACGCCCATGACAAGAGTGCGGTATTGGACCTGGATGAGGGCGCACAGGACCCTGGCAGATGGACCGAAGCGTGTTTCCAGATACTCGGCGTTGGTGTACATACCCGCACGGTACATGGGCAGGAAAATGAAATAGGCAGCTAGCGCCCATCCTGCGACAATTCCGACCATATTGGAGACGAAATAGCGGAACCCGATGGTGTAGGTCCCACCCGAATCGGCGATGAGGTCGCTGGCATCGATTGCCGTCGCGTACATGGAGAGTCCAACGATCCACCAGGGCAGGCTGCGTCCGGCAAGAAACCAATCGGTGCTAGAGCGAACCCCCCGGGCTAAGTACAGACCATAGCCAATGATGCCTCCGTTGAGGCCAATGACGATCGCCCAGTCAAGGAAGCTCAAAACCTAGTCCTTTCAGTTGTCTTTCGCTTGGCAATCCCCACCACTGTGCTCGGAGACGTCCTCGAGACCTCACGATATTCTGTAGTGCTATCCGGTCGCTGAGATCGATCCGCTGGGCTCTCAGGAACTTGATTCGTGGCCGGAGACTTTTTCACGGCTCCAGTTTCCGGGTCGCAACACCTTCTGTCAACTTCAACTGACTCCAAGGGGAGGTGGTCGAATTGAGTCTAGCGTCGGAGGCTCGCAGCTGTAGTGGGAACTATTTCCCGACAAACCAGGGATAGCTCCGCGATACATCTGCAAACGAGTAGGGTCGATCCTTGCTGTCGCACGAGGCTCGTGATATCGACTACCAGGAGTGGCACTAGCCGCAGGAAAAGCAACAGTCTGTCCCCTTCTCGATCATCCCCTGCTCGCTCAGCCGCACGAAAAGTAACAGTCTTTCCCTTTCTCGTTGAGCAGCATTTTTCACCGAACAAAGGTAGAATTTGGCAATGCGCATTCTGTTGCGGATTATTCGCGCACGATTATGCTGAAGCGACTTTGTCCTATTTTCGTTTTCGTCTCGGGCCTGATAGCGGGCGATATTGCTGCCAAAGGAAATCTGGCGGATGTCGAGCTTGTTCTTGACGACGAGGTCATCATTGCCCAGGCGAGCGCCAAGCTCCGTGCCCATAACCTGGTCTGGGGACCGAAGGGGGAGATCTGGATTAATACTGGCGAGACCGAGCCGGGTCTCCTCAGGAGTGAGGATCAGGGCAAGACCTGGGAATCGGTGTCCGTGAACCTACCCTCCGTCCCACTAGGACAACACTTGGCTGGCTTTCACATCACGAGAGAGGGTCGCCTCTGGTTAATCCATCAGCTCCCTCCACTGCTCTTGGGCGGAAAGCATGTCCCCACCAACGATCAGCGGGGTTTCGTCTCCATCTCTTCGGACCGCGGCCTTACCTGGCAGACTACAGAGATCGATGCGAGAGACTTTGCGCCCGACGCCCGCCAGGATCCCTACACTTCGATCGAGATTGCGTGGTGTCATCCCAACTTCGTGGAACAACCTGATGGAACGGTCTTCTTTTCCCTCAGCATGCGCTACGACGACTGGGATGACTTTTCCCAGGCGGACCAGTCCCGCCCTGGCATACGTGACGTCATGATCCGTACTGCCGACGGAGGTGCGACCTGGGGCGACCCCACGATCGTACATCAACACGCCACCGAGACCGCCTATGCCGTGGATCCTCACAATCCGGACCGCATCCTGGCTGCTACTCGTATTCAGCGTAAAGCGCTACCGGGAGAGGACTTAACTGCCATTCGAAAAAGAAGCGCGATGGACATGACTCCGCCGAACTACATGCCAGAGTGGGCCTACAAGAATGGCCTGTTGCTGGAATCGATCGACGGAGGACGGTCTTTCCGGGAGGTGCCCGATGGGTTGTTCGGCTTCGGCAGCTATCGCTGGTCGGCGGTTTGGACCAACGCTAACTGGTTGATTCTGGCGAGTAACGCGGGCCAGGACCCAGGCCAGAAGAGGAACTTTGGCGATCATGTCGTGCGGATCAGCCTGGATGGAGGGCGCAGTTGGCTCGATGGCACCACGGACGGGACGTCCGCGCCCAACAAGGCTAAGAAATTTGTGGTGGTTCCGGCCTATCGGGACATAGGAAAGATGGACCATTACAGCGCGGGAGTACCGGCCACCGTTGAACTCTCCCCGAACCGTTTCATGACGTTGGCAAGCTACAAACGAGACAAGATTCTGAAAGGCAGGATCTGGCATCTGGAAAACTTGCCCTGAAGGGCAACCCTGGAGGTTCGCGATTTGATCCGAAAACTTGGAACTGGCGTCCTGGTTGTCCTGACTTTGCTTATTCTGGTTGAGGGCGTGGCCTGGGTTGCGCTTTGGGTGGGTTCAAAGCCAGAAGAGGGGTTTCTTGTTTCACGAGGGTCCGATTTTCATCGGCAATTGGCCAGGGGCTTTGTGGGTACATCTCGGGGGCAGCTCGCGGTGGATCCTCACCTGGGTTACGCCCTGGAGCCTGCCTTTGAGGTGTTTGGAGTGAAGGAGAAAGTGGGTGCGCTCCGCATCGTGGCCTTGGGCGGCTCCACTACGGATCCCCATAATGAGGGGCACTGGCCTGGTGTCCTCTCGGAGCTCCTGGAACGCGGAGGGATTTCGGCGAAGGTGTTCAACGGAGGCGTCGGTAGCTATTCGACCAACCAGGAGGTGGTCAAGCTGATCAGGGACGCCCTGTCCCTTTCTCCCGATCTTGTTGTGTCCGTCGATGGGGTCAATGACCTGGGCCTCGTCAAGTCTATCTCGGCAGCCACGCCCATGGTGAACAATCCGCAGGAAATGATCGCCAGGTACGTGGTTGAGGGTTCCCTCGAGAGTGTTTTCCTCCCCAATCTAGTCCGGTTGTTCGGGTTCGGCCGCGGCATCCTGCGGGAGCCGCACTGGGGCCGGCCGGCCAAGATGGCTGCCGAAGAGGTATGGGAGAAAAACGTGCGTCTCATGAATGCCATTTCCGCGGAGTTCGGGGCTCGGTACCTGTGTGTTCTCCAGCCCATCATGGGGTTCGGGAGCTACAACCGATCTTCTGACGAGGAGGAAATGTGGAAGGAGAGCAAGGACCGTCCAGTTGCCAGCGGCCTTCCCTATCACGAGGCCTTGAAGGGCTACTACCAGGCTGCACAGGCTCGATGTGGGAAGCTTCCCTACTGTGCCGATTTGACCGAAATCTTCGCCGGGAAGACGAACCTCTACAACGATCCCAGGCACCCGAATCCTGATGGTTACCGCCTGCTGGCCGAGGCAGTTTTTCGGGAACTCCGCGATCGGGGTCTCCTGGCTCAGCCGGAGGCCGAGGAGTCTGCTAGTACCGCGGGGGCCGGGGAGTAGAGACCAGAGTCCTCCCTATTGGCTTCGGGTAGACAACACTCGTTTCGAAGCCCGACAGGTCGTCCTGAGACATTCCATCGAGGTGAACACGTGGACGTCCTGGATCGCCTGTAGCGAGAACAATTGAGGTCGGAGCGAAACAGTCTGTCCCTTTCTCGGAGGAGTCCTTTCCGCGGTAGTAGAGGCTCCTTGGCCCTTGATCTGGAGGTCTGAGATGTCACACCAGGGAGAGATAATCGACGCCGTTTGGACCAGTACTCTCCTTAGGAGTTCCTTAAGAGTTTCGGGTGTCTGGACGATCTTTCTTGCCGAACCCAGAGTGATTATTTATTGAAGGCATAGGAGGAAACTGAGAGATGGAAGGGTCGGAATTGACGAGCGCTGCAGCTACTGGGATTGAGTCTGCCGATACCGCCTGGATGCTGGTGTCATGCGCGCTTGTGCTGCTTATGACTCCAGGGCTGGCCTTCTTCTATGGTGGCCTGGTTCGGGCCAAGAACGCACTCAACACCATGATGATGAGCTTCGCCTCGTTGGGTGTCGCTGGCCTGGTTTGGGTTCTGGCTGGTTACAGTCTGGCCTTTGCTCCCAGCAGTGGGGAGATACAACCCTGGATCGGTGGCTTTGGGCATTTGTTCCTGCAGGGCGTGGGGCTGGAAGCCAATGGGTCGATTCCACACCTTCTTTTTGCTGCCTATCAGGGGACATTTGCCATTATCACCGCCGCTCTCATCTCGGGTGCCGTGGTTGAGCGTATCCGTTTCGGCCCCTACCTGGCCTTTATCGCCGGATGGGTGCTTTTGGTCTACTCTCCCGTGTGCCATTGGGTTTGGGGTGGTGGATGGCTTGCGGATCTTGGCGCTCTGGACTTTGCCGGCGGCACAGTGGTTCATGTCACTGCCGGTACCGCTGCTGTTGTGTTGGCTTGGATGCTGGGTCCACGAAGCGACCATGGGCGACAGGCGATTCTTCCTCACAATGTGCCCTTCGTTCTCTTGGGTGCTGGCCTCCTCTGGTTCGGCTGGTTAGGTTTCAACGGGGGTAGTGCCTTGGCTGCCAACGAATCGGCGGTCCTGGCCTTCGTCAACACGCTTCTGGCGCCGGCAGCAGCTCTCGTCGTTTGGATGGTGCTGGATGCCGTGAGGGATAGTATCGTCACCGCCGTTGGGGGGGCGACCGGAATTATTGTTGGTCTGGTAGCGATCACTCCCGCGGCCGGCTTCGTAGGTCCTATGTCCGCCATTGCGATCGGGGCAATTGCAGCCTTTCCCTGCTATTACGCTATTCTCCTTCGCTCCAGGTCTTCACTCGACGATTCCTTGGATGTAGGGGCAGCCCATGGAATGGGTGGGCTGACCGGTGCCTTGCTGACCGGTCTCTTCGCTCAGGCGGTCTGGGGGGGACAAGATGGGTTGTTGTTTGGGAACCCGCGGCAGGTTCTGGTGCAAGGGATCGGTGTCCTGGCTGTCATGGCTTACTGCGCCGTCGTCTCTTGGGGACTGATCAGGTTGATTTCTCTTTTCACCGAGGTACGAGCTCCCGAGACTGGGGAGAGAACGGGCCTCGACATTCTGGAGCACGGGGAAGAAGCCTACTCCAGCGGCGAGGGTGCCACCATCGTCGTCCCTGGATCACCTGGTATGGGTGGAGGGACACTGCAGGAGGCAGTTCCTATCAGCCGGATGGCTCCTGTTGAGAACGAGGCCTGATCCCGACACAAGGATCATTGTTGACAAGAGCAACCTCGGACACGTCTAGATCCTGGCCTGTCTGAAGTCTAGCTGGCACTCCCGCCCTTATATTTGACCCAGAGCTGTGCGTTTACCAACTTCAGCGGTCCAGAAACAACCTTCCGGCTAGTCTGTAACGACACTTCTATTTCGTTTTGTCCCAGTCTCAGCGGAGGAGCACTCAGCAAGTAGCTCAACTGGTTTGCCTGGAAATGGACGTGACTATGAGGCTCTGATTGTCCGTCTGTTGCATGGCGGTGCTCGTGACTGTGAGCGTACCCAGTCGGTAGCAGTTCCCCTCCCGTGACGAGTTGATCGTTGACGCGAAGCGTCAACATGCCAGGCAGCAGGGGGCCATGTAATATTAGTTCCAGTCGCAATTCAGCTAATTCATCTGCCTTGGCCGCTGCCTGAACGTCATCCCCCAATACCAGTGGGATCTTCCGCGCTGCCCCGGGCATCAGGTGGACGGGAAGAGGAGGCTCGCTCGATATGTGTTGGTAGTGGTGGAAGACAGTGCTGTCAAGACAGTACAGTTTGTCTTTTCCCCTTAATGTCTCGGCTTCACCCACCTCGGTCAGGCAGGCGTAGACCTTCTTGCGAATTCGGACAAGTTCCTGCTGGGATTGGATGCTATAGGGGTCGAAGGGCGTCGCCAGATTCCAGAAATGAATGCCATCGACGCCGGCTTGGTGCCAGGTCGCTGCCAGCGCTCGATTTCCTTCCCGTCTCCATGCTTTGTCGCAACTCCAAGGCTTCTGGTTGATACAGGGATAGACGAGCACGTCGTGTTGGTGGGCCAGCTCAACAAAATCTGCCACAGCCAAGGTGTTGGAGGCATATCCCCCACCCGCGATGACGATGTCAATCAAATCTCTTGATATCCAGGACTTCAGGTCCATGCCAAGGTGGATCGCGAGATCGAAGCTGTCCGGAACTCGGGCGGAGAGCAGAACCGGTTTACCGCGACGCACGCCGATCTCGTCCGCACGTTTCCGTATCCGCCCCATGAAGGACGTCATGATATCGATTTCCTCCTTGGTGGCCGGTTCGCCCCGAATGCAGCGGCTGAAAAACATTGGGTGGCGGATGAAGTCCATCTCGAAACCGTCGACGTCGTATCGATCGCAGACTTCCTCGACAATGGAAAACTGACGGTCTCGCACCTCTTTATGAGAGAAATCGTAGGCGGTCACGTATAGCTGCAGATTGGGTAGCACTCCCTGAGGGTTCACCAACAGTTCGGGATGTTTGGCCTTGAAGGGATTCATCAGGTTCGGCATGAAGCTGTCGTGGCAGTCGTTCATGCTCATGTGGGCAAACGCCTCCATCCCATTGCCATGTGCAAAATCAACAACGAGTTGGAGGGGATCGTGGCCGGCCTTGACTAATGCCTTGTGATGGCGGGCCCATGCTTGGTCGGTTACGGAAGTCCCGCCCGCAGCCGCGTAGTGTCTGGGATGAGTCTTGCTGATGTAGGCTGGGCTGTGTGCGTACACGGCATAGGTGATTGTGTCGACGTGGGTACCAACGAGCGGTTTTAGTCGGGGCTTCAGAAAGCCTCCAGGAGTGTCAGATCCCTGGTGCGACAGCCCGTAGTTATCGTCGACAAAAATGACACGTCGTCTCTTGCGTGCTACTTTGAGCCGGGCCCGTTTGGCCTCTGAGTAATGTCCTTTTCCAACTATGCAGGGGGGGGCGGAGAACAAGCCAGCAGACCCGACTAAGGCGGTAAATGCAGCGCGTCGCGTGATGTTCACAGTCCTATCCTCCAAGATTCTTCAGTCCAGAATTCAGGCAATCCAATGGGATTCAGAACCTATCTTAGTCCATGATCTCCTAGGTGTAAAAGTGTTAGCACAGGGGGAGGTCCACGCAGCCAGAGACCGTTCCAGAAAGGGGGTCCAGAAAGAGGGGGGTCCAGAAAGGGACAGACTGTTACCATTTTTTACTTGCCCTGTTATTGCCGTTATTTCCCCGGGAAGCCGTTCCCGCACGAGAAAGGGACCACGAGAAGGGGACAGACTGGTACTATTACTTGACCTGTTACTTTTGCTCGACGTGTTCATGTTCAAGAAAAGCCTCATGAGGAGTCTTCTTAGTCTCCGTCTTAGATCACGTTGTCTGCTTCCAGCAGCATGCTTTCTCACGATGTTGTCAGCGGGAGGCTGTGCGGAAGAGCCCTCGAAGAACCTTGCCCAGAGTTTCACGCCCGCTGAGGGTTTGGAAGTCACTCTATGGGCATCCGAGCCAGATGTGATCAATCCCACCAACATCGATATCGATGAACGGGGTCGAATCTGGGTATTGGAAGCCGTGAATTACCGTGTTGGCTGGGGAGGAGTTGATCAACCAGATTTTCGACCGGCGGGAGATCGTATTACGATTTTGGAAGATACCGATGGCGATGGTTCTGCCGATCGAACCAAGGTATTTGACCAGTCTAGTGGGCTCCGTTCACCCCTAGGGATCGCCGTCCTGGGGAATAAGGTGATCATTTCGCAGTCTCCCAATCTGATCGTCTACACCAAGGACGAACAAGACAACATCTTAAACAAGGAGGTCCTGCTGACCGGATGGCATGGCGTTGACCATGATCACGGCCTCCACTCTGTCGTCTTTGGTCACGATGGTCGCTACTACTTCAACAGCGGAGATCTTGGGTTCGACGTGAAGGACAGAATCGGTAAAAGGTGGGTCAGCTCAAAGCAGGGGCCCTACTATGCCGGAACGGTCTTGAGAGTCAATCCTGATGGATCAGATTTTGTTGTTTTTGCCCATAACTTTCGCAACCCCTACGAGGTCGCGTTGGATTCGTTTGGCAATATCTGGCAGACCGACAATGATGATGACGGAAATGCCTGGGTGCGTCTGAATCTCGTCCTGGAAGGAGGAAATTTTGGCTACTGGGGCCCCGGTGGACGCTCCTGGCGTTCCGACAAGGGAACGCATTTTCATTCGGAGGATCCCGGAGTCATACCCAACGTGGCCAGGCTGGGCGCGGGAGCTCCGAGTGGATTGTTGCTCTATGAAGGCGAGTTGCTTCCAGAACGCTACCGTGGCCATCTGATTCACGCTGAGGCGGGTGCCCGCTTCATTAATACCTACTTCTTAACTCCCAACGGCGCAGGTTTTTCCAGCAAGACGGAGAGGACGGTGAGTTCAGAGGACACCTGGTTTCGCCCGACTGATGTGGCTGTTTCACATGATGGAGCTGTCTACTTCAGCGATTGGTACGATGCCGCGGTTGGGGGACACCAAATGGCCGACACGAAAAAGGGGCGAATCTATCGGTTGGCGCCCACGGGATACGAACCCAGCCAAGTTAAGCACGATCTCCAGACATCTCTGGGCCTGAAAAAGGCCTTGCGTTCACCGAACCAATCGACACGCTTTCTAGCCTATTCAATGCTCAAGGAGCAAGGTCCGGAAGCCCTTCCCACACTGACCGAGATGTGGAAGCAGGAGGATCCCGTACTCAAGGCAAGGGCTTTGTGGCTGATAGGTGGGATCAAAGGGGCTGGAGAGCGCTTGGTGCTTGAGGCCCTTCGAGATGAGGAGGCCAACCTCAGGATACTTGCGCTGCGGGTTCTCCGGGCTCAGGGAGCTGAGATTACAGGGGTCATTGAACCACTTCTGCGCGACCCTTCCCCGCAAGTTCGGCGAGCGGTTGCCGTAGCACTTCAGAACACCACGCCAGCGAAATCCCTGCCCGCGCTGGTCAAATTGTGCAAGGGTTACGATGGGCACGATCGCTGGTACCTGGAGGCCTTAGGGCTGGGTGCTAGGGGAAAAGAGAACCAGATCTACGCTCGCTTGCGGGAAGCCTATCCCGCGGAGTGGAACTCACTGTTGGGACAGTTCATCTGGGAGTTCCGTCCTTCAGACTCGCTGTCCTATCTGTTGTCGAGACTGAAAGAGAAAAGGTTGACTCTTCAGCAACGCTCAGAAGTTCTCAGATGTCTTTCCGTCCTGCCGTCGCTCGAGGCAGGAAAGGCCGTCGCCAAGCTAATGCTCTCACCTTCTACGTCCTCGCGCCTGGTGAAGGAGGCGTTCTCGGTTTTGTCGCGTCAGCTTTTTAGCCAATGGATCGACTTGCGCCAACATCCCGAAGCTCACTTGGCAGTGGAAGCAGCCTTTGAATCTCCGGAGCTGCGTGCCCAGGCGTTGGAAGTTGCTGGCGATTGGGGGCATCCGGCATTCGGTTCTCGAATCCTTGCCTTGGCGAAATCAGGGGACGAGAGTGAGGAGCTTCGTCGGCGGGCTATCCGAGCCTTGGGTAGAACGCGACATGAGTTACACATACCCGAACTCGAGAGACTCTCATTACAGGGCCCGCTGTCACTTCGCCTGGCTGCCATTCGCGCGCTCGCGGAGATCGGAGGAAGTGGCCTCCATGATCGCTTCAAAGCTGTTGTTCTCAGCCGTGAGCCCAATGAAGTAAGGGCAGAGGCGGTAAGGATTCTCGCAAGGACAGACCAGGGCTGCAGCCTTCTTCTGGATTTTGAAGTCAGCGGGGAGCTTCCATCCGAGCTTCGCAGCATCGTCAGTAGATTAACGCTTGCGAGGCGATCTCCTGAGATAAGGTCCCGAGCCAAAAAATTGCTGCCTCCGCCGCTAAGCTACAATCGCAGCCCTCTGCCGACAGTTGAGGAACTGTTGGAGAGAAGTGGTGACCCCGACCGTGGCCAAATCGTTTTCCAGAATCCTTCGGGGCCAAAGTGTATCTCCTGCCACAGTCTAGGGGAGGATAGATGGTCGGCTGGACCGGACCTTGCTTTCATTGCTGACAAGCTGGGGAAGGATGCTCTCCTAGATTCAATCTTGAATCCGAGCGTTGGTATCGCTCCTGAATATTACGTTTGGATTTTCGAGACCAGGAGCGTCGGCGAGGTGGCTGGGATCCTTACAGAGGACACACCACGAGGGGTCGAACTCGTCACCGGAGACGGAGGGAAACTGCGTCTCCAGAACTCCGATATCCTTTCCCGCCGTCGCAGCTACCTTTCCTTGATGCCGGAGGACCTCGTCAATACGATGACAGAGGAGCAACTGGTGGATTTGCTTACCTTCCTAGAAGGCTTGTCGGGTATGAGTCGACCTTGACAAATGCGGGCTGAGGTTCTGCGACATATTGCGACATATACTGATAGAGGACAGGGCGGTGAAGTCAGGGTGGTTGCCGCGACCTTCCGTATTCTTTCTACACATTCTCACACTCTGGGCTTTTTCCATAGCCCAGCCTCTTTACGACCTTTTGGGCCGGAATCCAGAATTCTTCCTGGCCCGCCGAACCGATAGTGTGTAGCTCGGGTTGATGGTAGTTGTCCTGAGTTGGCTGTTGCCCTCCCTAGTAAGTTTTCTCCTACTGACTCTGAGCTGGGTCAGCCGAAGAGTGGCGACGCTATTCTGTTGCACTACTTTTGCTCTTCTGGTCGCGCTGCTGCTTATGCCCATTTTCAAGAGGATCCAGTCGGATCTCGATGCTTGGACGATGTTGGCGATTGGTTTTTCAGGGCGGTCTTTGTCGGCCTCTATCTCCGATTCTCTGCCGTTCGGTTGTTTCTCACCTGTGCGTCGCCGGGCGTCGTCGTGATTCCTTTGTTGTTCCTCTTTTCCTTGCCTATCACCGAATCCTTAGGTACGAGTGCTTTCCCTCCGCCCTCTGCCACGGAGAGCACCGCGGAATCACAGTACCCGACGGTTGTGATGCTCATCTTCGATGAGGTTCCTCTCTTCTCGCTGTTAGACCGCGATGGCAACATCGATTCAATTAGGTTTCCCAACTTTTCCGAGCTGGCTGCGGAAACAACCTGGTACAAAAATGCGACTACAGTTGCTGAGACCACCTACAAAGCTCTCGCCGCTTTGCTCAGCGGCCTCTATCCCGCTCAGCAGAGCCGGGCTGCACACTATGAATATTCGAAGAACCTTTTCACGCTTTTGGATCCAACCCATAGGCTGGACGTTTTCGAATCGATCACTCAACTCTGTCCGCCCGAACTCTGTCCTCGGGATGACGGCGAGACCCTAGCCCACAGTATGGTCCTGCTTTTACAGGATCTGACTATCGTTTATGGGCACTTGACGCTTCCTAACAGAATCACGGCCAAGCTTCCGGATATCCGAAATGTCTGGTTGATGGGGCGTAGCAGCTTTCTTGACCGAAATCATTTTGGCAGGTTTCTTGATAGTCTGGGTAGCGACGAGACGCCCCGGCTTTACTTCTGCCATTCACCGCTTCCTCATTATCCGTGGACCTATCTGCCGTCAGGCAAGAGATATAGTACTCGGATCCGAAGCGAGGTGTTCTTCAAGGGGCAGCGCTGGAGCAAATCGGAGGCCGTGGTCCAGCATGCCTTTCAGCGCTATCTGTTGCAACTTGGGTATGTGGATCAAGTCTTGGGAAGGCTGATCCGACGCCTGCGGTAAACGGGGCTCTATGACCGGGCCTTACTTGTCGTGCTCGCTGATCATGGAGTGAGTTTTTGGCCGGGTCAGAGCCACCGCCGTGCCGACCTTCGCAACTTGTCCGAGATCATGTCGGTCCTCTTGTTCGTGCGCTTTCCAGGGCAGGGGAGAGGTCTGGTCAGTTCAGCCAACGCTGAGCTTGTCGACCTGTTGCCTACGGTCGCCGACACTTTGAACATGCCCTTTCCCTGGGAAGTAGATGGAGTTTCGCTTCGCTCGGATATTTTTTTCAAGGAGGATCGCAAAGTGATCTTCAGAGAGAACGGGGCTGCCCCGCTTGTGCACTTCTCAGGTATCGCTCCCTTCAGACTGGGGATCTGCCTCGAAGGGCGAATGAGTCAAGTGGGAACGGGCCGATCTGGTGGGTGTGTTGCGTGGCTTTGAAAAGAAGGGAGAAACAGTGGAACTATGGGGATCCGCTGGGGATCTGATTGCGGGCGAACCCGCTGAGACGATCCTCGTGTTTTTCAATGGCCAGCTGGTCCAGCGCGCTCCTGTTGGTGAGGGGAGGCCCTACGTCGCTGCCTACTACAAGAATCCGAAGCTGTACGCATCGGGCTTTCATCTTCTTCTGAAGAGTCCGCTGATAGAGGAAGGAGACACTCCGATTATCCGAATCTTTGCGGCTAGGGAAGATGAGTTCAGTGAGCTAATTTATCATCCCGGTTATCCCTGGCAGGAGGATCCACAATCAACCGATGAACAGAGAAGCTACGCGTCCTCATGCGATCCTGGCATGGGTGCCTCTTACCTAGTCAAAGAGGCTGTCAGGGAAGTGGAGGTTGAGCACTCAGAGCAGGCCGGAGATTTCTTCGACAGATTGAGAAAACGAGGGGCGAGGCCGGATCGGAGCTGATACTACCCCGGTTGATTTTCTCCGATCTCCTGCGGCTCCGCGAGGACCAATTGAAGGTCGAGAAGAGCGGTTTTCAGGTTGAGATCGAGGTGCCATTGTAGCTCCCGATTCAAAGGCAACAATTTCTCCCGGGCACATAGGTTACACTTTTGGAGTCTTGGAGTTTCATTCTTCGGTGGGTGTCTCTCGTCGTAGAAGCGGTGGGAACTGTGGGAAACTCCGTCCGGAGGAGTTTTCCAAGCGTTGTGGGAACAGTGGAAAAACTCGACGCAAGAGTCGTCTGTTTGATGTCGCCGTTTTTCCACGGTTTCCACAGCGCGCCAGTTTCCACGGCTTTGCGGGTCATTTCTCTTTAGAGCTCCTCAGATCGTGTGGCAGGCTTTTGTTTCAATCGTTTGGCAGGGAGCACCCTTCCCAGCCGTTCATCGAACAGACCGAGCTTCAGGTGCTCAAAGTAAACAGCCCATTGTCCCTCTGTCACGGGCTTTAAGCCAATCTGCTGGCCCCAGAGGGTCTCCGTCAATCGGATGTCCTGGTTTTTCCATTTCATTTGACCGCCCTTACGCACCACTCGCTTCTCCCACTCATCGGGATAACCTCTTTGCTGAGGCAACCGGGAAGGATACTCCCGAGCGGCCGGCTGCTAAAAGACCGCCGGCGGTCTCTGGCCCAACGCTTCATGGGGACGCTCCTCGTTGTATTCTCGACGAAAGGCGTCAAACGCCTTTTGCTGAGCTCCGAGATGGGCTCGCGGCGGCAGCCCCGTCGCTTCCTTCAGCGTCCGAGGAATCCGCTCATGTCTGCCGTTCTGTTGCGGGCAACCCGGTTCGATGCGTTGCAATTCAATCCCCAAGCGAACCCACCACGCCGCCAGTTCACTGAGCCCTCCCAGGGCCGTCGTCGGAAACGGCGGTCCGTTGTCCGTGCGCATCGACTCGGCTTCTACCTTGTCTGGGAGGCAGGAGATCAGGTGCGTCTGGCCTCAGTTACTCATTGAGAGTAGTGGGAATATCCGTTGCTAGTGAGCCCCGATGCTGGGGGACTGCCCTTCCTGGCTCTCCGAACGGGCGCAATCGGCGATGATACGGGTCAGCAAGGTGGGGACTTGTCTTCGAAGGTCCATCTGGCCGTGATCCGGACCGATGAAGCTCCCGTTCTTCCTTGCTCATCCAGAATACTGGAACAAGGGACACCTGAATGGGCGAGTCTTGATTCTGCTCGTAAGAAGATGAGCAGGCCCTGAGCAACCCCTTCCCACATCGCATGACCGTCAGGCAGATCGCCTTCGGCACAGAGGGCTGAGCCCTCGATCCCGATCTCTACTTGATCCCTTTCTAGGGACAGGGGGGTCAGAGTCCCCCAGCCGCGGAGGCTCACCTGGGCCAGATAGCCCTCGACCGCTTCTTGGGGCGTTGAGTTGTGACGTTTGCGAAAGGCGCGGCAGAATTCTATTGCACCCTCGCGTCCTGCTACCTGGAAGATGGCGTGGTAAGACTCGTCTCCGACGACTGTCCGGACTTCGCGCAGGATATAGCGAAAGAAGTGCCGCGGCAGTAAAATCATCTCCTGGCCGTCCAGGCTCAGCCGTCCAGCAGGTCCAAATCTGAGTTGTGATCGACACTCCTCGAATTCGCTAAGCCGCATTACTTCTGACCGTTGGTTTCTGAGCCAAGCTGCCCTGCTGGCTCTCCGGTGCTGTGCCTGATTATGTCGAAATCAGAAAGAATTCCTTGTGAGGATACAACGGTTCCGTGATTACGGCAACCTGCCTAAAAGAGAGCCTGTCACGGTGAGTTCACAGTAAGGGACAGACTGTTTCTCGTTCGCGGAAAGGGAGGTGGAGGTAGCTCCCTCGAAAGGTAGATCCGGCAGTGTAAGGACCTGGGGAGTCATGACGAGCCGGAGCCGCCTAGAATTGGATGCCGCTCAACGGACATATCGGGAAGGGTTAGAGTTGCTTTTGGGAGGGAGCGGGTCCCACTGAGAGTCGTTGGATGTCAGCCGGACTCGATAATGAGGAAAGGGAAGGGGCGGTGTCTATCGAAGAAGTGGAATTTCTGGGAGTTGGGAGGATGGAGGGTTGGGAGAGGGTGGTCAGTCTCCTGTCGATGAAAACGCGTGTGAGCGCTGCTCTCGCAGCGTGGACAGCTGTCCACCGAGTTGGGAAATCGGATGTTTGTGTCTGCGGTAAAGTCCTTGTTTGCGGAAGCGATCGATCGAATTGCTGACAACTCCATCCGTAAAGAACCGAATCCGGGAACAGAAGAGACCAGGACGGAGCCACTCTTCCTGCGAATGGCAAGAGAGATCCGTGAGGGTTGAGGCTTGATGGTCCTCCGTCACTACCCCTCCGCGAGAGTACAGCCGGGTGCGGTAGATCTCAAAGGAGGTGTGCTGCTGGGTCGCGGGAAACAGTTCGTCTAAAGGAGCGAGAAAGGACTCTCCCTTGCCCTGCGCGTGCCAGTGCTCGGATCCGGCCTCCCACTGCGCGGGCAAATGTAACGAGCCCAGCTCGGAGAGCATTGAGTTCGACATAGAGCAGGAATTTCTGAGTGGCGAGAAGATCCATCAACTCCGGATTTTTGAATCGATCTCCCCACAAATGACCTCGGCGGCCGTGTGCTCGATTGAACCACTTGGCGTACTCTCCGTTGACATGCTGCATGAGGGCCGAGACATTGAACAGTCGTCGGTTGAAGAACAGCCATCTGCCCAAATCCCAGCTTTTGGTCTTGGTCTTCCAACGCTTGCCGTACATGCCGGCCGCGGCCTCTTCGAGTTGGAGGCGCGTCAGCTCCCCGAATTTCTTGAAACGGACGATCAGATGGTAGTGGTTGTTTAGGACTTCGAAAGCGATCATTCGGCAGCGGTATGCGCTGACGTAAAAGCGAATTGTCTCCGTGAGCTTGCGTTGGGCGAGCGGAGACTGGAGGGGGAAGAATCTTGGGGAGCCCGCCATCCGGTTCATAAGATGGTAGGTGGCAGCTTCGGAGCTTTTGTGGCGAGCAGTTCTGGACAATTTGTCCCTCCAATCGAGTGTCGAGTCCGGACTTCCGTACCAACGCGGCTCTTTCTTATTAACGCTTTGTCTCCCGAAATCTACGAACAAAATCTACGAACTCTTGTTTCAACCGAACCCGGGAGGAACACCCTCCTGGGTCTTCTCCAAATCCGCGAGAGAATTTTGCTGGGCTCTTTCCGTCTGGTCTGTTCTCAGGGGAGTCCTTCAGGCCAGTACTCGGGGGAGTCTTCCGGGCCAGTAAAACAGTCTGTCCCTTTCTTCCGCACGCAGGAATATGTCCTCTTGGGCCCCCAACATCAGCCTAACGAATCTGGCTGCCAGAGGTTTCGTAAGATTCAGGCTGACCGAGATGACGACTAGACTCAGCCGGCCGTTAAACAGCGTTAGTTTTTCGCGGATTTGCGGGCCAACTCCACCACCGTGAGTCTGGGACGAATCACCAGCCAAGAGCGATAGGGAGTTGGCGTGGGCCTTGAGGGGACGCGTTCATTTCCTCTTGATCTGTGCCCATTTGAGATTATTTTTCGCGTGTTCGAAGCTGGGATCGATTGCCAGCGCTTTCTCGCAGGTGTCAATGGCTCGTTCGAACTTTCCCAGATCCAGGTGGGCAGAGCATATGTTGTTGTATGCCAGGGCACTGTTGGGATCGACTCCCAGGGCGCTCTCAGCAAGTGCGATACACTCGCCGAACTGTCCCGCCTGGTGATATCAGAGGTTCAGCTGAAGATAGCCGGACAACGTAGGGCTCATCTCCGCTACCGCTCTGGCGAATCCCAGCTCGGCAGCAGTCGCCGGTTTGCCGACGCCCTGCAGCAGTTCGACTTCGGGGCAGCAAGACACAAAGCTCAACAGGAGCGTCATCCCGGACAGGCAAAGGAGCAGCTTGCGACCAGTGCTTTTCAACATTTCATTCCCGCAGCTGAGGACGGACGGCGCCGCCAACGCCGAAGACCGAAGCTGCCCAGTGTAAAGAGCCAGAGTAGCGGAGGAAGCACCGCCAAGAGCTTCTTCCAGGCCGGAGGGCCGTATTCGAAGCTTACCTGATGCTTCCCTGGATCCAGACGGATCGCCATGAAGCCAGGGAAGACACGTGTTACCGCCGCCGGGACGCCGTCGACGGTAGCCCGCCAGTAGGGGTGATAGGTGACCTTCAAAATCACCCCTACTTCGCCCTTGGCCTAGACCTCTTCCGAGTAGCGACCAGAGACGTTCGTCTGCTTGGAAATTGTCCCCTGGAGTCCCCCGAAGGGTTCTGTCGTCGCCTGATTTCCATAGGCAAGATAGGACCTCTGCGCGGGTCCGGCTCCTTGCAGCCAGGTATCCCCGACCCGGTAGATTTCTTCCCAGTCGAGGGAGCGAAGCGAGTCTGCTTGCAGCTCCGATCCTGAAGGGTCTGCCACCGATCCAAGCCCGAAGTAACCACTCGTCGGAACCTCGTAAAGGACCAGATTCTCCCATCGGGTGCGCTCTTGGGCGAAGGCCGGTGGAGTTCTAGAGGCAGGCATCAGCAGATGGCGTATGTTGTAGAGGTCGCAGTGTTCCTGTCTTCCTGGATCCAGGTGGAACTGCCACTCCTCCGGCTGCATCTGGGCCAGGAACAGGTAGCCGACCATGTCGAGACCCGCCCTGCAGCAGGCTGTACACAGGAACCCCGCCGATCTTGAGCTCGTCTCCCCAGGTCTTGGGAAAGCCGGCGTGAATTCTGGCTTGCGACGACGCCTCCAGGAGTTGGACAACGCCCTGAAAACCCAAGGCTGCATCATATCCCTGCTTGGCGCTGATGGCCCAGAAGTCGTTCTGACAGATGAAGGTGATGCGCTCGGAAACCGGGATAGACATTACACCGACCAAGAGCGCGCCCGCCGCCAGGGCCCACACCCACCTCAGCTTGCTGATCCAGCGAATCACCGCGGACAGCCCCAGTCCTGCCAGGATGAGGCCGAATATCTGAACGCCGGAGATGAACCGGGACATGTGTATCCCACCGGACATGGGTAGCAGGTCGAGCAGCGATCCCAGACTTGCGCGGCCGAAGAAGAGGATCACCCAGAGGACAAAGCAGGCCAGTATCCAGGTTTGGAGATGATCCCCTTTCCCGAGCAGGGCGACCAGAATCAACTCGATTTCCAGGGCTACCAGAAGAGTGATTACTGGTAGATTGGCGCCGTCGAAGAGACCTCCGTTGAGCAGCCGGCCCATTACCCATTTCCAACCATGGGAGTCCCACTTCGAATCAGCGCCCCAACGGATCTTGAGCACATTCTCCGATGTGAGCAGCAGTGGCAAAACAAGAAACGCCAGCGCAGCTCCGGTAAGCGCTCCAATCTAGCCTAGCCGCCATAGCCGTCGCCGCCAGCCGAAACTCCCGGCCCAGCATGACCAGGCCGAAGATTACCGCCGCTGCCACCAATAGATGAGGTGCAAGAGACAGAATGGCTTTTGATCGGACCGGTACCAGCGCCCTTCCTCTGACCCGCGTCCTCGAGTCCTGAGCATTCCTTGCCAGGGCAGTTGGGGGCGTTCCGCCCAGCCGCTGTCATACGTCTCGTCCGGCAGGTTCGAGCGAGAGGGTACCTCGCCAAGCGATAGCCATTGTGGGCGCCATTCTACCTCAGGGTTTGGGCGTTTGCTTAGCCAGCGGCAGCAGCCAAATGGAAACCTCCACACTGATCTACAAAACGACAGAGTCAGTGTGGATAATTGCAGTTTCTGCTCGCAGTGGGATGCGCGAGGAAGCATCTACTCGTTCTGCCCACGGTAACCTTGGTGTAGCACGCATGGTATTGCCCCTGAATGTTTCTGGTGATGCTTCATGAGAGACGAACCAGCCCCTGGATCGCGTCCTGCCCAGTGGCTAGCGACAGCTTTGAAGGCAGTCGCTTTGATGCTGATTTGGCTTTTCTTGAGCGGCCACTACGATTTATTTCACATCCTTCTCGGGGTGGCGTCGGTGGTTCTGATTCTGCTGATGAACCGCCCGAGGGAACCTGCTTCGTCCCAGCTACTACAAGCGATGCGTTGGGGTCGCGTACTCCTATACCTGCCCTGGCTGATCAAGGAGATGGTTCTGTCTGCCCTGTATGTCATGCGGGTTGTCCTGGCTCCCCGAATGCCGCTCAATCCACATCTGATCCGGTTCAAGAGTGAGCAACCGAATGATGTGGCCAAAGTGATTCTTGGAAACTCGATCACCCTGACGCCGGGGACGCTAACCATTGACATCAACCAGCAAGAGTTTGTCGTTCACGCGCTGACCTATCCGCTGGCCACTGGACTCTTGAACGAGACCATGCAGACCAAGGTTGCTAGACTCTTCACTGACAATCCCGGAAAGATGGTCTTCGACACCCGAACAACTCAATCAGGCAGGAATCTAGCCGGAATTACCGGCACCCCTGAGTCGTAGCCCTCTACCACGACCCTATGGAAACCTTCTTCATCACAGTGACGGTGTTCCTGGTGCTCATTATCTCTCTGCCCCTGTTTCGGGTGCTTCGTGGGCCCACGGTCTTCGACCGCTTGTTGGCGATTAGCACCATTGGAAGCAAGACGATTGGGTTGATCTGCTTGTTGGGGATTTCATTCGGGCGCCTGGATATGTTCGTGGACATCGTTCTGGCTTACGCAATCCTCAATTTCATCGGTGGGATCGCCGTCGCCAGGTACTTCGATTTGAAGACCAGCAGCAATGAGTGAGATTCAGACTCTTTTCGCCATCGTGCTCATCCTATTGGGGATACTGCTGATGTTTACAGGCAGCATCGGGATCCTGCGGCTGCCGGATTTCTACTGTCGAGCGCATGCCTCCGGGAAGGCGGACACCTTGGGCATCATGGTCCTGC
>Ga0310345_10000866_pt1 | contig 37889 bp, 32 predicted proteins | sample HC15DNA20500_MG_FD_204667 | JGI IMG/M metagenome (GOLD analysis project Ga0310345, IMG submission 204667) | Marine microbial communities from station ALOHA, North Pacific Subtropical Gyre - HC15-DNA-20-500_MG | ecosystem: Environmental > Aquatic > Marine > Oceanic | place: Pacific Ocean: North... | reverse complement strand
CCCCCTCCCGACTCCGTCGGCGCCTCGCGCTTCGCGCTCGCGCCGCGACCCCAGCGACGGGGCGCTGGGGGCCCTGCGGCTCGCGCTCGCGCTGCGCGCGAGCTGGCCGCCCGCTGCCGCGGGATCGGACGACTCGAGTGGCGCGTGAGGCGACCTCGCTGCGCTCGTCGCCTGCCGTCGTCTCGGGCCGGCTCCGCGGGGCCCCGCCAACCCACTCCGGGACCTCGCTCCGCTCCGCCCCCTCCCCCCCGCTGCGCCGTCAGACCTGTCTCCGCTCCGGGTGCTCCGCACCCTCCGCAGAAACCGGTCAGCCGGCTCCGCGGGGCAACCCACTCCGGGCTCGGTCTCGGGCTCGGGCTCGGGCTCGGGCTCGGACCCGGTGACGATCCCGAGGAGGAGCGGCTCAGTGCAGGGTCTGCAGCCCTGCCACGCGCGCGCAGGCCTCGCGCAGCGCCACCGGCAGCTCGGGGGCCTCCATGACCTCCCTCGCGTCCTGCGCGTGCAGGTGCGCCGCGAGCTGGAGGGCGACGTCGAGGGGGGTGAACGGGTTGTTCACGATCGCGCGGCGGACCCGGTAGCGGAGCACCCACTTCGTGGTGCGGAAGACCTCGCGCAGGACCTCGGACGACACGGGGCGCTGGGCGCAGAGCCGGATGACGTCCTCCTCGGTCAGCGCGGGGTTCGACAGGAGGATCCGGATCACGTCGGGGTGTGGGTCGCGGAGGACCCTCGCCAGCAGATCGCGATCGCGGCGGCGGGCGAGCGACTTGCGCTCTCCGAGCGTGACCGCGCGGCCCTTGCCGAAGTCGGGCACCGCCAGCGGCTCCTCGGTCTCCTTCGGGGAGGGGCGCGGGCTGAGGAGGGCGACGGTGTCGTTCATGCCCCGGAGGACCGCCTCCCGCACCACCGCGTCTCTGAGCTCCGCCCGCTCGGGCTGGGCGAGGGCGAGGCAGAGGGCGAGGAGCAGCGCGCCGAGGTCGCCGTCGCGGGCCTCCGCGCCGTGCACGGCCACCGTCACCAGATCCGCGATGTCTCCCGGATCGGTGCGCGCGAGCACGTTGGCCACGTACCGCACCCGCATCGGGGGATCGGCGATGGCGGCGATCCGGCGCGCGAGCCGTCGGGCGTGCGTGCGGGGGTCCTCCATGATGGCTCTCTCACTCTACTTCCACCCGGGACGACCGTCTCGGGCCGCGCCGTGTATACTGATGACGCGCCGCGTCGCGAGGGGCCGCCCGAGGGCGCATCCCAGGAGGATTGCTTGGAAACCAGCCAGCAGCACAACGGGGACGACGAGAAGCCCCGGCTGATCAAACGCTACGCGAACCGCAAGCTCTACGACACGCGCGACAGTCGCTACGTGACGCTGCAGCAGATCGCGAAGTTCGTCCGCGAGGGCGAGCACGTCACGATCATCGACAACACGACCAAAGAGGATCTGACGAACGTCACGCTCGCCCAGATCATCTACGAAGAAGAGAAGAAGGGCGCCGAGGACAACCGCGCGGTCGCCCCGGTGAGCACGCTCCGGACGCTGATCCAGCAGAGCGGCGAGCGCCTGATCACCAGCCTGCGGGAAGGCCCGATGGGCAAGCTCATCCCGCGGGACAGCGTCCGCGAGGGCGAGGAGGGGGAGGAGGCGGAGCTCGAGGCGAAGAAGTCCGAGCCGCCGCCGAAGGCCAAGGAGGCCAAGCGATCCGTCTTCGCGACGCCCAAGGAGGCGCTCGACGAGCTGCAGCGGCTGGCCGACGACCGGATCCGGGGCCTGCTCGGGCACGCCCTGACCCACGTGCAGCAGCTCCAGTCCGAGGTGAAGCGCATGCAGGCGCGCATCGAGGAGCTCGAGGACAAGCTGGTGAAGCTGAGCCGGAGGGAAGAGGAGGCCGAGGCGGCCGCCCGCGAGGAGGAGTAGGTTTCCGTTTCTAGCGAAATCTGCTGCGGGGCGCGCCCGCATGGTTACCCTGTTCTCGTCGCCAGTGAGGGGGAGCTAGCGCAACCATTCCGAGGGGTTGCAGCCGGAGCGCCCAAGGTCGGGACGGCCGCGCTTTTCGTGGAACAGACGCGCCGACCCCCTCGTTGAGCGCCCTGAAAGGAGACCGATGGCCTTCACCCCTCACACGAACGACCCCGTGCGCGAGGACTTCGAGCGAGAGGCGCTCCAGCACCTCGACGCCCTCTACGGGGCCGCGCTGCGGCTCACGCGGAGCCCGTCCGACGCGGAGGACCTCGTTCAGGACGCCTTCGTGAAGGCCTACCGTTTCCATGACCGCTTCGAGCCCGGCACCAACATGAAGGCCTGGCTCTTCCGGATCCTCACCAACACGTTCATCAACAAGTACCGCCGCAAGACGCGCGAGCGGAAGGTGCTCGAGGGGCGTGACGCCGAGCCGGTGGGCGACGGGGTGATGAGCCGCGCCGCGATGCGCTGCCTGACCGATCCGGAGTCGGAGGCGCACCGCCGCCTCATCCACGCGGAGATCCAGGACGCGCTCGACGCGCTGCCCGAGGACTACCGCATGATGATCATCCTCGCCGACGTGGAGGAGCTCTCCTACAAGGAGATCGCGGCCATCGTCGGCTGCCCCATCGGCACCGTGATGAGCCGCCTGCACCGGGCCCGGAAGAAGATGCAGAAGAGGCTGATGGCCCAGGCCGTTCAGCTCGGCATCGTCGAGGAGCCCGCCGCCGGCGAGCCCATCTCGCTCGAGGCCTACCGTCGCGCGAAGGAGAACGCGGGATGATCACGTGCGAGATCTTCCGTCGCCACGTCGACGCCGTCGTCGATGGTGAGGTCGATCCGGACACCCAGATCGAGTTCGAGCAGCACCTCGCGTCGTGCGGGCCCTGCCGGGTCCATCTGTCGTTCGTCCAGGGCTTCAAGGGTCGGGTGAAGGAGGCCTGCGCCGACGCGCCGGCCGCCCCGCCCGACCTCGCGGCCCGGCTCCGGAAGGCGCTCGACGCCGAGGACGCGCGCAAGGCGGCGGCGCTGCCGGACGCGCCGGTGGGCGCCAGGGCCGACGCCCCCGCGCCGCTGGGGCTCCAGGGCTTCCGCGTGATGCCGATCAAGGCGCGCTACGCCGTGCCGGCCGCGGCCGCCGCGGTGGCGCTCGCCGTCTTCGCCGCGCGCGAGGGCGGCAACCCGGACGCGGCGCTCGAGGGCCTGCACGCCGAGGCGGGCGTCGCGACGCCGCCGTCCATGGGCATCTTCGAGGACGTCGTGCAGCGGCACTCGAGCGAGCACCCGGCCGAGGTCAGCGGCCCGCCGACCCAGGTCGCCGGCTGGTTCCGCGACAAGCTGCACTTCCAGGTGCAGCCGATGGAGTTCACCGGCCCGGACGTGCGCCTCGTCGGCGCGCGGATCTCCAACGTGCGAGACCGCGAGGCGGCCGCGTTCTACTACACGGTCCGCGGCCGTCGGGTCACGGTCATGGTCTTCGAGCCTCCCGCGCCGGTGGATCGCATCGCGCGACCGGTCGACGTGAGCGGCCGGGTCTACGTGGGCCGCGCCCGGGGCTACACGGTGCCGGTCGTCCAGCACCGCGGGCTCACCTACGCCATCGCGGGCGACCTCGACGAGCGCTCGCTCCTGCAGCTCGCCGCCTCCGCGCGCGTGCGCGACCGCTGACGGTTCTGCCCTCCAAATGCCCGGAACTCGTGGGTTTTGGGGCGTAGAACGCCGTTGACGCCGCGCGCGGCGGCCACGTATCCTCGCGCTTCATTCGAGGAGCGTCGATGGCAGCGAGCATTCTCTTCTTCGAGAGCGATCCCACCTTCGCGGCCGCCGTCCGGGACGCGCTCGAGGCGCGCGGGGCGAGCGTGGAGGTCGTCGACGACGGCAACGCCGGCCTGAGCCAGGCGACCGCGTCGTCCCCCGACCTGATCTTGCTGACGATCGAGCTGCCGCAGATGAACGGCTTCCTCGTCTGCAAGAAGCTCAAGAAGAACCCGGCCACTCAGGGGATCCCCGTGGTGATCCTCTCGAGCGAGGCGACCGAGGAGATCTTCGAGCAGCATCGCAAGCTGCGCACCCGGGCCGAGGACTACCTGCGCAAGCCGATCGAGGTCGACGCGCTCCTCGACCGGATCGGCGCCCTGATCGAGCTCGACGCGGCCGGGGCCGTCACGCCGGAGCCCCTCGATCTGTCCGAAGAGGCGATGGAGATCCCGATCGAGGAGGTCGAGGAGCTCGAGCCGATCGAGGAGGAGGGCGAGCACGTCGACGACGAGATCGACGCGTTCGCGGAGAGCGCCTTCGACGCGCTGGTGATGAACGAAGAGGGCGGCAGCGACAGCACGATGGTCGCGGAGCTGCCGAAGGCGCTCCGGGCGGAGCTCGAGGCCGAGGCGCAGAAGGCGGAGAGCGCCGCGCCGCCTCCCCCGAAGTCGGCCGCGCCTCCTCCCCCGAGGTCGGCGCCCCCGAAGTCCGCCGCGCCGCCGCCTCCGACGTCGGCGCCTCCGAAGTCGGTGGCGCCCGCGCCGGCGAGCGTGCCTCCGGCGCCGAGCGTCCCCGCCGACGCCACGCCGGCCACCGGGGTCGACCCGGAGGAGCTCTCGGCCGCGCGCTCCGCCGCCGAGGACGCCGAGCGCGAGCGGGATCGCGCCCAGGCCGACGTCGAGCGGCTGCAGGCCGAGGTGGAGGCGCTCCGCGCGAAGGCCGCCAAGGGCGGCGGCATCTCGAGCCGCGAGTTCCTCGACCTCCGGGAGGCGCTCAACTCCAAGGACAAGGAGATCCTCGATCTCCGCGACCAGGTCAGCGCGCGCGACAAGCAGCTCATCGAGCTGCGCGACAAGAACCTCTCGATGGAGCGCGAGCGCGCCGACTTCGAGGACAACCTCCTCGCGCTCGAGCGGGCGAAGGCCGAGCTCGAGGATCAGAACGCGGCGCTCGGCGCCGACAAGGAGTCGTTCGAGAAGCGGGCCGAGGACCTGAAGGGGCGGCTCGAGCGCGCGGACGAGAAGGCCAAGAAGATCGAGAGCGAGCTCGAGGAGGAGCGCGCGATGCGCTCGGCCGAGCGGGCGCGCCTCGAGAGCGAGCGCGACGAGAAGGTCGCCGAGGCCGAGGCCAAGGTGGCCGCGGCCGAGGAGGAGCGCGACGCGAAGGTCGCCGAGCTCGAGAAGGAGCGCGACGAGAAGATCGCGGCCGCCGAGCAGGAGCGCGACGCGAAGATCGCCGAGCTCGAGCAGGAGCGCGACGAGAAGGTCGCGGCGGCGGCGACCGAGAAGGAGGAAGCCCTCGCGTCGAAGTCCGCCGAGCACGCGGCGGCGCTCGAGGCCAAGGACGCGGAGCACGCGGCGGCGATCGAGGCGAAGGACGCCGAACACCAGAGCGCCCTCGAAGCCGAGAAGACGGCGCACGCCGAGGCGCTCGAGGCGTCGAAGGCCGAGCACGAGGCGGCGCTGTCCGCGGAGAAGACGGCGCACGAAGAGGCCGTCGCCAGCCTGCGCGCGGAGAGCGCGGCGGAGCGCGAGGCCGCGCTCGAGAAGCAGCGCGAGGAGCTCACCGCCGAGCGCGAGCAGGCCCTCGAGGCGAAGACCACCGAGCACGAGGCGGCGCTCGAGGCGCTGCGGACCGAGCTCGAGGGCGCCAAGACCGAGGCGCTCGACGCGGCGAAGGCCGCGCACTCGCAGGAGCTCGCGGTGCTCGGCCGCAAGATGGCGGAGACCGAGACCAAGCTCGCCGCGGCCGAGGAGCGCATCGAGGATCTCGAGGGCGAGCGGGACGGCCTCAAGCAGGAGATCGAGTCCGCGCAGCGCGAGATCGAGGACCTGAAGGCGAAGCTCTCCGAGCGCAAGGCCGAGGTCGAGGCGCTGAACGCCATCAAGTCGGAGCAGGGCGACCGCATCGGCACGCTCGAGGCGGCGCAGGCCACGCTCGAGGGCCGGCTCGCGGGGGCGGAGAGCAAGATCAAGGGCGACGAGGCGCTGCTCGAGCGGGCTCGCAAGGCGTTCGCGATCGGGCTCAGCCTGCTCGAAGACCAGAAAGACGGGGGCGACCAGCCGGTCGCCGAGTAGCGGCGCGAGGACGTAGCCCTGCGGGCCCTCCGGAGCTCCGGTCGTCGCGCGCTGGCGGCGCTGGCGTCGGTGGCCTGCGCCTTCGTGCTGTTCCGCGAGATCTGGATCGACCCGCGATCCACCGGGTTCGGCGACTACCAGGAGTACCACCACCTCTGGGAGGCGGGCTGGGTGGCGCTCACCCGGTTCGGGGAGCTGCCGCTCTGGAACCCCTGGCAGTGCGGCGGGATCACCCAGTACGGCAACCCGCAGACCCAGGTCTTCCACCCGCTCTTCTACGTCTCGCTGCTCACCGGCGCGACGGTGGCGCTCAAGCTCTTCCTGGTGGTGCACGCGGCGGCCGGTCTGCTCGGCGGCTACCTGCTCGCGCGGCGGGAGGAGGGCCTCGGCGTCATCCCCTCGATGCTGGCGGCCGTCGGCTGGGCCGCGTCCGGCTACTTCGCGTGGCACTGCGGCACCGGGCACGCGAACTTCATCGCCTTCTACCTGCTCCCCTGGCTGGTCCTCGCCTGGCGCCGCTCCACCGTGGACCTGCGCTGGGCGGTGCTGACCGGGCTGGTGATGAGCGCGGTCGTCTTCGCGGGCGGCGTCTACGCGTTCCCCTTCTTCGTGCTCGTGCTCGCCCACGAGGCGCTCTGGTCGCTGCGCGAGCCGGCGCGCCGCCGGCGGGTGCTCTCGGCGGGGCTGCTCGCCATCCTGGTGACGGTGCTCGTCGGGGGGCTGCGCCTGATCCCGATCCTCGCCGACCTGCAGCACCACCCGCGGCTGGCGCCCTCGCTGGACGCCATGACGCCGGGGGAGCTGCTCGTCGCGCTGGTCTGGCAGGACTACACCTGGCCTCACCGCCCGATCCCCGGCCACGACTGGATCTGGGTCGAGTACAGCGCGTACGTCGGCTGGACGATCGTCGCCCTCGGCGCGCTCGGCGTCGCGCTCGCGCTGTCCCGGCGCCGTCACCTGCGGCTGCTCACGGGTGCGATGGTGTTCGGCGTCTTGACGCTCGGCAGCTTCGCGCCGTGGGCCCCCTGGGCGCTGGTGCACGAGCTGCCCATCTTCGACTCGCTGCGCGTGCCGAGCCGCTTCTCGGTGATCCTGCTCTTCTACTTCGTGCTGCTCGCGGCCCACGCGCTCACGGCGATCGCGCGCGGCGCGGCGCGGCTCGCCGAGGCGCAGGGTTGGCCTGGAGCGCGCGTCATCGGGCTCGGGGTGGCGGTCGCGCTCGCCGGCATCGGCTGCGCCGACGTGGTCGCGGCGCATCTCGCCGTGCTGAAAGGCAAGTGGCAGGACCCGCCGATCGACGCCGTGCGGCCGCTGCCGCACTTCCTGGCGAGGGTCCCGGGCCCGGAGGACTGGCCGGGCGAGGACATCCACCCCACGCCGGCCTACTTCCCGCGGCTGAACCTGGGCACCGGCTACTGCTACAGCGGCATGCACTATCACGGGGCGCGCGGGCTCTGGGAGGGCTGGCGCGAGCAGGTCCGGGTCGAGCCGGGCCGGGGCCGCGTCTACGAGGAGCGCATCACCGCGAACACCGTCTCGGCGCTGGTCGAGCTGCCCCGGGCCGCGCGCGCGGTGTTCAACCGGACGTGGGCGCCCGGCTGGACGAGCGAGCACGGGCCCGGCCTCGAGGGGGGAGGCGTCGAGCGGACGAGCGCCGATCTGATGGCGGTCGCGCTGCCGCCCGGCATGCACCGGGTGGAGCTCCGCTACCGACCGCCGACGTTGCCGTGGGCGGCGGGGGCGACGCTGCTCGGTCTCGCCCTCTCGGCGCTCCTCGGCTGGCGGCGGGTCGGCTGGCTCGCGGGCCCCGCCGGCGCGCTCGTGTTCCTCGTGTCGAGCGCGGGCGCGCTCGCCGGCTACTTCGTGCTGATCGCCGAGGTGACCGAGCGCGAGCCCGACCTCGCGTGGGAGGCGCGCGGCAGCGACTGGGCGGAGCGGGAGCTCAACGACTGGTACCACCCGGCGCACGCCATGGACGGAACGCCGGAGACCGAGTGGCACCTGCCGTCGCCCGAGCCCGGGTGGGTGGAGCTGCGCCCGAGCCGGGCCACGCCGATCGCGTGGGTTCGCCTCCTGAACGCGCTCAACCCGCCCCACCTCGACCGTGGGTCCCGGCGGGTGCGGCTGACCGCGATGCACGGGGCGACGGTCGTCGCCCGCACCGAGGTGACGCTGGAGCCGCCGAGCGCCGAGCGCGTGTGGCGCGACGTCTACCTGGGCGCGCCGCGCGCCACGCTCCTCCGCGTCGAGGTGCTCGAGAGCTACGGCCTCTCGGGGGGGCTCGCGGAGATCGAGGTCGTGGCGGCCCCGATCGTGTACGGCCCGACGACCGAGGTGCTCGCGTCGAGCCCGGGGACGGGGGAGATGGCGCCCCGGGTCCTCGACGGCCGCGTGGACACGGTGTGGCGATCCCTCGAGGCCGACCCGGCCCCCTGGATCGAGCTCGGCTTCCAGCTCCCCGAGTACATCTCCGGCCTGACCCTCGTGGCGCCCGCCGGCGCCGAGCGACCGCAGCCCTTCGAGGTGGAGGCCCGCGACGAGCGCGGCGAGCGGCTGTCGATCACCCGAGGCGCGCTCCCGGCCGCGTCGGAGCAGGCGGCGGAGATCGACGTCCCGATCCACACCGCCGGCGCGCTCCGCCTGCGGGTCCGCTTCCTCGAGCCCGACGCGGCGCTCGCAGAGATCAGGGTGTATTGAAGCTGGGGCGAGTATGCCGCAGCTTCCACGCGCGTGAGCGCGTGAGATGGGGCGGGGGGGCGCATGCCCCCTCCGAAAACCGAGCCGGTCGTTGACGGAGCGGGTGGGGACCGTGGACAGTGGTGGCTCGTGTCCGAGGTCTCCGTGTCGCTGGTCCTGCCGGTGTTCGACGGGGCGGCGTTCCTGGAGCGCTCCCTCGCGAAGTCGTACGAGTGGCTGGGGCGTCGAGCCGGGGGCGCCGAGCTCATCGTCGTGGACGACGGGAGCCGGGACGAGACGCTGGCGATCGCGCGCGAGTTCGCGGCGCGGCGGGGCGACGGGCCGCGGGTGCGCGTGCTGGCGAGCGCGGAGAACCGAGGCAAGGGGCACGCGGTCCGGCGCGGGCTGCTCGCCGCGCGGGGAAAGCTGCGGCTCTTCAGCGACGCCGACCTGACCTATCCCATCGGGAGCTTCACCCAGGTGGTGCGGGCGCTGCGGCGGGGCGCCGACATCGCGGTCGCGTGCCGCGTACACGAGGACAGCCGGTACGTCGTGGCGCCCGACTTCTTCCGCTACATCTACACCCGGCACAACGCGGGCCGGATCTTCAACTGGCTCGTGCGCCAGACGGTGGTGAACGAGCTGCGCGACACCCAGGCCGGCCTGAAGGGCTTCCGGGCCGAGGTCGTCGAAGACCTCTTCCCGCGCCTGGTGCAGGACCGCTTCAGCTTCGACGTGGAGCTGCTCTTCCTCGCCCAGCGGCGCGGCTACCACGTGCGGGAGGTGCCGGTCACCTACCACTACCGCAAGGAGCCGAGCACGGTGGACTTCGCCCGGGACACCGTCGCGATGTGCGCCGACCTCGCCCGGATCCGCCTGCGTCATCTCCGCGGCGCCTACCGTCTCGACGAGGACGTCGACCCGAGCGTCAGCGAGCCCGACTGAAGCGGCTCGGGCGACAGCCCTCGGGCGCGCGGGTCAGCGCGTCGAGCTCGTCGCGCCATCGCTCCCCGCGCGGCCCCAGCCGGTCGAGGCGCCGGAAGGCGGCGTCCTCCTCGCGAGGGTGGACCATCAGCTCGAACGCCGGCGCCGGCGGGGCGGCGAGCAGCGCCTCGAGGCGGGCCGCGAAGTCGGCGCGGTCGTGCAGGTCGAGCCCGGTGAAGGGGAGGGCGTCGAGGCGGATCCCACGCGCCGCGGCCCGTCGGCGAAAGGCCCGCGCGAGGCTCCGGATCAGGAGGGTCCGCGGGGTCGGCCGGGCCCAGCGATCGTCGGGGACGCGCAGCCGCAGGTGTCCGGCCACCGAGAGCACCGCGTCGCGCACGCCGGGGAAGGTGTGGGCGTGATGGTGGCCGTCGAGGTGGTCGAGGGGGACGCCGAGGGCGGCGGCGCGATCGAGCTGCGCGCGGACCTCCCGGCGCAGCAGCGCGCTCGGCGGGAGGCCGAGGCGGAGCCGGGCGAGCGTCTCCGGCAGCGGCGGGAAGCGGCCGAGGCCGTCGGTGAGGCCGTCGATCGGGCCGCTGACCGCGCGGCCGAGGCTGAAGCTCAGGTGCAGGCCCAGGTCGACCTCGCCGACCCAGCGCCGCGCGAGGGCCGCGCCTCCCTCGGCGTCGTCGCCGGTGACGCAGAGGCTCACCGCGCGCACCGGGCCCGCCTCCACCGCCCGCGCGACCCCGCGGCTCACGCCGGGCGAGATCCCGAGGTCGTCCGCGTGGAAGACGACCCGCGGGATCATGCGTGCTTGCGGGCGCGGATCACCGCGGTGAACGGCCCGGGGCGGCGGAGCGCGTCCGGCTCGAGCCCGGCGGCGCGCATCCAGGCCATCATGCGGTCGACGGGGTAGAGCTGGATCCGGAGCCCGTTCCGGCGGTGGTGCAGCTGGTAGGCGCGGCCGACCAGGGTGGGCGGCGGGAAGAGGGCGACGAGGCGGCCGTGGGGCGCGACGTGGCGGGCGAGGGTGTGCAGCACCTGGCCGGGCGAGTGACAGAACTCGAGCGGGCCGGCGCAGAGCACCTTCGGGTAAGCGCGCCCGAGATCGAAGTCGTGCAGATCGCCGACCCGGGCGTTCACGCCGCGCTCGCGCGCGATCTCGACCATGCCCGGAGAGATGTCGACGCCGTCCACCTCGCAGCCCAGCTCCATCAGCGGCACCGCGTCGAAGCCCGTGCCGCAGCCGGCGTCGAGGATGGCGTCCCCCGGCGAGGGCTCGAGCAGCGCCATGATGTCGGCGCGCTCGCGCTCGCGCAGCCGGCCGAGCAGACCGCTCGAGAAGCGGCTCTGGTAGTCGGCCGCCTCGCGGTCGTAGTGCGCGCGCACCTCCTCGGTGCTGCTGCTCATCGGCGTCGCCTCTTGCGGTTCAGCCACATCGCCCAGGTGGTGTGCACGGTCCCCCAGCTCAGGGCGCCGAAGAAGAAGAGGCCGCCGAGCAGGAGCGCGTCGGCCGCGAGCAGGATGGCGCTCCCGATGAGGAGGCCCATCACGACCATGCCGCTGTAGGCGCGGCGGCCGAGCACGTCGACGCTGAGCGGCAGCATCGGCTCGCGCGTGCGCACCTCGAGCCGGCCCTTGCGGAGGTCGTCGAGGATCTCCTGGCTCTGGATCGGCAGATCGGTCGCCGCCCCGCTGATGCGCGTCATCGTGCGCACGAGGTCTTGCGTCAGGCGCTCCGGCGAGTAGCGCGCCCACATCAGCCGCATGAAGTACGGCTTCATCTCCTCGAAGACGTCGAGCTCCGGGTAGATCTCCTTGCCCACGCCCTCGATGGTCATCAGCGCCTTGCCGACGAGCAGGAAGTCGGGCGGGATCTCGAGGCCGTACTTGGTCGCGCCGGTGACCAGGTCCTGGATGAGCCGGGAGATCTCGATCTCCTGCAGCTGCTTGCCGAGGTAGCGGTCCGAGAGCGCGGCGACCTCGGCCTCGTAGGCGCGCCGGTCGATCTTCTTGGTCGGGGTGCCGATGGCGTAGAGCGCGTCGGCGATGCCGCGGTAGTCCTCCTGGACGGCCGCGATCATCAGGTCGATGGTCTTCTCGCGCATCTGCGGCGTGAGCCGCCCGACGAGCCCGAGGTCGATCACGCCGAGGATGGGCGCCTCGGGCGCGCCCATCAGGATGAAGTTCCCGGGGTGGGGATCGGCGTGGAAGAAGCCGTCCTCGAACACCGCCTTGATGATGAGCCCGAGGGTGTTCTTGCAGATCTTCTCCGCGCTGTAGCCCTCCTCGATCGCCGCGTAGATCTTGCGGCCGTCGAAGAACTCGAGGGTCATCACCCGCTTCGCCGAGGCGTCGCGGTAGATGAAGGGGAAGCGGATCTCGCCGTGGCCCTCGAAGTTCTTGGCGAACTTGCCGGCGTGATCGGCCTCGAGGGTGAAGTCGAGCTCGGCGGTGATCGCGCGGTCGAACTCGCTGACCAGCTTCACCGGCTGGTAGATGCGCGACTCGGGGATGGAGCGCTCGATCGCCTTGGCGAGCCAGTAGAGGAGATCGATGTCGCGCTCGATCGTCTCCTTGATGTTCGGGCGCTGGACCTTCACCGCCACCGCGCGGGGGCCGCCGTCGGTCTCCAGGGTGGCGCGGTGGACCTGCCCGATCGACGCGCTCGCGAGCGGCTCCTCGTCGAACTCGGAGAACAGCTCGGCGATCGGCGCGCCGAGCTCCGCCTGCACCTGCGCCTCGATCTGCGCGAAGGGCACCGGCGGCACCGAGTCCTGGAGCTTCTTGAGCTCCACGATGACGTCCTCGGGGATCAGATCCGGGCGGGTCGAGAGGATCTGACCGAGCTTGACGAACGACGGCCCGAGGTCCTCGACCACGAGCCGGATGCGCGCGGCCATCGAGACCTTGCCCGCGATCTCGTCGGCCTTCGGCTTGCCGCTGACGAGCGAGCCGAGGCCCGTCCGCTGCACGATCTCGCCGAAGCCGTGGCGGATGAGGACCTGGACGATCTGTCGGAGTCGTCCGAGGTCCCGGACCGTGTCGAGGAGGCCGGCCATGCGGGGCGCAGAGTACCCCAGACCGGGCCCGGGGCTACTCGTCTACTGGCAGGAGTCGGCGACGCGGAAGGTGCGCGTCGTGTCGTTGAACGGGCCGGGGACCGGGTTGCCCTCGGCGTCGACGAGCTGGAGCTGCAGGGTGTGCTCGAGCGCCGGCAGGTTCTCGAGGTAGTGCGGGACCCAGCTCGTGATGTCGCCCTGGATCGCGCCGTCGAGGTCGTAGCGGACCCGGAGGCCGTCCTCGGCGAGCTCGGCGTGGCTCAGGTAGAAGTCGAGCAGCACGCGCTCACCCACCGGGTAGCAGCCCTTCGGGCGGCTGAAGGTGAGCATCGGGGCGTCGGCGTCGAGCTCGAAGCCCTCGGTCTGGCTGCGGTAGTGGAAGGTCACCATCGCGAAGGCGCCGTCCTGCTTCACCGACTCGTGGTGGCCGCGGCTCGGGAAGACCCGGACCACGTGCGTGCCCTCGCTCAGCTCGTGGCCGAGGTTCTCCTGCACGAGCGCGTTCAGGTCGAGCGGCTCGCTGACGTCGCGGACGGCGATGTAGGGCTCGTTGTCCACGATGACGTGCACGTGGTTGCCGGGGTCCGCGGCGAGCTCCCAGCCCTGGAGGCGGAGACGCAGCGAGACGTTGCCGCGGCGGATGGTGGCGCCGTCGCGGGGCGCGAGGATGCGCAGGCTCGGCGCGTCACCCTCGATCGGCGTGCGCGTCCCGGCCACCACCTGCACGGGAGGTGGCGGAGGCTCGGCGTCCTCCTCCGCCGTCTCCTCACCGCCCTCGGACGCCTCCGGCAGGCCCATGTCGTCGGCCGACCGGTCGATCACCGACGGGTCGGGCATCTCGGGCTGCTGGTCGGTCCCGCCGCAGGCGAGCAGCGAGAGGGCCGCGAACGAAAGCACGGTCTGGCGAAGCATCGATCCTCCTCGCGGGGACTCCGGGCCCCGCGCCGCGCGAGGCTATGCGACCCGCGCCGTCACATTCAAGGGGTGCGTCAGAGGAAGAAGTCGGGGATGAGCTCCGCCGACGGATCGACCGCGTACTGATCGAAGTCGGTGACGCCCGCCTCCGTCAGCACCTCGTCGTCGATGTAGAAGTTCCCGGTCGCCTCGGTGGACGGCCGGGTCAGGACCACGTGCGCCGCGTCGGCCATGATCTCCGGCTTGCGGCTCCCCTTCATCGCCTCGTCGCCGCCGAGCAGGTTCTGGACGGCGGCGGTGGCGACCGCGGTGCGCGGCCAGAGCGCGTTGACCGCGATCTTCTTCGGGCGGAGCTCCTCGTGCATCCCGAGCACGCACATGCTCATGCCGAACTTCGCCATCGTGTAGGCGACGTGCGGCGCGAACCACTTCGTCTCCATGTTCAGCGGCGGCGAGATGTTGAGGATGTGCGGGTTGTCCGACTTCGCGAGGTGCGGGATCGCCGCCTGCGAGCACACGAACGTCCCGCGCGCGTTCACCTGATGCATCAGGTCGAAGCGCTTCATCGGGGTCTGGAGGGTGCCGGTGAGCATGATCGCGCTCGCGTTGTTCACGAGCACGTCGATGCCGCCGAACTTCTCGACCGTCTCGGCGATCGCCTCCTGCACGCGCGCCTCGTCGCGGATGTCGACCTGGAGCGGCAGCGCCTTGCCGCCGGCCGCCTCGATCTCCTCGGCCGCGGTGTGGATGGTGCCCGGCAGGCGGGGGTGCGGCTCCACGGTCTTGGCCGCGATGGCGACGTTGGCGCCGTCCCGGGCCGCGCGGAGCGCGATCGCCTTGCCGATGCCGCGGCTCGCGCCGGTGATGAAGAGGGTCTTGCCTTTCAGAGTCGCCATCGTTCGTCCTCCCTTGGTTCGGAGCTCAGAATCCGAACTGGGCGCCTTCTCCCGCGCGCGCCAGCCCCCAGCTCATGGTCTCGGTGTTCCGGGCGTGGCCGACGTCCCCGCGCGGGCCCACCAGGATGAGGCCGCCGCGGCCTCCGATGCGCTCGCCGAAGCCGGCGATGGCGGCGTCGGCCGCCTCCTGCGCCGGGGCCCCCGCGCGGAGCAGCTCCGCCGCGTGCCGGGCGAGGGCGAAGCGCATGATCTGCTCGCCGATCCCGGTGGTGCTGCACGCGCCGGCCCGGTCGTCGGCCCAGGTGCCCGCGCCGACCAGCGGCGTGTCGCCGACCCGCCCGGGCGTCTTGCCGACGGTGCCCCCGGTGCTCGTCGCCGCCGCCACCCGGCCGCTCGGATCGCAGGCCACCGCGCCCACCGTGCTGCCGGCCCAGCCGCGGTCCGCCTCGCCGGCGAGCACCTGCTCGAGGCGACGCCGCGCGGCGTCGGTGATCATGTCCTCGTCCGCCGCCCGGGCGAACCCCGCGCGCTCGGCGAAGCGGGCCGCGCCCTCGGCGGCGTAGAACGCATGCTTGCCGTCCCGCCGCACCGCGTCGGCGATCTGGATGGGGTTCGTGTAGGCGGGCAGGCAGGTGACCGCGCCCACCCCGAGCCGGGCGCCCTCCATCACCGACGCGTCCAGCTCGAGCGTTCCGTCCGAGGTCAGGCAGGCGCCGGTGCCCGCGTTGAAGAGCGGGTCGTCCTCGAGCATCACGACCGCCGCGATCGCCGCCTCGAGCGGGTCGCCGGTCTCGAGCAGGACGCGCAGCCCCTCCTCGGACGCCCGCTTGCAGCCCTCGGCGTGCACCGGCCGCTTGGCGAGCGGCACGTCGCCCGCGCCGCCGTGCACGAGCACCACCGGGACGACGCCGGTCATCGCGGCTTCACGCTCCGGAGGAAGCGCACCAGGTCTTCTCTGGGATCGAAGCGGAGCAGGGCCCGAGCCAGCTCGCGCTCGCCGCTCCAGACGCTGCCGGGGAGGGTGGTGAGGCTCGCGACGGGGCGGATGGCCTCGAGCTCCTTCTCCCCGTGGAAGCGGCACTCGCGGCCCTTGTTGTCCTCGAACCGCGCCTCGTAGACGAGCTTGCGCTGGACCGGCTTGATCTGCAGCCGGCCCCGGAAGGCGCGGTGATCCGCGAAGCCCTGCAGGTCGATCTCGCCGACGATCTCGGCCTCCGCCTGCACGAGGAAGCTGCGGAGCCCGCGCACCCGCGCGTGGAGGGTCAGCGACATCGGGCGCTCTTCACCGGGGTCGGTGAGGAGGTGGTAGCTGCCCGCGAGCATCTCCTGGAACTCGAAGCCGGCCATGCGGACGGGGACGATAGCGCATCACCCGGCGGGTGTGCGTTCCCCCAGCGTTCCCCCCGGAAAACGGGGATCCCGGTTCGCGATTTAACGGTCCGGAAACCGGCCGGAAACATGGCGCGGGTAGGTCTGCGCCAACGCCATGAAGAAGGTCGAAGCCATCATCAAGCCGTTCAAGTTGGACGAGGTCAAAGACGCGCTGGGCGAGATCGGCGTCCAGGGCATGACGGTCACCGAGGTGAAGGGCTTCGGCCGGACCGGCGGCAAACGAGAGGTCTACCGGGGGTCGGCCTACGTGGTCGACTTCGTCCCGAAGGTCAAGGTCGAGGTGGTCGTCCCGGACGAGCTGGTCGCCCAGCTCATCGAGGCGGTCGAGGGGGCCGCGAAGACCGGTCGCATCGGCGATGGGAAGATCTTCGTCAGCCCGGTGGAAGAGGCTGTCCGGATCCGGACCGGCGAGCGCGGCGAAGAGGCCATCTGACCGCGTCCATTTCATTTTCAGAGTTTTCTCAGAGCAGAGACCCAGGAGGTTCCCACACATGAGCAAGAAGACCGCGTCCGAGGTGATCGAGTACGCCAAGGAAAAAGGCGCCAAGATGCTCGATCTCCGCTTCATCGACCTGCCCGGCGTCTGGCAGCACACCACCGTGCCGATCCACCGCCTGGACGAGTCGGCCTTCGAGGACGGCTTCGGCTTCGACGGCTCCTCCATCCGCGGCTACCAGCCGATCAACGCGTCCGACATGCTCATCGTGCCCGACCCCGGCACCGCGCAGATGGACCCGTTCACGGAGATGCCGACGCTCTGCGTGATCTGCAACATCCACGACCCGATCACGCGTGAGCCCTACGCCCGCGACCCGCGCTACATCGCGCGCAAGGCGGAGCAGTACCTCAAGCAGACCGGCATCGGCGACACCGCGTACTTCGGCCCCGAGGCGGAGTTCTTCGTCTTCGACGACGTGCGCTTCGACGTCGCGAACAACGGCGGCTTCTTCGAGGTCGACTCGACCGAGGGCGCGTGGAACTCCGGCCGCGACGAGGGACCGAACCTCGGCCACAAGGTCAAGCACAAGGGCGGCTACTTCCCGGTGGCCCCGGTCGACACCCTGGTGGACTGGCGCAACACGACCTGTGAGCTGCTGACCGGCGTCGGCATCGAGGTCGAGGTGCACCACCACGAGGTGGCCACCGCCGGTCAGTGCGAGATCGACATGAAGTTCGACTCGCTCACCGAGATCGCCGACCAGCTCATGTGGTTCAAGTACGTGGTGAAGAACTCGGCCCGCATGGCCGGCAAGACCGCCACGTTCATGCCCAAGCCGCTCTACGCGGACAACGGCAGCGGCATGCACTGCCACCAGTCGATCTGGAAGGACGGCAAGCCCCTCTTCGCCGGCGACCAGTACGCGGGCATGAGCGAGATGGCGCTCCACTACATCGGCGGCATCCTCGAGCACGCGCCGGCCATCTGCGCGCTGACGAACCCGACGTTCAACAGCTACCGCCGGCTCGTCCCGGGCTACGAGGCGCCGGTGAACCTCGCGTACTCCAGCCGGAACCGCTCGGCCTCGATCCGGATCCCGATGTACTCGAACTCGCCGAAGGCCAAGCGGCTCGAGGCGCGCTTCCCCGACCCGAGCTGCAACCCGTACCTCGCGTTCGCGGCCATGCTCATGGCGGGCCTCGACGGCATCAAGCGCAAGATCGACCCGGGCGATCCCCTCGACAAGGACCTCTACAGCCTCAGCCCCGAGGAGCTGAAGGGCGTCCCGACCGTGCCCGGATCGCTCGACGGCGCGCTCGCCGCGCTCGAGAAGGACCACGAGTTCCTGCTCCAGGGCGACGTCTTCACCCAGGACATCGTGCACGAGTGGATCAGCTTCAAGCGGCAGAACGAGGTGGAGCCGATGCGTCTCCGCCCGACGCCGATGGAGTTCATGCTGACGTACGACATCTGATCGTCCGTCCAGGCACGCAGGAGGCCGGTGGGGAGACCCGCCGGCCTCTCGCGTTCCGTCCCGGTTGGAAGTCGCGTAACCGACCGATTGCATTGACGAGTCGGAGCGCGCTCGGATAGCATCCGGTCACGCCGCTCCGCCCCCCGCGACGCTCGCGGCGCGGACGAACTCCGTGTGGCGGAGGCGGGTGGGACGCGGCACCGAACGTGCCTTCTTGCACATGCCGTCTCTCGCAACCCGCGTCGCCGCCGAAACGCTCCGCCTGCTGCCCCGAAAGCGCATCAGCCGGGGGCTCGGCTCCCTTGCGTCCTTCCCGGCCGCAGCCTCCCACGCCGGAGGCGCGCTCCTGCGTCAGGCGATCGACGTGTACGTGAAGGCGTACGACGTCGACCTGAGCGAGGCCGTGATCCCACCCGAGGGCTGGGACTCGTTCGACGCCTTCTTCACCCGGCCGCTGCGCCCCGGGTCGCGCCCCATCGAGGGGGGCGACGAGGTCCTGGTCAGCCCGGCCGACGGTCGGGTCGAGGACTGCGGGCCGATCGAGCCGGGCGCCCGCGTGCACGTGAAGGGGCACGACTACGCGCTCGGCGAGCTGCTCGGGGATCCGCGCGACGGGGACCGCTTCGAGGGCGGGGCCTTCGCCGTCGTGTACCTGTCGCCGCGCGACTACCACCGGGTCCACGCGCCGGTCGCCGGCCCGGTCCACACGATCCGTCACGTGGGCGGCACGCTGCTGCCGGTGAACCCCTTCGGCGTCTCCAACTACCCGAACCTCTTCGCGCGGAACGAGCGCGTGGCGGTGTTCCAGCGCAGCGAGACGCTCGGCGAGGTGGTCACCATCCTCGTGGGCGCGATCGGGGTGGGGCGCATCAGCCTCAGCTTCGACGACTCGGTGATGACCAACGTCGGTCGCGGCCCGACCACCAAGCGCTACGCCCCGGAGCGCGCGCCCCAGATCGAGCGCGGGGGCGAGCTCGGCATGTTCCACCTCGGCTCCACCGCGATCGTGATCACCAACCCGGACCACCCGGTGTCGCTCGCGGTGCAGGCGGGCGAGACCGTGCGCATGGGGCGCCGGCTCGGAGACCTCGAGGTCGACCGATGAGCGGCGAGCCGGACGAGGCCGAGAAGCCGAAGCGCCGGCGGAGGCGTCGATCGCTGCGGGTGCCGGTGGACGAGGTGCCGCGCCCGACGCAGGCGGTGGCGGAGTCGGTGGAGGTCGCCCTCGAGCCCGAGGGCGGCATGACCGTCGAGATGCCGGTCTACGACGACGAGGCCGCGATGCGCGCGGCGACCACGCTCGACAGCGGGCTGGAGGGGCCTCCGACGGTCGAAGGCGACGCCCCGGACGAGTTCGACGAGCCGCGCACGGTGGTCGAGCTGGAGAGCGCCTCGGACGCGCCCTCGCTCGAGGTCGAGCTCGACCCCGTTTCGGACGAGGCGCCGGACGAGGCCGAGGAGAACGAGTTCGAGGCCGGACCCACCCGCGTGGAGGAGCCCGTCACCGAGGCGAGCGCCGCGGAGACGAAGGAGGACCCCGCCCCGGAGGAGCCGCCCGCGAAGGCGCCGGCGCCGTCGGTCGGCGTGGTGGTGCAGCGGGTGGTCGCCGTGGTGAGCGCGCCCGGCGCCCAGGCGCCGCCGCCGGAGGAGGACGACGAGGCGATCGTGACCTCGTGGGCGCCGACCGAGCCGGGGGCCGAGCTGGCGGTGGACGTCGACGAGCCGGAGATCACCGTCGACGAGCCGGACGACTCCGAACCCGGGGAGGCCGAGGACGAGGTCGAGGAGCTGGACGTCGACCTCGACGGAGGCGCCGACGACCCGGAGCCGGCGGCGGAGCTGGCCGCCGACGAGCTGCTCGAGGACGAAGAGGACGCGGGAGGCGCGCCGCGCCACTCGAAGCCGCCGCCTCCGCCGCGGGGCGAGAAGGCGCCTCCGCCGCCGCCGGAGAAGGTCGAGAAGGCCGAGGCGAAGCCCGAGGCCGCTCCTCCCAAGGGCGCGGCGACCGCGAAGGCGCGGGCCCGCAAGCCGCGGCGCAAGTGGTACGAGACCCTCTTCAACGACGACTACCTGCGCACCGTCCCGATCCCGCACCCGAAGACGATCGAGCGTCAGTGCGACTTCATCGAGCAGCGCTTCGGCCTCGCCAAGGGCGCGACGATCCTCGACGTCGGCTGCGGCCTCGGGTTGCACGCGGTGGAGCTGACCCGGCGCGGCTACCTCGTCGTCGGGCTCGATCTCTCGCTGCCGATGCTCTCTCGCGCGGCCGACGAGGCGCAGGAGCACGGCTTCAAGATCAACTTCCTCCACGCGGACATGCGGGAGATGAACTTCGACGGCGCCTTCGACGCCGTCCTCTGCTGGGGCACGACCCTCGGCTACTTCGACGACGAGACCAACAAGCAGGTCATCGAGCGCCTCTACCGCGCCCTGAAGCCGCGCGGGCTGCTGCTGCTCGACGTCGTCAACCGCGACTACGTCATCCGCACCCAGCCCAACCTGGTCTGGTTCGAGGGCGACGGCTGCGTCGTGATGGAAGAGACGCAGATGAACTACATCACGTCGCGCCTCGAGACGAAGCGCACCGTGATCCTCGACGACGGTCGTCAGCGCGACAACCTCTACTCCATCCGCCTGTTCTCGCTGCACGAGCTCGGGCAGGTGCTGCACCACCAGGGCTTCCGGGTGGTCGAGGTCACCGGGCGCGAGGCGCACCCGGGCGTGTTCTTCGGCGCCGACTCGCCGCAGCTGATCATCCTGGCCGAGCGCCGCCCCAACCAGGGGCCGCCGACCCCGCCGGGGCGCAGCTCCTCGATGGGCATGAAGACGGTGACCAGCGACGCGCCGCCGCCGCCGAGCGAGCCGCCCGCCGAGGCCGAGCCGCCGCGGGTCGCGCCCGCCGAGGATCCCTCCGACGACGTCAACGCGGCGCTCGCCGAGACGCTGCAGCACTCCGAAGAGGCGGCCAGCGAGGAGCGCATCCTCGAGCCGGAGGACCTCGACGATCTCGACGACCTCGAAGAGGCCGACGACTGATCACCAGAGCGGCTCTTCGAGCCGGGTGCCGCGCAGGTCGAACGAGAGCTCGCAGGGGAGGGCCGGGAACGCGCCGCCCTGGGGCAACAGCAGCGCCGAGCACTCGCTGCCCGTCGCCGGGGAGATGGTGACGGTCGTGGTGCCGTCGAAGCCGTCGCGGGCGTCGTCCTCGGAGGTCCCTCCGTCGGGCGCGTCGCCGGCGTCGCCGCTGGCCGACGGCTGGACGAGCTCGCCCGCGATCACCTCTCGGCGGATCAGGGTGCAGCCGGGGTGCGCGTCCGTCCGCTCCAGGCCGACGTGCTCGGTCGAGCCCTCGAAGCGGAACGCGCCTGCCTCGACCGTCCCGTTGGCGATCGGCCCGTCGGCGAGCTTCCAGTAGCCGACCGGCCCCGGCTCGTCGCGCAGCTCCACGTGGAAGAGCAGCGTCTGCGGGACCGCGTGGCCGGCGCCGCAGGTGCTCTCGATCAGCTCGCCCTCCACCCGGAACTGTCCCACCGACTCACCGGCGAGCTTCTCGGGCCGACAGGCCGGGAGGACGAGCAACGCGAGCGCGAGGGGGAGGAGGCGGCGCATGGGCCCATCTGCGGTGGACCCACGCGGCCGGTCAAGAAAGCGTCAGCGTCCGCGTCGGCGTCGACCGCGGCGCTCGGGCTCGGCGGCCGGCGGGCCGGCCTCCTCGGGGCAGCCGTCCTCGTCCTCGAACTCGTCGAGGTCCTCCGGCTGGTCGGGGCACTGGTCGACGTCGTCGGGCACGCCGTCCTCGTCGAAGTCCGTCTCCGGGCAGCCGTCCTCGTCGCCGAAGCCGTCGAAGTCCTCGGCCTCCTCGGGGCACTGGTCCTGGGCGTCTTCGATGCCGTCGCGGTCGGTGTCGTCGTCCGGACAGCCGTCCTCGTCGCGGTCCCCGTCCATGTCCTCGGCCTGGTCGGGGCAGGAGTCGTAGCCGTCGTGGATGCCGTCGCCGTCGTTGTCGGTGTCGGGGCAGCCGTCCTCGTCCTCGAAGCCGTCCATGTCCTCGGCCTCGTCGGGGCAGGGATCGTCGCCGTCGTCGCGGCCGTCGCCGTCGTTGTCGGCCTCGGGGCAGCCGTCCTCGTCTTCCCAGCCGTCCGTGTCCTCGGCCTCGCTCGGGCAGGCGTCGGACGCGTCCTCGACCCCGTCGCCGTCGGTGTCGAGGTGGATCGGCGCCCACTGGACGCCGGCGATGACGCGGAAGAGCGGCGTGCCCACGCCGGCGAGGCCGGGCATGCCGCCGCCGCCGGCGAGCGAGATGTCGAAGTCGGAGACGCGGAGGCGGCCGCCGACGCGGTACTCGAGCCAGTGCTCGTCGATCTGGCCGCTGAAGGTGGAGGCGCCGGTCACCTCGCCGAAGACGCCCACCAGGGTGGTGATGTCGTAGCCGACGCCCGCGCCGTAGGTGATCTGCGGACCGACGGTGGTGGAGAAGAGGGTGGCCTCCTCGCGCCACATCCCGCCGGCGTTGAGCGAGGCGTGGAAGCCGCTCGTCACGATCTCCGCGATGACGTGGCCGCCGAAGGTGGGCAGCGCGTCGCCGACGTAGCGCTCGGCGGCGATCGCCTGGCCGGTCGGGAAGGTCACGTAGGCGCTCGCGCCGAGCGAGAAGCCGCTGTCCGCGTCGGTGAAGATGCGGCCCTTCACGTGGAAGCGCGGGTCGGCCAGCGCGAAGGCGTCGCCCCCGGTCAGGCCGACGAGCGAGCCGTCGGAGGTGGAGTACTCGAAGGCCTGCCCGCTCGTCAGGACGAGCGGCGCGACCACGCCGAGCTGCAGCCGGTCGAAGAGGGTGAAGGTGCCGGTGATGTGGGCGGCCGCGACGTACTCGACGAGGGCGGCGCGCTCGCCGTCGACCTCGCAGTCGGTCCCGTCGGGCGCGCAGCGGGCGTTGTAGAGCACGAACGGCTGGTGCGCGTAGTCGAGCACGAGCCCGGCCGAGCCCTGCACGTGCCCCGGCGTCCGCGCGCCCTCGACCATGAAGTAGTTCATGGGCCCGGGGGCGGGCGAGAAGCGCATGACGTTGAACTCCCCGAGGGGGACTTCGTCCTGGGCGAGCGCGGCGGCGGGCGTGAGGCTCAGCCCGAGGAGCGCCGCGCACACCCACCCTGACCACCGGCGAGGCGCACGCATGCGGCCATCATCGTCGATCGACCGTTCCGTGGCAACGGATTGTTACGTCGGGGTTCTGCCCACGGGGGTCAGAAATCGGACTCGATGGTGCAGGCGAAGGTCGTGACGGTGTCGACGGGCTGGCCGTTGCGATCGAGCGGCGCCTCCCAGCGGCCGCTGGCGCGGATCGCGCGTCGGCACGCGTTGCCGAAGCCGTCGTGGTCTTCGCTGAGCACCGCCAGCACGTCGACCTGCCCGTTGGCGCGCACCCGGATCCGGACCCGAGCGCGCCCCTCCAGGCCGAGCTCCTGGGCGCGGCGAGGGGTGTTCTCCCGGAGGAGCTGGATGAGCCGGGAGTTGGGCGGGCCCGGGCGGCGCGAGAGGTTGCCCACCGCGACGGTGCGCGGGCCGGGCTCCCCGTCCCCGGTGCCGCCGATCGCCCCGCCTCGCGCGCCCTCCCGGCGCCGGCCGGTGACCGCGGCGTTGGGCTGCCCGACGGGCCCCTCCATCACCTGGCCGTTGCCGACCGCGCTGTTCCAGGCGGCGCCCTGATCGTTGGTCAGGGTCTCACCCGTGAAGTCGGCGATGGCCTCCTCCGCGGGGGGCGGCGGCTCGTCACTCGGCGGGGGCGGCTCCTGGGTGGGCTCGGGCACCGGCTCCGGGCGGCGCTCCACGACCCGCTCGGGCTCGGGCGGCGGCTCCGGCTCGGTGACCTCGGGCTCGGGCTCCGGCTCGGTGACCTCGGGCTCCGGCTCGGGCTCCGCGACCTCGGGCGGCGGCTCCGGCTCGTCCACCACCATCTCCACCATCAGGGGAGGGGGCGGCGAGAAGCTGTCGAGCAGCGGGAGCACCACGACCATGCCGAACGCCATCGCGGCGTGGAGCACGAGGCTGATCGCGAGCGTGAAGACGAGCCGCACCGCTCACACCTTGGGCCCGGTGGGCGCGGCGGTCGAGGGCTCGCCGCGGAGACGTCGCGTCGCGCTCGTACGCATGGCTCTCAGGATAGGCCCGCCAGGCGAGCCTTCACTCCTCCGCCTCGACGTCCTGCGGGTTCACGTTGATCGCGTACCGGGTGATGCCGGCCCCGCGCAGCGTGTCCACGATGCGGATGAACTCGCCGTGGCTGACCCGGCGGTCGGCCGCGATCACCGCGCGGGGCTCGCTCTCGCTGTCGGCGAAGGCGCGGGCCCGGCTGCGAAGATCGGCCCACTCGATCTCCTCGGCGTCGATGTAGAGCTGCCCCGCCTCGTCGACCGAGACGGTCAGGGTGCGGGGCGGGCTCTCGTCGCCGGTGTCCGCGTTGGGCAGATCCATCGGGATCGACTTGGAGACGATGTAGCTGGCGGTGACCATCAGGATGATCAGCAGCACCAGGACGATGTCCACCAACGGGGTGACGTTGATGTCGGTGATGATGTCGTCGTCACCGTCGAAGTTGGCGCCGCCAGCCATGACTCACTCCTCGTCCGCGTCGTCGTCGGACGCCTTGGACTTCTCGCCCTTCTTCGCCTTGCTGCGGAATGGCCCGCCGGCCGGGATGGCCGTGCTCTTGAGGAACGCCAGCACCTCGTGACCGAGCGCGTCGCCCCGGGCGAGCCGGGCGCGGATGGAGCGCTGGAAGAGGTTGAAGAAGGCGACCGCGGGGAGCGCGACGAGGAGGCCGATGGCGGTGGCGACGAGCGCCTCGCCGATCTCCGACATCAGGCCGCTCGAGACCTGTCCGCCGCTCGACTCGAGCTCGTGGAAGGCCCGGATGATGCCGATGACGGTGCCGAGCAGCCCGACGAAGGGGGCGTTGTTGCCGACCGTGCCGACGAAGGCGAGGTTCCGCTCCATCGCCAGCTTCGCGAGGCGCGCCTCGCCGGCCATCTTCTCCTCGGCGCTCGCCGCGCCGTCCTCGGCGCCCTCGAGCCCCGAGAGCGCGATGCGCGCCTCGAACGCCTTGCTCGCCTTCAGGCGCTTCATCGCCCCGTCGACGTCGCCGCCGCGCAGCCGATCGAGCAGCGACTTCTTGAGGGCGTCGATATCGTCGCGGGTCGCGATGAGGTAGTACGCGCGCTCGAGCACGATGGCGAGCACGACCACCGACAGCACGACGAGCAGCCACATGACCCACTCGGCGCCGAGCATCGCAAACGCTGTCAGCCGTTCCTGAATGTCCACGGTCTCTCCGACTCTGACGGCGCCGAACGCCGTTCGTTACAGATGCGTGCCCCCCGGAGCGCGGCTCAACGGCCGCCGCGCCCGATCGATTCCGACCGCGCGCGCGCCAAGCTAGGGGTGGGGCGAAGACGGGGCAACGCGACCGTCGACTTGGCGCAGTTTCGTTGCAGATGCAAGCGAATCGGTATCCGGATCAGGTGGGGTCGCTGTGCAGCAGCTCCCGCAGCACCACCGTCGCGTAGGCGCCGCTCGGCAGGCCGAACGCGAGGTGCAGGCCGTCGTCGGCGGCCCGGACCTCGGGCTCGGTGGGGCGCACGCGGTAGGGGCGGCGGGTGCCCGGGCCGACCTTCTTGAAGCGGCCGAGCGCCTCGGGGTCGAGGCCGAAGGCGGCGAGGGTGGCCTCCTCGCGGGCGCGCGCGTCGGTCTCGGGCCAGCGCATCTTGGCGCCGAACATCGGGCCGGTGGGGCTGATCTCGAAGGCCTTCACCCGCGCGTCGTCGGCCTCGTCGTGGCTCACGAACATGCCGCCGGTCTCCTCCTTCTGCATGAGGTCGCCGTCGACCGCGGCCGCGAAGAGCCCGTCCCGGAGGCGCGCGGCGAGGAGGGCGTTGAACATCGCCGACTGGAGCGCCGAGACCTGCAGCTTCCGGTGGAAGGGCTTGCGCGGCGCCCGCCCGCCCTCGAGCAGCCAGCGCCCGGCCAGCGTCAGGTTCTGGCCGCCCCGCCCGAAGCGCTGAGCGCCGAAGTAGTGGGGCACCCCCTCGCGGGCGAGCCGCTCCATGCGGGCCTCGACCACGGGCAGCGCCTCGGGGTCCACCCCGGCGACGCGGAGGGCGAAGCGGTTCCCCGCGAGGTGGCCGGTGCGGAGCTTGTTGCCGTGCCGCTTCGCCTCGAGGACGCGGATCCCCTCGAGCTCCAGGCCCTCGAGCTTGGCCGGGTCGGCGAAGAGGAAGCTCGCCCACTGCTCGGTGATCGCGTGGCGATCCTTCAGCCCCGCCCAGCCGGCCTGCCGCGGGTCGACCTCGAGCGCCGCCGCGAGCCGCTTCACCGCCTCGGGGGTGTCGAGCCCGGTCTTCTCGAAGCGGACGAAGAGGTGATCTCCCTCTCCGGACGGCAGGTAGGCGGGCACCTCGACCACCCGGAAGTCCTCCGGGCGCTCGCGGATGCGCCCCTCGAAGGCCGGGCCTCCTTCGGTCAGGCGGGGCAGGAGCGTCACGTCGGCGGCGGCCTGGAGGTCCATGGCCGCGAGTGATAGCAGCGTCGGCGCCGGACGCCGTTCGAACCGCCATGACCGTTTCTCGTGGACCTGCGTGTACCTTTTTCGATAGACAAGGATCGTGGGTGGAGAGCCCCGAGACCGTGTCCGGGCCGAGGCCCGCAGGCTTCTGGCGGCGGGGGTCAGCGGCCGCGTCTTCCCCGGCGGGGTCGCCTGCGTGTCCTGGCGGGACGGCGGCGGGGCCGAGGAGCTCGTCGAGGCCTGCGCCGGGACCCTGGAGCCGGCCATGCCCCAGCGCAGCCCGGAGAAGGTCCGCGAGGCCACCCGCTACGACCTCGGCGCGCTCACCCAGTCGGTGGTCGCGGTGGCCGCGCTCCGGCTCGCGGCGGCCGGGGAGCTCGAGCTCGACGCGCCGGTGGAGCAGCTGGTCGGCGACGTGCGCGGCGGGGTGCTCGACGGGGTGACCCTGCGGCAGCTGCTCGGGCACCGCGGCGGCCTCGCCCGCTGGGGCGGCCTCTACCTGGACGTGCCGCACGAGATCGGCAGCGCGGCCGCGCGCCGCTGGCTGGTGAGCGAGGCGGCGCGGCGCCCCCTGGAGCCGGGCGAGCCCGAGGCGCCGAGCGATCTCGGCTACCTGATCGCGGGCGAGGCGATCGCGCGGGCGGTGGGTCAGCCCCTCGACCGGGTGGTCGACGCGTGGGTGCTCTCGCCCCTCGGCCTCTCGGCCCAGCTGGGCTTCCCCGGCGCGCTGCCGACCGAGAAGCGCGCCGCCCAGGCCCGCGAGTCGGCGCCGACCGAGCGCTGCGAGTGGCGGGGCCGCCTGGTCCGCGGCCAGGTGCACGACGAGAACGCGGTCGCCCTCGGCGGGGTCGGCGGCCACGCGGGCCTGTTCGGCACCGCCCACGCGGTGGCGCTCTTCGGCCGCGCGGTGGTCGACGTCCTCCGCGGCCGCAGCGACTTCCTCCCGCGCTCCCTGCTCGACGAGGCGCTCGCCGAGGGCCCGGGCGCGCTCCGCGCCGGCTGGCAGGTCAAGGCGGGCGACCGCCCCGCGTGCGGCCGCCGCATGACGGTGGCGAGCTTCGGCCAGCTCGGCTTCACCGGCACGTCGATCTGGTGCGACCCCGAGCTCGACGTGGTGGTCGTGCTCCTGACCAACCGCGTCTGCCCCAGCCGCGCGAACGAGAAGATCGCCGGCTTCCGCCCCGCCTTCCATGACGGCGTCCTCGCCGCCCTGAGCTAGCTCGTTCGGCGACAGCTGGGCTCTCGCAGAGACCCAGTGGGGGGGCCTCGGGATGGGCGCTCGCCGGCGGCCACCTGGTCGTGCGTTTGGTGGCGGATGCTGCGGGGGCAAATTGGCTCTCGCAAAGGCGCAAAGGCGCAAAGGGGCTGGGTGGCGGCGGGATGGGGGCTCGCCGCCGGCCACCTGGTCGTGCGTTTGGTGGCGGGTGCTGCGGTGGAAATGGTCTCTCGCAGAGGCGCAGAGACGCAGAGGGGTGGGGTGGCCTCGGGATGGGGGCTGGCCGCCGGCCACCTGGCGGCGCGCTTGGTGGCGGGTGCTGCGGGGGCAAATTGGCTCTCGCAAAGGCGCAAAGGGGCTGGGTGGCGACGGGATGGGGGCTCGCCGGCGGGGTCACTCTGGCTGACGGTGGTGGAGGGCGAGTCGGTCTCGGATTCGGTCTCGGACTGGGGCTCGGTCTCGGATTCGGTCTCGGCCCAGGCTTGGGCTGATGGCGACTGCTGTCGCCATACCTCCTCGCTTCCTACCTTCCTCGCTTCCTGCGAGTGGCTGAGTGGCTGAGTGGCGAGTTGGACGGGGCGGAGGGGCTTTCCTGGTTTCTCAGCCATCGGCGAGGCGGGCGAGGCGCGACGCGAGCTCACAGAACGAATCGTGGGTGTCGGTGGTGCGGGCGGCCCGGGCGATGGCTCTCGGATCGCCGACGATGACGACGAGGCGCTTGGCGCGGGTGACCGCGGTGTAGACGAGGGCCCGGGAGAGGAGGACGTGGTGGGCGCCGTGCAGGACGAGCACGACGGCCGGGAACTCGGAGCCCTGCGACTTGTGGATGGTGGTCGCGTAGGCGAGCGTGAGGGCGTCGAGGTCGTCGGCCTTGTAGCTGCGGGTGCCCGTGTCGAACTCGACGTAGGTCACGCCGTCGACCACCGACTGGACCCAGCCGATGTCGCCGTTGAAGACCTCGCGCTCGTAGTCGTTGCGGAGCTGCATGACCTTGTCGCCGGTGCGGAAGGCGCCGGCGGCGCCGCGGCCGGGGTTGAGCGCCTCCTGGAGCGCGGCGTTGAGGTTCTCGGTGCCGAGGGTGCCGCGGCGCATGGGCACCAGGACCTGCACGTCGCGCTTGGCGTCGAGGCCGTAGGCGGTGGGGATGCGCTGCAGCGTGGAGCGCAGCTTGTCGATGATCACCTCGGGGTCGCGGCTGCGGATCAGGAAGAGGTCGCCGCTCCCCTTCTGGCCGCGCTCGGTCGGCGTCGGGATCTTCCCGTCCAAGAGCGCGTGGGCGCCGCGCACGATGGCGCTCTCCTGGGCCTGCCGGAACACGGTCTTCAGGCGGATCACCGGCGCGACCTCGGAGCGGATCAGCTCGCGCAGGAGCTGGCCCGCGCCGACCGGCGGGAGCTGATCGACGTCGCCGACGAGGACCAGGCTCGCGCTCTTGGGGATCGCCTCGAGGAGCGAGCGGCCGAGCACGAGGTCGAGCATCGAGGCCTCGTCGACCACGACCAGATCCGTCGCGAGGGGCTCGTCGGCGGTCTTGTTGAAGTCGCCGGTGACCGGGTTCCACTCGAGCAGGCGGTGAATGGTCTTCGCCTCGCGGCCGCTCGCCTCGCTCATGCGCTTGGCCGCGCGGCCGGTCGGCGCGCAGAGGGTCACCCGGAGCTCGAGCTTCTCGTGCGCCTCGACGATCGCCTCGAGGGTGGTCGTCTTGCCGGTGCCGGGCCCGCCGGTGAGCACCATCAGGCCGCTGGTCAGCGAGAGCCGGACCGCGTCCTTCTGCTGATCGCTGAGCAGATCCGAGATCTGGAGCTCGCGGGCCGCCTCCTTCCGGCCGGCGCGGGGGCGGGCGAGGGCGCCGAGCAGCGCGGCGGCGGCCACCTCCGCGCGGTGGAGCGGGGGCGCGTAGACCCGATCCTCCTCGGCCACGAGCATGTCGCGGGCCACGAGCGCCTCGACCGCGGGGTCGACCAGCGGCTCGGGCACCTGCAGCTCGCTCGCCCGGGCCCGCAGCACGTCGCGGGGCAGGAACACGTGGCCGTCGTCGGCGCCCTTGGCGACGAGGTGCAGCACCGCGCCCGCCGCGCGCCGTGGATCGTCCACTCCGATGCCGGCGGCGCGCCCGATCGAGTCGGCGGTGCGGAAGCCGACGCCGCGCACCTCCTCCGCCGCGAGGTAGGGGTCCTCGCGCAGCACGTGCACCGTGCGATCCTTGTATTTCTCGAGCAGCCGGCGCGAGAGCGACGGGCCGACCCCGAGGCTCGCGAGGAACGAGAGGTTCTCGGCGTCGGCGCGGCGGGTGCGGACCGCCTCCGCGATCGCCTCGGCGCGCTTCTTCCCGATGCCGGAGATCTCGCGGAGCCGGGCGCTCTGCGTGCTGATCACGTCGAGCGTGCGATCGCCGAAGCGCTCCACCAGGCGCTGGGCGAGCCGCGGGCCGACGCCGGGGATCAGCCCCGAGCCGAGGAAGCGCTGGAGGCCGGCGTGGGTCGTGGGCAGCACCGGCGTCCAGCCGACCGCGCGGAAGCGCTTGCCGAACTTGGCGTGCTCCTCCCAGCGGCCGCGGAAGCGCGCGTCCTCGCCCTCGGTGAGCCCGGCCACGTCGCCGACCACCGACACCTCCTCGTCGACCGCCTCCCGCCGCACGAGCAGCACCGCGAAGCGGCCGTCCGCGCTGGCGAACCGCTGCTCGACCACGGTGCCCTGGAGCACCTCGTCGTCGCGCGGTTTGCGCCGGTCGAAGGGGAGGGGTCGCGTCACGGAGAGTCTCGGCCTGGGGTGCAGGGCGCGGTGGCGAACGCCGAGGCGGCGCCGCTCCGCGGGTCCTCGGAACGACGTACCACGCAGACGCCCGCCGCGGGGGGGCCGACGGCCGGCGCGGCCGAGACGCGGCGGAGCGCGGGGTCGCGCAGGATCACCGGCTCGCCCCGGTTCGCGAGCCCGCCCGTGCCCAGCGCGCCCTCGAGGCGCACCAGCGGCGTGCCCGGCGGGACCGCGGGGTCGGAGCCCTCGTCCGGGTCGAAGGCGGCGCCGACGACGAGGGCGCGCTGCCCGGGGGCGAGGAGCGCCGTCCGGGGCACGACGTCGCCTTCGCTCTCGGGCCGATCGGTGATCGAGAAGCCCTGGAGGTCGATCGTCTCGGCGCCCCAGTTGAGGACCTCGACGTACTCCTGGCGCGGCTCGGGCCCGAGCGGATCGGCGCGCACCTCGACCACCGAGACCGGGGCGAGCGGCGGGGTGGTGGCGAGCGCCACGTCGGTCTCCCACCGCTCGCCGGCGTAGTCGGTGAAGGTCAGGTGGGCGCGCACCGTGGCCTCGGGCGAGAGCGCGTCGAGCCGCAGGGTCGCGTCGCCCCGCGGCGCCACCGCCAGGACCTGCCGGCCCGCCGCCTCGAGCCGCACCCGGACCGCCTCGGTGGCCGCCACCCGGAGGGTCAGGCTCCGGTCGTCGGGCCGGGCGCAGCCGCCCTCGAACGCCACCTCGTCCGGGTGACAGGGCAGCGGGAGGGCGGCGGGCGGCGCGCCGGGGTCGAGGCGGGTCGTGAAGCGCGCGGACCACGGGCCCACCGGGGCGCCGGTCGCGTCGAGGAGCGCGGAGCTCACCTCGAGCACGTGCGCGGTCCCGGGGGCGAGCGGGGCCCGGGGCCGCAGCACCGCGCAGCGCCCCTCGGGCCAGGTCTCGGCGTCGGCGCAGGGCAGATCGTGCGCGTCGACCGCCAGCGCCTCGCCGCCCTCGCGCCGGAGCGTGACCCCCGCGGCCGGGCTCGGGACCGCGCCCTCGAAGGCGACGAAGAGCGCGTCGAGGCTCGCGTCGACCGCGTCGGCGCCGTCCGGCGGCCAGGCGGCGACCGCGCGGCCCCCGGCGTCGGGGCTGGCGCTCACGGTGAGCGCGGCGAGCCACGGGGTCTCGAGGGTGTCTCCGGTGACCGCGCTGCGGGCCCAGGCGGCGACGGCGAGGGTGTAGGTCGCGCCGGCCCGGAGGCGCGCGTCCGGGCGGATCGTGATCTCCCCGCCCTCCACCGTGATCGTCGACGGGACGCGCCGCCGCTCGGTGGCCACCCGGAGCGGCCGAGCGGTCAGGTCGTCTTCGGTGTCCGCGTCCGGCTCGCCCTCGAGCAGCAGGACCGGCTCGGCGTCGAAGAGCGCGTGCGAGGCGGAGAGCCGGACGGTGGGCCAGGAGCAGGCGGCCCCGAGCGGCCACGGCGCGCCGCGGGCGTCCTCGACCGTGGCGCCGGTCAGCGCGAACGCGGGCGGGGGCGGGGGCGGCGCGTCCTCGGGCGGGGGCCCGGCGTCGGGCGTGGGGGGCACGCGGAGGCAGGCGGTCAGCAGGAGGCAGGCGAGGGCGGGCGGGGAGGTGCGGGGCATGACGCCGCGTCATCGCGCGCTCCGGCGCGTGGTTTCGCGCTCGCCGCCGCCCTCGCCATCCCCTCGCCACCCCCTCACCACCCTGTCGCCATCGGCTGACGCTTGGGCGCCTCCCCGGATGAAGCTATCCTGCCGTTCGTGAACGGGCCTCAACGCGCGCGCGCCGGGGGACGGGGGAGCCGGATGTGCTGACCCCGGACCCCACCGGCGCGCGGTCGATCGAGGCACCCCCGCGGAGCCTCGTCGGCGCGCTGGTGGCCGGGAAGTACCGCCTCCGGCGGGTGATCGGTCGGGGCGGCATGGGGACCGTCTACAAGGCCGAGAACGTCAGCATCGGCCGGACGGTGGCGCTCAAGGTCCTGCACGGGCACCTGGCCGACGACGGGGTCAGCGTCACCCGCTTCCAGCGCGAGGCGCGGGCGGCCGCGAGCGTCGGGCACCCGAACATCATCGAGGTCCTCGACATGGGGATCGAGCCGAACGGCTCCCCCTTCATCGTGATGGAGTACGTACGGGGCAAGAGCCTCGCGCAGGCCCTCCGGGACCAGGCGGCCCGCGGCTCGGGCGCGTTCCCCGCCGAGCGGGCGGTGCCGATCGCGGGGCAGGTGCTCTCGGCGCTCGAGGCCGCGCACGAGGAGGGCATCATCCACCGCGACCTGAAGCCGGAGAACATCTTGCTCACCCGGGCCACCGGCCGGCCGGAGCTGGTCAAGCTCTTCGACTTCGGCGTGGCCGCGTTCGTCGACGCGGCCCAGGACCAGAGCGGCCCCCACGATCTCACCCCGACCGGGCGCGCGATGGGCACGCCGACCTACGCGAGCCCCGAGCAGATGATGGGCAACCGGGTGCGCGACGCGCGCGTCGACCTCTACGCGGTCGGCGTCCTGCTCTACCGGATGCTCGCCGGCCGGCTCCCCTTCGACCAGGAGAGCTTCCCCGAGCTCTGTCGCGCGGTCACCGAGCTGCCCCCGCCGACCTTCGCCGAGCTCGGGGTCGAGGCGCCGGCGGGGCTCGAGGACGTCGTCCGGACCGCGCTCGCCAAGGATCCGGCGCGGCGCTTCCAGTCCGCCCGCGAGATGGGGGAGGCGCTCGTCGCGTTCGGGGCCGAGCCGCCGGAGGACGTCTTCGAGACCACCGACACGCTCACGATGGAGCTGCGCGAGCTGCGGGCCCGGGAGGCCTTGCTGGGCGGAGAGCGGGCCCCCGAGCTGCCGCTGGGCAGCACGTCGGTGGTGCGGGGCGAGGCGCTCGGGGCGCTGCTCGGCTTCGTGGAGGAGAAGCTCGGCGAGGCGCGCTTCCGCGAGCTGATCGCGAGCGAGCCGGAGATCGAGGCCATCGTGAAGGCGGGCCTGGTGCCGAACGCCTGGTACCCGGGCGGCGCGCTGACCCTCGTCGAGCGGGTGGACCGGGAGCAGTACGCCGGGGACCGCAAGCTCGTGGCCGAGGCCGGGCGCTACCTGGCGACGCGCGCGTTCATGCAGCGCGACCGGGACATGCTGCTCAAGACGCTCACCCCCGAGCTCTTCTTCTCGCTCCTGCCCGAGCTCTGGACCCGCTACTTCGCGGTGGGCGAGCCGAGGGTGGTCAAGGTCGGGCGCGGCTACGGGCGGCTCGAGATCGCGAACGTGCCGGACGCGTTCCTCGCCCGCTCGGTCGCGATCGCCGGCTACCTCGACCAGGCGCTCCGCATGGCGGGCGCGGCCGACGTCGACGTGCGGCTGGCCTCGGCGGCGGCGCTCGGTGACTCCATGGATGTCTTCGAGGCCACGTGGTCCTCGTGAACGGTGAGGGAACGGCGACGATGGAGGGTGGAAGAATACGGGGAGGCGAGCGGACCGGGCTGCGGTCGCCGGTGCTCGTCCTGAACAAGAACTACCAGCCGGTGCGCATCACGGACGCGAAGACCGGCTTCTCGATGCTGTTCCACGGCCGGGCCCGCGCGCTCGACCGGGCGTACGAGCCGCACGACTTCGCCGCCTGGGCCCGCCGCGAGCTGGCGGCGCACGACGAGGCGATCGGCACGCCCCGCGGCGCGATCCCGATCCCGCGGGTGCTGCTGCTCGAGGGCTACAACCGGGTCCCGCGCGCGCCCCTGCGCCTGTCGCGGCGCCACGTCTACATGCGGGACGACTTCTGCTGCCAGTACTGCGGCGGTCGGCCCGGGCTCAAGGAGCTCAACCTCGACCACGTCATCCCCCGATCGCGCGGCGGGCGATCGACCTGGGAGAACCTCGTGACCTCCTGCCGGACGTGCAACCTGCGCAAGGGCTGGGCGACGCCGGACGAGGCGGGGATGCGGCTGCACAAGCGGCCGGTGCGCCCGAGCTGGAGCATGGCGCTCTCGCTCGCCGCCCGGCGCCGACGGTACGTGGAGTGGGAGCCGTTCCTCGGCGCGGTGGACACGCCCGAGGCCGCCGAGTGACCTGACCCTCGCATGCTGGTTGCGGGCCGGGGGATGTACCGGTAGACCGCGCCTCGCCGCATGTCGGACGAGGTCGAAGAGCTGTCCATCGAGGACACCGAGGTGGTCCTGTTCCGGGAGCCGGGCGACGAGCCCGAGGAGCAGCCGCCGCGGCGCGTGCCCAAGGTGCTGTCGGTCAGCGGCGCGAAGGGTGGGGTGGGCAAGAGCATGCTCGCCTCCAACCTGGCCGTGTACCTGGCCTCCATCGGCCGCAAGGTGGTGCTCGCCGACGCCGACGTCGGGGGCGCGAACCTCCACACCATGCTCGGCGTCGAGCGGCCGCGGCCCTGGATGCCGGCGCCCCCCAGCCTCGACGACGGCGACGGCGAGGACGAGCGCCTGCCGCTGCTCGACACGCCGGTCCCCGGCCTCTCGCTCTTCCACGCCGGGCTCGACGTGCCCCCGCGCGGGGAGACCCGCCGGACCCGCCGGGCGCAGCTGGCGCCGCTGCTGCGATCGCTGGACGCCGACTACGTCGTCGCCGACATCGGCTCCGGGACCTCGAGCACCCTCATCGACTTCCACCTCGGGGCCGACCTGGCGGTCTTCGTCACGCTCCCCGAGCCCACCGCGATCGACAACACCTACCGGTTCATGCGGCACGCCTTCGTGCGCTTCCTGCGCCGCGCGGTCGACGACGACCGGACGCGCCGCGAGCTGATCGGCAAGGTGCGGGAGCTGGGCGGGGCGCCGTCGCCGCTCGATCTCTGGCGTCGGCTCGAGGACGACGGCGATCCCCTCGCCGAGTCGGTGCGCGACTGGATGGAGTCGTTCTCCCCTGCGGTGGTCCTGAACCAGACCCGTCTGCGCGCGGACCTGGAGCTCGGCGAGGCGATGCGCTCGGCCGGCCGGCGTCGCCTCGGCTTCGGCATCGATTACCTCGGGCACATCGACTACGACGACACGGTCTGGAGCTGCGTCCGCACCCGCCGCCTGCTGCTCATCGAGAGCCCGGGCAGCAAGAGCGCCAAGAGCGTGGAGAAGATCGCGCGGCGCCTGCTCAGCCTGGAGTCGGGCAAGGCGCGCCGTCGACGCGAGCGCACGGTGCCGCCGGAGAGCCACCACGACCTGCTCGAGGTGGAGCGCGGCGCGACCGACGAGGAGGTGCGGCGCGCCTTCAAGCGGATGCGCGAGATCTACTCGATCGAGGCGCTCGCCTGCTACGGGCTCTTCACCGCCGACGAGCTCGACAAGGTGCGCACCCGGCTCGAGGAGGCGTTCGACGTCCTGCTCGACCCCGCGCGGCGCCGCCCCTACGAGCTGAGCGTCTTCCCCATCGAGGAGGAGGAGCGCGAGGAGAGCCCGAGCGCCTCGCGTCGCGCCGCCGACCTGCCGCCGCCGCCGCCGATCACGCCCGACACCGAGTTCTCCGGCCCGCTCATCCGGCAGGTGCGCGAGTCGCAGGGCGTGGAGCTGCGCGACATCAGCGCGCGCACCAAGGTCGGGCTCAGCTACCTGGAGGCGATCGAGGGCGACTCCTTCGCGCTCCTGCCGGCCCCGGTCTACGTGCGCGGCTTCGTGACCGAGCTGGCGAAGTTCCTCCGCCTCGACGCGGCCCAGGTCAGCCGCACCTACGTGAAGCGCTACCGCCGCTTCCTCGAGGAGCGAGGCCAGGCGTGACGTCGCTGGTGCTGGCGTCGGCGTCGCCCCGGCGGCGCGAGATCCTCGAGACCCTGGGCCTCGCCTTCGAGGTGGATCCGAGCCGCGCCGAGGAGGCGCCGCGCGACGGAGAGGCGCCGCGCGAGCTCGCCCTCCGCCTCGCCGCCGACAAGGCCCGCGAGGTCTCGGCGCGTCGCCCGTCGGACGCGGTCCTCGGCGCCGACACCGTCGTCGTGCTCGACGGCGCGGCGCTCGGCAAGCCCGCCGACGAGGCCGAGGCGCGGGCCATGATCGGCCGCCTCTCGGGGCGCTGGCACGAGGTCATCACCGGCGTCGCCCTCGCGCGCGACGGGATCGCGGTCGAGACCCTCGCGGTGACCACCCGGGTGCGCTTCGCCGCGCTGAGCCAGGAGCGCATCGCGCGCTACGCGGCGACCGGGGAGGGCCTCGACAAGGCTGGCGCCTACGGCGTGCAGGGCATCGGCGCGGGGCTGGTCGAGCGCATCGAGGGGTCCTACGCCAACGTCGTGGGCCTCCCCGCGCACGAGACCGTGCTCCTCCTCGAGCGCCACGGCGCGCTCGGAGCCTGGCCGTGAGCGTGCGCGACGGGCTCGCCCGGGTGCGGGAGCGGATCGTCGCCGCGTGCGCGCGCGCCGGCCGCGACCCCGCCGACGTCACCCTGGTCGCGGTCTCCAAGCGTCACCCCGTCGAGCGTGTGCGCGAGGCCTGGGAGGCCGGGCAGCGCGTCTTCGGTGAGAACTACGTGCAGGAGCTCGCCTCGAAGGCCGACGCCGCCGCCGACCTCGAGGGCGTCGAGTGGCGCTTCATCGGCCACCTCCAGCGCAACAAGGCCAAGCTCCTCGCGCGCCCCGGCGTGGTGGTGGAGACGGTGGACTCCGAGCGCCTCGCGGCGGAGCTCGACAAGCGGGCCCGAGCCGCCGGCCTGGTCATGCCGGTCCTCGTGCAGGTGAACGTCGGCGGCGAGGCGCAGAAGTCCGGCTGCGAGCCGGCCGAGCTCGACGCCATCCTCGCCGCGATCCGCGGCGCCGCCCACCTCGACGTGCGCGGCCTGATGACGATCCCGCCGGCGACCGACGACCCCGACGACGCGCGCCCCCACTTCGCGGCGCTCCGCCGCCTCGCCGAGGACCGTGGGCTGAAGGAGCTCTCGATGGGCATGAGCGCCGACCTCGAGGCCGCCGTCGCCGAAGGCGCCACCATCGTCCGCGTCGGCACCGCCATCTTCGGCGCCCGCCCCTGACGCGCGGTGGAGACTAGAAGGGTTGCGCTCGAAGCGGAGATCGGTCGAGTGTCGGGTGTCCGATGACGAACGCCCCGACCTTTCGACTCGAGCGAGCGCTCCAGACGGTGATCCCCTCGACGCATCCGCGAGACATGATCGACGAGCTGATGGGCGATCTCGAGACGCGCTCCCCCGCGGAGCGGCACGCGCTGGGCACGTCGGCGGTCTGGCTCGCGTGGAGCGCCTTCCGCGCCTGCTATCCGGATCATCACGCGGTCTCGTGGGTCGCCGGCTTGCTGAGGGCGGGCGTGAGCGAGGGCGACCGTGTCCACGACCGTGCCAGTGGGGGGGCCAACAGCCTGATGTCTGCCGCTCTGATCCTCGCCTCGGCCCACCCGGACCACATCTCTGCCGAGACGGGGTTTCGAGTCGTGTTCGGGTCGGGGAACAGCTACGGCCTGACCGCCTGGGCTCGGTTTCACCCCGAGCACTGGGGCCGCACGTGGGGGGAGAAGACCAAGGACCGATTCACCGCTCCCGCGCGGGCGACCTCGCTGGACCTGGGCGAAGGAATGCGCCTTCCCTCCGTGCAGGTGGCTTCACACGCCTTCTATCTCGCCATCGCGGCTCGCATGCGCGAGCTGAGCGAGCGCGCGGCGCGGTCGTAGGCG
>Ga0310345_10000864_pt1 | contig 37936 bp, 33 predicted proteins | sample HC15DNA20500_MG_FD_204667 | JGI IMG/M metagenome (GOLD analysis project Ga0310345, IMG submission 204667) | Marine microbial communities from station ALOHA, North Pacific Subtropical Gyre - HC15-DNA-20-500_MG | ecosystem: Environmental > Aquatic > Marine > Oceanic | place: Pacific Ocean: North... | reverse complement strand
GGCCCCGCCGGGGCCGGGGCCACCGGCCGCGGCGTCCCCCCGCGCCGCGGCCACCCCGCTCCTCCCGCCTGCCCCCGCACCGGAGACCGAGATGCCCGCAAGACCCCCCGAACAGGACGCCGAGGCCCGCGCCCGCGTGCGCGCGGCGCTGGCCCCGCATCTGGCGCTGGCGATGGGGTTCAGCGTGGCGGTGAACACGCTGTTCCTCGCCTCGCCGCTCTACATGATGCAGCTCTACGGGCGGGTCCTGAACTCCCGCAGCCTCGAGACGCTGGCCTCGCTGTCGGTGGTCCTGGTGCTGGCGCTGGCGGCGATGGGCGCGGCCGACGCCGCCCGCGGCCGGCTGCTGGCGCGCGCCGCCGCCCGGGCCGAGCGGCGCCTGGCCGAGGCGGCCCCCGCCGGCCCCCAGGCCGAGCGGCTGCGCGACCTGGGCGTGCTGCGCGGCTTCCTCGCGGGATCGGGCGCCACGACGCTCTGCGACGCGCCGTTCACGCTCCTGTTCCTGTGCCTCCTGTTCCTGCTGCATCCGCTGCTGGGGCTGGCGGCGACGCTGGGCGCGGTCGCGATCCTCGCCGCCGTGCTGGTCGGCCGCTGGCGCGCCCGCGCGCCGGAGCGGCGGATCGCGGCGGGCGAGGCGGAGCTGCGCGAGCTGGGCGCCGTGCTCGACGCCGACCGCGGCGACCTCGCGGCCTTCGGCGCGCGCGAGGGGCTCTCGGCCCGGCTGACCGGGGGCGTGCAGGCGCTGGGCGCGCTGCGCCGCTCGCTGGACGAGAGCGCGGCGGCGCTGGGCGCCTTCACCCGCACGGTGCGCATGCTCGCCCACAGCGCGGCGCTGGCGGCGGGGGCGGTGCTGACGCTCGACGGGCAGCTCGCGCCCGCGGCGATGCTGGCGGCCGCGATCCTCGCCGGCCGGGCGCTGGGGCCGATGGAATCGCTGCTGGGCGCCCTGCGCCAGGCCGCCGCCGCGCGCGCCGCGCTCGACCGGCTGACCCGCCGGCGGCCGGCGGCGCCCGCCGTCTCGCCCCTGCGCCTGAGCGGGGCCGGCGCCGCGCTCGAGGCGCGCCGCGCCACCGTCATGATCCCCGGCCAGCGCCGGCCGGCCCTGCGCGGCGTCTCGGCCGAGATCGAGGCCGGCGAGGTGATCGCCGTGGCGGGCGAGAGCGGCGCGGGCAAGTCGACGCTGGCCCGGGCGCTGGCCGGCGTCGCGCCCCTCGACGGCGGCCAGGTGCTGGTGGCCGGCGCCGAGCCCGCGGCGATGGACCCGCGCGACCGCGCCCGGCTGATCGGCTGGATGCCCCAGGACGTGGTCCTGCACCCCGGCACGGTGGCCGAGAACATCGCCGGCTTCTCCGAGGCGCCCCCCGAGGCGATCCGCGCCGCCGCCGACGCCGCCGGCCTGCGCGCGGCGATCGAGCGTCTGCCCGGCGGCTTCGGCTTCGAGGTCGGCCCCGGCGGGCGCGACCTGACCCCCGGCCTGCGCCAGCGGGTGGCGCTGGCCCGCGCGCTGTTCGGCGCGCCGGCGCTGGTGGTGCTCGACCAGCCCACCTCGCAGGCGGACGCCGAGGGCGAGGTCGCGGCCCTGAACGCGATCCGCGCCCTGAAGGCGGCGGGGACGACGGTGGTGGTGATCTCCCACAAGCCGGTGATGGCCGCGCTCGCCGACCGGATCCTGCTGATGCGCGACGGGCTGATCGAGCAGTTCGAGCCGCGCGAGCGGGTGATCGGCCTGATGCGCCGGACCATCGGCCCCGGCGCGCCCGCCCCCGTCGCCCCCGCGTCCCAGACCCTGAAGGAGGCCGCCGGATGACCGCGCCCCGCACCCCCGACGACCGCCGCCCGCCCGACGCCGCCCCCCGCGACGCCGCTCCCCGCGATGCCGCGTCCCGCGACCGGGCCTCTCCCGTCCAGCCGGGCGAGCCCCGCGACGGGGTCGGGCGGCCGCTGGCGCGGGCGGGCCTGGCGCTGGGCCTCGCCGCGGCGGGCTTCGGCCTGTGGCTGTGGAGCGCGCCGCTCTCGGGCGCGGTGATCGCCGAGGGGCGCTTCAAGGTCGAGGGCGACGTGAAGACCGTGCAGCATCTCGAGGGCGGCATCGTCGCCGAGATCGCGGTGCGCGACGGCGACCGGGTCGAGGCCGGCGACACGCTGCTGCGCCTCGACGTCGCCGAGGCCGAGGCGGCGCTGGGCGCCCTGGCGGCGGAGCGCGACGCGCTGCTCGCCCGCCGCGCCCGGCTGGAGGCGGAGCGCGACGAGGCCGAGGCCCCCGACTTCGCCGCCGCCCGCGCGGCCGGCGCGCCGGAGCGGGCGGACCTCGCCTCGGCGATCGCCAGCCAGACCGCGCTCTTCGCCGCCCGCCGGGCCGAGATCGCGGCCGAGGACGAGGTTCTGGCCGGCGCGCTCGCCCGGCTCGACGCCCGTCTGCGGGCGCAGGAGGCGGAGCTGCGCTCGCTCGACGAGCAGCGCCGCCTGGCGGAGGAGAACGCCGAGGCCGCGCGCACCCTGGCCCGGACCGGCCGGCTGGCGCGCCCGCAGCTCAACGCGCGCGAGCAGGAGCTCGCCGCCCTCTCCGGCCTGCACGAGGCGCTGCAGGCCGCCATCGCCGAGACCGAGGCGGCGGGGGGCGAGGCGCGGCTCGCCCATGCGCGCGCCCGCTCGAAGCGGCTGGCGGCGGTGTCGACGGAGCTCTCGGAGGTGGTGGCGCGGCTGGCCGAGCTCGCCCCGCGCATCGCCGCCGAGCAGGCCCGCATCGCTCGCGCCCGGGTGGCGGCGCCGGTCACGGGCGTGGTGGTGGGGCTGCGCGCCTCGACGGTGGGGGGCGTGGTCGGGGCGGGCGAGCCGCTGATGGAGATCGTGCCCGAGGGCGGCGCGCTGGTGGCCGAGGCGCGCCTCGCCCCCGCCGCGCGGGAGCGGCTGCGCGCCGGGATGCCGGCGGAGCTGCGCCTGCCCGGCGCCCGCTCCCGCCAGGAGTCGGGTTTTCCGGGGCGCATCGCGCTGATCTCGGCCGAGCTGACCGAGGATCCCGAGGATCCGGGCCGCGAGGCGGCGCCGACCTACGCCCTGCGCATCGCCTTCGCCGACGCCCCCGCCGGCGTGGCGCTGGAGCCGGGCATGCCGGTGACGGCGGTGATCCCGACCGAGGCGCGCACGGCGCTCGACTACCTGCTGGCCCCGCTCTCCGACGCGCTGGCCCGCTCGCTGCGGGAGCCGTGAGCATGGCTCCCCGCCACACGCCCCGCCCCGCCCCCGACCGGCGCGAGATCGCGCAGGACCTGTTCCGCGCCCACCTCGACCTCGTCCGCCTCGCCCGCGCCATGGCCCTGAGCCGGGCGGAGCGCGAAACCGCCCCCGACCGCCGCCCGCCCCCGCCCCGCCCGGCGCCCAGGCCCGAAGAGGACTGACCCCCCGCCGCCGCCCGTCCCGACACGCGCGGCGTCCACGCGGTTCCGAAGCCCGCCGAGCCCCCAAGGGGCGGACGCGAGCCGCCGCCTGTCGGCGGCGGCTCGGTCTACAGGCGCCCTGCGGGCGGGCTTGTCCGTCGCACCAGTGGGGGATGAAACGCGGCAGGCCGGACGGCGATCCCGCGGGAAAGGGGGGTGCGCCGCCTGCCGGCGGCGGGCGGTCTACAGGCGCCCTGCGGGCGGGCTTGGCTGTCGCCCCAGTGGGGGATGGAACGCGGTAGGCTGGGCCGTCGGCCTCGCGGCGAGGGGGGGCGCCGCCTGTCGGCGGCGCGGCGGTCTGCAGGCGCCCTGCGGGCGGGCTTGTCCGTCGCGCAGGCGGCGGCGGCAGCCTCGGAGAACCGACGGGGCGCCGCCGGCGGGCCGGGTCAGGGCAGGAGCTTGCCGGGGTTGAGGATGCCGGCGGGGTCGAGGGCGGCCTTGAGGCGGCGCATCAGGGCCATCTCGACCGGGTCCTTCAGGCGTTCCATCTCGTGCATGCGCAGGCGGCCGACGCCGTGCTCGGCGGTGATCGAGCCGGTCATCTCCGCCACCAGGTCGTGGACGATGCGGTTGATCGGCCCCGTCTCGGCCTTCCAGGCGGCGTCGGTCCAGTCCTCGGGCCGGATCGGGTTGTAGTGCAGGTTGCCGTCGCCGGCATGGCCGAAGGTGCAGGGACGGAAGCCGGGGTAGACCGCCGCCAGCGCCGCGTCGGCGCGGGCCACGAACTCGGGGATGCGGGAGACGGGGACCGAGATGTCGTGCTTGATCCCGGCGCCGGCGCGCTGCTGCACCTCGGCCTGGTCCTCGCGGATGCGCCAGAGCTTCTGCGTCTGGTCGAGGGAGGAGGGGATCACGGCGTCCGTCGCGATCCCTTTCTCCAATGCCTCGCCCAGCGCGGCTTCCAGCGCCTCGGCCATCTTGCCCTGGGGGCCGGGGCCGTCGACCTGCAGGAGCACGCGCCACTCGGCGCCGGGCATCGGGTCCTCGTGGCCCATGGTCTGCGTGGCGAGGGTGAAGCAGATCTCGTGCATCAGCTCGAAGGCGGTGACGGTCTCGCCCATCGCGGCCTTCATCAGCGCCAGCAGCTCGATGCCGGCCTCGGCGGAGGGGACGGCGACGAGGGCCACCGCGCTGTCCTTGGGCCTGGGGAACAGCTTCAGCGTGGCGGCGGTGATGATCCCCAGCGTGCCCTCGGAGCCCAGGAACACCTGCTTCATGTCGTAGCCGGCGTTGTCCTTGCGCAGCGCGCGCAGGCCGTCCCAGATCTCGCCCTGCGCCGTGACCACCTCCAGCCCCAGCACCAGCGCGCGGGCGTTGCCGTAGCGCAGCACCTGCACGCCGCCGGCGTTGGTCGAGAGGTTCCCGCCGATCCGGCAGGTCCCCTCGGCGGCCAGCGACAGGGGGAACAGGCGGTCGTGCTTGGCGGCCTCCTCCTGCACGGTCTGCAGGATCACCCCGGCCTCGACCGTCATGGAGTCGTTCAGCGGGTCGACCTCCCGGATCCGGGTCATCCGGGCGAGCGACAGCACCACCTCCGAGCCGCCCATGTGCGGCTGCCCGCCGCCGGTCAGGCCGGTGTTGCCGGACTGGGGGACGACGGGTACGCCGGCCTCGGCGCAGATGCGCACCACGGCGGCGACCTCGGCGGTGGTCCCGGGGCGCAGGACCAGGGGGACCTCGCCCTGCCAGCCGTCGCGCCAGGCGGTCACGTGGGGGGCGATCTCGGCGGGATCCTCGGTGAAGCCCCGGGGGCCCACGGCGGCCTTCAGGCGCTCCAGGACCTCGGGCGGGACGGGGGCGGCGCCGGACAGGGGATAGAGACGGTCGTCCATCGAAGTCCTTCAGATCTTGGCGAATTTCGCGAGCGCCTCGCGGAAGGAGAGGCCGCGGTCCATCTCCTCCATCGCGCGCGCGTCGTCGGCGGCGTAGCCGGCGGCGAGCCGGGCGATCTCGGCGGCCCGGGCGGCGGGCAGCACCACCACCCCGGTGCCGTCGGCGACGATCACGTCGCCCGGCGAGACGGGGATGCCCGCGGCCACGACCGGCTCGTTGATCGCCTCCACCCGGATGCGGGTCTTGCCGGGGGTGGGGACCATGTGGGCGGAGAAGACGGGGAAGCCGAACTCCAGGATCTCCTCGCGGTCGCGCACGCCGCCGTCGACGATCAGGCCCTCGATCCCCTTCAGCTTGGCGGCATACGAGGCCATGCCGCCCCAGGTCGAGACCGGGGCGCCGCCGTTCGCCACCACGATCACGTCGCCGGGCCCGGCGGCGTCGATCATGTGGCCGACCTTGAAGTCCTCGACGGGGAAGGAGCCTTTGGGCCCCGTCGCCTCCCGCGCGGTGACCGCGCGGCCGACGCAGCGCAGGCCGGGGCCGGCGGCGTGCAGGCCCAGCATCACGCCGCCCGCGCCGGTCTCGTCGATGGCGTTGGCGAGCGTGGGGGTGGCGAGGCCGCGCAGGGTTTCAAGAACCTCGTCAGGGACGATTTCGGAGCGGGGGGTCATCGGGCGGTCTCCAGGTCCAGGGCGGCGTCGATCAGCGCCTTCTCCTCTGCGTCGTGCCAGGCGTGCCAGCCGACCGCCGGGGAGGCGGCGGCGGGGCGCGAGACCAGGCGGGCGGCGCGGCGCAAGGCGCGCTCGATGCGGCGGTCGAGCCAGGGGAAGGGGCCGAGGTTCTCGGGCTCCTCCTGCGCGAAGACCAGCTCGCCCTCCGCGCCGGAGAGGGCCGCGGAGAGCGCCTCGGCGGGGAAGGGGTGGAGCTGTTCCAGGCGGACCAGGGCGACGCGCCCCTTCAGCCCCCGCTCGGCCCGGGCCTTCGCGAGCAGCCAGTAGAGCTTGCCGGAGCAGAGAACGACCCGCTCCGCGCCCGCGACGTCCTCGGCCAGCACCGGCGCGAAGCCGGTCCCGGGGGCGAATTCCTCCGGCGTCGAGGTGCAGGCGGGCAGGCGCAGCAGCAGTTTCGGCGTGAACACCGCCAGCGGCTTGGGCGTCGGCAGGACCATCTGGCGGCGCAGCAGGTGGAAATACTGGGCGGGCGTCGAGGGGTTGGCGGCGATCAGGTTGGCCTTGGCGCAGCGCGCCAGGACCCGCTCGATGTGGCCGGTCGAGTGGTCCGGCCCGCCCCCGTCCCAGCCATGCGGCAGCAGCATCGCCAGGCGCGAGGTCAGCAGCCAGCGGTCCTCGCCGCCGGTGACGAACTGGTCGAACATCGGCTGGAAGACGTTGAGGAAGTCGCCGAACTGCGCCTCCCACACGTCGAGGCCCGCGAAGGCGGTCGAGAACCCGTATTCGAAGCCCACGACCGCGTTCTCGATGAGGGGGGAGTTGAAGACCTCGGCCTCGCCGAAGGCGCGCAGGGTGTCGTGGACGGCGCCGCTCTCCTGGTCGTGCAGGCGCAGGTGGCGCTGGGCGAAGGCGCCGCGGACGGCGTCCTGGCCGGAGAAGCGCAGGGCATGGCCCTCGGCCAGCAGCGAGGCGAAGGCCAGCGCCTCGGCGAAGGCCCAGTCCACCGGCGCCTCGCCCCGGGCCATCCTGCGGCGCTTCGCGAGGACCTGCTGGACCTTGGGATGCAGGCGGGCGCCCGAGGGCGGCTGCGCCAGCGTCCGGGCCAGGCGCTGCATCTCGCCCAGGTCCACGCCGGTTGCGTGATGGGCGAGCAGGGGCGCCTCCGCCCCCTCCGCCAGCCCGGGCGCTTCGGGGGCGTTCGGCGTGGCCGGGGGCGCGGCGAAGGCCGCGTCGAGATCCGCCTGCAGGGCCGACAGGTCCGCAGGTGGCAGGCCGGCCGAGGCGGCGTATCGCTCCGACAGCGGAGGCAGGGCGTCGATGGCGGCGTACATGCGGGGCTGGGTGAAGCGGGCCTCGTCCATCTCGTTGTGGCCGCGGCGGCGGCAGGCGACGAGGCGGACGAGGATGTCCTCCCCCCAGCGCGCCCGCCAGCGGGCGGCGGCGCGGGCGGCGAGCAGGATCGCCTCGGGCGCGTCGCCGTTCACGTGCAGGATCGGCGTCTCGGTGATCTTGGCGACGTCGGCGGCGGTGCGGGAGGAGCGCGCCTCGGCCCCGTCGGTGGTGAAGCCCACCTGGTTGTCGAGCAGCAGGTGCAGCGTGCCGCCGACCGAATAGCCGGGCAGGCGGGAGAGCTGCAGCATCTCCATGTTCACGCCCTGGCCGGCCAGGGCCGCGTCGGTGTGCAGGATCATCGGCAGGACGCCGGGGTCCCGTCCCGCCCCCTCCGCCCGCGCGCGCCCCAGCGCCACCGGGCCGACGATGGAGAGGTGGGAGGGATGCGGCGCCGTCCACACCTCCACCCCGTCCTCGCGCACCCCCTCGAAGCCCAGGTGATAGGGCACGTCCGAGGCCGCCCCCAGCGTGGCCGGCAGGTCCGGCGCGCCGCGAAGCTCGGCGGCGATGCGGGCGAGCGGCTTGCCCAGCGCCAGCGCCATCTGGGTGATCCGCCCGCGGTGCATCCCCCCTGCCACCACCCGCCGGGCGCCCGAGGCGCGGATCGCCTCGTCCATCAGCAGCACGAAGCCCTCGGCGCCCGAGAGGCCGAAGGTCTTGGTGGTGGGCAGGCGGCGCTTGACGTCGGCCTCCAGCCGCTCGGCGGCGGCGATCAGGTGCAGGGCCCGGGCGCGGTCGGCCCGCGTGGGGTCCGCGGCGCCCTCGGCCTCCGCCGCCAGCCAGTCGAAGCGTTCGGCGTCCTGGAGATGGCCGAACTCCCACCCCAGCGCGCTCGCGTAGATCGCAGACAGCGCGGCGCGCAGGTCCTCGGGCCCGGGAAGGTCGAGCGCGGCGGGCCGCTCCGGCTCGGTCAGCCCCAGCGGATCCAGCCGCGCGGCCCGCCAGCCGTGGCGCCGCCAGGCCTCGCACAGTCGCCGGGCGGCCGCATCCTGCGCCCAGGCGCCCTCGCCCTCGCCGGCGCCGCCGTCGTCGCGCATCGCTTGCCTCCCGGTTCCGGGGCCTTATGCTGGCCTTACCTGTCGGCCGAAAGACAATCACGCGGCCGGGCCCGGGTCAAACGACGAAAACCGAAACGTGGGGAGGAGAACGGCGATGGCGGTGCAGGCCGGTGTCGAAGGCGCGGGGGCGCGGGCATGAGCGATGCGCTCCCCCTCAGGGGCCGCCTGGTCCTGGACCTCAGCCAGGGCATCGCCGGCCCGTCCTGCGGCATGGCGATGGCCGAGCTCGGCGCCCGGGTGATCAAGGTCGAGCCGCCCAGCGGCGACTGGATCCGCGCGCTGGGCGTGGCCGCGGCGCCGGGCGCCACGGGCTTCTCGCTCTACTACAACCGCGGGAAGGAGAGCCTGACCCTCGACCTGAAGTCCAAGGCCGGGCTCGCCGCCGCCCTGAAGCTGGCGGCGCAGGCCGACCTGCTGATCGAGAGCGGCCGCCCCGGCGTGACCGAGAAACTGGGCCTGGGGTTCGAGGCGGTGCGCGCGCTGAACCCCTCCATCGTCTACCTCACCATCTCCGGCTTCGGCCTGGTCGGCCCGCGCATCGCCGAGCCGATGGTCGACACCTACGCCCAGGCCTTCACCGGCATGATGGCGATCACCCGCGACGCGCAGGGGGAGCCGGTGCGCTCCGGCCAGCCGTTCATCGACGCGATCACCGGGCTCTATGCGACGCAGGCGGCTCTGGCGGCCCTGTTCCCCACCGAAGGCCCGCGCGAGGCGCGCCGGCTGGACGTCAGCCTCGTGCAGTCCGCCGCCGCGATCATGGGCCCCAAGCTGCTGGAGTGGGAGATCACCGGCGGCCAGGTCCTGTCGATCAACCCGCCGGCGGGGATCTACATGGCCTCCGACCGCCACCTGGCGCTGACCCTGGTGCGGGAGACGGAATGGGCCGGCATCTGCCGGGCGCTGGACCGCGAGGCGTGGATCGAGGACCCCCGCTTCGCCTCCTTCGCCCTGCGCAACGCCAACTGGGACGCGCTGCGCGCCGAGATGGCGGCGATCTTCGCCTCCGACACCGCCGACGCCTGGAGCGCGCGGCTGACCGCGCAGGGCATCCTGGCGCGGCCGGTGAACGATTTCTCCGACTGGCTGGCCGAGGCGCAGGTGCAGGCGATGAACGCGGCCCCGGTCATGGACCTGGGCGCCGTCAGCCTGCCCACCCCGCGCACCCCCTCCCGCCAGCCCTTCGCCGCGCCCGCGCCCGACGCCGGGGCGCATACGGCGAGCCTGTCGGAGGAGTTCGGGCTGGTGCTCGACTGACCCCTGCGCGGATGGCGCATTGAAATGCGCCCTACGCCGGTCGCGGGCCTGGCGCCGCCCCTGCGGGCCGCAGGGGCCCCGGGGCCGCGCGCGGCCCGCCCCCTTCGCGCCCCTCGCCCCTCCACACCCCCGGGGGGCGCGCCCATCCCCAAGGAGCTCCCCATGCCCGACGCCGCCCCGCGCATCGACCCGCTCTCGCTTCGCCCCTGCGCCACCCGCTGGTTCGAGGACTACGAGGTGGGAGAGGTGTTCTACATCCCCTCGCGCACCATGACCGACGCGCTGTTCTCGGCCTTCCAGCTCGCCTCGGGCGACAACCACCCGATCCACTACGACCGCCACTGGTGCCAGGCCCACGGCCACCGCGAGCTGCTGGCCCACGGCTACCAGGTGGTGATCCAGACCTGCGCCGGCGCCGGCCAGCTGCCCCATGTGATGGGCGACGCGCTGGTGGCCTTCCTCGAGCAGGGCTCGCGTTTCCTCGGCGCGGTCTACGCGGGGGACACGCTCTATCCGCAGCTGGAGATCTCCGAGCTGACGCCCGGGCGGTCCACCGGCGTGATGACCTGCAAGGCCTCGGTCTGGAACCAGGACGGCAAGCTGGTGCTCGACGGGTTCCACAAGTACCTGCTGCGCAAGCGTCCCGCCTGACCTCGCGGCCGGGGCGCGCCCCCCGCCCCCGGCGCCCCCCCGCCCCCTGCGCCGCGCCCGCCGCGCGCCGCGGGCGCGCCCGTGCGGCCGGCGCGACCGCCGACGCGGCGCTCCCCCCGCCGCCGCCGGGCGGCGGCGGCGGTCTTCCTGAACCCCCGCCCGGGGCCGGTTCGTCATCCGGGTATGTGCAGGGCGCAACGGTCGCAGGCGGCGGCGGGCGGCGATGCGCGGCCGATAGCGATCTGAAATGAAAACATGAATCCGAATACTGTCGGACAGTCCGGAGATCCGGCTCCGGATCCCTGACCGCCGGACAGGACGGAATCCGTATTTTTCGAAAACAGGGTATTCACAAAAGCCCGGTTGCGCGCGATCATTCCGCATTCGCCTCAAGAGCGAAGCCAAAGACAGACGCCCGGTTGTGCGGGCGCAAGGGAGGATCGCCAGATGCCGCCGACCCGCTCGTCCGGGCAATGCCCCGTCCTGCGCCCGCTCCGCCCGAGCCGGCGCGGCTTCGCCCGCCTCGCCGCCGCCCTGGGCGCGGCCGCGATGCTCGCCGTTCCGGGCGCCGCCGGGATGCTCGCCACGTCGAGCGCGGCGATGGCCCAGCAGAAGGGCGGCTCGATCACCGTGGGGCTGGAGACCGACGTCACCGGCTTCGACGCGGTCGCGGGCGGCGTGCTCGGCCAGACCGGCGAGATCGTGATGCGCACGATCCAGGAGCCGCTGCTCGACTTCGATCCCGACACCAAGGAGGTGAAGCCCCTGCTCGCCACCGCCTGGGAGGCGAACGAGGACCTCACCCAGTACACCTTCACCCTGCGCGAGGGCGTGAAGTTCCACGACGGGACCGAGTTCACCGCCGAGGACGTCGCCGCCCACTACAACCGCATCCTCGACCCCGAGCAGAAGTCGCGCTCGCGCTCCTTCATCTCCGTGATCCAGGGGGCCGAGGCGCTGGACCGCTACACGGTGCGCTTCACCCTGGCCCATCCCTGGGGCGCCTTCCTGCCCTATCTCGCGGCCACCTCGATGTCGGGCCCGATTCCCGCCCGCGCCAACGTCGAGGCGGGCGAGCAGAACCGCCGTCCCATCGGCACCGGCCCGTTCGAGTTCGTCTCCTGGCTCGGCGGCGACCGCATCGTGGTCAAGCGCTTCGAGGACTACTGGGCCAAGGACGAGATCCACCTCGACGAGGTGGTGTTCCGGATCCTGCCCGACACCCAGACCCGCTTCGCTTCGCTGAAGTCGGGCGAGGTCGACGTGATCTGGACCGACCGCGGCCAGACCATCGTCAGCGCGCAGAAGGACCCCGAGATCGTCTCGCTGCAGACCCAGGGCGCAGGGGCGGAGATCATCCTGCTCAACGCCCGCAACGCGCCGCTCGACGACGTGCGGGTGCGCCGGGCGCTGGCCCATGCCTTCAACCAGCCCGCGGCGGTGAAGATCATCTGGCAGGACACCCAGCCCGTGGTCTCCTCGCCGATGGGCGACAGCCGGGACTGCGGCGAGGCGGGGCTGCGCGGCTACGACCCCAAGGCCGCCAAGGCGCTGGTCGAGGACTATGGCCAGCCGATCAGGCTGAGCATGGTCCACACCGCCACCCCGCGCGGGCGCGAGATCGGCGAGCTGGTGCAGCAGATGTCCAAGGCCGTGGGCATCGAGGTCGAGCTGATCCCCGTCGACCAGGGCACGCTGATCAAGCGCACCTTCGGGCGGGAGTTCGACATCGTCGGCTGGCGCATCGCCGATGCGGTGGACGTGGGCCCGCAGCTCTTCGCGCTGGCGCGCTCCGACAGCTCCTACAACCTCACCGGCTACAGCTCGCCCGAGCTCGACGACCTCGCCCAGCGGATGCGCACCGCCAAGGACGTGGACGAGCGGTTCGAGCTGCAGTGCCAGATCGTGGCCGAGATGAACGACCAGGCCACGATGCTCTACTGGGGCGGGGGCGCCTTCTACGCCTTCACCACCCAGCGGGTGAAGGGCGTGCCGCCGCCCTACCGGGGCGCGGTCGACGTCACCCGCGCCTGGGTGGAGGAATGAGCGCGGCGCGGGAGGGCTGAGCGATGCCCGCGCTCCTGCGACGGGTCGGGCGGCTGGCCGTGGTGCTGGCCGTCGTGACCGTCATCACCTTCCTGCTGGTCGCGGCGCTGCCCGGCGACGTCGCGCTCGACATCGCCGGCGCCGACGCGAGCGCCGAGGACGTGGCCGAGATCCGGGCCGAGATCGGCCTCGATCGCCCGCTCGTCGTGCGCTACCTCGACTGGGTCTCGGGCATCGTCATCGGCGACTGGGGCCAGTCCTGGCGCACCGGCGAGCGGGTCTGGGACGCCATCGTCCAGCGCCTCCCCGCCTCGCTGGAGCTGATGCTGCTGGCGCAGGTGGTGGCGGTGTCGCTGGCGATCCCCGCGGCGCTGCTCTGCGCCCGGGCGCCGGACGGGCGGGTCGACCGGGCGATCGGCTTCCTCGCCTTCGGCTCGGTCTCGATGCCCTCCTTCATGACCGCGGTGCTGCTGATCCTGCTGTTCTCGCTGACGCTGGGCTGGCTGCCGGCCACGGGCTACGAGCCGCTCTCGGCGGGCCTGTGGGAGAACCTGCGCCCGATGATCCTGCCGGCGCTGAGCCTGGGGCTCGTCGAGTGGACCGCGCTGATGCGCACCCTGCGGGCCGAGATGATCGGGGTCCTGCAGGAGAACTACATCGCGCTCGCCCGCGCCAAGGGGATGAGCGACCGGCGCATCCTGGTGGTGCATGCGCTGCGGCCCTCCTCCTTCTCGATGATCACCCTGCTGGGGCTGCAGGTCGGGCGGCTGATGGGCGGCTCGATCATCATCGAGCAGATCTTCGGCATCCCCGGCGTGGGGCGGCTGCTGGTGACCTCGGTCTTCTCGCGGGACTTCATGATGATCCAGGGATGCGTGACCTTCTTCGCGCTGGCCTATGTGCTGGTCAACTTCTGCACCGACCTCGCCTATGCGCGGCTCGACCCGCGGGTGCGGGGCTTCGGGGGCAAGGCGGGCGCCCATGGCTGACGTCGCGGCCCCCCTGCCGAAGTCCGGCGTCGCGGCGGTCGAGGCCCGCCACGCCGAGGCGATCGCCGCCCACCGCCGCCGCCGGCGGCTGGGCCCGGTGTTCTGGATCCCCGCCGCCTGGCTCGTCGCGCTGATCCTCGCCGCCGCCGCGGCGCCCTGGCTCGGCCTCGCGCCCCCCGACGAGATCGACTGGATGGCGATCCAGGTCCCGCCGGGAAGCGAGGGGCATGTGCTCGGCACCGACGTGCTGGGCCGCGACATCCTCTCCCGCCTGCTGCACGGGGCGCGGGTGTCGCTGACCGTGGGCTTCGCCGCGCCCGCCATCGGGGTGGGCATCGGCCTCGCGCTCGGCCTCGCCGCGGGCTATTTCCGCGGCTGGGTGGACGAGGTGGTGGGCGTGCTGATCGACGCCTGGCTGGCGATCCCCGGCCTCGCGGTGCTGCTGCTGTTCTCGGCGGTGTTCGGGGGCTCGCTCTCGATGGTCTGCCTGTCGCTGGGGCTGCTGTTCATCCCCGCCGCCGCCCGCATCACCCGCGCCCAGACCCTGAGCTACGCCAACCGCGAGTTCGTGCTGGCGGCCCGCGCCATGGGCGCCTCCGACGCCCGGATCCTGCTGCGCGAGGTGCTGCCCAACATCATCTGGCCGCTGATGGCCTTCGTGATGATCGACATCCCCATCGCCATCGTCATCGAGGGCGCGCTCAGCTTCCTGGGCCTGTCGGTGAAGGCGCCCACCCCCTCCTGGGGCGGCATGATCGCCGAGGGGCGCGAGCATATCGAGGGCGCCTCCTGGATCAGCCTGATCCCCACCGCCGCGATGTTCGTGACGGTGCTCAGCTTCAACCTCGCCGGCGACGTCCTGCGCCGCCGCTTCGCCGACACCAGGGAGGCCGCGCTGTGAGCCTGCTCGAGGTCGAGAACGCCGAGGTCGCCTTCCCCACCGCCCGCGGCCTGCTGACCGCGGTCGACGGGGTCTCCCTTTCGGTCGACGAGGGGCGGGTGCTGGGCATCGTGGGGGAGAGCGGGTCGGGCAAGTCGGTCCTCTCCCGCGCCGTCATGGGCCTGCTGCCGCGCAGCGCCCGCACCGGCGCGGGGATGCGCATCCGCCTCGGCGGGCGGGAGCTGGGGGCCCTCTCAGAACGCGAGCTGCGCCGCCTGCGCGGGCGCGAGATGGCGATGGTCTTCCAGGACCCGATGACCGCGCTGAACCCGGTGATGACGCTGGGCGACCAGATCGGCGAGAGCCTGCGCCTGCACCTGGGCATGGGCCGCCGCCAGGCCCGCGACCGCTCGGTCGAGCTGCTGGCCGCCGTCGGCCTGCCGCAGCCCGCGACCCGGGTCGACCAGCATCCCCACCAGCTGTCGGGGGGGATGCGCCAGCGGGTCGCCATCGCCATCGCGCTCGCCTGCGACCCGCGGCTGCTGATCGCGGACGAGCCGACCACCGCGCTCGACGTCACCGTGCAGCACGGGATCCTCGAGCTGCTCAAGGCGCAGTCGCGCGAGCGGGGGATGGCGATGATCCTGATCACCCACGACCTGGGCGTGGTGGCGGGGCGGGCCGACGAGGTGGCGGTGATGTACGCCGGCCGCATCGTCGAGCAGGCCCCGACCCGCGCCCTCTTCGCAGCCCCCTCGATGCCCTACACCCGCGGGCTGCTGGCCTCGATCCCGCGGATCGAGGACGCGCCGGGGCGGCGGCTGGAGGCGATCGGCGGACGGCCGCCGGATCTCGTCTCCCCGCCGCCGGGCTGCGCCTTCGCGCCGCGCTGCGCGCTCGCCTCCGACCTCTGCCGCCGGCAGGCGCCGGAGCTGACGGCGGGCGGCGCCACCCGCTTCGCCTGCTGGCACCCCGCGCTGGAGGCGGCCGAATGAACGCCCTGACCGAGACCCGCGCCGAGCGTCCCGCCGCCGGCGGCTTCCTCGAGATCCGCGGCCTGAGCGTGGAGCATCCCCTGCGCGGCGGGCGCAGGGTCCATGCCGTCACCGACCTCGACCTGAGCATCGCCAAGGGCGAGACGCTGGGGCTGGTGGGCGAGAGCGGCTGCGGGAAATCCTCCGCCGCCCGCGCCATCCTGCAGCTGCCGCCGCCCACGCGGGGCAGCGTGCGGCTCGACGGGCAGGAGCTGACGGCGCTGTCGGGCGGGGCCCTGCGCCGGGCCCGGCGGCGGTTCCAGATGATCTTCCAGGACCCCATCGCGTCGCTGAACCCGCGGCGCACGGTGGCCGAGATCGTCTCGGCCCCGCTGGAGATCGCCGGCGAGGGCGACGCCCGCTCGCGGCGCGAGGCGGTGGAAGAAATGCTGGAGTTGGTGGGGCTCGATCCCCGCCACGCCATGGACCGGCGGCCGCACGAGTTCTCCGGCGGCCAGTGCCAGCGGATCTCCATCGCGCGGGCGCTGGTGCTGCGGCCGGACCTGCTGGTCTGCGACGAGCCGGTCTCGGCGCTGGACGTCTCGATCCAGGCGCAGATCCTCAACCTGCTGGCGGAGCTGAAGGCGCGTTTCGGGCTGACGATGCTGTTCATCAGCCACGATCTCGCGGTGGTGAAGAACGTCTCCGACCGGGTGGCGGTGATGCACCTGGGTCGGCTGTGCGAGGAGGCCGGGGCCGAGACGCTCTACCGCGACCCGGCCCATCCCTACACCCGCGTGCTGCTCTCGGCCGCCCCGCGCCCGGACCCCGACGCCGTGCCCGCGCCCCTGCCGATGGCGGAGGGCGAGCCGCCCTCGCCCATCGACCCGCCCTCGGGCTGCCGCTTCCGCACCCGCTGCCCGCGGGCGCAGGCGCTGTGCGCGGCGGAGGTCCCGCCGGTGACGCCGCGCGCGCCGGGGCACGGGGTCGCCTGCCATTTCCCGCTCGACTGAGCGGCGCGCCCCTCGCGGGCGGGGGCGGGGCCCCGGGTCAGGCCCGGGGCGCCCTCGGCGCGGGGGGCCTGCGTCAGGCGGCGGCGCGGGCGCGCTCGGCGGTGGCGGCCATGGCGTCGGCGATGCGCTCGAAGAGCTCGGCCGGCAGGTCGTGGCCCATGCCCTCGATCGCGACCAGCTCGCAGCCGGGGATCGCCGCGGCGGTGGCCTGGCCGCCCTCGAAGCGCACCAGCGGGTCCTGCACGCCGTGGATCACCGTCGCCGGCAGGTCCAGTTGCGCCAGCTTCGCCGCCCGGCCGGGCGAGGCCATGATCGCCGCATACTGCCGCGCGAACCCCTGCGGGCGCCAGGCGCGGCGGGCGTCGGCGAGCGCGCGGGCGTGGATCTCCGCCTCGGGCGCGGGATAGGCCGGCGAGCCGATGGCCCGCGACGTCGCCACCGAGCGCGCGAGGAAGGTCTCCAGGTCCTCGTCGGGATGGGGGCGCGGCTTCGACAGCGCCTCCAGCGCCTCGGGCGTGCCGGGGGGCAGGCCGGGCTCCGAGGTGGTGGACATGATCGAGGTCAGCGACAGCGCCTTCGCCCGGTGATCGCAGGCGACGAGCTGGGCGATCATGCCGCCCATCGACATGCCCGCGACATGGGCCTGCGCGATGCCCAGCGCGTCGAGCAGACCGGCGCAGTCGGCGGCCATGTCGCTCAGGTAGTAGGGCGCCTCGGGCCAGCGGCCGGCCTGGCGCTCGGCCACGATGGCCTGCAGGTCGGGCACGCCCGCCTCGTCGAACCCCTGGCTGAGGCCGACGTCGCGGTTGTCCATGGCGATCACGTGGAAGCCGCGGGCGACCAGCGCGTCGAGGAACCCCTCCGGCCAGCGGATCATCTGCATGCCCAGGCCGCAGATCAGCAGCAGGGGCGCGCCGGTCTCGGGGCCGTAGGTCTCGTATGTCAGGCGGATGCCGTTGGCGGTGGTCTCGGGCATGGGGCTCTCCTTGCCGGGGTGCGCGACGGGTGTCGCATGTTTTAACCCGGGTGAAAATACGCGGCGCGCGAATTTCGACCGGGCGTGTCGTTGCGTCCTTTCGCCGGACGGGGCGGGACATGTATAAGGGCCGAAGCAGATTCGAAATAGCGGTATGGTGACGAGCATGAGCAGCGCAGCGACCCCCGAGCTCGACGTGATCGTCGTGGGCGCCGGGCTTTCGGGCATCGGCGCGGCGCGCTGGCTGAAGGTGAAGCGGCCGGGCGACCGGTTCGCGATCCTGGAGGAAAAGCCCCGCCTGGGCGGCACATGGGACCTGTTCCGCTATCCGGGCATCCGCTCGGACAGCGACATGCACACCATGGGCTTCGCGTTCAAACCCTGGACCGATCCCAAGGCGATCGCCGACGGCCCGTCGATCCTGCGCTACGTGCAGAAGACGGCGGAGGAGAACGACCTCCTCCCCCTGATCAGATTCGAGACTTCGGTCCGCCGCGCCGCCTGGTCGACGGCCGAGCAGATGTGGCGCCTGGAGGTGGTCGAGAAAGGCGAGGCGAAGACCCTCACCGCCCGCTTCCTCTTCGGCTGCACGGGCTATTACGACCACCACGCGGGCCATCTGCCGGAGTGGGAGGGCTACGGCGACTACGAAGGCACGCTGGTGCATCCGCAGTTCTGGCCCGAGGATCTGGACGTCACGGCCAAGCGGGTCGTGCTGATCGGCTCGGGCGCGACGGCGGTGACCCTGACCCCGGCGCTGGCCGAGACGGCGGCGCATGTGACCCAGGTGCAGCGGAGCCCGACCTACGTCGTCTCGCGCCCCGGCGAGGACGCCTTCGCCAACGCGCTGCGCCGGTGGCTGCCCGACCGCGTCGCCTATGCGGCGACCCGCTGGCGCACGATCCTCGCCGGGCGGATGCGGCGGCGGCGGTTCGCCAAGGACCTGCCCGGCGCGAAGCGGCTGCTGGTGGGGGGCGTCGCGAAGGCGCTGGGCGACGCGGTCGACTGGCGCACGCATTTCGTGCCGGACTACTGGCCCGGCCAGCAGCGGATCTGCGCGGTGCCGGACGACGATTTCTTCAACGCGCTCAAGGCCGGCAAGTGCTCGATCGTCACCGGCCGGATCGAACGGTTCACCCGGACCGGCCTCAGGATGGAGGACGGGACCGAGCTCGAGGCCGACGTGATCGTCACCGCCACCGGCCTGAACCTGACCTTCATGGGGGGGATGGAGCTGACGGTGGACGACCAGCCCATCGACCCCGCCAAGCTGCTGATCTTCAAGGGGTTCATGTATTCCAACGTCCCGAACCTGGTGTATTTCAAGGGCTACACCAACGCCTCGTGGACGCTGAAGGTGGACCTGGTGGCGGAATACGCCTGCCGGCTGCTGGACTACATGGACCGCCGCCGCCTGACCCAGGTCACGCCGCGGGCGGGCGCCCAGGCCTTCGCGAAGACCGGGGCGGCGCTGAAGTTCACCTCCGGCTACGTGCTGCGCACCGCCCACCTGCTGCCGCGCCACGGGGCCGAGTTCCCCTGGATCCACGAGCAGGACTACCTGTGGGACCGCAAGACCCTGAAGCGGGGCCGGATCGACGACGGGACGCTGGATTTCTCCACCGCCCCGGTGGTCCTGCCCCGGGCGCAGCGGGCCGAGCCGCCGGCCCGGCTGGCGGCGGAGTGATCAGCCCTGCTGCGGAAACATCCCGAAGGCCAGAACCGAGGCGTAGAGGGCGATCGCCTCGGCCCGGCTCATCGGCAGGGCCTGCGCCCAGGCGTGCACGTCCCAGGCGCCGTTGATCATCACCGCCAGGCACTGCGAGGCGATCATCGGGTCCACCGGCCGGATCGAGCCGTCGGCGATCCCGTCCGCGATCATTCCCGCATAGCGCCGCGCCATCCGGTCGGTTCCGCGCAGCGCCCGCACCCGCAGGTCGATCGGCAGCGCGTGCAGGGCGGTGATGCGCAGCAGCGGGAACTCGGCCGCGAACTGGCGGGCGAGCAGCGCGCCCACGCAGTCGGCCAGCCGCTCCCACCCCGTTCCGGGCTGCGCCATCGCCAGGGTCTGGGCGCGGGCCACGCGCTCGTAGCTGCGGGCGAAGCAGTTCATCACCAGGTCGTCCTTGCCCTCGAGGTGATGGTAGAAGCTGCCCTTGGAGACGTTGAGCTGCGCCGCGATCCGCTCGACCGAGGCGCCGCGGTAGCCGCGCACGTTCACCAGCACCGTGGCGGCGCGCAGGAAGGCCTCGGGCCCCGGCTCGCCGGAGGGGCCGTGCGCCTCGGGCGGGTCGATGACCAGCGGGCGCGGCGCCCAGGCGCCCCCGGGCGCGGCGAGGCCGCCGGCCAGCAGGTCGACCATCCGCTCGCGCACCCGGTCGAAATCCTCGGTGGGATAGTGGTGCAGCCAGGCGCGCATCCAGTGGGTCACGTCCAGCAGCACCTGCGCGCAGGCGACGGCGCGGGGCGGGACCTCGGCCGCGGGCTCGGCGACGAAGAAGCCCGCCGCCCGCTCGCGCATCGCCTTGTAGCGGTCGATCAGCTCCTGGCGCAGCGGATCGTCCAGCGCCCGGATCTCGGAGAGGATGGCGATGTGGCGGCCCTCGCCCGCGCGCACCCGGCGCTCGCGCTCCAGGCGCAGGTCGAGGAAGGCGGCGACGCGGGCGCGGGGGTCCGGCGCGCGGCCCGCGGCCTCGACGGTGGCGTCGAGGCGCTGCACCGCCCGGTCGAGGGCGGCGGCGGCGAGCTGCTCCTTGCGCTTGAAATAGTAGGTGATCGATGTCGTGTTGAGGCCGACGGCCTCGCCCACGGCGCCGAAGGTCAGCCCTTTCAGGCCGCGGGACGAGATCAGCTCGTCCGCCGCATCCAGGATCCGCTCGCGCTTGGCGCGCCAGCGGTCGGAGGGATCGGCGATCTGGGGCGTGTCCAGGGTCATGTTCCTGAAATAGCAACAGCGCGGGGGCGCCGTCCATCGGCGAGCGGAACCGACGCGCGGAAGTGGGAGGAGAAAGGATGACTCCGCAGGAGAATGTGGACCTGTCGGGCCGCGTGGCGGTGGTGACGGGGGCGGCCTCGGGGATCGGGCGGGCCTCGGCCCTGATGTTCGCCCAGGCCGGCGCGGCGGTGGTCTGCTGCGACCGGGCCGAGGGCGTGGAGGAGACGGCGCAGGCGATCCGCGACGCGGGCGGGCGCGCCTCGGCCCGGGTGATGGACGCAGGCTCCGAGCCCGACGTCGCCGCGGCGATGGAGGCCGCGGAGGCCGAGTTCGGCGGCCTCGACGTAGTCTTCGCCAACGCCGGGATCACCGGCGGCGTGCGGGAGTTCCTGGACGCCGGCCCCGAGGTCTGGGCCGAGGTGCTGCGGGTGAACCTGATCGGGCCCTATCTCGCGATCCGCCATGCGGGCCCGCGGATGGCGGCGCGCGGGGCCGGCTCGATCATCATGACCGCCTCGGTCGCGGGCATCCGGGCCAATGCGGGGCCGGCGAGCTACTCGGCCTCGAAGGCGGGCGTGGTGAACCTGACGCAGACGGCGGCGCAGGCCTTCGCGGGCACCGGGGTGCGGGTGAACTGCATCTGCCCGGGCCTGATCGAGACCGAGATGACCCGGCCGATCTACGAGTACGCCAAGGCGATGGGGACCGAGGTTCCCATCGGCATGACCAACCCGCTGAAGCGCGGCGGGGCGCCGGACGAGATCGCGACGGCGGCGCTGTTCCTCGCCTCGCCGCTGTCGAGCTACGTCAACGGGCATGCGCTGGTGGTGGACGGGGGGCTGTCGTCCTCGCATCCCTATTCCGGCGCGCGGGCTTTTTCCGCGGCCCGCGGCGGGGAGGCGAAGGCGGCGGAGTAGCGGCCCCGCGCGCGCCCCGGGCGGGGTCCCGGGGCGCGCGGCTTCGCTCGCGGCGCGCTCAGAAGGCGAGGGCCAGGATCTCGCGCACCTGCTCGGGGCCCTCGATCTTCCGGGGGTTGCGGCGCACGGGGCCGTAGCCCATCGCCTTCTCGGCCAGGGTGGGGAGGTCCGCCTCGGTCAGGCCGGCGGCGCGCAGGCTGCCGGGGACGCCCAGGGCCTGCACCAGCTCGGCCAGCAGGTCCCCCGCCGGGCGGCCCGCGTCGCCCAGCGCCGCGGCGAGGGAGCGCTGGCGCTCCCCGTTCACGGTCGCGTTCCAGCGCATCACCGCGGGCAGCATCACGCAGGAGGTGACGCCGTGCGGCACCCCGAAGCCCGCCCCCAGCGCATAGCCGATGCCGTGGCTCGCCCCCGAGCCCGCGCCCCCCATCAGCGCCAGGATCGCCTGCCACATGCCGAACTGCGCGTCCTGGCGGGCCAGCAGGTCGTCGGGCCGCTCGCGGATCGCGGGCAGGGCGCGCGAGAGGCGGTGGGCGGCGCCCAGGGCGTAGAGGTCGGTCATCGGGTTGGCGGTGGGCGAGCAGAACGCCTCGCAGGCGTGGTCCATCGCCCGCATGCCGGTGGAGACCAGCAGGTCGAGCGGGGTGGCGTCCGTCGCCGCCGGGTCCAGGATCGCCACCCGCGGGATCAGCACCGGCTTGGCGAAGCCGTGCTTGATCCCCGCGGCCGGGTTGGAGATGCCGGCCATGCCGGTGAACTCCGCCGCCGACAGCGTGGTGGAGACCGAGATCGCCCGGATCTCGCCCTTCGGCTTCAGGTCGCTCGACGGCTTCCAGCGGTCGGCCTGGGCGCGCAGGCCCTCGACCGTGGTCACCCCTTCCTCGAGGCAGATCTGGATCGCCTTGGTCGAATCGATCGCCGACCCGCCCCCCACCGCCACCAGCACGTCGACGCCCGCGGCGCGGGCGGCGTTGGCGGCCTCGACCACCTCGGCCTCGGGCGAGTGGGCGGAGATCCGATCGTAGACCCCCACGCAGCTCTTGCCGAGCCCCGAGAGCACCCGCGCCAGCGGCCCGCATTCCGCCCGCCCCAGCGAGCGGGTGGAGGTCACGAAGGCCCGTTTCAGCCCGGCGCGGGACATCTCCTCGTCCAGGGCCTCGGCGGCGGGGCGGCCGAAGACCACCCGCTCCTGCGGGGCGAGGTCGAGGGCTCCGCGGATCGGGCCCTCCGGGTCGTCCGACGGGACGTCGGTCATGGCGTGGCTCCTCCCATTGGTCGATTGTTTGGATCACCATGCGGCGCCTCCGCGCCGCTGGCGAGCGTCGGCGCGAAAAATATCCGGCCGGCCGGGAGGGTGTCGCGCGCGCCCCGGCGGCCGGGTTATGACGGGGGCGCGACGGCACGGGAGGAGACCGGGAGATGAACATCGCGCTCTGGCTGCACCAGACCTCGCGGCTCCGCGCCGAGGCGCCGGCGGTCCGGGTCGGGGAGGCGCTGCACGCGACCTACGGCGACTACGCCGCCCGCGCCCGGGCGCTGGCGCGGGCCTTCGCGGGCATGGGCGTGGGGCCGGGCGACCGGGTGGCGCTGTTCGCGAAGAACGGGCCGGACTACCTGGCGGTGATGCACGCGGCCCTGTGGCTGGGCGCGGTCATCGTGCCGGTGAACGCCAAGCTGCACCCGGTCGAGGCGTGCTGGATCCTCGCCGACGCCGGCGCGAGGGTCGCGGTGACCGAGAGCGGCGAGCTCTCGGCCCTGCCCGAGTGGCCCGGCGGCTGCCGGGAGCTCGGCCTGCGCTCGCCCCAGTTCGCCGCGGCGATCGCGCCCGGGCCCGGGGACGCGGCCGCGCCGCCGCGGGCGGTCGCGGGCGGGGACCTCGCCTGGCTCTTCTACACCTCCGGCACCACCGGGCGGCCGAAGGGGGTGATGCTGACCCATGCGAACCTCCGGGCGATGGCGGCGACCTGCACGCTGGACGTGGACCCGGCGCTGGGCTCGGACCATCCGCTCTACGCCGCGCCCATGTCCCACGGGGCGGGGCTCTACAACTTCCAGTACATGCGCGCGGGCGCCTGCCACGTGATCCCCCCGAGCCAGGGCTTCGATGCGGGCGAGATCGAGGGGCTGGCGGGCGCGCTGGGCGAGCTGACCTTCTTCGCCGCCCCCACCATGATCCGCCGGCTGGTCGCCCAGGCCCGCGCCTCCGGCTGGCGGGGGGAGGGGGTGCGCACGGTGATCTACGGCGGCGGGCCGATGTACCTGGCCGACCTCGACGAGGCGGTGGACCTCTTCGGCCCGCGCTTCGTGCAGATCTACGGCCAGGGCGAGAGCCCGATGACCATCACCGTGCTGCCGCGGGACATGGTCGCCGACCGCGCCCATCCCCGGGCCGAGGCGCGGCGCGGCTCGGTCGGCTACGCCCATGCCTGCGTCGAGGTGCGGGTGGCGGGCGAGGACGGCGCCGACGCCCCGGTCGACGCGCCGGGCGAGATCCTGGTGCGCGGCGACACGGTGATGGCCGGCTACTGGAACCGCCCGGAGGCGAGCGCCGAGACCCTCGCCGGCGGCTGGCTGCACACCGGCGACATCGGCCGGCTGGACGCGGAGGGGTTCCTGACCCTGACCGACCGCTCCAAGGACGTGATCATCTCCGGCGGGACCAACATCTACCCCCGCGAGGTCGAGGAGGTTCTGCTCGCCCATGCCGACGTCGCCGAGGTCTCGGTCATCGGCGTGCCGAGCGCGGAGTGGGGGGAGGACGTGCTGGCCTTCGTGGTCCTGCACGAGGGCCGCGACTGCGGGCCCGAGACGCTCGACGCCTGGTGCCGGGCGCGGATGGCGGGCTTCAAGCGGCCCAAGCGCTGGCGGTTCCTCGACGACCTGCCCAAGAACGCCTACGGCAAGGTCCTGAAGACCGAGCTGCGGACCCTGGCGTAGGGCGCATTTCAATGCGCCGCGCGGCCGGCGAGCCGGGATGGCGGGTGCAGATGGCGGGCGGAGATGGCGCATTGAAATGCGCCCTGCGCCTCCGGCCCCCCGAGCGGACCGCCGGGTCAGGCGAAGAGGCCCCCCGCCCGGGGCGCCCGGTCGGTCAGGCGAGCAGGAACGAGCGGATCCGCACCTGTTCCTGCGGGCGGACCACCTCCAGCGTGCCGACGAAGACCCGGGCGTTGAGCCAGTCGCACGCCCCCGCCGGCGCCGAGACGAAGATGCGGGAGCGGGCGTAGGCGAGGCTCCCGTCCGGCGCGTAGTCGATCAGCACCAGGTTGCGCACCTCGATCGCGACGCCTTGGTCGGTGCGCATGTGGTAGATCGCCTCCAGCTCCTTGCGGCCGTCGGGGCGCAGGCGCTGCAGGTCGAAGCCGCCGGGCAGGATCTCGCCCGCGAAGGGGATCGGCGAGGCCGTCTCGGGCGCGAGCCGCCCCTCGAACCGCCCGCCCAGGATCGGGACCACCAGGCGATGGCCGTCGGGCCCCGGCCCGTGGTCGAGCGTGGGGGCGATGTCGACCTCCGCCTCCCAGCAGGGCAGCAGGCGGGGCTCGGTCGGGGAGAATTGCATGGCGGCTCCGGAACTCAGGCGACGCGGTCGCGGATCGCCTGCGGGGTGGGGACGGTGGCGGCGAAGGAGGGGCGCACCTCCAGCCGGTCGGACAGGGCCGCGAGGTTCGGGTGGCGCGCCCGCCAGGGGAAGTCCGGCCAGCGCACCGCGAGATAGCCCAGCGCCGCGCCCACCGAGACGTCCGCCTGGGTGAAGCGGTCGCCCCAGGCCCATTCGCCGTCGCCGACGAGCCGCGAGAGCTCGGCCAGGCCCGCGTCCACCTTGCGCAGCTGGCGGTCGAACCACGGCTGGCTGAAGGCTTCGGGCGGGCGGGATTTCTCGAAGAACATCAAGACCAGCGCGTCGCAGATCCCGTCGCCCAGCACCTCGTGGCGCTTCACCGCCAGGCGGTCGTCCAGCGCCTGGGGGACCAGCGGCGGCGCGGGGTGCTTCGCCTCGATCCACTCGTTGATCAGGCGGCTGTCGAAGATCGCCTCGCCGCTCTCCAGCACCAGGGCGGGGACCTTTCCCAGCGGGTTCACCGAGGGGACGGCGGCGTCGGCGTTCCAGGGAACCTCGGTGATCAGCTCGAAGGGGATCGCCTTCTCGATCAGCTGGATGCGGACCTTGCGGGCGAACGGGCTGGGGGTGGCGGAGTAGAGGCGATACATCGCGCGGGCTCCCGGAACTGCGGCGCCCCAGCCTCCCCGCGCCGGGCGGGCCGGTCAAGCGTGGCGCCGGGCCGGCGGGCCCCCTAGACTGCGCCGGGGGAGGGCCGGAGGCGCCATGGACATCCGACAGCTGCGCTACCTGATCGCGCTGGCCCGCGAGCGGCACTTCTCGCGCGCCGCGGAGGCCTGCGCGGTGACCCAGCCCACCCTCTCGGCCCGGATCCGCCAGCTGGAGGAGGAGCTCGGCGTGCCGCTGGTGGCCCGCGGCCAGCGTTTCCACGGCCTGACGCCGGAGGGGGAGCAGGTGCTGCGCCGGGCGCGCCGCATCGTCGAGGACTGGGACGGGCTGCGCGACGAGCTCTCCGTCGGCGACGGGGGGCCGGAGGGGCGGCTGAGCCTGGGCGTGATCCCCTCGGCCCTGCCGGCGGTCGCGCCGCTGATCGCCGCCCTTCGCGCCCGCTGGCCGCGGGTGCGCTTCCAGGTGCTGTCGCGCTCCTCGGCCCGCATCGCCCAGGCGCTGGAGGCGTTCGAGATCGACGCGGGCCTCACCTATCTCGACGAGGCGACCGCGCCGTTCCTGACCCGGCCCCTCTATGCCGAGCGCTACCGGCTTTTCGCGGCGCAGGGCCATCCGCTGGCCGGGCGCGCCTCGCTGGGCTGGGCGGAGGCGGCGGCGCTGCCGCTCTGCGCGCTCACGCCGGACATGCGCAACCGGCGCATCGTCGACGCGGCCTTCGCCGAGGCCGGCGCGGCGCCGGAGCCAGAGGTGGAGAGCAACTCGATGCTTTCGCTTCTGGCGCTGGTGCGCAGCGGCGCCTTCTGCGCGGTGCTGCCGGAGCGGCTGGTGGACCTGGCCGGCGGCGCGGCCGGCCTCGCCGCCGTGCCGCTGAGCGCGCCGGAGGTCTCGCGTCCCGTGGGGCTGGCGGCGCTGGCCCGCGATCCGCTGCCGCTGCTGGTCGAGGGGCTGATGCAGGCGGCGGAGGCGGCCCTGATCGACCCCCTGATCGACCCCATGATCGACGGGGCCGATCAAACCATAGAGACAGGCGATTTGAAGTCCTGACCCGGGGGCGTCACAATGCGCCCCGACCAAGCCCAGCCGGCGCGCGACGGGAGGATGCCCGAATGCCGAACCCAGCCAGGCCGCCCCTCGGGGGCGCCTCCGCGGCGCGCAAGATCTGCGCCCGCCACGGCGACGACCCCGCCGCGCTGATCGAGATCCTGCACGATCTCCAGGCGGCCGAGGGCCATATCCCCCCCGAAGCCGTCCCCGAGATCGCGCTCGCCCTGAACCTCGGCCGCGCCGAGGTCCATGGCGTGCTCACCTTCTACCACGACTTTCGAACGGCCCCCGAGGGGCGGGTCGAGCTCCAGCTCTGCCGCGGCGAATCCTGCCAGGCGATGGGGGCCGAGGCGCTGATCTCCGCCGTCTGCGCCCGCCGCGGCGCGGCGCTGGGCGAGACCTCGGCCGACGGCGTGACGATCAAGCCAGTCTATTGCCTGGGCAACTGCGCGCTGGCGCCGGCCGCGCGCATCGACGGCCGGTTGCTGGGCCGCGCCTCGCCGGAGCGCATCGACGCCGCCCTCGACGCCGCCTTCTCGGAGCCCGCCCGATGATCCGCCTCTACGTCCCCGACGACAGCGCCGCCCGCTCGGTCGGCGCGGACGAGGTGGCCGCGGCGCTGGCCGCGGGCCTGCCCTCGGCCGAGATCGTGCGCACCGGCTCCCGCGGGGCCCTGTGGCTGGAGCCGATGGTGGAGGTCGAGACGCCGCAGGGCCGCATCGCCTACGGCCCCGTCTCCCCCGCCGACGTGCCCGACCTGCTCGAGGCGCTGCCCTCCGCCGGCCCCCACCCTCTGCGCCTCGGCCGCCCCGAGGAGCTGCCCTGGTTCGCGGAGCAGGAGCGGCTGACCTTCGCCCGCTGCGGGATCATCCCGCCGCTGGACCTCGCCGCCTACGAGGCCCACGGCGGCCTCGCCGGCCTGCGCGCGGCGCTGGGCATGGAGGGGGCGGCGATCTGCGAGGCGGTCCTCGAAAGCGGTCTGCGCGGCCGCGGCGGGGCGGGCTTCCCGACCGGCATCAAGTGGAAGACGGTTCACGCGCAGACGGCCTCCCGAAAACACGTCTGCTGCAACGCCGACGAGGGCGACAGCGGCGCCTATGCCGACCGGATGCTGATGGAGGGGGACCCGTTCCTCCTGATCGAGGGCATGGCGATCGCGGCCCTGGCCACCGGCGCGACCGAGGGCTGGATCTACATCCGCTCCGAATACCCCGAGGCCATCGCCCGCATGAGCGCCGCCATCGAGGTGATGGAGCGCGCCGGCTGGCTGGGCGAGAACCTCGGCGGCTCCGGCCGCGCCTTCCGCCTGCGGGTCCGCCGCGGCGCGGGGGCCTATATCTGCGGCGAGGAGAGCTCGATGCTCAACTCGATCGAGGGCCGGCGCGGCACGGTCCGCGCCAAGCCCCCGATCCCCGCCATCCAGGGCCTGTTCGGCGAGCCGACGGTGGTCAACAACGTCCTGACACTGGCCGCCGTCCCCCTGATCCTGGCGAAGGGGGCTGCGTTCTACCGCGACTACGGCATGGCCCGCTCCACCGGCACGCAGCCCTTCACGCTGGGCGGCAACGTCGCCCGCGGTGGCTTGATCGAGAAAGCCTTTGGCGTCACCGTCCGCGAGCTGATCGAGGAGTTCGGCGGCGGCACCGCCTCCGGCCGCCCCTTCCGTACAGCCCAGCTCGGCGGGCCGCTGGGCGCCTATGTCTGCGACGAGCAGCTCGACCTGCCGATGGATTACGAGGCGCTGGCGGAGGCGGGCGCGATGCTCGGCCACGGCGGCATCACCGTCTTCGACGACACGGTCGACATGGGCGCCATGGCCCGCTTCGCCTTCGAGTTCTGCGAGATCGAGAGCTGCGGCAAGTGCACCCCCTGCCGCGTGGGCGCGACGCGGGGCCGGGAGACCGTCGAGAAAATCCTGCGCGGCGAGAACGTCGCCGCCAACATGGTGCTGGTCGAGGACCTGTGCGAGCTGATGCGCGACGGCTCGCTCTGCGCCATGGGGGGCCTGACGCCGATGCCGGTGCTCTCGGCCCTGCGCCTGTTCCCCGAGGATTTCGACCGGGCGCCTGCCCAGGCTGCGGAATAGAGGAGACCGTCATGGGCCTCATGAAGGAAATCGACCGCGGCACCCCGGCCCGCGAGGGCGCGCTGGTCTCGCTGTGGATCGACGGCGAACAGGTCTCGGTCCCCGAGGGCACGTCCGTCATGGCCGCCGCCTCGCATGTCGAGCGGGACATTCCCAAGCTCTGCGCCACGGACATGCTGGAGTCCTGGGGCTCCTGCCGCATGTGCCTGGTCGAGATCGAGGGGGTGAAGGGCACGCCCGCCTCCTGCACCACCCCCGTCCGGGAAGGCATGCGCGTCACCACCCAGTCCGCGCGGCTGGAAAAACTGCGCAAGGGCGTGATGGAGCTCTACATCTCCGACCACCCGCTCGACTGCCTGACCTGCGGCGCCAACGGCGATTGCGAGCTGCAGGACATGGCCGGCGCGGTCGGCCTTCGCGAGGTCCGCTACGGCATGGACGGCGACAACCACCATGACGCGGCCCACGCCGCGCCCATCGACGTTTCGAACCCCTACTTCCAGTTCGATTCTTCGAAGTGCATCGTCTGCTCCCGCTGCGTGCGCGCCTGCGAGGAGGTGCAGGGCACCTTCGCCCTGACCATCGAGGGGCGGGGGTTCGAGAGCCGCGTCTCCGCCGGCGCCGGGTTCGACGACTTCTTCTCCTCCGACTGCGTCTCCTGCGGCGCCTGCGTGCAGGCCTGCCCGACGGCGACGCTGGTCGAGAAGTCGGTGGTCCAGCACGGCACCCCCACCCGCCACGTCGACACCACCTGCGCCTATTGCGGCGTCGGCTGCTCCTTCCGCGCCGAGATGCAGGGCAACGAGGTGATCCGCATGGTCCCCTCCAAGGACGGCGGCGCCAACGAGGGCCACTCCTGCGTGAAGGGCCGCTTCGCCTGGGGCTACGCCACCCACAAGGACCGCCAGACCGAGCCGATGATCCGGGAGCGCATCACCGATCCCTGGCGCAAGGTCGGCTGGGAGGAGGCCATCGCCTTCGCCGCCGCCCGCTTCAAGGCCATCCAGTCCGAGCACGGCAAGAGCTCGATCGGCGGCATCACCTCGTCCCGCTGCACCAACGAGGAAGTCTACGTCGTCCAGAAGATGATCCGCGCGGCCTTCGGCAACAACAACGTGGATACCTGCGCGCGGGTCTGCCACTCGCCGACCGGCTACGGGCTGAAGCAGACGTTCGGGACGTCGGCCGGGACCCAGAATTTCAAATCCGTGGAACGCGCGGATGTGGTGCTGCTGATCGGCGCCAACCCCACCGACGCGCACCCCGTCTTCGCCAGCCGCATGAAGAAGCGGCTGCGCGAGGGCGCCAAGCTGATCGTCCTGGATCCCCGCAAGATCGACCTGGTGCGCACGCCTCATGTCGAGGCCGCCCACCACGTCCAGCTCCGCCCCGGGACCAACGTGGCGGTGATGAACGCGCTCGCCCATGTGGTGGTCACCGAGGGCCTGGTCGACGAAAACTTCGTCGCCGAGCGCTGCGAGGCCAAGGATTTCGCCCGCTGGCGCGCCTTCGTCGCCGAAGAGCGCAACTCCCCCGAAGCCCTGGCCGAGACTATCGGCACGGACGCCCAAACCCTGCGCGCCGCGGCCCGCCTTTTCGCCACCGGCGGCAACGCCGCGATCTACTACGGGCTGGGCGTCACCGAGCACTCCCAGGGCTCGACCATGGTGATGGCCATGGCGAACCTGGCGATGGCGACCGGCAACATCGGGCGCGAGGGCGTGGGCGTGAACCCGCTGCGCGGGCAGAACAACGTCCAGGGGTCGTGCGACATGGGCTCGTTCCCGCACGAGCTGCCGGGCTACCGCCACATCTCCGACGACGCCGTGCGGGCGGAGTTCGAGGCCGACTGGGGCGTGCCGCTCCTCGACGAGCCGGGCCTGCGCATCCCCAACATGTTCGCCGCCGCGCTGGCGGGCAGCTTCCGCGGCCTCTTCGTGCAGGGCGAGGACATCGCCCAGTCCGACCCGAACACGCTGCACGTCCACGAGGCCCTGCGCGCGATGGACTGCGTGGTCGTCCAGGACCTGTTCCTCAACGAGACCGCGGCCTTCGCCCATGTCTTCCTGCCCGGAACCTCGTTCCTGGAGAAGGACGGCACTTTTACGAACGCCGAGCGGCGCATCAACCGCGTCCGTCCCGTCATGGCGCCCAAGTCCGGCCTCTCGGAGTCCGAGGCCGTCTGCCGGCTCGCCCGCGCCATGGGCTACGACATGGCCTATGAGAGCCCTTCGGACATCATGGATGAGATCGCCCGCCTGACGCCGAGCTTCGCCGGCGTCAGCTTCGCGCGGCTGGACAGCGGGCCGTCCCTCCAGTGGCCGGTGAACGAGGCCTTCCCTAACGGCGCCCCGATCATGCATGTCGACGGCTTCGTGCGCGGCAAGGGCCGGTTCATGCTGACCGAGTTCGTGCCGACCTCCGAGCGCGCCAACCGCCGCTATCCCCTGATCCTGACCACGGGGCGAATCCTCAGCCAGTACAACGTCGGCGCCCAGACGCGGCGCACCGAGAACTCGCGCTGGCACGCGGAGGACGTGCTCGAGATCCATCCCCACGACGCCGAGGAGCGGGGGATCGCCGACGGCGACTTCGTCTCGGTGGCCTCGCGGACCGGGGCGACGATGCTGCGGGCCGAGATCTCGGAGCGGATGCCGCAGGGGGTGGTCTACACCACCTTCCACCACCCGCACTCGGGGGCGAACGTGATCACCACCGACAACTCCGACTGGGCGACCAACTGCCCGGAATACAAGGTGACGGCTGTGCAGGTGACGCCCTCGAACGGGCCCTCGGACTGGCAGGAATGGCGGCGCGAGATGGAAGACGTCCACCACCGCGTGGCGCTGCCGGCCGAATGATGCAGATCCTGCGCCTCGACCTCGCGGAGGCTGCGGTCTCCCCCGCCGCCCCCGGCCGCCTGGTCGGGCCGACGGGCGAGCGCGCGGCCGCCTGGGCGGTGCCCGAGGAGACCCCAGTGGCGGTGCTGCTCAACGGCGAAAGCTTCGCCGTGATGATGGCGACCCCGTCGGACCTGGAAGACTTCTGCGTCGGCTTCGCGCTGACCGAGGGCCTGATCGACCAGGCCTCCGACTTGCGCGAGCTGCGCCTGGCCGAGGCGGCCGACGGCATCGTCGCGAACCTGGTGCTGGACCCCGCCCGGGTCGCGGCCGTCGAGGACCGCCGCCGCACTCTGGCGGGCCGCGCCGGTTGCGGGATCTGCGGGGCGCAGACCATCTCCGCCGCCCTGCCGCGCCCGCCGAAGGTGCGCGGCCGGGTCCCCGAGGCCGCCGCCGTGCTGGCGGCCTTCGCGGCCTTCCCAGGCGCCCAGCGGATGCGCGCCGAGAACCGCTCGACCCATGCCGCGGGATACTGCGCCTGGGACGGGACGGTGGAGCTGGTGCGCGAGGACCTGGGCCGGCACAACGCGCTCGACAAGCTCGCGGGCGCGCTGGCGCGGGAGGGGCGCGACGCCTCCGCCGGCTTCGTGATCCTGTCGAGCCGGGTCGGCGTGGAGATGGTGCAGAAGGCCTGCACGATGCGCGCGCCGTTCCTGGCGGCGGTCTCGGCGCCCTCGGCCCTGGCGCTGCGGGTGGCGGGGCAGGCGGGGCTGCGGGTCGCGGGACTCGCGGGCGAGGCGCTGATGATCTTCGACCCCGCCGACGCCTGCGCGACGGAGACCCCGGAATGAAGACCGACGAGCTCGTGAAGATGGCGAACCAGATCGCCGCCTACTTCCAGGCCTATCCGGAAGACGAGGCGGTCGAGGGCATGGCCGAGCACATCCGCCAGTTCTGGGACCCCCGCATGCGCGAGGGGCTGCGCGCCCATCTCGGCGCGGGGGGAGAGGGGCTGGACCCACTGGCCCGGCGCGGGGCGGAGCGGGCGCTCGGGGTCGCCGCCTGACGGCGGCGGCGCGGGGTCTACAGGCGCCCTGCGGGCGGGCTTGGCTGCGGCGCGCTTTGGGGAGCGTTGGGAGGTCGTCGGGCGGGGCGCCTCCGGCGGGCTCCTGACTCACCAGAGAACAAAGCGCCCGCGCCTGTTCTCCGGATCCGTCCATCGCGTCTGATGCCTGAGCGACTCGCCCCCGGGGGTCAAGGACAAGCCGCGCAAGCGCGGTCGCTGCGCGATCCTTGACCCCCGGGGGCGAGTCGCTCTTGCGGCATCCGCGATGGACGGCTCCGGAGAACAGGCGCTCGCCGAGGGGCGCGTGGGGGCCGGGGGCGCTTGGGGCGGGCGGGGGGACAAGAAAAAACCCCCTCCCGCGGGGGCGGAGAGGGGGCAGGTCCGCCGCTTGCGGCGGGGAGGAGACTCAGAAGCCGTAGAGGGCGGCGGGGGTGTCGACGAGGATCCGGCGGCGGTCGGCCTCCGCAGGGGCCCAGTCGAGCAGCAGGTCCGTCAGGGCCGCGTCGTCGGGATAGGTCTCGGGCGTCTTCGCCAGGTTGTGGGGCCAGTTGGTGCCCCAGATCGCCCGCTCCGGCGCATGGGCGACGACCGCCCGCGCCAGGGCGGAGACGTCGGCGTAGTCAGGCGGGCCGGAGCGCGAGGACTCGTAGCAGCCCGCCAGCTTGAAATAGGCGTTTCCGCGGTCGATCAGGCGCATCAGCGCCGCCGCGCGCGCGTCGCCGGGGGCCGCGCCGGAGAAGAACTTGCCGTGGTGGTCGATCACGTAGCGGCCGGGGATGGCGGCGATGGCGGCCTCGTGCGCCTCGATCTCGGAGCCGTCGAACTGCACGTTCACGACCCAGCCCATGGCATGGGCGCGGGCGGCGACCTCGGGCAGGGCGTCGAGGCCCACGGCGCCGCCGGGCAGGTCCATGATCCGGGCGCCGCGGACGCCGGCGGCATGCAGGCGCTCGAGCTCGGCGTCGGGGGTCGTGGGGGGGATCGCGGCGACGCCGCGGGCGATCTCGCCGAAGGCTGCGAGCGCCGCGCAGAGGTTGGCGTTGTCGACGCCGTGGGCGTTGCCCTGAACCACCACCGTTCGGGAAATCCCGAGCCAGGCCATCAGCTTGCGATAGGCCTCGGGGCCCGTGTCGCCCTCCGGCAGCGGGATCGCTCCGGGGGCGGCGGGGTGGCCCGGCAGGTAGCAGTGCATCTGCGTGTCGACGGCGCCGGGGGGCATCGTCAGGCGCGGCGGGCGGCCGGAGAGGGGGCGGTCCATTCAGGCCTCCACGGTGTAGCGGGCCAGCGCGGCGCGGTCGATCTCGATGCCGAGGCCCGGGCCCTGGGGGATCGCGACGCGGCCGGCGGTCTGGGCGATGGGGGTCGCCAGAATCTCCTGCCGGAACGGGTTCCAGGTCTGGTCGAACTCCAGCAGGGGGGCGCGTTCCGTATGGCGCGGCGGCGTGGGGGGGAGGGTCGCGAGCATCTGCAGGCTGGCCGCCAGCGCCACGCCGGTGCCCCAGACATGGGGGGTGACGCGGATGCCGGCGGTCTCGGCCATCGAGACGATCTTGCGCATCTCGGTGATGCCGCCGCAGCCGCAGACGTCGGGCTGCAGGATGTCGACGGCGCGCTTCGCGATGGCCTCGGCGAAGCCCGCGCGGCCGTGCCAGGTCTCGCCGCCCGCCACGGGGATCGGCTGGCGGCCGCGGATCTCGGTGTAGGCGTCGAGGAGCTCGGGGACCACGGGTTCCTCGAACCAGTCGATATCCTGGTCCGAGACGGCGCGGCCGAGGCGGATCGCCTCGATGGCGTCGTAGCCGTGGTTGGCGTCGATCATCAGGGCGATGTCGGGGCCCAGCACGTCGCGCGCGAGGCGGATCGAGGCGACGTCGGCGGCGACGCCGTAGCCGATCTTGATCTTCACGGCGGTGAAGCCGGCGTCTCGGTAGCCGGCGAGCTCCTCCGCCAGCGCCTCGTCGCGGTCGCGGCCCACGGGGCGGAAGCCGCCGGTGGCGTAGCAGGGGACGTCCTGGCGCCAGGCGCCGCCGAGCAGGCGGTGGACGGGGACGCCGAAGGACTTCGCCGTGGCGTCCCACAGCGCGATGTCGATGCCGCTCTGCGCGGTCATCGTGGCGCCGCGCTGGCCCTGGTCGCGGAACTGGGAGTAGATCTCGGTCCAGATCGGCTCGATGTCGCGCGGGTCGCGGCCGAGGGCGAGCGGCGCCATGGCGCGCACCAGGGCGGCGTTGGGGGCGGCGGGGCCCAGGCACTCGCCCCAGCCGACCGTGCCGTCGTCGCAGACCACCTCCACCAGGCAGGCCCAGCGGGTGGTGAAGGTGGAGAAGGCGCTCTGGAAATGCGCGTCCAGGTCGTGGCGCAGGACGTGGGCGTGGATCGCCGCGATCCGCATCTCAGGAGACCTTTTCGATCAGGGCCTCGAGCATCGCCGTCTCCTCGGCCGAGGGCGTGGTCAGCGGCGGGCGGGCGGGGCCGGAGCCGTAGCCGGCCGCCGCCACCCCGGCCTTGATCAGCGAGACGGCGTAGCCCGGCTGCCGGTCCCGGATCTTTGCGAACGGGAAGAAGAAGTCGTCCAGCAGCGCGCCCATCTTCGCCGAGTTCCCGGCGCGCAGCGCCTCGTAGAACTCGATCGCCATGCCGGGGACGAAGTTGAAGACCGCCGAGGAGTAGGTCGACACGCCCGCCCCGTCGTAGGCCTCGGCGAAGAGCTCGTGGGTGGGCATGCCGCCGATGTAGCTCAGCCGGTCGCCGAGCGTGCGGGTGATCTCGCGCACCAGGCCGATCTGGCCGGAGCCGTCCTTGAAGCCGATCAGGTTGGGGCAGGCGTCGGCGAGGCGCTGCAGCGTCTCGGTCGAGCAGATCGAGTTGTCGCGGTTGTAGACGATGACGCCGAGGCCGGTGGAGGCGCAGACGGCGCGGATGTGCTGGAAGAGCCCCTCCTGCGGCACGCGCATCAGGTAGTGGGGCAGGAGCAGGATGCCGTCGGCGCCGGCGGCCTCGGCCTCGCGCACGATTTCCTTCGCCATCTCCGTGCCGTAGCCGCAGCCGGAGATGATCGGGGTGGCGCCGGAGGCTTCCTTGGCGGCGCGGACCACCTGGCCGATCTCCTTCGAGGTCAGCGAGAAGAACTCTCCGGTGCCGCCGGCGGCGAAGAGGGCGGCGGCGGGGAAGCCCGACAGCCAGTCGACGTGACGGGCGTAGGAGGCGAGGTCCAGCCCCAGCTCGGCGTCGAAATGGGTCACCGGGAACGACAGCAGGCCGGAGGCGATCCGGGTCTTCAGCTCCGCGGGGGAGAGGGCGGGGGTCATGGCGCGCTCCGGCGTGATCGACTGGGAACGCGAGAAGTCATATGATGACTATGCGACCCCGGTCAAGCCTTCCCGCGCTCCGCCGTCGCGGCCAGCCGGGCGAGCGAGCGGTAGCGGTCGGCGGAGCCCAGCAGGTGGGCGCGCATCGCCGCGCGGGCGGCGCCGGGATCGTGGCGGGCGATGGCCTCGGCCACGTCCGCATGCTCCGCCTCCAGGCGGGCGTGGTCCGGGGCGGGCGGGTTGGCGCCGAGCGCGTCGCGCAGCTTTTCCCGCGGGATGGTGCGCCGGCCGAGTTGGGAGAGGAACAGCTCGAACCGCGGATTGTTGGTGGCCCGGGCGATGGCCATGTGGAAGGCGTAGTCCGCCTCCGCCGAGGGGGCGCCGCTGCGCGCGGCCTGGGCGAAGCGGCGGTGGCAGTCCTCGATCTCCGCCTCCTGGGCGGGGGAGGCGCGCTGGGCGGCGAGGCCGGCGGCCTCGATCTCCACCGCCGCGCGAAGCTCAAGCTCCTCTATCATATCGGAAATCTTGGAGAAGGCGGGCAGGGGGATGCCGGTGGGCTCGGGCGCGGGGCGGTCGAGCACGAAGACCCCGACGCCGTGGCGGCTCTCGACCAGGCGGTCGGCGCGCAGTTCGGCGATGGCCTCCCGGATCACGGTGCGCGAGACGCCGAAGCGCGCGATCAGGGCGGGTTCGGTCGGCAGCCGGTCGCCCGGGGTCAGCGCGCCCGACAGGATCTCCCCGCGCAGCGCCTCGATCACCCCCGCGGTCAGGCTGCGCCGGCCGGGGGCGCGGGAGGGGCTGCGGCTGGGCGATGTCATCCGGGTCTGTCTCCCCCGCTGGCGCCGGCCGCCGGTCGGTTCCTGGGTGCAACCGACCGGGCGGGGCGTGGCCTCGGTCGGGGGCGAGACTCCTCCGCTCCGCGTCCGAATGCAAGGGCGAACGTCATATCTCGTGTTGACAAGTCATCATATGAATTGGCAGGGTCACGCCGCGATACCACGCGCCAGGGCGGCCAGGGAGAACGAGGGCCGCCGAACCCGGGAGGACCACATGACCCGCATCTCCAGACTGAAGCTGGGCGCCGCCGCGCTCGCCGCGCTGACCGCGCTCGCGGCTTCGCCCGTGGCCGCCGAGGACTGGCGCGGCTGGAACATCCACCCGCCGACCTATCCCAACGGCATCGCGCTGGACGCCTTCGCCGAGAAGGTGGCCGAGGCGACCGAGGGGCGGGTGACGCCGACGGTCTACCACAACGCCGTGCTGGGCGATCAGCCCGACGCGATCGAGCAGACCCGCAACGGCGCGCTGGATTTCGGCAACTTCAACATGGGCCCGATGGGCCCGATCGTGCCGGCCACCAACATCCTGTCGCTGCCCTTCATCTTCTCGTCGGTCGACCAGATGCACAAGGTGATGGACGGCGAGATCGGGCAGCGCTTCTCCGATGCGCTGGCCGAGCAGGGGCTGGTGGCGCTGGCCTGGTTCGACAGCGGGGCGCGCAGCCTCTACAACACCAAGAAGCCGGTGAAGACCCCCGCCGACGTCGAGGGGATGAAGGTCCGGGTGATGAACAACCAGCTCTACGTCGACATGATCGGCGCGCTGGGCGGCAACGCCACCCCGATGGCCTTCGGCGAGGTCTATCAGAGCCTCAAGACCGGCGTCATCGACGGGGCGGAGAACAACTACCCCTCCTACGAGTCGACCAACCACTACGAGGTCGCCGGCTACTACTCGATCACCGAGCACCTGATCATCCCCGAATGCCTGTGCGTCTCCACCGCCTCGTGGGAGGCGCTGTCGCCCGAGGACCAGGAGGCCGTGAAGCAGGCCGCCGTGGAGGCCGCGCAGATGCAGCGCGAGCTCTGGGCCGAGCGGGAGAAGGCCAGCCTCGAGAAGGTCAGGAGCGCCGGCGCCCAGATCAACGAGGTCGAGGACAAGGCCGCCTTCCAGTCGGCGATGGACCCGGTCTATGCGGGCTTCATCGAGAAGAACCCGGACCTGAAGTCCTGGATCGACGACATCAAGGCCGTGAAGTGAGCCGGCCGGACGCGCAGGGGGCCGCGCGGCGTTCCGCCTGCGCGTCCCGCCGCAGCCCGGAGGGGTCGGCATGAGCGCCGGCCCCGCCTTCCCGGACCCCGACGACCCCGCCGCCGCCCGGGCCCCGGGCGAGAACCTCGCCGCCCGGGCCCCGGGCGAGGGCGTCTTCGGCGACCTGCCGGAGCTTTCCGAGCCGAAGCCCGACGTGATCGCGCCGCCCTTCCCGGCGCTCGACCGGGCGCTGGGGGCGCTGGCGCGGCTCTGCATGGCCATTGCGGGCGTGCAGATCGTGGCGCTG
>Ga0310345_10000863_pt1 | contig 37954 bp, 36 predicted proteins | sample HC15DNA20500_MG_FD_204667 | JGI IMG/M metagenome (GOLD analysis project Ga0310345, IMG submission 204667) | Marine microbial communities from station ALOHA, North Pacific Subtropical Gyre - HC15-DNA-20-500_MG | ecosystem: Environmental > Aquatic > Marine > Oceanic | place: Pacific Ocean: North... | reverse complement strand
CCCCAACGAGGTCTCGTTCAGCCGGTGGTGCTCGGCGTTGTCACTCCGGTGGTGCACGATGCGGGTCGACCTGGATGGCAGCGACGGCGGTCATATCGAGACCGAGGGCTTCTGGATAGCGATGAACGCCAAAACCCTGACGCCACAGCGGGCTACCGACACTCTGCTGGAACGGTTCGGATCCACGACCAACGAGCACCGGCTCAAATGGCGGCCGTGGCTGCAGAACCCGGATCAGACCGACGACACGATGCCGTTTCCCTTGCGGCGCACCGATATCGATCTGTTCGAACACGTCACCAACACCGCCTACTGGCACGCGATCCACGAGTTGGCACCGCTGGCGCCCGATCTTGTCGATCCCCCCTATCGGGCGGTGATCGAGTATCGCCGGCCGATCAAGTACGGCGAGGATGTGACCCTTCGCTGGACCCGGCGCGGTCCAGAGGTCACGGCGGACATGGAGATCGCGCTGACTGTCGATGACGAGGTCCGAGCGGCAGCGCTGCTTCGAAAGTTGTGACTACTCGATTCGCGTAGGGCCGACCACGGCCCACCGGCATGCGGATGGGGGCGGGTCCGTCGAAGGCGCCGACATCAAGCAAATCAGACGTGCATAACTGAAACTACTTGTCGGCGCTCAGTACGACTTCTCATCCATGGCCATAAACAGCACTGCCACGGCTAACAGCGCGCCAATCAGAATGATGTAGGTCATGAACGTCTCCGGCTTCGTTGTGCTCAAGGTGTGAACAGCGAACTCCACCATATCGGCGGTTGACGCCGATGGCAATAAGCCCATCAGCAAAATGTGCACGTTTCTACAGGTTTGGCAAAGTGACATCGGCTGGTGGCAAACATCCGTCCGTCCAGTCTGTGACGCATCTGCGCAGTTCAATGGCTTGATATGTCCGAGGCTCGCCCCTGTCGCAACTGTTACTGGGCCGAAATGTGTGATTACAGTTATCTTGTGCACTATTAAACCGCGCACTACCGCGGAGGCGGTGGTTCAGCTCTGCGCGCATGTCACTGAAATCGCAGCTCACGCGCCAGAGTGGACCGGATTCTGTCGGTACGCTGAGTGCCATGGAAGGCGCCCTGCTCATCTTGATCTTGTTGGTCGTGGCTGCGATCGGTGTGGCGGTCTATGCGTCGTCGAAGGCGTCGAGCCGACGCACCGCCACCTCGCTGGCTGACGCCCAGGCCGACGCCCGCCGCGTCATCGAACGGCTCGGCGGCCAGGTGTTCGCCCTCTCCGCCACCGACGGGGCCGCCAAGCAGGCACTCGCCGACGCGTCCGAGCGGTACACCGCGGCGTCGTCACAGATGGAGCAGGCCACCACGCCCCGCCAGGCCCAACTGGCGAAAGAAAGCGCGATGGAGGGCCTGTACTACGTCCGGGCTGCGCGAACTGCGATGGGAATGGATCCCGGACCGGAGCTCGAGTCGCTCTCGGGTCAGCGCACAGCCGGCACCGTCACCGAGGACCGCCGCATCGCCTTCGAGGGTCGCGAGATCGAGGCCTCACCCGCGCCCTCGGAGCGCACACCGAACTACTACCCCGGCGGTCGGGTGGCCGGACGACCTGTGCCCGCAGGATGGTATTCGGAGCCGTGGTGGAAGCCGGCGCTGGTCGCCGGAGCCTGGGGCGTGGGATCTGCACTTCTGTTCAGCAGCTTGTTCTCCGGCATGGCCGGCGTGGGCTACGGCGCGCAGGGGTTCGAGAACGGCTACGGCGAAGGCTTCCAGGACGGCATGGCGGCCGGTCAGGACGGCGGTTTCGACGGTGGCGACGGCGGGGACTTCGGCGGCGGCGACTGGGGCGGCGGCGGAGACTTCGGCGGCGGCGATTTCGGCGGGTTCGAGTTCTGAGCGAGCTCGCTCATCCAGTGCCCTGGCAGGTGGGACACCAGAACAGGTTTCGGCCCTCGAGCTCGGTGGTCCGAATGGCATCACCGCACACCCGACACGGATCACCGGCCCGCCGGTAGACGTAGGTCCGTGGGCGTCCCTTGCGGTAGGACGGTGCACCGAGGTCGTGCTCGGCGCGCACGGCGACGATCTTCCCGCGGCGCACGCCGATCTTCATCAGAGCGACCAGATCGGTCCACATGGCGTCGAATTCGGTCGCGCTGATGGTGGTGCCGGGCCTCATCGGGTCTACGCGATGGCGAAAAAGCAGCTCGCTGCGATACACATTGCCGACGCCCGCGATGACCGTCTGGTCCATCAGCAGAGCACCGATGCTCCTGCGGGACTTGCTGATCCGTCGCCACGCCAATTCCGGGTCGGCATCACTGCGCAATGGATCGGGGCCCAACTTGGCGACCACGTCAGCGATATCCGGCTCCTCGATCACCTCGCAGACCGTCGGTCCGCGCAGATCGGTGCCGTAGTCGGCGCCGATGATCCGCATCCGCACCTGCCCGACCGCCTCGGGCTCGATCCCGTTGGCGGGCACCGGCCATTCGGTGAACGCGCCGTAGAGACCGAGGTGCACATGCACGATGCGGCCGCCGTCGTAATGATGGAACAGGTGCTTACCCCAGGCGCTGGCCTTGGCGAACGAGCGGCCGCTGACCGCCGCTGCGCCCTCGACGAAGCGGCCCTGCGGGCTCGTCACCGTGACCGGCTTGCGCCCATACCGGCGTTGGTGCTGGCGAGCCAGCCGATGCAGCGTGTGACCCTCGGGCATGAGGCCGAAACAGTGTTAGGAAATCACGCGCCGGGTACCGGTGGCGCCACATGTGTCTTCTCGTAGTCGGCGAGAATGTCGATGCGGCGCTGATGGCGGGGCGCCTCCGACCACTCGGCGCCCAGAAACGCGTCGACGATCGCGAGCGCCTCCTCGGTGGTGTGCATGCGCCCGCCGATGCCGATGAGTTGGGCGTTGTTGTGCTCCCGCGCCAGCGACGCGGTCTCGGTGCTCCACGCCAGTGCGCAGCGGGCGCCCGGCACCTTGTTCGCGGCGATCTGCTCACCATTGCCCGAACCGCCGAGCACGATGCCCAGACTGCCGGGATCGGCGACGGTCTTCTCCGCGGCCGCGATGCAGAAGGCCGGGTAGTCGTCGTCGGCGTCGTAGCTGAACGCTCCGCAGTCGACGGGCTCGTGACCCGTCGCCCTCAAGTGCTCGATGATGGCCTGCTTGAGCTCGTATCCGGCGTGGTCCGCCCCGAGGTAGACGCGCATGGCGCTTACCCTACTGCCCCACCCTGCTCCGCAACCGCGCGTACCGGCACAGCGGCCCTCCTCCGCGAGCGCGCGCGTCGGCACGCCGCACCAGCTGGCAATCTCCGCACCTTCGTCGTCGGTGAGAGCGCGCCGAGTGCCACGACACGCCGCACACGGACGCTCAGACACGCACCCTCGCGGAATGAGGGGGCGGTCTCGGGGGTGCTAGGCGACCGTGATGGCGTCGAGACGCTCTTTGATGAAGTCGGCCGACGTGACCGGCTGCAGGCCTGCGATACGACCGATCGGCGGCTCCAACGGAGTGATCAGCGCATCGTGGTTGGCCTCGTAGAAGTAGATCAACGAAACCAGATCCTCCTCGGGGGCATCCGGTTGCGGCGGCAACACCCGATGCCGGCCTGACGGCCAGCGCCGCCCACTCCAGTACTCCAACAGGTCACCGATGTTGACGGTCAACGCAGCCGGGTCGTAGGGCGCGTCCTGCCAGCCACCGGTGTCGGAATACACCTGGAGCCCGCCCGCGCCGGGTTCACGGTCGAGGATCGTCACCGTGCCGAAGTCGGTGTGCGGACCGATTCGGAACTGTCCCGGTTGCGGCTCCCCCACCACACTCACCGGCGGGTAGTGATTGATGTTCATCGTCCACGTCGGCATGCTCGCCAGGTCGCGGAACACGTTGCCCGGGAGCTGCAGCGCATGGCAGAAAAGCGCCAGCAGGTCGTCGGACACCGCGCGCATCGCCGCGGTGTACCTCGTCACCAGGGACTGCAGGCGCGGCACCTCGGCCGGCCACACGTTCGGCGCGAACCAGACCCGGTCGACGTCCACGTCGCCGGTCGCGGTTTCGGCGCCCAGACTGAAACTCTCCTTCAAATCCGGAGGTGTCTCGGTCCCCTCCGAGTAGGCGTTGGCCTCGGCGCCGGGCGCCAGCCAGCCGTGCCCGCCGACGCGCACCGCATACGCCGCCTTGACCTCCTCGGCGAGAGCGAAGAACTCCCGCGCGGCCTCTCGGACCCCGGAGGTCAGCGACGGGTCCACGCCGTGCCCGGTGACGAGGATGAAGCCCGCACGCTGCAGGCCGGCGTCGACGTCGGCGGCCACCGCGTCGGCACTGCTCCCGCCGCTGCGCCAGCGGGAAAGATCCACCGTGGCAATATCACTCACCGATATCCTCCGCCCACAGGTCCGGGTTTGCAGCGATGAACTCCCGCATCATGGTCGCGCAGCGCTCGTCGTCGAGCACGGTCACCGCCACGCCGTGCTCGGCCAACCAGTCGTGGCCACCGGTGAATGTGCGGCTCTCACCGATGACCACCGCCCCGATGTTGAACTGGCGCACCAGCCCGCTGCAATACCAGCAGGGCGACAAGGTGGTCACCATGATGGTGGAGCGGTAGCCGCGCTGGCGACCCGCGTTGCGGAAAGCGTCGGTCTCGGCGTGCAGCGCCGGGTCATCGAGCTGCACCCGCCGGTTGTGGCCGCTGCCCAGCAGCGTCCCGTCGACTGCGAACAGCGCGGCACCGATCGGGATGCCGCCCTCCGACAACCCTTTCCGGGCCTCCTCGACCGCGACGTCGAGCATCTGGGTGTGCGAGGTCATTCCGTCTGCACTGCCAGCTTTTTGCGACACAGCACAATGTAGCCCGCCGCAGCCAAGACGAAGCCGACGAAGAACGTGATGTCACCGAGTTGGGGCACGGCGGCCGCGATCACTCCGACGAGCTTCTCCTGATTGGCGAACAACGCGACGGAAGCCACCAACCCGAAGGCGAACGCGGCCAGGCCTCCCCAGTTGGTGTAGGACCGGTCATAGAGCAGGTGAGCGACCGGCTGGCCCCGTCGCAGGTACTGGTCGGCGAACACCACCCCGAGCCACGGTCCGACCCAGTACGCGATGATCAGCAGAAACGCCTCATAGCTGTGCGCGGCGTCGGGTAGCGCCCACCACGCCACCAGGAACCCCGCCACCCCGAAGAACACGGTCACCAGCGCGCGGGCTACATGCGCGGGCAGCCGGATGCCGATGGTCACGAACGCCATGGCCCCGGAGTACACGTTGATCGCGTTGGCCGCGATCGCGCCGACGGCGATCGCCAACAGCGTCGCCTTGGCCAACGGCGAGGCCAGCTCGGCGGTGAACGACCCGGTGGGGTCTGCCAGCGATGCCGCACCGGTGGTCACCGAGGCCGCGCCGACGACCTCCAGCACGACACACGCCGTGAACAGCCCTGCCGCGGCGAAGAACCCGGTGCGGCGCGGTGACACCGACGCCGGTAGGTAACGCGTGAAATCAGCGGCGTACGGCGTCCACCCCGCCGCATAGCCGAAGGAGGTGCCGACGGTGAGCAGGAAGCCGCCCAGCCCGCCCACTCCGTCGGCGGCGGGCGCAGCGTTGCCGAGGTCGGCATGCGCGAAGATGGCGACCGACGCGGCGAGGAAGATCACCGCCAGCACCGGGAACGAGAACCGCTCGAACGCCTGAACCAGGTTGTGCCCGAAGAACGCCAACACCGTCTGCGCGGCCACGATGATGACCAGTCCGACCAGCGGAGCGAAACCGAACAGCGTCGACAAGGCGAAGGCGCCGCTGACGCTGTTGGTGGCGAACCACCCGACCCCGGCGGTGATCGACATCAACACCGCGGGCACCGCGTTGCCTCTGAACCCGAAAGCCAAACGCGCCATGACCATCTGGGGCACCCCGTGCAGCGGCCCGCGGGCGGAGAGCAGGAAATGCGCGACGGCGCCCAGGCCGGTCCCGACCACGATGCCGGCGACCGCCTGCCAGAACGTCATACCGAAGGCCAGCACCGCCAGCATGCCGACGAAGATGGTCGCGAACTCCAGGTTCGGCGACGTCCACGTCCAGAACAACTGGCTCGGCCGGCCGTGCCGGTCCGCCTCGGCGATGTGTTCGTTGCCGCCTGGCTCCACCGCGACAACGCGGTCGCCGTAGGTACCTTCGGTCGTCGGCTCAGCCAGGCTCACCGGACAACGGTCAGGCCGAAACCGCCACCGCGCAAGTCGAGTCAACCTGTCGGAAACAATCGGGCAGCGACCGCCCCCGACGGCCGGCCCTCAGTCGAAGGTGGGGGGCTCGGTGCGGGTGCGCTTGAGCTCCCAGAAGTGGGGGTAGGCGGCGAAGATCACCGACGCGTCCCACAGCTTGCCCGCCTCTTCGCCGCGCGGGATGCGCGAGAGAACGGGACCGAAGAACGCCACCCCGTTGACGTGGATCGTCGGGGTGCCCACGTCCTCCCCGACGGCATCCATGCCGGCGTGGTGGCTGTCGCGCAGGTCCTTGTCGTAGAACTCCGAGGTCGCCGCCTCGGCGAGCTCGGCGGGCAAGCCGACCTCGTCCAGCGACTCCTTGATGACCTGCTCGAAGTCCTTGTTGTCCTGATTGTGGATGCGGGTGCCCATGGCGGTGTACAGCGGTCCGAGCACGTCGGCCCCTTTGGCCTGCTCCGCGGCGATCGCGACGCGAACCGGGCCCCAGGCCTTCTTCATCATCTCCTGGTATTCCTCGGGCAGGTCGCGGCCTTCGTTGAGCACCGCCAGGCTCATGACGTGGAAGTTCACGTCGATGTCGCGAACCTTCTCCACCTCGAGGATCCACCGTGAGGTGATCCAGCACCAGGGGCACAGCGGGTCGAACCAGAAATCGGCGCGGGACTTGCCGGACGTCCCGGACATATCGGTCATTGCGGTCCTCTCGTCGGTGGTGACGCTTCAGAACAGACTTCCGTACGGCATAACCGAGGAGGGCCGTCCGCTCTTCCCGGGTTGAGGCTAGTGTTGACGGGCGTGGCCCTTCCCAATCTGACCCGCGACCAGGCAGCCGAGCGCGCCGCTCTCATCACCGTGGACAGCTACCGCATCTCCCTGGACCTGACCGACGGTGCCGGAAAGCCGGGCGAGAAGACCTTCCGCTCGACAACCACCGTGGAGTTCGAGGCGCTCGCCGGCGCCGACACCTACATCGACCTCGCGGCCGAGACCATCCACAGCGCGACGCTCAACGGCGCAGACATCGACGTCTCGGGTTATGACGAATCCACCGGCATCCCGCTGAACGGGCTGGCCGCCCACAACGTCCTGGTCGTCGACGCGGACTGCCGCTACTCGAACACCGGCGAAGGTCTGCACCGTTTCGTCGACCCGGTCGACGACGAGGTGTACCTCTACTCACAGTTCGAAACCGCAGACGCGAAGCGGATGTTCGCGTGCTTCGACCAGCCCGACCTCAAAGCGGCCTTCGATGTCACGGTCACCGCGCCGGCGCACTGGGAGGTGATCTCCAATGGCGCGACATTCGAGGTCGCCAACGACGGCGCGGCCAAGAAGCACACCTTCAAGGCCACTCCCCGCATGAGCACCTACCTGGTGGCGCTGATCGCCGGGCCCTACGCCCGCTGGGACGACGTGTACTCCGATGACCACAGCGACATCCCGCTGGGGCTCTTCTGCCGCAAGTCGTTGGCCGGCTACATGGATGCCGAGCGGCTCTTCACCGAGACCAAGCAGGGCTTCGGCTTCTACCACGCCAACTTCGGCACGCCCTATGCGTTCGGCAAGTACGACCAGCTGTTCGTGCCCGAGTTCAATGCCGGCGCGATGGAGAATGCCGGCGCCGTGACGTTCCTGGAGGACTACGTCTTCCGCTCGAAGGTGACCCGCGCGTCCTATGAGCGGCGCGCCGAGACCGTGCTGCACGAGATGGCGCACATGTGGTTCGGCGACCTGGTCACGATGGCGTGGTGGGACGATCTGTGGCTCAACGAGTCTTTCGCGACCTTCGCCTCGGTGCTGTGCCAGGCCGAGGCCACCGAATACACCCAGGCGTGGACGACGTTCGCCAACGTCGAGAAGTCCTGGGCGTACCGCCAGGACCAGCTGCCCTCGACGCACCCCGTGGCGGCGGACATCCCCGACCTGCACGCCGTCGAGGTCAACTTCGACGGCATCACCTACGCCAAGGGTGCCAGCGTGCTCAAACAGCTGGTGGCCTACGTCGGCCTGGAGGCATTCCTGGCCGGGTTGCGCGACTACTTCCGCGACCACGCGTTCGGCAACGCCACCTTCGGTGATCTGTTGGGGGCGTTGGAGAAGTCGTCGGGGCGCGACCTGTCGGGGTGGGGCCGGCAGTGGCTCAAGACCACCGGATTGAACACCATCCGACCGGATTTCGACGTCGACGGCGACGGCAACTTCACCCGCTTCACGGTTGCTCAGGGCGGCGCCAAGCCGGGCGCCGGGGAGACCCGGGTGCACCGGCTCGCCGTCGGCATCTACGACGAGGACGCGTCGGGCAAGTTGGTCCGGGTGCATCGCGAGGAGCTCGACGTCGACGGACCGTCCACCGATGTCCCTGCCCTCCAGGGTGTTTCGCGCGGCAAGATGATCCTGGTCAACGATGACGACCTGACGTACTGCTCGCTGCGCCTGGACCCAGACTCGATGCAGACGGTGCTGACGCGCATCGCCGACATCGCTGAGCCGCTGCCGCGCACACTGGCGTGGTCGGCCGCCTGGGAGATGACGCGCGACGCCGAGCTGCGCGCCCGTGATTTCGTCACGCTAGTGATGAGCGGGCTGCACGCCGAGTCCGAAGTCGGTGTCGCGCAACGACTCATCCTGCAGGCGCAGACGGCGCTGGGCTCCTACGCCGACCCCGGCTGGGCGGCCGAGAACGGCTGGCCGGCCTTCGGTGACGCGCTGCTGGATCTGGCGCGCGAGTCGGCGCCGGGTTCGGACCATCAGCTGGCCTTCGTCAATGCGCTGTGCACCTCGGTGCTCTCACCGAACCACGTGGCGGTGCTGGCGACGCTGCTGGACAACGAGCCCGCCGCGGTCAACCTTGCCGGCTTGGTCATCGACACCGACCTCCGCTGGCGCATCGTGACCGCGCTGGCCCGCGCCGGGGAGATCGACGCCGACGGCAGCGAGACCCCGATGATCGACGCCGAGGCCGAGACCGACCGCACCGCTGCGGGCCGCCGGCATGCGGCGGCGGCGTCGGCGGCGCGGCCGCAGGAAGCGGTCAAACAAGCGGCGTGGGAGCAGGTGGTCGAGGACGACACGCTGGCCAACATCACCGCCCGCGCGATCATCGGCGGACTCGTGCAGCCCGGCCAGGCCGACCTGCTCGCTCCGTTCCGGGACCGGTATTTCGGCACGATCTCCAGCGTGTGGGAGCGACGCTCCAGCGAGGTGGCCCAGACCGTGGTGGTCGGGCTCTACCCGTCGTGGGACATCAGCCAGGAGGCGTTGGACGCCGCCGATGCGTTCCTCTCCGATCCCGAGGTGCCGCCGGCGCTGCGCCGGCTGGTCCTGGAAGGCCGGGCCGGCGTCGAGCGCTCCCTGCGGGCCCGCGGGTTCGACGTCACCTGAGGGCACCGCGAGGAAGGCACCGCGAGAATGCGCGTCTGCCCGGCGACACGCCGGGCGCGGCGTGCATCAACGCGCGCTCGGCAGTGACGACTGCGCTTATGCTCCCGCCATGCCGGCCAACAACACCCGCCGGGCGCGAGCCGCACGACGGCGCAAGCGCCGGGTGGCCGCCGTCGTCAACGACCTCACCGACGACCAGTGGGCCGCCATCAAGGCCGCCTGGAACGGCTGCGCGTACTGCGGCAAGGCCGGCTCAGCCCTGCAGCGCGACTGCGTGATGGCGATTTCGCGCGGCGGGCGCTACACCGTCGACAACGTCGTCCCCGCCTGCGCGGCCTGCAACGCCAGCAAGTGCAACGACGAGGTGACCGGCTGGCTACGCCGCAAGCGCCTCGACGAGCGGCTGTTCCTGGAGCGCTACGTGCGAATCAGGGCGGAACTGGTGGCCCGGGTGTCTGTGGAGTAGCGCTGCGCGACGGACCGGGGTCGTGTGCGGGACGACTTGCCGACAGTCCGGGCCGCGCACAGGTCGTGAGGCGCCTTTACGCTGGCCGCCGAACGCGCGGACACCCGTGAGAGGTCCTCACCGTTGGGCCGAGGGCATGTTCGGACAGAGCTCACCCAGGGCGCCGGCGGCGTCGTTGATGTGCGTGAACACCTCGAGCATCTCGTCCGGCATGCCCGGAGACGCGCCCGCCGCGTTTTGTTGAGAAGTCGCGAGCCGATCCGCCGCGGCGGCCCACTCGCTCAGATGCTGCTTGATTTCGGGTGTCTTCACAGAGTCGGCCGCGGCCTGCATCATCGCGGACATCTGCAGGTACTGCTGGTCGACGAACTCGTCAGTCGGCCCGATAGCCCCTTGCGCCGGAGTCAAGCTTGCTACTGTCGCCTGCCACTGACGGGTTGTCTGCGCGACGACCACGCAGTCTGCCGTTCTGTCAGGCGAGGCCGGTTCGGCGATCAACCACACCGCCGCCACCACGACCGGCACGATGGCGGCGACCGCTATCACCAACCATTTCCAGCGGCCGCGTGTGCGCCCCTGCGGATCAACCGGATTCATCGCGAACCGAGGTACGACGGGCGGGCCGAGTTCGAAGAAGCTGCCCGACGGGTCCTGGCTGAAGAGGGTGATGCGTGGTGGCACGCGCGCGGAGAGGTCATCCGGACGCACTCGGCCATGCATTGGGGCAGGTGCTGCGGAGCTGAGCGGCAGTGCCATAGATGGCCTCGCCCGCCTCCATCAGCTGGGCCCGCTCGTCGGCGACCGGCGACGAAGAGTGGGTGCGCTGGATCTGAGAAAGTGCGCTGAATCCTTCTGCCCACGTGGTCAACTCGTCTCGAACCTGCGCTCCGGACACGTTGTGGGCGGCCGCCCGAACCTTCTCCGCAAACTGTGCGTTGATGTCACCGCCGGTCTGATCACGTCCGTCCATGGCGCGGAACTCTTCGCTGAGTTCTGCAACGATCTCGCAGTCTGTGGCGGTCGCAGATCCGGGTTCGCCACCGCATGAACTGATGATCATCGCGGCAACACTGCATCCTGCGCCCAATCGCAGAAGGCGGATCAAAGTCCAGCCACTCGGCACGCCTCAACCTCGCGTGTTCGTGGGCTTGTCGGCGGATGACGACGGGATCCGGGGCTGCCCCACGCCGTCACCGGTTCCGAGTTTCACGTCGCCGCCCAGGGCTTGGTACTGCGCACCGATCCCACCGATCCGGGTGGAGATCGAGCGCATGTCGGCGGCAGATCGCTCGAGAATCTCCACGATCTCTCCGGAGCCTCGGCTCACCACCGGATAGAGCATCCGCTCACCCTCGGCTGTCTGCGGGACCTCGGACGCCGCGTCGAGCACCCACTGCCGCACGCCGTCCAACTCACGCCGGCCGGCGGCCACGACCTCGGCGGACTTGTCGACCTCGGCGCGCAACTGCCGGTCCAGCCGGGCCGCTACGCCCAACACCCCGGCCTGCTTGTCGTTGGCGTGCCCGTAGGCATCCGAACCGGGGCCGCGCCAGTGCTGACCCGGCCCGGCCCCCGCAACCTCGTCCCGCAGCTCCAGCAGCTCCGGGCTCTGGTCGTAGCCAGATCCGTCCTGTGGGGCGCCGTCGCCGAAGGCGGCCCGGGCCCTGGACCACGTCGCCAGGAAAGCGTCCAGCACCCCCACCGTCACGCTCCCTCCCCTCGACAAACGAGTCTAGGGCCGCCGAGAGGAGGGCCGGGGCACCAAAAGGCTCAGCGCGGCGAGACGCCCGCCGACAGCACCCGGATACCGCTGATCAACCCGTCGATCAGGTTGCCTTCCTGGAACGACGCTGCGGCCGCCGACACTCCCAGCGGTGCGGACTCCTCGATGCCGCGACCTTTGACCTCCGCGCCGTAGACCACCTCGATGGCCTTCTGGTTCGGCGAGACGGCCAACAACACCGCGTTGTCGGGGGTGGGCACCCGGGCCAGCAGCTCTCGCGCGGTCGCGGCGGTGTCCTCGCCCAAGTCACCGATGTAGACGGCGAAACGGGCCTTGGCGTTGCGCGACCCGAACTTCAGCGCGTTGTCCAGGATCACCAGGTCCTTGGTCGGGAACGGGTAATGGACGGACAGCTCACCGGGCTCGGTGACCCCGGAGATCCGGCCGCTGGACGTGATCGCCGAGCCGTAGGGCAGCTCCGCGAGCTCCGTGGACGTCACCCGGGAAACCTCACCACTTGCCACTTGCGCCACCTCCCACCGTCAGATGCGAACCGTGGCCGCCGTGTCCGTGGTCGGCCGGCTCGTCGGCCGCCCACAGGATCGGATCGTGCGTCCACTGTTCGGACATGTCGTACGTCGCGGGGTGCGGCCCTTTTTTGGTGAAGATGAACAGGGACAACACCGCCGCGAGCGCCAACGGAATCAGCACGAAGCTCGCGTGCAACATCGCAGTAGTGCTCACGCGGAAACGTTAACCCACCGGCCGGTCAGGCCGCGCCCTCACCCAGGTATCTCACCCAGGCCGGGTCGAGTTCCTTGATGCTCGACAGCAGCCGCCAGTGCTGCCCCTTGGGCGGCAACGGGGTGACGTGCAGCGTCCAGCCCAGTTCGGTCAACAGCTTGTCGGCCTTGCGGTGGTTGCACCCCGAACAGGCGGCCACGCAGTTCTCCCAGGAATGTGCGCCACCGCGGCTGCGCGGGATGACGTGGTCGACGGTGTCGGCCTTGCCTCCGCAGTAGGCACACCGGAACCGGTCGCGGTGCATCAGCGCGGCCCGGGTCATCGGGATGCGGGCACGGTAAGGCACCCGCACGAAGGTCCGCAGCCGGATCACCGAGGGCACCACGATAGTGCGTGTCGCCGAGTGGATCACCGGGCCGAGGGGGTCGTCGTGCACCACGTCGGCCTTGCCGCACATCACCATGATGATCGCGCGGCGCATCGGCAGCGCCGTCAGCGGTTCGTAGGTCGAGTTGAGCAACAGGACCCGTCGGCGGCCCCAGATCGAGGGCTCCGGGCTGGCGCTGACAGTGACCTCGACGCTGTGCAGCGCGCGCGGAGCGGTACCGGTTGTCGGCCCTGGAGAGCCCGTCGCGGCCCGGTGGTGCCGGTGGCCGCGACCGTTCTTGCGCTGCGCCATACGTCCTCCGACCGACAGTCCACCACGATTCCCCCCTCAGCGCACGGCAATTCCGCCTGTGTTCGCTGGTCAGTCGAATGAACATCTCGTGACCGGACGCGCTGGACAGGGCTGGGGCGGCGATGGCCCACAATGGAGGGGATGAGTGCGCAGACACCTCCCGCCGGGCAGCAGCAGTCGTTCTACGAAGCGGTCGGCGGGCACGAGACGTTCCGCACGATCGTGAGGCGGTTCTACGAGCAGGTGCGCGAGGACGAAATCCTGCGCCCGCTCTACCCCGAGGACGACCTGGACGGCGCGGAGGAACGGCTGCGGATGTTCCTCGAGCAGTACTGGGGCGGTCCCCGTACCTATTCCGACCAGCGCGGCCACCCACGGCTGCGGATGCGCCACGCACCCTTTCGGATCGGCTTCCTGGAGCGCGACGCCTGGCTGCGATGCATGCACACCGCGGTCGCCGAGATCGACGCGCAGACCCTCGATGAGGATCACCGACGGGAGCTGATCGCCTACCTGGAGATGGCGGCGCAGTCCATGGTGAACTCGCCGTTCTGAGAAGCGCCGGTCATCTCAGCACCACCGCCGGATCCCCGCGCCGGCGGTAGACGGTGCCGAACCGCGCGTCGACCCGCAGCCAGGCCGGAGTGGCCCGCACCCGGACCACCTCATCGGCGGCCACGGATTCGGGCGCGAACTCCGGCCCTCCGCTGGTCTGGGGCAGGAACCCCATCGACGTCAGCGCGAAGACACACCGCATCGGGATCCCGACGCTGTCCTGCCCCGCCGACACGCCGACGACTTCCTGATCGAGCAACGATGCCGGCGGGCCGTGTGCGCTCGAGTGCTCTTTGACCAGCTCGGAGCCGCGGTGGGCGAGGTCCAGCACCGCTCGGGCGGGCACGTCGTCGAGGTGGACGAACCCGGAGTCGGGCGGCAGCGCACCGCGCCACGCCGAATCCATCGGGAAGCCGGGGTCGACGTAGCCGTCGCTCCCGACGGCGCCGAGCCCGCTCTGGAGCTGGTCGGCGCCGGCGCACAGGTCGGCGGGCCGGATCCGGCCGTCGACCACCCGGCTGGCCAGGACGTCGAAACCGGTGGCGAACCACGCGACCACCCCGCCGGCGGGACGCGCGCGCAGCCTCACCACCGCGGCGTCGTCGAGCCGCTGCGCGCGGTCGGCGAACGTCGACAGATCTTCGCGGTCGGCGGGGTCGTCGAGCCAGATACCCCGCTCGGCCCCGGTCACCGCATCCACTGCTGCAGGTACTCCCGCTGGGTGTCCGACAACCGTTGCAGCCGCTGCTCCTGAATGTGCACCGCCGCCAGTTGCGTCGCGGCGATCACCGCGGGCCGGGAGTCCGGCGCCGCACCGACCGAGCGGACCTCGTAGCCGACGGTGAAGTCGACGGCCCGCACCCGCTTCGCCCACATCGTGACCTGCAGCGGCGAATCCATCAGGCGAAGCTGGCCCTTGTAGACGATGTTCACCTCGGCGATCAGCAACCCGATCGTGGTGATCTGCTCGCCGAACGGTTCCCGCAGGAACGGGATCCGGGCCTCCTCGAGGATGGTCACCATCGTCGCGTGATTGATGTGCTGGTACATGTCGATGTCCGACCACCGCACATGCACCGGTGCGACGAAGCCGACGGGCGCCGTCACGCGGTCGACCCCGCTCCGCTGGTGCGGGTCATGCTGCGGATCTGCCGCGCCGCCACCGACAGCGTGGCCAGGTCGTGCTCACCGCTGTCGTAGAGCTCCGAGAGCGTGCGGGTGGCGCGGCTGATGCGCGAGCTGTTGCTCATCTCCCATTCGGCGATCTTCTCCTCGCCGGTCTCGTCGGGCTCACCGACGGCCAGCACGTCGAAGCACAGGGCGCGCAACGAGCCGTAGATGTCGTCGCGGATCGCCAGCCGCGCCAGGGAATGCCAGCGGTCCTCACGGGACAGCCGTGACACCGCGGTGAGCAGGCTGTCGGTGTTGAGATGGTCCATCAGCGCGAAGTACGTGTCGGCGACCTCGGCAGGGTCGCGGTCGACGATGTCGGCGATGTCGATGACGTCGAGCAGGCTGAACTGGTACAGCGCCGTGGCGACGGTATAGGCCAGCTCCTGCGGTGCGCCGTCAGCGGCGAACTCGCCCGATTCCCGCTCGACGATCGCCTTGTCGTCGCCGCGCAACCATTCCGGCATCCTCGGGGTCAGCGCGGCGACCTTGTCGGCGAACCGGTTGATCTCCGCGCCCACGGCCAACGGCTGGGGGCGGTAGTTCAGCAGCCAGCGGGCCGACCGGTCGATGAGCCGGCGCAGATCCAGCGTCATCCGGTCGGTCACCGCCACTGACGCCCCCGCGGTCCCGGCGGCCATGATCTCCCGCCACACCCGGTTCAGGCCGAAGATCGCGTCGGCGGCCGCGAAGCTGCGGACGGCGTCGACCGGGGCCACCCCGACATCCTCGGAGACCCGGTAGGCGAACGAGATGCCCGACGTGTCGACCACGTCGTTGACGAGCATGGTGGCGACGATCTCGCGCCGCAGCTGATGCGAGCGGATGTCCGAGGCGAACCGGTCGCGCAGTGTCGTCGGGAAGTAGGACGGCAGCCGCGCGGCGAAGACCTCCTGGTCAGGCAGGTCGCCGGCGAGCAGGTCGTCTTTGAGGGCGAGCTTCACGTGCGCCATCAGCGTGGACAGCTCGGGAGAGGTGAGCCCGATGCCGGCCTCGGCGCGGCGGGTGATCTCCTTGTCCGACGGCAGGGCCTCGAGCTCGCGGTTGAGCCCGCGCTCGGCCACCAGCTGGCGGATCATCCGGGCGTGCACCGACAGCAGGCTGGCGGCGTTGGCGCGGCTGGTGCCCATCAGGTCGTTCTGGTCCTCGTTGTCCAGCAGCACCAGGCGACCGACCTCGTCGGTCATCGACAACAGCAGCTCGGTGCGGTCCTCGGGGGCGACCTTGCCCGCGGTGACCAGCGAATCGATCAGGATCTTGATGTTGACCTCGTGGTCGGAGCAGTCCACTCCCGCGGAGTTGTCCAGGGCGTCGGTGTTGATCCGGCCGCCGATCAGGTCGAACTCGACCCGGCCCAGCGACGTGACCCCGAGGTTGCCGCCCTCGCCGATCACCTTCGCCCGCACCTGGTTGGCATTGACCCGGACCGCGTCGTTGGCGCGGTCGCCGACGTCGGAGTCGGCCTCGGATTCGGCCTTGATGTAGGTGCCGATGCCGCCGTTGAACAACAGGTCGGCGGGGGCCTTGAGGATGGCTTTGATCAGTGCGGGCGGCGTCAGCTCCGAGACGCTGTCGTCGATGCCCAGAGCGGCGCGCGCTTCGGCGCTGACGGTGATGGACTTCTGCTGGCGGGTGTAGACCCCGCCGCCATCGCTGATCAGCGACGTGTCGTAGTCCTCCCAGCTGGAGCGGGGCAGGTCGAAGAGACGCTTGCGTTCCCGCCAGGACGAGGCCGCGTCGGGGTTCGGGTCGATGAAGATGTGGCGGTGGTCGAAGGCGGCCAGCAGCCTGATGTGCTCGGAGAGCAGCATGCCGTTGCCGAACACGTCACCGCTCATGTCACCGATGCCGACCACGGTGAAGTCCTCGGACTGGGTGTCGATGCCCATCTCGCGGAAGTGCCGTTTGACCGACTCCCAGGCGCCCTTGGCGGTGATGCCCATGGCCTTGTGGTCGTAGCCCACCGAACCGCCGGAGGCGAATGCGTCACCCAGCCAGAAGCCGTAGGAGATCGCGACCTCGTTGGCGATGTCGGAGAACGTCGCGGTGCCCTTGTCCGCGGCGACCACCAGATAGGCGTCGTCGCCGTCGCGACGCACCACGTCCGGGGGCGTGATGATCGCGCCGGTGGCTTTGTCCACGTTGTCGGTCACGTCGAGCAGCCCGGCGATGAACAGCCGGTAGCAGGCCACGCCCTCGTCCCGGGTCGCCTCGCGGTCGACGGCGGGGTCGCCGGTGCGCACCGGCGGCCGCTTGACGACGAACCCGCCCTTGGCGCCGACGGGGACGATGACGGCGTTCTTGACGGCCTGGGCCTTGACCAGGCCCAGGATCTCGGTCCGGAAGTCCTCCCGGCGGTCCGACCACCGCAGGCCGCCGCGGGCGACGTAGCCGAACCGCAGGTGCACACCTTCCACCCGCGGCGAGTAGACGAAGATCTCGAACTTCGGCCGCGGGAGCGGTAGTTCGTCGATGACCTCCGGGCTGAGCTTGAACGACAGGACGTTGCTCCCGCGCGCGGAGTCTGCGCGCTCGACGAAGTAGTTGGTGCGCAACGTGGCCTGGATCATCGACGCGAAGGCGCGCAGCACCCGGTCGGTGTCGAGGCTGACCAGCGCGTCGATGTCGGCCGACACCGCGGCCACGGCGGCCTGCGCGTCGCGCCGGTGACCGCCGTCCTCGGCGTGCTCGGTCGGGCAGAACAGCGCTTCGAACAACACCATCAGGGACCGCGCGGTGGCGGCGTTGTCGTTGAGCACCTCGGCGATACGCGTCTGGCTGTACGGGAAGCCGGCCTGCTTGAGGTACTTGGCGTAGGCCCGCAACACGGCCACCTGCTGCCAGTTCAGTTCGGCGCGCAGCACCAACTCGTTGAAGCGGTCGATCTCGGCGTTGCCGTGCCAGATCGCGGTGACCGCGTCGGCGAAGCGCTCGGCGGTTGCCTCCCGCTCGGGGCCGGGCGGGGCCTGCGGAATGTCGGGGTGTGGCGAGACCTTGAACTGGTAGATCCACACCTGCATGCCGTCGGGCCGGGTCACGGTGAAGGGGCGCTCCTCGAGCACCACGACCCCCATGGACTGCAGCATGGGCAGCAGCTGGCTCAGTGAGGCCGACTGCCCGGCCAGGTACCACATCAGGTGCGAGACGCCGCTCTCGTCGCTGTCGGAGAGCACCAGCTTGACCGCGTCGTCCTCGAGTTCCTCGATGATCGCGATGTCCGACAGTGCGCTCAGCGGGGAGATGGCCTGCTTGTACACCTCGGAGAACGCACCGGCGTAGTGCTCGGCGGTGACCTGGTCGATCGAGCCGGCTTTGACCGCACCCAGCAACCGGTCTCCCCAGGTGCGCGCGGCCTCGGTCAGCAGGTCCTGGATGCGGTTCTGCGCGGTCTCGGACACGTCGATGTCCTGCAGCCGCGAACCTTCGGGCAGGCGGACGGTGAAATGCACCACCGCCCAAGGCGATTCGCTGACCCGCGCGGCGTAGTCGATGCTGACGCCGCCGAGCTCGCGGACCAGGATGTCCTGCATCTCCAGTCGCACCACGGTGGTGTAACGGTCACGCGGCAGATACACCAGGCAGGACACGAAGTGCGCGAGCGGGTCGGCCCGCATGAACAGCAGGGTGCGGCGGCGCGAGCCGAGGTCGACCACCGCCATGGCCATGTCGAGCAGACCGCGGGCGTCGAGCGCGAACAGCTCGGCGCGCGGAATCGTCTGGATGATGTCGAGCAGCAGCTGGCCGGGGTGGCTCGGGTCGCGGTGCGCCAGCGCCAACGCGTCGTTCACCCGGCGCGACACCAGCGGGATGTCGAGCACGTTGGCGTTCATCGCCGCGACGGTGAACAGTCCGACGAACCGGTGCTCGACGGCTTCGGCGCCGTCCTCGCCGGCCGGCCAGGGCTGTTCCCGGACGACGACGATCTGCGGATAGGCGCCGTAGCGCAGGAAGCTGGGGATGGTGGCCTGCGCCAACGCCAGGATCTCCCCGCCTGCGGTCAGCTGCGGCAGCACATCGTCGCGCAGCCGCAGCACGCCCAGGCGGCTTCCCGCGTCGATCGTCGCCTCGCCGCCGCGCACGGTGCAACGCTGATAGCCGAGAAGCACGAAGTGCCCGTCGGCCAGCCACCGCAGCAGTGCGGCGACGTCCTTGCGGTCCGCGCTCGGGAACCGTCGCCCGGTGTCGCTGTCGAGTTCGGCGGCCAGGCCACGCAGTGTCGCGGCCATGTCCGCGGAGTCGACGGCGATCTGGCGCGCGTCGGCGAGCGCGCCCGGCAGCAGCCGCTCAGCCTCCTCGATGGCGCGCCGGTCGGCCGACGCGGACAGCTCGACGTGCACCCAGGTCTCGTCGATGCCGTCGCTGAACTCGGCCTTGGACGCGGGGGCGATGTCGAGCAGTTCACCGTCCGACCCGCGACGTACGCGGAACAGCGGATTCATGATCGCGCTGTAGGCCACGCCGAGGCGGTGCAGCAGCACCGTCACCGAATCCATCAGCAGCGTGGCGTTGTCGGTGACGATCTGCAGCGCCGGACCGAAACCGCCGGGGTCGTCGGGCCCGTACACCGCGACCCGGGTGGTGCCGGCCGGCCTTTGCCGACCGAGCCGGTACTGGGCTTCGACCAAGGCCGGGTCGGGCACCGCCCCGGCCGCCGGCCGACTCATCGGGCCGGTGACCGCGGCCTCGGACCCCGGTGCGCCGCCATGCGGCCCCCGGTAGGTCTCGAGGTACGCGGGCGCCAGCCGTTCGACGACCTGTGAGGTCGCGTCGTCATCAACCTGGCCGCCGATCGCGCCTGGATTCAACGACATTCGCCGCTCCTGACTCGCACGTGCGCACCGGCCCCCGTTGGCTGTAACCGGCCGTCGCCGAGGATGGCGGTTACGTGGTGCGCTCCGACGAGACTAGTCCCGTGTGAGCTTGCGGTGGGTCACCCGGTGCGGACGAGCCGCGTCAGCGCCGAGCCGTTCGATCTTGTTCTCCTCGTATCCACCGAAGTTGCCCTCGAACCAGAACCACTTCGCCTCGTTGTCGGCGTCACCCTCCCACGCCAGAATGTGGGTGCAGGTGCGGTCCAGGAACCACCGGTCGTGGCTGATCACCACCGCGCAGCCGGGAAAGTTCGTCAGCGCGTTCTCCAGCGAGCTCAGGGTTTCGACGTCGAGGTCGTTGGTCGGCTCGTCGAGCAGGATCAGGTTGCCGCCCTCCTTGAGGGTCAGCGCGAGATTGAGCCGGTTGCGCTCACCACCGGAGAGCACACCGGCAGGCTTCTGCTGGTCGGGGCCTTTGAACCCGAACGCCGACACGTAGGCCCGCGAGGGGACCTCGTTCTGACCGACCTCGATGTAGTCCAGCCCGTCGGAGACCACTTCCCACACGGTCTTGTTCGGGTCGATTCCGCCGCGGGTCTGGTCGACGTAGCTCAGTTTGACGGTTTCGCCGACTTTGACCGTGCCGCTGTCGGGCTGTTCGAGACCGACGATCGTCTTGAACAGCGTGGTCTTGCCGACGCCGTTGGGCCCGATGACGCCGACGATGCCGTTGCGCGGCAGCGTGAAGGACAGGTCCTTGATGAGCTGTCGACCCTCGAAGCCCTTGTCGAGGTGTTCGACCTCGACCACGACGTTGCCCAGCCGCGGGCCGGTCGGGATCTGGATCTCCTCGAAGTCGAGCTTGCGGGTCTTCTCCGCCTCGGCTGCCATCTCCTCGTAGCGCTGCAGGCGCGCTTTGTTCTTGGCCTGACGCGCTTTGGCGCCGGACCGGACCCATTCCAGCTCGTCTTTGAGCCGCTTCTGCAGCTTGGCGTCCTTGCGCCCCGCCACGGCGATGCGCTCGGCCTTCTTCTCCAGGTAGGTGGAGTAGTTGCCCTCGTAGGGGTAGGCCCGGCCACGGTCCAGCTCGAGGATCCATTCGGCCACGTTGTCCAGGAAGTAGCGGTCGTGGGTGACGGCCAGGATCGCACCCTTGTAGTCGGCCAGGTGCTGTTCGAGCCAGAGCACGCTCTCGGCGTCGAGGTGGTTGGTCGGCTCGTCGAGCAGCAACAGATCCGGTTTGGACAGCAATAGCTTGCACAGCGCCACGCGGCGCTTCTCGCCGCCGGACAGGTGGGTCACCGGCTCGTCGGGCGGCGGGCAGCGCAACGCGTCCATCGCCTGTTCGAGCTGGGAGTCGATGTCCCACGCGTCGGCGGCGTCGAGCTCCTCCTGAAGCTTGCCCATTTCTTCCATGAGCTCGTCGGAGTAGTCGGTCGCCATCAGTTCGGCGACCTCGTTGTACCGGTTGAGCTTGCCTTTGATGGCTACGCCGTCCTCGACGTTCTCGCGCACCGTCTTGGTCTCGTCGAGCTGGGGCTCCTGCTGCAGGATGCCGACACTCGCGCCGGGCTGCAGGAACGCGTCGCCGTTGTTGGGCTGATCGAGTCCGGCCATGATCCGCAAGACGCTCGACTTACCGGCCCCGTTGGGGCCGACGACGCCGATCTTCGCGCCCGGAAGGAAGTTCAGCGTGACGTCGTCAAGGATGACCTTGTCGCCGTGCGCCTTGCGGACCTTCCGCATCGTGTAGATGAATTCGGCCATATGCCTGTGATGTCGCCTTTCTCGATCCCGCGGTCGTGCTGCGGGATCATCTTGGACCTCCGCGGTAGTCGGGCCCCATCCTAGGCGTGACCGTCGGCGCCGTTACCGGCGCTACGCGGTCAGCAGCGACTCGTCGTCGTCGGCGCCGTCCGCAGCCGTGGCGTCGACCTCATCGGGGTCGACGCCATCGGCCACGGCCGCAGCGGTGAGCTGCGACGTGGTGTCCGACGGCACCGCCTGCTCGCCCGACTCGGCGGAGGATTCGGGATGGCGGCGCTTGTCGATTCGCACGATGCAGCGCGCCACGTCCGGCCCCACCGAGGTGGCCCGTATCTCCAGCGAGGACCGCCGGTTGCCGTCGCGGTCCTCGTACTCGCTGGTGTAAACGTGTCCAACAACGATGACCGCGTCTCCCTTCCCGAGCGCGGCCCCGACGCCGGTCACCAATCGGCCCCAGCAGTTCACGGTCGCATACAGCGAGTTGCCCGGTTCCCAGGCGCCGTCGGCGGTGCGCCGGCGCGAGTTGCTGGCCACCCGGAACTTGATGAGTTCCTGGTCACCCACCCAGCGGCGGTCCGGCCTGGTGACGATGGTGCCCACGACGGTGATCGGTGTCTCGAACATGGCGGTCCCTCTTTCATTTCTCTGGCATCGGGTCGGGCACGGCGCCCGGCCCGTCGGTCACACCGCCATTGACCTCCCGACCTCCGACACCGCGCACCGCGGCAACCCGCTCAGCAGCGTGTCCTGTGGATCAATCGGGCATTGGGGACAACCGCCGAATAGGTTGAGCCGATGACTTCGGCTTCGGGCCATGAGCGGCCGGTCCTGCGCGTGTCGGTGGCGAGCCGGGTCAGCGCAGAAACACTTCGCGCGCTACGCAACGACCAGGATCTCCATCTCGTCGGCGCAACCGCGCCCGCCGATGTGGTGGTGGCACCGGCGGCCGAAGGCGACCTCTCGCGGCTCGCCACGATCGTGCCGACACCCGCAGCACTGGGCGAAGCGCTGGCGGTCGGCGCCGACACCCTCGGCCTGGCCAACCGGGTGCTGACGACGCTGGCCCGCGCGGCCGGCGGTGCATCGTGGCCGGCTGACGTGCGGTTGGCCGCTCCCCCGGTTCCGCGGCTCGGGACCGCCCCGACAGTGACCCAGGCGGTCGTCGCGGCGCTGGGCCCGCCGGGTGCGCGGTGGGCGGCCGTCGACGCCGGGTCCGATGCGGTCCAAGATCACCCAGGCGGGGTGGACGCGATGGTGGCGGCCTTCACGACGCCGGTGTCAGGGTGCGCGGTTTTGCTCGCGGCCGCCGCCGGCAGACCCGCGCTGACCGTGGCGGCTCGCGCGTTCGAGGACGCCATCGCCTGCGACATCGCCGCCGCGCTCACGTCACAGCCGGCGATCGAGGCGGTATGGCCGCTGGCCGGCGCCGGCGTGGTGGAGCTGGTGGTGTTCGGCGCGCATCTGCGCGGCGGGGCGCTGAGTCACCAGCTGACCGATCTCGGCGCCCGGTGGGCCGGCGACCTGACCACCTCGCCGCGCTACCGCATGACGGTGTTGCCGACCGTTCCGGCGAAGCCGGCCGTGGTCCGCGTCGCCGAGGGCGAGTCGGGGGCGGCGTTGCACGGCCAGCGCTGGCTGATGTCGGCGGCCGCACTGGGACGGTTCCTCGCGGCGCTGCCACCGCCCATGCAGCTGGGCAAGGTGGAGTTCGACGACGGCAGCTGGCGCACCGCGTTCGGATGTGACGGCGCTGCCGCCACCGGCCGCGACATCAGTGCGCACGGGAGTTGGCCGGCCGCGGTGGCGGCGGGTGCGGTGTCGGAAAACGGGTCGGCCGTGACGTCAACTACCACCCCGCGGTCGGGACGATAAACGATCTGCTGCATCGGCGCCGCCAGGGCCGACCCGTGCCCTCAACGCTATCACCACAAATGAATATCTGAACAGTCAGACAGATAATATCTTCAGTTTCCGGCTCGGTCGCGCCGGGCCATCTCCGCCAGCATCGCGTTGTACGCCGCCAGATCCGCGTCGTCGTCGCGTTCGGCCGCCCGGTCGAGACGCGTGGCCGTGCGCTGATCGCTGCGACGCCACTGCACGAACAGGGCGATCAGGACGATGACCAACGGCACCTCGCCCGCCGCCCACGCGATGCCACCGCCCAGCTTCTGGTCGCCGAGCAGGTCGGTGTGCCAGTCCAGCTTCAACGATCGGTAGAAATCGGCGCCCAGCACCGTCGACATGCCCATCAGCACCACGCCGAAGAAGGCGTGCAACGGCAGTGACGCGAACACCACGCCGAGCTTGGCCAGCGGCGGGATCGGGCGCGGCGTCGGATCGACCCCGATCACCACCCAGTAGAAGAGATAACCGCTGAGCAGGAAGTGCAGGTTCATCGCCAGGTGTGCGCCGTGGCTGTCGACGACGGAGTCGAACAGGCCGCTGAAATACAGGCCGTAGAAGCCCACGACGAACAGTGCCGTCGCCACGAACGGGTTGGTCAGCACCCGCGAGACCCGCGAGTGCAGCGCGGCCAGGAGCCACTCGCGCGGGCCGGGGGGCTCGTCGCGTCCGGCCGCGGGCAGCGCGCGCAGCGCCAGCGTCACCGGCGCGCCGAGCACCAGCAGGATCGGCGCCAACATGGACAGCAGCATGTGCCCGACCATGTGCATGCTGAACATCGCGGGCATGTAGCGGCCGATGCCGGACGACGTCGCCAGCAGCAGGACCAGGCAACCGAGCAGCCAGGACACCAGCCGGCCGGTAGGCCAGGCATCGCCGCGGCCGCGCAGGCGACGCACACCGATCAGGTACCCGACGGCCAGCACGAGAGCCGCGGTGCCGAATATCAGATCGAACCGCCAGTCGAACAGCACCCGGCCCAGCGTGGGCGGACCGGCCAGGTCGTAGCCGATCTCCACCGCGGGGACGGACAGATCGAGGTCGCGGGGCGGGGGCGGAGGCGTGCGACCCAACGCGACGGCGACACCGAACGTGAGACCGAAGACGACGGCCTCGACGAGCGCCAATCGCACCAGTGCGGCCCGGTTGCCGGCGTCCTTGCGCAACGCCGTCACCCCGCGTCGGCGCTGCGCCCAACCCAGAAATCCCAGCGCCACCAGCGCTGTCACCTTGGCCAGCACCAGCCAGCCGTACCGGCTGGTGACCAGATCCGCCAGGGCGATCCGGGTCAGGGCATTGACCACCCCGCTGAGCGCCATCGCGACGAAGCACCACAATGCCACCGCGGAGAACCGCCGTGCGGCGACGTCGGCGTGCCCACCGCCGCGCAGCGCGTGGACCAGCAGCGCGAACAGACCGCCCGCCCACAGTGCCCCGGCGACCAGGTGGATGACCAGACTGTTGGTCGCGAGATCATGGGCGCCCCCAGAGGACGAGTGCCCGGTCAGCGCCAAGGGCAGCAGCGTCGCGAGCGACCCCGCACACAGCACCGGCGTCCACGACCACCGCAGCACCGGCATGCCGGCCAGCGTCACGACGACGGCGAAGACCGCCGTCCAGCGCCACGCACCGGCCACATCGACGAGTCCGGCGACCGACCAGATCTCCATCGGGTTGAGATGCGCGGCCACCGGCTGGCCGCTGACGTCGGAGACGGTGAGCGCGACCATCAGCGTCGCGCACACCGCCCAGATGCCCGAGGCCACCGTCCCCACCCGCAGCGCCCGGTAGCCGTCGGCGTCGAGCACCTGGTTCTTCTGCGGCGGCACCAGGAAGGCAGCGAACAGGAACGAGCCCACCGCGGTGACGGCGGCGATCTCGCCCGCCGCGCGCACAGCCGGCAGACCGTAGTTGGTCACCGGGCCGGGGTCGGGCAGCCCCGTCGCGGTCAGCGACTCGGCGACCGACAGCGCCGACAGGGCCGCCGCGGTCACCGCGGCCAGCACGCCGACCCCATAGAGCACCGGCCAGCCCGCGTACCGGCGCACCCGGTGAGGGGCCACGCGACTCGCGGAGGTCATTCGCTCAGCGTATGACCTCGCCGCGTCGGCTCACACCGCGCCGGCCCGCAGTTCGCGCCGGCTGCGCTCCCGGGCGAAGAACTGCGCCCGCGCCGATGCGTCCACCCGGTCCATGTCACTGAGGATGGCCCTCAACTCGTCGCGGAAGGCTTTGCGCCGATCCACCAGGTCGGCGGCCGGCACCAGCAGATTCTGGTCGCCGGCGACCTGCCAGGCCGTGGTGAACAGCAGTGCCGACGCCGACTCTGCCGAGCGCACGACGTTCTGCGCGACGTACTGCTGCCCCACCGCGAGCGCCTGGGCGGTCAGCTCCTTCTCCGAGATGTCGGCCGGGGCGTCCACCAGAACGTCGGCCACGATCCAGTACGCCTCGAAGAACGGTCGCAGCAGCGGGCCTGCGATGGCCGGCCGCTTGGCGCGCAGGACCGCGTCGATGCGGTCTCCACCGGCGGTCACGTCCTCTTCCCAGTTGGGCTGCCAGGACATCTCTTCGGCCACATGTTCGCGGAATCCCGCGGAGTCGGCGAAGTAGAAGTCGAACTTCAGCAGAGTGCGCAGCCGCATCACCTGGTCCCAGAATGCTTCCAGGCCATGGCTTTCCGCGCGGGCCGCGTGCGCCAGCGCCAGCTCGACCAGTGAGGTCTCCAGGAAGGCGTCGATCAACGAGTTGCGGTAGAACGCCGCTTCGAGTTCGTTCTGCGGCGCGATGAACCACACCGGCTCGCGACCACCGTCGATACGGGTGACCGGGTGTCCGTTCGACAACGCGTCGACCGCCGTCCGCACCCCCTCCTGGGTCCGCAGCCGCAGCGCACTGTTCGTCATCGGCGCCTGTTTGCGTTCCAGGTAATCGAGTGAATCCTGCAGCGTGTGGTGCAACTGATCGAGGGTCAGCGCGACCCCCCGGGTCGACAGCAGCAGTGCTGAGACCAACGCGGTCGCGTTGATTGGGGTGACCTGCAGGATGCGCCATGCCACCTCGAACGCCATCTTCTGCATCGCCAGACGTTTGGCCGCGTCGTCCTGCGTCATCGGGCCGTGCGGTTCCCCCAGGTACTCCCGCATGGAGACCGCTTCGGGGAAACGGACGTAGATCTTGCCGTAGTTGCGCTCCCCCTGCGCCTTGATGTAGTTGACCAACCAGGACAACCCTTCCGGGGTCTTCTCGCCACCGCGCGCATACGAGGCGTATTCGGCGGTCTCGTGCAGCTGGTCGAAGCTGATCGACACCGGCTGCAGCAGGATGTCGTCGCTGCGGCCGTCCAGGTAGGCGTCAGCGACATAGGCGAGCAGACCGAGCTTGGGCGGCAACATCTTCCCGGTGCGCGACCGGGTGCCCTCGATCGCCCAGGACAGGTTGAACCGCTTCTCGACGATGTAGCCGACGAATTGGCGCAGCACGTACTTGTAGAGCGGGTCGTCGAGTTTGCGGCGCAGGAAGATCACGCCGGAGCGCCGCATCAGCGGGCCCATGAAACCGAACGACAGGTTGATGCCCGCAAAGGTGTGCACCGGCGGTAACCGGTTCTCCTGCATGGCCACCGGGACGATGGCGCCGTCGAGATAGGAGCGGTGAGAGAACAGCAGTACCGCCGGATGGGACTCCAGGGCGTCGCGCATCGACTCGACCTCGGAGCGGTCGTAGTCGATGTTGGGGTCGAACCCGCGGCTGAAGATGGCCCGGCCCAGCGCGGGGATGAGGTCGACGGAGAACCTGCTCCATCCGGTGCCCAGCTCGTCGAGCATCTCGCCGGCCTTCTCGACGGTGGCGTCGGGAATCTTGTCGAGCCCTTCGCGGAACCGCGTGGACGCGAGCACCTCGGGCTTGATCAGCCGCGGCGACTTGTACTCCGGGCCCAGCAGTCGCAGCTCCACCCGTTCGATGGCCAGGATGGCGCGCCGGATCACGAATCGGGCGAACTCGCGCTCGTTCTCGGCGACGGTCGTGTCGCTCCACTGCTGGCGCAGTTCGGAGACTTTGGCGGGCTCACCTGCCACCACCCGCGCGCGCGACGGGTCACGCTTGAGAATGCTGTGCTGCAGCAGTTTCGGTGGGCAGTAGGTGTCACGACCCGACAGCACCGCCACCACTTTCGAACGGGTGGGCAGGCCGCCGGGCACCCAGAAGACCCGCACCGGCACGACCGACCGGTCGTCGTCGGCCTCGAGCAGTTGCACGAGCTGAGCCAGCACCGCGGGGGGCGGATCGTCGTCGGCGGGCAGTTTCAGCACCTCGATCTTCGAGTCGGGATGCTGCTGGCGTTGGTGACGTAGCCAGTCGGCGAGCAGTCCCTCCTCGGCTGGTGACGACACCGATGCCAACACCAGGGTGTCGTCGACTGCGGAGAACGCGGTGATGTCGTCGGCACGGATCTTCATGGCCGTCCCCTGGTCCCGGTCCGCTTGGCGGGTGCCTTCTTGGCGGGCACCTTGGTGGCGCTCGCGTTGTCAGCCGTCTTCTTCGCAGCCGTCTTCTTCGCCGCCGTCTTCTTGGCCGGCGTTTTCTTCGCAGCCTTCCCGGCGGGTTTCTTCTCTGCGGAGCGCCGGTACACCTCCGGCACCGGCAACTCCTCGTGCGGCCAGTCCTTGAGCGTGTCGAGGTAGAGCTGACGCACCTCGGCGATGCGCTCGTTGAGGTTGTCGTGGGTCCAGTCATCCACCGGAATGGGCGGGTAGACAATCACATCGACGGTGCCAGGGTTGAAGGTGCTGGAGTCGCGCGCGGCGATCACTTCGGCGTTGCGGATCACGATCGGCACGATCGGGATTCCCGCGGACATCGCGATGCGGAAGGGCCCCTTCTTGAACGGACCGACCTCGATCGTGTCCAGACGGGTCCCCTCCGGCGCGATGAGGATGGACAACCCCTTGCGGGCGAGATCTTCGACTTTCCTGAGCCCCTCGACCGCCTTCTGGGGATCGTCGCGGTCGATGAAGGCCGCGTCGAGGATCTTGCCGATGGTGCCGACGATCGGATCACCTTCGAGTTCTTTCTTGCCCACCGAGGTGAAGTTGTCGTTGACCAGGCTGCCTGCGATGAGCGGGTCGGCCTGATTGCGGTGGTTGAAGATGAACACCGCAGGGCGTTTCGCGGTGAGGTTCTCCTTGCCCAGCACGTTCAGGTTGATCCCGATGGTGGCGAGCAGGGTGCGGCCGAAGACGGACGTGAAGAAGTTCACCCCGGTGCGCTTGTTGCGGGTCAGCAGGCCCACGCCCAGCGCCCCCGCGGCGACGGGCACCATGCTCGCGATGCCGGCGACGGTGCGCACCTGGGAGACCGGGCTGGCACCGCTGCGGCTGCTGAACCGCAGCACCGGCCATCCCCGCTTCTCGGCGACCGCGGCCATCTTGCCGGCCGGGTTGGTGGGGCGCGGATTACCGACCAGATACATCAGGGCCACGTCTTCGTCACCATCGGCGTAGAAGTAGCTCTTGGACAGGTCGATTCCGTTGCCCTTGGCGAATCGCTGTACCGCCCTGGCCTTTCCAGGCCCCCAGATGATGGGCTCGGCGACCTCGCCGGTGATCAGGCCGTTCTCGTCGGTCTCGAATTTGTTGCTGAGCACGTTGTTGATGCCCAGGAACCGCGCGACGGGCTCGACCTGCACGGTGAGCGCCGAGGAACTGAGGACGACGGTGTGCCCGCGGGCCATGTGGGCCCGCACGATCTCGCGCATCTCCGGATAGATCCGGCTGACGATCTTCTGCACGAACAGGCGTTCGGCGAGCTCGTCGACGTCGGCGACGGAGTTGCCGCGCAACATCCGCGCACCCTTGCCGATGAGATCCTCGAACTCCGACCGGCCCAGTTGGTGGTTGAGCCCCGCCTGCACCATTCCGATGAACTCGCCGACCGACATCTGCCGACGCCGGAAGCGATCCTGGGTCATCACCACACCGGTGAACCCGGCCACGAGAGTGCCGTCGAGGTCGAAGAAGGCACCCACCTGCGGGCCCTGTGGAGATGCCTGGACCTCGGCGACGGATCCGGGCAGACGCATCTGCCGGTTGCCGGGTGTCAGCTCAGATGTCACTGCTGGCCACTTCCGTTGTAGGAGAACACCTGCGTGTTCTCGGTGAAGGTCGCCGGCACCGCCTGGCCGGCGCCGCCGAGTGAAAGTACTTCGTCGAAGCCGCCGAGCAGACACTGCGCGAACAGGTCCGGGTCGGCGATCGAGGCTCGGTCGTAGCGGGCGGTGATCGTGCAGTACCCCGACCGCGACACCAGCACCACCATCATCGCCACCCCGGGCAGCGGCCCCAGACCGTACTGGCGCAGCACCTGCGCCCCGGCGATGAACGTGTCGCCGGCATAGACCGGCACATTGCTGGCCTGGACGTCGGAGTTGACGATGGACCCGGCCATCGATTCCAGGACCGTGTCGGGCAGCAGACTGATCAGCGGCGCGACGGCACCCACCATGTCGAGCGCCCGCTCGTCGCGCTTGCGCGTCATCTGCATCCGGATGTTCTTGATGCGGGCCTCGGGGTCGGTCAGACCGATCGGGGCGGCGAGGTTGACACCGACGAAGCGGTTACCGCCGGCGGGGTCGGCTTCGGAGCGCAGGTTGACCGGTACCGCCATCGGCAGCGTGTCGATCGGCACTCCTTTGGCCGAATGGTAGAGCCGCAGAGCGCCGCAGACACCCGCGAGGTAGGCGTCGTTGATGGAGCCGCCCGCCGCCTTGGCGGCGCGGTGCAGGTCCCCGAACTCGATGTCGATGGCGTCGCTGCGCGAGGACAGGCTGCGTCGTCGCAGCAGCGGTGACGGGTCGGCCACCGGGCCGATCACCCGCGCCCCGGACATGGCGTAGTCGATGACGCTGCCCAGTCGGCTGACCGGGTCGCGCACCACGTGACCGACGGCCTGCGCGGCGCCGAACACCGCGTCCCGCATCCCGCCGACGACGGTGCCCGGCAGACGGTTGAGGCCGCGACGCATCAGTTCGTTGGGCGACAGGTCGGTCGGGATGGGCAGCGGCGGGGTGTCCTGCGGCGGCGGATCGCGCTCGAGGTCGTAGAGGTGGGCGAACATCTCGACGCCCCCGACGCCGTCGGTGACCGCGTGGCTGAGGTGAACCATCAACGCGGACTGACCGTTCTGCACACCCTCGATCAGGGTGGCCGTCCACAGCGGTCGGGAGATGTCCAACGGCGACTGCGCGGCGACCTCGGCGAGGTCCATCACCTGGCGGAACGTGCCCGGCTCGGGCACCCGCACCCGGCGCAGGTGGAAATCCAGGTTGAAGTCCGGGTCGACGACCCAGCGCGGCGCCGCGGTCGGGAGCGTCGGCGTCACCACCTTCTGGCGCAGCCGCAACACCTTGCGGGAGGCGTTCTCGAACCGGGTGCGGAACAGCTCCCAGTCCGGGGTGGTGTCGAGCAGTTCCACGGTCAGGATGCCCGAGCGGGTGCGCGGGTTGGCTTCGCCGCGGTGCAGGATCTGGTCGAGCGGGCTGAGTTCCTCCGGCAGTCCGGCCGCATCCAGTTCCGGCGCGTTGCTCATGGCGACCACGCTAGTCGGCCGGTTCGGGCCGCGAGGCGCGTTTTGTCCGTGTCAGCGTGGCGGAGTCGGCAGAACGACGAGATACACTCCTCGGCGTTGCCTCCGTAGCTCAGTTGGATAGAGCAAGGGCCTTCTAATCCCTAGGTCGCAGGTTCGATTCCTGCCGGGGGCGCCAGTTCAGGGGTGGTTTTCCGCTCCTACGTCAGCCCGCGGCGGCGAGTGGGTGGATGCGATCGAGTTCGGCGCCATACTCAGCCCGCGCAAGGTCGGCGTCGTAGCGGGCCTGCATGTTGATCCAGAACATGTCCGACAGGCCCAGCGCGCGCGAGAGCCGCAGGCCGGTGTCGGCGGTGATGGCCCGCCGCCCGTGGATGATCTCGCTGACCCGGGTCTGGGGCACGCCGATTTCCTGCGCCAGCCGGTAGGCGCTGATGCCCATCGGCACCAAGAACTCTTCGGCGAGAATTTCGCCGGGGTGGGTGGGTGCGAAGTCGGCCATGATGTCTCCCCTTTCTAGTGGTAATCGGTGAGTTCGACGTCGTCGGCGCCGCCGTCGCGCCAGGTGAAGCAGAGGCGGTATTGGTCGTTGACTCGGATGCTGTGCTGCCCCTCGCGGGGCGGCTGTAGCTTTTCCAGCCGATTGCCCGGCGGGACGCGGAGGTCGTTGATGTTCTCGGCTGCGTCGAGGATCTGCATTTTGCGGCGCGCCGCCTTGGCCAGCGTGGTGCTGATCCCTTTCGGCCGTCGCAGCTCCCAGACCTTCTGGGTGTCGCTGTCGGTGAACGACCGGATCACCCGACAATGCTAACGCGATACGTTACTAACGTCAATCGAGAGTATATGTCGGCCGTCCAGCGGCTCGCTGAATCCAGACAAATCGAATGACGGCGCGTCACTCACCCGCTGGAACCGGCGGTTCGGCATCGGTCGATGCCGTTGCCGCGCTTGGCTACCGGGCCGCCGGGGCGACGTGCAGTTCGTCGAGCAGACGCCTGACGCGCTCTTCGATGTCGTCGCGGATGGGCCGGACCGCGTCGACGGCTTGGCCGGCCGGGTCGGGCAGCTCCCAGTTGACATAGCGCTTGCCGGGGAAGATCGGGCAGGCGTCGCCGCAGCCCATCGTGATGACGACGTCGGCGGCTTGGACGATCTCGTCGGTCCACGGCTTGGGGAACTCGCCGGTGATGTCGATACCCACCTCGGCCATCGCGGCGATCGCGGCGGGATTGATCTCGTGGCCCGGCTCCGAGCCGCCCGACCACGCCACCGCGCGGTCGCCGGCGAGGTGGGTGAAAAAGCCCATCGCCATCTGCGAGCGGCCGGCGTTGTGCGTGCACAGGAACAGCACGGTGGGCTTGCCGTCGCTGATCTTCCCTTCGACGCGTCCCAGCGCGTGCAGGCGCTGGCGGGCGAACCGTTCGGCCAGCAACGGCAGGAAGTTCGGAACCGTCGCCCTTCCGGCGAACTGGTCGTAGGACGAATGCAGGAACCGTTCGATGGTCTCGGTGCCGAACGTGCCGTCGAACTCTCCCTGGAGTCGGGTCGCCGCTGTCTTCAGCGCCAACTTCTGGTCGATCGACAGGTCATGACGGGGACGGGCGGTGACGGGACTATCGGTCATTTCGGATTCCTTCGGTAGGCGGAGAGGACTGCCCGGGACCGGGGGCAGGAAAGAAGCGCCGCAGCGCGAGGGAGACATACACCAGTGCCACCAGGACCGGCACCTCGATCAGCGGGCCGACGACACCGGCCAGTGCCTGACCCGACGTGGCGCCGTAGGTGGCGATCGCCACGGCGATGGCCAGCTCGAAGTTGTTGCCTGCCGCGGTGAACGCCAGCGTGGTGGTGCGCTGATAACCCAGCCGAAGCACCGCACCCGTCAGATAGCCGCCACCCCACATGATGGCGAAGTAGGCCAGCAGGGGCAGCGCGATGCGAGCGACATCCCACGGGCGGCTGGTGATCTGTTCGCCCTGCAGCGCAAAGAGAATGACGATGGTGAACAGCAGCCCGTAGAGCGCCCACGGCCCCACCTTGGGCAGGAAACTCTGCTCGTACCATTGCCGCCCCTTGGCCTTTTCGCCGAGGCGGCGCGACAGGTACCCGGCCAACAGCGGGATACCGAGGAAGATCAGCACCGACTTGGCGATCTGCCAGGGCGAGGTGTCGATGGTGGCCTGTTCCCAGCCCAGCCATCCCGGCAGCACCGAGAGGTAGAACCACCCCAGCACCGCGAACATGAAGACCTGGAAGACCGAGTTCAGCGCGACCAGCACCGCCGCGGCTTCTCGGTCGCCGCAGGCGAGGTCGTTCCAGATGATGACCATCGCGATGCAACGGGCCAGCCCGACGATGATCAGACCGGTGCGGTACTCGGGCAGGTCGGGCAGCATCAGCCAGGCCAGCGCGAACATCAGTGCCGGACCCAGCAGCCAGTTCAACACCAGCGAGCTGACGAGCAGTTTGCGGTCGCCGGTGACGGTGTCGAGGCGGTCGTAACGCACCTTGGCCAGCACCGGATACATCATGATCAACAGTCCGAGGGCGATCGGCAGCGAGATCCCATCGACCGCAACGGATTCCAGCGCTTCGTTCAGCCCGGGTATCCACCGGCCCAGCAGCAGGCCGGCGACCATCGCGATGCCGATCCACACCGGCAGGAACCGGTCGAGCGACGAAAGTCTGCCGACCACCGGCGGCTCATCCACGCTTGGCGTTCGAACCTCGCTCATGCGTCTGCCGCCGCGAACGCCTCGGCGCCGTGAGGCGCACCGAGGAGCGAGGACAACGCGTGCAGTACCGCGGGAACAACCGCGTAGTACACCCACGTGCCGCGGCGCTCGGAGGTGAGCAGACCGGCTTCGCGCAACACCTTCAGGTGGTGTGACACCGTCGGTTGCCCGACATCGACGCCCGCCGAGATGTCACAGACACAGGCTTCGCCGCCTGCATGGCTGGCCACCGCGCTGAACAGCTGCAGCCGTACCGGGTCGGCCAAGGCCTTGAACTTCGTCGCCATGTCCGCCGCCGCGGGCGCCGACAGCGGCTCACGCAGCAGGGGTGGGGTGGGACAACAGACGGCATCGGCCCGCTGATTCGACATGCATCAATATTGACAGATATCGAATCAGCGGACAAATGAACATCGCGTGACCCGGCGACCAACGCTCGGTGAGCCTCAGCAGCAGGACGGCTGTTCCGACGCGCCCCGTGGGCTGGAGCCGAACGTCTCCGAGTCCTCCAGCACGGTGTAGACCTCCCACTTCTCCCCCGCCGGCCCGGTCACCCAGACCTTGTCCTGCGTGGCGAAGCAGCAGGTCGTGCCGATCTCCTCGTCGGTGAACAGCCCTGCGCCGCTGAGTCGGGCGATCTCGGCGTGCACCTGCTCACTCGACTCCACCTCGACTCCGAGATGGTTGAGGGTGCCGCCCTTGCCGGGATTCTCCAACAAGACCAGCTTGATCGGCGGCTGAGCCACCGCGAAGTTCGCATAGCCGGGCTTCACCTTGGCCGGCTCGGTGCCGAAAAGCTTGGCGTAGAACGTGATCGCCTCGTCGAGATCATCGACGTTGAGCGCGAGTTGGATGCGGGACATTGGTGCACCTCCGTGGGGTTTCGACATATATCGAACTCTCTGACGATCGTCACTCTGCCACCTTTTTGATATATGTCAAGATCAATGGCATGCTGGGTTGGTGCCCAAAGCGCTGCCGATGATCGACATCTCCGCGCCGGTGTGCTGCGCCCCGGTGGCGGCGGGCCCGATGAGCGACGACGACGCCCTCGAGGTGGCGCTGCGGCTGAAGGCCCTGGCCGATCCGGTTCGCGTCAAGCTCATGTCCCTCCTGTTCAGCTCGCCGGCCGGGGAACAGACCAGCAGCGAATTGGCGACCGCGGTCGGTCTCAGCGACGCCACGGTCAGCCATCACCTGACCCAGTTGCGCAAGGCCGGCCTCGTCCAATCCGAGCGGCGCGGCATGCACGTCCATCACCGGGCCCATCCGCACGCTCTGCAAGCATTGTGCGCCGTCCTCGATCCCGATTGCTGTACCTGAGCCCTCCGCATCAATCGCTGACAATCGTTGTTTCGCGGCCAATCCGTCGGGAACCCACCCGACACCGCCGCGCCGAACACGCACGGCGCCGGCGGCAGACCGACGAGCCCGATCCAGGAGGACACATGGCTGACCAGAACAGCGGAGCCGAAGAAGGCATCAAGGGGACCGTCGAAGAGGTCAAGGGCAAGGCCAAGGAAGCGGCAGGTTCGGTGACCGGCCGCGACGACCTCACCGAAGAGGGCAAGGCTCAGCAGGACAAGGCGGACGCGCAGCGCGACGCCGCACAGAAGGAAGCCGAGGCCGAATCCGCCCGCGGTGGCGCCAAAGCCGCCGAGAAGCGCCAGGAGTCCAACCAGTAGCCCAGGGGGCCCGGCCCACACGGCCGGGCCTCGTTTGGCGTCGGTCAGGTCGGCTTGACCCAGCGCCACTGGCTGGTGCACCACGGCTCCGCATCCTCGAGCCGCTCGCTGACCGCACGCACGACGCCAGGCCACTGCCACTGGTCGTAGTCGTCGCCGGTCAGCCATCCCCCGCGCCGCACCTTCGGCCGCCAGGCGTCGATGTCCTCGCAGACGCTCACATAGTCGTGGCGCGCGTCCAGATGGACCCACGCCACCGATTCGTCGGTGAACAAGCGTGACGCGCGCACCGAATCGCTGATGATCAACTGCACCTGGTCGGCGAACCCGCATGCGAGCACGTTGCGGTGCAGCAGGCCGGCCATCGTCCCCCCGCCGTGCAGCACGGCGTGGCCGTGCGCATTCGTGTTGCGCCTCCCCTCCGGTCCACTGCCCAGCGCGGTGTCCACCCCGACGATGTCGACCTCCAGGCCGCAGCCGGCGACCACATCGGCCAACGAGCAAATACTGCGCCCGAGGTAACAGCCCACCTCGACGAAGCGGTCGCCGTCGCCGAAGTGCGCAGCCGCCTCCTCCTGTCCGTCGCGCCAGTTGAACCAGCCGGGAATGTCCTGCCAGGACTGCACGAGCCGGTCGAAATCTGCCATCGGATTCGTCATCGGCTCCCATCATCTCTCGGCCCCTCGCGGCCGCTCGCACGCATGCCCGGGCACTCCGCGGGCCGGACCAGCGTCGCTACCAGCAAGCAAAGCGAGTAGGGTCACCCTCTGACGACCCTCCAGGGGATGAACCAGTGATGACTGGCGCGCGTAACGAGATGACGACGGCAAGAGGAGGCAATCGTGGCGACGACGAGCCCACCCGGCGACACCACTGACAGTCCCGGGGCGCTGAAGGCGGCCTGGCGAGCGATGAAGCCCCCGGTCTTCATCCCGGCGTCGATCGTGATCTTCGGCCTCATCATCTTCTCGGTCATCTTCTCGTCGACCGCGGAGAACGCCTTCACCAATCTGAACTCCGCGATCAGCAGCGGAATCGGTTGGTGGTACATCCTGGCCGTCACCGGATTCGTCGTTTTCGCGCTGTACTGCGGCTTCTCCCGGATCGGCACGATCAGGCTGGGCCGCGACGTCGAGAAGCCCGAATTCCCGTTCTGGGCGTGGCTCGCGATGCTGTTCAGCGCCGGCATGGGCATCGGCCTGGTGTTCTACGGCGTGGCCGAGCCGCTGACCCACTACATCAACCCCCCGCCGGGGCTGGGTGTCGAAGGGTCCACGCCCGACGCCGCGAACCAGGCGCTGTCGTTGACGCTGTTCCACTGGGGGCTGCACGCCTGGGGCATCTACGTCGTGGTGGGCCTGGGCATGGCCTACATGACCTACCGTCGCGGCCGGCCGCTATCGGTGCGCTGGCTGCTGGAGCCGTTGATCGGCCGCGACCGGGTCGAGGGGTGGATCGGCAACACCGTCGACGTCGTCGCGATCGTCGGCACCCTGTTCGGCGTGGCCACCTCGCTGGGCTTCGGCATCACCCAGATCTCCGCCGGGTTGGAGTACCTGGGCTGGATCGAATCGAACAACTGGTGGACCGTCGGCATGATCGCCGCGATCACGCTCGTCGCGACCGCGTCGGTGATCCTAGGTGTCAGCCGCGGCATCAAGTGGTTGTCGAACATCAACATGGGCATGGCCGCGGGGCTGACGCTGTTCGTCCTGCTGCTGGGACCGACCCTGTTCCTGTTGCAGGCCTGGGTGCAGAACATGGGCAACTACGTGATGTCGTTGCCACAGCTGATGTTGCGCACCGGGCCGTTCACCGACGGTGAATGGCTGGGCAGCTGGACCATCTTCTACTGGGGCTGGTGGATCAGCTGGGCGCCCTTCGTCGGTATGTTCATCGCCCGCATCTCCCGAGGCCGCACGATCCGCCAGTTCGTCGGCGGCGTGCTGGTGGTCCCGACCATCATCGGGTCGCTGTGGTTCACGATCTTCGGTGACGCCGCGATCTTCCGCCAGCAGAACGAGGGCAACATGCTCGTCGACGGCGCGGTGGACACGAACACCTCGCTGTTCCGGCTGCTCGACGGCCTACCGCTGGGCATCATCACCAGTGTGATCGCGATCTTCGTGATCGTGTTCTTCTTCGTCACGTCCTCGGACTCGGGGTCGCTGGTCGTCGACATCCTTTCCGCGGGTGGCGAATTGGATCCACCGAAGGCCAGCCGCGTGTACTGGTGCCTGCTCGAGGGCCTGGCCGCGGCGGTCCTGCTCGTCATCGGCGGGGCGGGCTCGCTGACCGCGCTGCAGACCGCCTCGATAGCGACGGCCGCACCGTTCTCGTTGGTGATGGTCGCCGCGTGCGTGGCGATGCTGCGCGCGTTCCGCTACGACCTGGCCACCACGCCGCAGTTCCTCAAGGTGTCGGCACCCGGCGAACTGTCCACGGTCAGCGGCGGCAACGGGACCAACGGTGGCCACCGGGCCAACGGCGACAACGGGCGTCACGACGTGTCCGCCACGCTGGCGGGTCTGGTCGCGGTGCACCG
>Ga0310345_10000862_pt1 | contig 38017 bp, 26 predicted proteins | sample HC15DNA20500_MG_FD_204667 | JGI IMG/M metagenome (GOLD analysis project Ga0310345, IMG submission 204667) | Marine microbial communities from station ALOHA, North Pacific Subtropical Gyre - HC15-DNA-20-500_MG | ecosystem: Environmental > Aquatic > Marine > Oceanic | place: Pacific Ocean: North... | reverse complement strand
TCGTGCAATTTGGACGTTGGCCGGGATACAAAACCGCCATCGCGGCGCGGCGCATTGCGCCTGTCGCCTTGCTTGGCTTCGGGCCGGGAGGGGCGCTTGTAGCGGAAATCGGCTACCTTGCCGGACTTGCCGCCCCGTTGTGTCCCGTGCCCTCTTGTCGTGTCCGGCGGAGAATGATCCGCCATTTCGAGAGCTTTCTTTTTTCCTCCCGCATAAACCACCGTACGCGGGGACTTGACCGAGATGCTAGCGGTGAACAGTTGGCAGGGCAAGGGCACCCGTCTCGCACGGGGTTGACCTTGTTCCGCGACGAAACTAGATGCGCGGCCTCCCGTCCCGGTGCAGCATGCGATTCTTGCTGCCCCCGCGGCTGATGCCCCGTCGTCTAATGGTAAGACTACGGACTCTGACTCCGTCAATTGAGGTTCGAATCCTCACGGGGCATCCACTGCTTTTCCTTAGGAATCAGGAACATGGTGCTCAATGCGCCACGGTTTTTGAGTACCAATCGGCACTGCAAGATTTTTCCGCAGATTTCCGCGGGTTACGCAGCCATGCGCGCCAATGCGGGTTGCTACCTGCGACATAGATGCGACATAAATCGTTCAGGTTTCGGGGCCCGCAGACTCCGAGCAATCAGATATCGTCAAATCAGCAAGAAGCACGGCTGGGCTGACACCTAGCCCTCCAGCGATCGTGCAAATCGTGGAGACGCTTATATTCTGACGACCTCGCTCGATGCGCCCGTAGTATGATCAATCAATCTAGATCTTTTGCGCGAATCTCCTGCCAGAATCCTGCGTCTTCGCGCATCTTGCGGATCCTCGCCCCAACGATTTCTACAGCGCTCTACAGATGAGTGGGCCCTTCGCCTCCTCTCCGCGAGTCTTCGAAGCCGAGTGCCGCACGCCGAGACAAATGCAACTTGCAAATGCATTCTGCCGATATCGTGAACGTGCGCTCTGAAATTGAGCCTAAGTCTGGACGCGCCATGAAACATGGCCTCAGCGAAGGGCAGCTATCCGCGCACTTCGCCCTAAAACCTGCCGCTCCTGACTTTCCGGCCTTGCGGACAGATCGACCCTGCTGATCCGATGTCCAATTTCAGGCGATCGTCAGAGACTCTTGGATGACCGGCATTAAGGCGCAAAGCAGCTATTACTTCCGCCGTTTCACAGAAATTTCCCAATAATCTGAGTGCCCATCATCTTGATGTCGGGTGCGCCAATTGCGAAAATCCGCAGAGTTCTGGGCTTTTCGATACAGCCGTTCGAATCGTGATTCCGAGCAAACGCCACGCGCATGGAGCTATTTTGCTGGCACCAATTGCGATCACTGCCCCATCGCCGCTAGTCGTTACCGGATTACCGAATGAAAAGCCCCGTCCTGTCTGACAGCGCAAAACCAGCAGGCGTATTGTTTGCTTGTAGGGTCCGGTTCCTTCGACAGTTATGTCGAAGCCCGAGAGAAATCACTGCAGAACAATCGCTGGCCCTAGCTCGCAGAAAACACGTTCAGTTGAACTTTACGTAATTCACAGCGAATTTCGAAATCGCAACGTATGTGAAATCCGAGCTGGCGCGAACGATGAACTCGAGCGCCACCAACAGCTGGTTTCCATCGATCCTAAAACCACTGATGCTCCTTGCTTTGATGTGAACGTCAGGGGCCAGTTTGATGCAGGCTGCGAGCGCGCTGTTGCAGACGCGGCTATTAAATTGAAAAGTGGGATCAGACCATAATGCGAGTGGTGACATACGAGACATATGGAACGGCACAACAATTCGCACAGACTGATTGGACCGATGCCGCGACAATGACATTGATCTCACCAGTAAGATTGGTATAGCGGTAAACCACAATGGTGGGCGGGTTTGGAGAGGGCCGCTAATGCAGAGAATTAATTTCGGGCGCCTACCCAAAGCAGTGTGTGCGCTCACAGCCTGCGCCGCTGTTGCGCTGGGGGCGGGGCCGGGCCCTACGATGGCAACGCCGTTTAATGATGGTGAGATTCCTGAGCGCGCCCCTCGAGCGAACGAGCTGGCCCGCACCGAAGGCCCGCCGAACGTCATCGTTATCCTTGCGGACGATATCGGAGTCGAGCCGCTGGCGCTGTTTGGTGGCTCGATCGAAACCCCTAATCTGACGCGTCTGGCGAAGGAGGGGGTGCTTTTTGAACGCGCGTTCTCCACTCCGCTGTGCTCGCCCAGCCGTACACGGATCATGACCGGGCGGGAGAACGCAAGCAATTACGAAGCGTTCGGATATCTGGCGCCTGATGCACAGACGTTCGGCAACATGTTCCGAAAGGCAGGGTTCGAGACGGCCATCGTCGGAAAGTGGCAACTGAGCGGGAACGGGTTCGACGGGCGCGAGGGCATCTCGCCCCAGGGCGCGGGTTTCTCACACTCGCTGCTTTGGCAGTTGCGACCGCGCCACGCGAAGGGCTCTCGTTATTGGGGGCCGACTCTTTGGAATGATGGGAAGCCATTGTTCCCCGAAGAAGGTTTCGGGCCGGACTATCTGAGTGATTATGCTCTCGATTTCATCGACCAGAACAAAAGCAAACCCTTCTTCCTCTATTACCCGATGGTACTGGTTCACGACCCGTTCGTCGTCGTGCCGGGGAAAATGGATTTGGAAGGCGATCAGGCCAAGTTCCGAGGAATGGTCCAGCACATGGACATGCTGGTGGGGCGTTTGCTCGACAAGGTCGACAGTCTCGGCCTGCGTGAGAACACGCTGATCATCTTCACTTCAGACAACGGGACAAACCGGGCGATATATTCGATCCGCAATGGCGAGCAGGTCCGTGGCGGTAAGGGCCAGCCGACGCTGACTGGCACGCATGTTCCGATGATCATGAGCTGGCCGGGGGAACTGCCCGCGGGCGAGAGCCGGCAGGGACTGGTCGACTTTACTGACATTGTGCCGACGATCGCGCAGGCGGCGGAAATCGAGCCGGATTGGAAGATCGACGGGGTAAGCCAGCTAGCCGTCGCCCGCGGTTCGGTAAACGAAGCGCGGTCCGCCATCTACCAGCACTATGCGCCCAGCTGGGTGTTCAAGCCCGTGAAGTTCGCCTTTGATAGCGATCGTAAGCTCTATTCCGATGGGCGCTATGTTTCGCTCGATCTCGCCACCGGGATCGAAAGGACGATCGACGCCGATAGCCTGAGCGGCGCGCGCAGGGAGCAGTACCTTCAGCTAAGGGCCATGATCGAAGCCGACCCGGTGCCGCTCGATCCGGTGCGGTTTCCCTGGTGCGTAGGGCAGGCGGCGGAAACTGCCGGGGCGGATCCCCAAATCGTCGGTTGTGGCTTTACACCAAACGATATTCCGGACGGTCCACCCGGCGGTGCTGGGAGCAACCAGTAATCGGGCTCGGTTCGATGAAAAATCCGTGCTGAACAACACAATCAAATAGACCAGAGGATTCAGGATGAAAAAGGGCTTCATGAAGGGGCTGATGGCAACAGTGGGAGCCGTGGCGACAGCGTGTTCTTCGATCGCCGTCGGACACTCCCCTGCTCAGCATCAGGATCCCCTTCCAGATATTGCCGCACAGCAGGTTGAGCGCAAGAACATCGTCTTCATAATCGTCGACGATCTTCGGTTCGACGGGATGGGTTTCCTTCAGCCTGATATCCGGACCCCCGCGATAGACCGTTTGGCGCGAGGGGGCACCTACCTGCCCAATACCTACGTCACCTCGTCGCTTTGCAGTCCAAGTCGGGCTACAATCCTGACCGGCATGACGGCGCGCAATCACGGCATCGTCGACAACAACGATTCCAGCGAAGAAGGGCTCACCTTCTTTCCATCCTATCTCCAGCAGGTCGGTTATCAGACCGCGTTTATTGGCAAATGGCACATGGGTGCCGAAACTGATGCGCCGCGGCCAGGATTCAACAAGTGGATCAGCTTTAAGGGGCAGGGCAGCTACTATCCCGATCCTGAGGCGCGACCCGGGCGCGAGACCAATTTTAACATTGACGGCGAGGTTGTGCCGCAGCGCGGCTACATCACCGATGAGATGACCGACTATGCCATGAACTGGCTGGAGAACGAGCGTGATCCAAACCAGCCCTTTATGCTCTATTTGAGCCATAAGGCGGTCCATTCCGACCCGTTGCCGCCGCCGCGCTACAAGGACCAGTACAAGGACACGACCTTCAAAATCCCGGCAAGCGCCGCGAACACGCCCGAAAATTACGAGGGCAAGCCCATGTGGGTCTACAACCAGCGCAACACCTGGCACGGGCTGGATTTCCTCTATAATTCGAACATGACGATGCAGGAATACCTGCGTTACTACTATTCGACGCTCTCCGCAGTAGATGACAGTGTGGCGCGCATCATGGCCTATCTCGAAGCGAACAATCTCGAGAAGGACACGCTCGTCGTGTTTACATCAGACAATGGCTTTCTGATTGGCGACCATGGCCTGATCGACAAACGCAACGCCTATCAGCCATCCGTTAGGGTGCCGATGCTGGTGTACGAACCGGGGACGATCCCTGCAGGCGCCGTCAATCGCGGTCGGATCAGGAACCTCGATTTCGCCCCGACCTTCTTGTCGGTTGCGGGTGCCGATATTCCGGCTCAATTCGAGGGGCGCGACGCCTGGCCATTGCTGTCGGGCAAAATCGACGAGGCCGAATGGAACCCCGACGATTTCATTTACGAATATTATTGGGAATGGTCGTTCCCGATGACCCCGGGAACATTTTCCATCCTTCGGGGCGATTACAAATACATCCAATACTACGGCGTGTACGATATCGAGGAGCTTTACGATCTGGCTCAAGATCCCTTGGAGATGAACAATCTCATCGACGACCCGGTCCATTTGCATAAGGTGATCGAACTACGGCAGGCGCTGTTCGATCAACTCGAGGATAACCACGGCCGACACGTCATTCCTTACACGAAGCGCCATTCACGGGGCAGCGTGCGTCGGATGAAGGGCGGAACGGGGGCGGCTCCGTTCCCGGCCGATTGGTACGTTGAACCTAACCGGATCGACAGGCTGGACGACATTCTTCCTGATAGTCAGGCCAAGCAGGATGCGCAGAAGCGCGGTGAGCCACTGGTCGAATATCCCGTGCTCGGCACAGGGCGCAACCGCGTCCCGGAGCCTGTAGAGAATTAGGCCGTCAAAGCCTTCGCGGCGCGTGTAGTATAGGAGTCGCGCGCCGCGAACGTTGTTGGCACTCGATCCCTGGGGGAATCTTCGCGTTCATGCCGAGGCACCGACTCGGCAGCTGGGCCTAAGCTCGCAACTGGCAGATTTGCGCAGATTCAGGCCGCTTTCGACAACAGTAATCGACGCCTGATTTCAGGAATTGAGAATCTTACGATTGACAAGATCGCCCCGCATCGTGCAGATGGTTTAACGGTAAACCAGACGGCTCACGTATTTGGGGGGGTTAGATCTGGGGCTGCTTGAAAAAGCAGTTTTAGTATGGAGAGGAAATCATGAGACGACTTGTTACCGCCGCTTGGCGCGCCCGGACATCGTGCAGCGCAGTCGCTATTGCGTTGGCCGCTATGCCATATGGCGTGCTCGCACAGGATGCGGACTTGCCTGCGTCTCAACCCGAAGAGACGGCTTTGGACGCGGATGTCATTGTCGTGACGGCGCAAAAGCGATCAGAGCGACTGATTGAAGTGCCAATCGCGGTCACGGCGGTCAGCGGTGAAACGCTTGCGGACGCACAGATCAATGACACCGAATCTCTTGTCCGCGCAGTACCTTCGCTTTCTTATCAGCAGGGTAACAATCCGAACAATAGCGCCTTCCGCATACGCGGCGTAGGTTCTCAGCTTTTCGGGCAGGCTGTCGAATCAGCAGTTTCGATTGTGGTGGACGGCGTTGTCGTAGCTCGTTCTAGTCAGGGGTTTACTGATCTTGCTGACATCGAACGGGTTGAAGTGTTGCGTGGGCCGCAGGGTACGTTGTTCGGAAAGAACGCGACCGGCGGTGTGATCAATATCGTTACCGCTGCGCCCGAGGATTATTTCACGGGAAGCATCGACGCAACCATCGCGGAAGGCAATGAGTATCGGCTTAAGGGGTCAGTTACCGGCCCGATTGCCGACGGTCTCAACGCCCGGATCAGCGGCTTCTATAACGACGTTGGTGGCCATCTGCGCAACATTGCAACAGATGAGGACGTGAACGGTTTTGAAAGCTGGGGGCTTCGCGGCAAACTGCAATGGGACAACGGATCTCCGTTGACCGCAATGTTCATCGCTGAATACCGTGAAACCGACGCCAACTGCTGCTCGCGTGTTCCGGTCCGCATCGAGACTCCTGCCATCCAAACATTGCTGGGCGACATTGTTGCATCGCCCACGAACCGGGAAGTGTCGAACGATAATGCGAGTTATTCCAACAGCAAGGTAAAGAGCGCATCGCTTCAGTTGGACTACGATGTCGGGCCGGCGACGATCACTTCCATCACTGCGTGGCAAAACTACGAGATCGCGACACAATTCGAACCCGATCAGATATTCTCCGACCCAGTCCGCTACGTCGGCCCTTTTCCCTACTCGCAGTGGAATAGCAACGTAGCGGATACATACTACGACAGCTACACGCAGGAAGTCCGGATTGCCTCGAACGGTGGCACGCCGCTCAACTATGTTCTGGGTGCTTTCTTTGCAAAACTGGACATGGATCGCAGTCTACGCCGGAGGCTCATCCAATGTCCGACCGGCACCACCATCGGTGCTTTGTGCGATGTTCCTGTGCGCTATCGTTCGTCTGGCTTCGACGCGAACTTTCAGTCCGACAGCGCGGCCGCGTTTGGCGAACTGGACTACAATATATTCGGCGGCCTTCACTTGATTGGCGGGCTACGCCTCACTTACGAAAAGCAAACAGTTGAGGGCGAGGCCATTGCCCCGCTGGTTCCTGGCGATCTCATATTCGCGGCAGATCCAAACAGTGGCCGAGATTCTCGTAGCGACACTGCGCTGACAGGCAAGGCTGGCTTCCGTTATGAGCTTAATAGCGACGCAAATGTTTATGGCACTTATACTCGAGGCTATAAATCCTTCGCCCTCGACGCCACGCCCAACACGGACTTCTCGGACAACCCCGGGTTGGAGCCAGAGCATGTCAATAGTTATGAAGTGGGCGTGAAGTACAGGACGTTCGATGGTGCGCTCAACCTTGCATTTGCGGCTTTTCGAACCGACTTTACCAACCTTCAGGTTCAGGCTCTCGACACAGGTGGCGGCAATCTGCAGGTGCGCCAGCTGAACGCCGGCAAGTCACGGTCGCAGGGTTTCGAACTTGAAGCAACGCTACGTCCGACGACATGGTTCACCCTGCCGATTGCCTTCACCTATGTTGATGCGAAGGTGAATGTCGCGGGTCAAACTTGTGCCCGTCAAGACCAGGCTTCCGCACCGATCTTCACGGATAATTTCCCGTCGAATGTATGTTATCGCGCAAGCAGGGTGATCGATGGGAATACGGTCGTTTCAGACCCGATAATCGATGTCGTAGATGGTAACCTGCCTTCTACTCCCAGCTATCGCGTCAATCTCAGCCCGCGCGTGCAGTTTCCGCTGTCGAATGCGTGGGACGGGTTTATTCTGGGCAATGTCAACTTCCAATCGGAGCAGACTTTTGCTCTCGAACAAGACCCATTGCTTGTTCAAAGCAGCTACACGATCGTCGATCTTTCGATTGGTGTCGAAAGCGAGAACTTGAAGATCGCCGGGTTCGTAAAGAACCTCTTCGATACCAATTACTATTCGCAGTTGAGCCACGGTACCATCCTTTCGAATGCGAACAATCCATTCGATCTGTGGGCTAATATTCCGAAGGATGCAGATCGCTACTTCGGGCTCTCAGTTGGCTATCGTTACTGACGATAGCGGAGTGCGGCTGCCGAACGTCGATGAGATTGCACCATCGGTTCGGCGGCCAATTCCGACTTTTCGGGATCGGATAGTAAAATGAACGAGCAACAACCGACAGATGGGAATGCCTGGCCCTCGCCGGCTAGCGCCTGGTACGCCGCTATTATCTTGATGATGGCCAATACTTTGGCTTTCGTTGATAGACAGGCGCTGGCCCTGCTCGTGCAGCCGATCAAGGAAGATTTGCAGGTGTCTGACACGGCCATGAGCTTGCTCTACGGCCTCAGTTTTACTTTGTTCTATGTCGCGGTTGGTTTGCCCGTCGCTTGGCTCGCGGACCGCTCGAACCGCCGCAACATCGTGGTCGCGTCGATAACGGTGTGGAGCGCGATGACCGCCATCTGTGGCGTTGCCCGCACGTTCCCCACCCTGTTCCTTGCACGCATTGGTGTTGGTGCTGGCGAAGGTGGGTTTAGCCCCGCCGCATATTCGATGCTGTCCGATTACTTCCCCAAAGACCGACTTCCCGCTGCTATGGGAGTTTACCAGATGGGCATTTACCTCGGTGGGGCGGGGGCGTTGCTACTAGGTGGCCTTGTGTCCTCGGTTATACCGCCTGGGGAAATCATTGAGCTACCGGTGCTGGGAGCCACCAAGGGTTGGCACTTGGTGTTTCTGGCGCTCGGCTTACCCGGTCTCCTGTTAGCAGCTTTGATGATGACCGTACCGGAACCCAAGCGTATCGGCGTTCGCGTTGGTGAAGGCAGCGCCAGCGTAGGCGAGCTCCTCATGCATGTGCGCCAGCACCTTTCCGCCTATGTCGGCATCGGCCTCGGTTTTGCGCTGATGATCCTCGTCGGGAACGGGACCGGAGCGTGGATCCCTGCTTTCCTTGAACGAAGCTACGGCTGGGATACGGCGCAGATCGGGCGATCTTATGGACTGGTTGTAATCAGCTGCGGAACCGGCGGAGCACTCTTGGGTGGGTTCGTCGCCAGTGCCCTACGTCGTCGCGGCCATGATCGGGCCAATTTGGTTACCGCGATGTTCGGCTTCTGCGCACTTATCCCGACGACGGTCCTTTTCCCATTAATGCCCACGCCCGAACTATCGCTGGTGTTGATTGGCTTGATGAATTTTTTTGCCGGCTTCAACTTCGGTGGCGGTCTAGCTGCCTTGCAGGAACTAACGCCTAACAGAATGCGCGCACTGGTATCAGCCGGATATCTCTTGACCATCAATCTGATCGGGGCGGCCCTCGGCCCGACCGCCGTGGCGCTTGTCACGGACTACTGGTTTGCGGATCCAAATCGACTTGCCGAAGCTATTTCCCTTACCTGCGCCGTCGCATCACCTCTTTCCGTGTTGATGCTTGTGATCGGAATGCGTGGTTATTCGCGGGCCATCACCCCTGCCTTGCAAGACGTCAGGCATGCGCAGGAGGCTGGCGATGACGCAATTGCCTAACGACCAGCGCCAGCAGCTAGAGGCGCTTTACGACCAGATGGACCCGAAGGCGCTGACCCCTTTGTGGGAAGTGCTCCATGCGCTGGTGAAGCCCGAGCCAAAGCCGGAAGCAATCGCCCATGGCTGGTCCTACGACGAGGCTCGCGATTACCTGATGCGGGCGGGCGACCTGATCAGCGCCGAACAGGCCGAGCGGCGCGTCCTGATCCTGGAAAATCCGGGCATCCGGGGGCAGTCGGCGATCACTGGCAGCCTCTATGCCGGGCTCCAGCTCATCCTGCCGGGCGAAATCGCGCCGTGCCACCGCCATTCCCAATGTGCGCTGCGCTTCGTCATGGAAGGAAGTGGTGCCTACACCGCTCTCGACGGCGAGAAAGCGGTGATGAACCCGTTCGACCTCGTGCTGACCCCCAACTGGCAGTGGCACGATCACGGAAATCCAACCGATCAGCCGATGATCTGGCTCGACGGTCTCGACATCCCCACCGTGCGCCTGTTCGACGCGACTTTCGCCGACCGGCTCGACGACAAGGTTCACCCCGAAACCGCGCCTCCGGGCGCGACGCTGGCGACCTACGGTAGCAACTTGCGCCCCCTCGACGGCTCTGCCGCAGCCCGTCGACCGGCCCAGCGACCGCTGTTCCATTATCCCTACGCGCAATGGCGCAAGGCGCTCGGCGAGATGGCCGCGAGTGCGACGCTCGACCCCCATCTGGGCCATGCGCTCGAATTTACCAACCCGGCCGATGGCGGCCCGATCCTGGCGACGATTTCGGCGCATGTGCGCCTGATTCCCGCAGGGATCACCACGCTGCCGCGACGTGCCACCGACGGGACCGTGTTTGTTGTCTGCGAAGGCAGCGGCCGGGCGCGCATCGGCGAAACCAGCATCGAACTCGCACCGCGATCGATCTTCGTCGTCCCGTGCTGGCAAATTCTCGAACTCGAGGCGGCGGACGAGGACCTCGTCCTGTTCGGATATTCCGACAAGGCCTCGCAGCAGAAACTCGAACTCTATCAGGAAGAACGCTTATGACCGCCCTCTTCGAAGTGCCCGTCACGACGATCGAAACGACCACTGGCGAGGCTTATCCTGTGCGCCGCGTGTTCTGCATCGGGCGCAACTACGCCGCCCATGCGCGCGAGATGGGCCGCGACCCCGATCGCGAGCCGCCGTTCTTCTTCACCAAATGGGCGGAAACCGTCGTCCCGACCGGCACCACGATCGCCTACCCGAGCGAGACCGAAAACTTCCACTACGAAGCGGAACTGGTCGTCGCGATCGGCACCGCCGGACGAAACATCGCCACGTCCGATGCGGCCAGGTACATCTTCGGATTTGCGACCGGCCTCGACATGACCCGGCGCGATCTGCAGCTTGAGGCCCGCGAGAAGGGGCGCCCTTGGGATACCGGCAAGAACGTCGAACAGTCTTCTCCCATCGGGCTGCTGCACCCGATTGCGGAGACCGGCGATATGACGTCGGGCGCCATCCGGCTGACCGTCAATGACGAGGTGAAGCAGGATGCCGATCTGACCGAGCTGATCTGGCCGGTGAACGATGTCGTCGCCTATGTCTCTCGCTTCTATCGGCTCGAGCCGGGCGACCTGATCTACACCGGCACCCCCGCCGGGGTCGGCGCCGTCGTGCCCGGCGATGTCGTGACCGTCAGTGTCGAAGGCATCAGCGACTGCACCATTACCATTGGCGAACCGGCCAGGGATTGACGTCAGACATGCGATTGCACGGATTCTTCCGCTCGGGTGCCTCGCACCGCGTCCGCATTGCGCTGGAACTGAAGGGGATCGAATACACCAATTCCTCCTACGTCCTGCGCGAGGGCGAACAGCGTTCCGAGGCATTCCTGCGGCTCAACCCGCAGGGCCTCGTTCCCGCGCTGGAACTCGATGACGGGACGGTGCTCACGCAGTCGCTGGCCATCTGCGATTACCTGGAAGAGGTTCACCCCGAGCCGCCCCTGCTGCCGCAGGACCCGGTGCGCCGGGCAAAGGTCCGCGCGTTCGCGCAAGCCATCGCCTGCGACACCCATCCGGTCCAGAACCTCAAGATCCTGAATAGGATCGAGGCGCTCACGGGCAGCGAGGAGGCGGCGACCCAGTGGGCCCGCCAGACCATCGAAGATGGCCTCGACGCCTGCGAGCGCCTGATCGAGGCGGAGGACGGCCCTTTTTGCTTCGGCGATAGCGTGACGCTCGCCGACATCTGCCTCGTCTCGCAAATGGGCAATGCCCGCCGTTTCGGCGCGGACCTTCGCTGGCCGCGCCTGCTCGCCGCCGAAGCGGCCTGCAACGAGCTGACGGCGTTCCAGCGCGCCGCCCCGGCCAACCAGCCCGACGCCAGCTGAATTCCCCTCTTTCCCGACGGAAGCTAACAATGCCGCCATCGACTGCCGAGACCCAGACACATCCTGCCATGCCCACCATCGCACAGCGGCAGGGCTGGGACCTGCCGAGCGACCTCGGCGAGGACGAGATCGCGCGCGGCCTGATCGCGCAGATGACGCTCGAAGAGAAGGTCGAGATGATGTCCGGCCACGGCTTCTTCGAGCAACTGGCCGAAGATGACCGCGAATGGGGCGCGCGGCCCTACCGTGCGGGTAGCGGCAACGAACGCCTCGGGATTCCGCCGCTTTACTTCACCGATGGCCCGCGCGGCGTCACGCGCAAGGGGTCGACCTGCTTCCCCTGCTCGATGGCGCGCGGCGCGACCTTCGACGAAGATCTGGAGTTCCGGATCGGCCAGGCGATCGGCGTGGAGGCACGCGCACGCGGGTGCACTTTCTGCGGCGCGGTCTGCATCAACCTGCTGCGCCATCCGGCATGGGGCAGGGCGCAGGAAACCTATGGCGAGGACCAGTGGCACCTGGGCGTCATGGGGGCCGCGCTCGGTACCGGCATCCAGTCGCACAATGTCGTGGGAACGGTGAAGCACTTCGCGCTCAACTCCATGGAAAACGCGCGCTTCAAGGTCGACGTTCAGGCGAACGAACGCGCCATGCACGAAGTCTATCTGCCGCACTTCAAGCATTGCCTCGACGCGGGCGTGGCCACCGTCATGGGGGCCTACAACAAGGTCAACGGCGAGTATTGCGGCCACAGCAAGGAACTCCTGACCGATATCCTACGGGGTGAATGGGGCTTCGACGGCTTCGTTCATTCCGACTGGGTGCGCGGCGTGCGCGAAGTGCGCGGTGCGGAGGCCGGTCTCGATGTCGAGAATCCCGAACCCCTAGTTTACGGCGAAGCGCTTGTCGCTGCGGTTGAAAGCGGCGAGATTGCGGAAAGCGTGATCGACGAAGCCTGCACCCGAATTCTGCGGATACAGATCCGTTTCGCCCGGCGCCCCGATCCAGTCCGCGAATACCACGCGGGCATGGTCGCTAGCCCTGAACATATCGCACTGGCCCGTGAAGCCGCGCTCAAAGCTGCGGTTCTGGTAGAGAACAAGGGTGCACTTCCGCTCCGCATGAGCAGCAAGGGGACCCTCGCGGTGCTCGGTCGGCTCGCCGACCTGCCCAACACCGGCGACAACGGATCGAGCAAGGTCGTGCCCGACTATGTCGTGACGCCGCTTGAAGGCTTCCAGCGGGCGCTGGGCGCGGACCGTGTGGTCCACGCCGATGAGACCGATCTGGAAGCTGCCCGAAATGCCGCGACTTCGGCTGACTCGGTGGTCGTAGTGGTCGGCTATACTTCGGAAGAGGAAGGCGAATATATCATCGGGGATATCGCGCTCGGGGCCGATCAGGACCCGGCGGCCCCCAAGGGCGCCCCCGTTCCGCCCCCGCGTCCCAGTATTTCCGACCGGCCGATCGGGGGCGATCGTGCATCGCTCAGCCTGCCGGAAGAACAGATTGCGCTGATCCGGGCCGCTGCCAGAAGCGGCAGGCCGGTGACGGTGGTGATCGTCGCGGGGTCGGCGGTGACGGTCGAGGAATGGCGTGATGCCGCAGACGCGATCGTTTTCGGCTTCTACGCCGGGATGGAAGGCGGCAATGCGCTGGCCGAGCTCCTCCTGGGCAAAGCCAACTTTTCCGGGCGTCTTCCCTTTACCGTTGCTAGGAATGAAGCCGACTATCCGTTCTTCGACCGCGACGCCGATGCCATCGAATACGGCTACTGGCACGGATACGCGAAGTTCGATCGCGAAGCGATCGAGCCGCGCTATGCCTTCGGCTTCGGCCTGTCCTACACGCAATACGATCAAAGCGACCTGACTTGCGATCTTGTGGACGATGCCATCGTCTGCAGTCTGACCGTTGCGAACACCGGCAGGATGGAAGGCGAGCAGGTGGTTCAGGCCTATGTCGGCATGCCTTCAAGCGCGGTCGAACGCCCGCTGCGCAGCCTGCGTGGGTTCACGCGGGTCGCGCTTGCGCCCGGTGAGCAAAAGAGGGTCGAAATTCGCATTCCGATATCGACGCTGCGCGTCCGCAACCCGGAAACCCACAAGTGGGAGCTGGAGCCGGGCACCTATCGCATCGGTCTTGGCGCCTCGTCGCGGTCGCTCCTCGAAGGCACCGTCGAAATCGCCTAGGTCAGGCCGATTCCCGCACGATGAGCTGGTGCGGGGTCTGTTCGCACAGCGGAGCCTTGGTCGCTTCGGAGGAGGAGGACTTTCCGCCCTGTTTGCTCCGATAACGTTCGACCAGCATCTCGACGCCTCGCCCGGCGAGGGCTTCGACGTCCTGCCGCACGGTCGTAAGCGGGGGCCATATCTTCACGGCAATCGGACCGTCGTCGAAGCCCGCGATGCCGACGTCTCCCGGCACGTCCAGACCCAGCCGGTGTGCCATCAGGCTGACGCCAGCGGCCATATCGTCGTTGCTCGCGAAGATTGCCGAGGGTCGATCTGCGCGTGAGAGAAGCGTCTCTCCGGCGGCCAATCCGGAATCGAAAGAGAAATCGCCGGCGAAGATATGCTCCGGATTCACCTCGATCCCGTGCTTGCGACATGCCGCAAGATAGCCATTCAGGCGACCTTCGGCTGCGGGAAGGTCGGGCCGTCCGGTGACGAACCCGATGCTGCGATGTCCTTTGCCGATCAGGTATTCGGTCATTTCGGTCGCCGCCGCGGCCTCATCGATCCCGACGCAATCAACGCCTGGCAGTGGCGATCCCTGCGCGATTGCGGAAATGGGAATACCGAATTCCTTTGCCACGCCGCTTTCGGAGAGTTCCTGTGCATAGGGGGGATTGAGCAGGAGCGCGTTGGCACCGCCGCCAATCAACCATTTCGCCGCCTCGATGGCATCCGCTCGCTCGAACGTATCGCACTTGCGCAGCAGAACCTGCACGCCGAGCCGCGCTGCGGCATTGAGCGACCCGACCAGCATTGCGCTCAGAAAGGCGTTCTGCGCGCCGCGATAGATGATGCCGATGCGGATCGCGTTGGCCGACGCCAGCTGGCGGGCAGCGAGATTGGGGACATAGCCAAGCTCCTCCACCGCAGCGAGAACCGCGTTGCGCGTTTCGTCGCGCACCCGCTTCGTGCCGTTGAGCACATGCGAGACCGTCATTGCGGAAACCTTTGCCTGCGTCGCAACGGCTTGAATGGTCACGGCCTTGCCGACCTTGCGTCGCGACCGTGCTGTCTTTTCATTCATCTTGAAATTGCTACCTGCAATCGATGCCTTCCACAATCGGGAATGCGGGAAAATCGACCACGCCGGATATCCCCCCGACGGGGTGTTCCTGCGTGTCCTCCGCGACCTTTCAGAAGCGTCGACCCGCCGGGTTGGCCTCAATTCCCTTGACGGCCTTTCTAGATGTGGTTTAGCGTTAATCCAATAAGAATAGGGAGAGTTTAGTGGCGGTTGTTCCCGTCAGGACAGGCTTGCAGCCACTCGCGAATTCCGTCCTTGCGGCGGATGCCCTGCCATGCGCGCGCCTGCTGGGCATGGGCTGATCGACCATGCTCACGGAAGGTCGATAAGTGGGACTCGCAAGCATCAGCCGTCGCGCTCTGATGGCAGGCACGATGAGTGCCGGGCTGGGCGCCTGCGTCGGCCCCGATCGCCATTTTCGCGGCACCACATCGCAGGAACGGCCCAATATTCTCTGGCTGGTCAGCGAGGACAATAACTCCTGGCTCGGCTGTTATGGCGATCCGCTGGCGCGTACTCCCAATCTCGACGCGCTGGGTCGCAAGGGTGTCATCTATCGCAATGCTACCTCCACCGCGTCGGTCTGCGCGCCTTCGCGTTACGGATTCCTCACCGGCATGCATGCCGAGAGCAATGCGCCGGCACAGCACATGCGCGCGACCGCTCATCTGCCCGCTGCCATCGCGACCTATCCGCAGCTGATGCGCGAAGCGGGCTATTACTGCACCAATAACGAGAAGACCGACTATAACTGCGACGTCGATCCCGATGCGATCTGGGACGAAAGCTCGCAAAGCGCGCACTGGCGGGATCGCGCGAAGGGGCAGCCGTTCATGGCGGTCTTCAATTCGCTGACCACCCACGAACGCTTCACTTTCAAACCGACGCCGGGCGCGGTGATGCCCGACGAGATCGATCTGCCAGGCTATCTTCCGGATCGGCCGGGCATCCGCGAGAATTTCGCCAGCTACCATAATCTTATGGAGAAGATGGACGCCGAGTTCGGCGCGCGTCTTGCCGAGCTGGAGGCTGATGGACTGGCCGAAGATACCATCGTCTTCTACTACGGCGACAATGGCGGGACGATGCCGCGCAGCAAGCATTATCCCTGGCGCGAGGGCTTCGAGGTCCCGCTGATCGTGTATGTCCCGCCCAAGTGGCGCCATCTGTCTCCCGTCGGCATGGGCACCGAGGTCGCGACCCCCGTCAGCCTGCTCGACCTTGCGCCCACGGTGCTTTCGCTGGCCGGTCTGGACGTGCCCGCGACGATGCAGGGGCAGGCATTCCTCGGCGCACGGACAGAGGGCCCTCGCGAGTTTACCTTCGGCGCGCGCGACCGGGTGGACGAACGCGACGGGCTGGTGCGGGTCGCGATGACCGAGCGCTGGCATTATATGCGCACCTATACCCCGCATCGCCCCTACTGGCCCGAGATGGCTTACGCGTGGCGCATGGCGGGGTATCAGGACTGGGATGCCGCCTGGCGCGCGGGCGAGTTGGACCCGGCGCAATCGGCCTTTTTCGAAGAGCAGCCTTACGAAGCGCTCTACGACCTGTCGGCAGACCCCGATCAGCTCGTCAATCTGGCGGATGACCCTGCCTATGCCGATGAACTCGCGAACTGCCGCGACGCGCTCGACCGGCACATGCTCTCGATCCGCGACAACGGCTTCATCCCGGAAGGCTCGCCGCTGGAAGGCTGGCAGAATACGCGCAGCGACGCGAACTATCCGCTCGGCGATATCATGGCTCTCGCCAGACGCGCGGCCAGTCGCGACCCGGATGCGGGCGGGGATTTCCTTGCTGCGATGGACCATGCGAACGAGGTGGTCCGCTACTGGGCCGCGATCGGCCTGCTGCTGGCCGAGAGCCGCTCACCCGCCGCCGATACCAGGTTGGCGACGGCTATGGGCAGCGACAGTTCTGTCCATGTCCGCCTGGTCGCCGCCGAGGCTCTGGCGCCGACCGACCTGCGGGGCGAGGCCATCGGCGTGCTTTCGCGCCTCACCGGCCCGGATCAGATACAGGCGGTACGGCTGGGTGCGCTGAACGCGCTGACCTTTGTGGCCGGTGCGGATGATGCGGGAGTCGCCGATGCCGCCGCAGCGGCGGAACAGGCAGACGATCTCCAGATCCGCAATGCCGCGCACTTTCTGCGCCAGAGCATCGAGGGCACGTACGACCCGCACCAGCCGGTCTTCGATCTGCAGTACTTTTTGAAAAACCTTCCAAAGGAATGAGCATGAAACGGCCCGACACCCTTCGCGGACGCCGAAAGGGCAGGGGGCTGCTCGCGGGAGCGGCCGCCGCTGCGCTGCTTGGCTTGCAGGCTTGTGCGCCTGCGCATGACATCGGTGTTGCGCAGGTTCCCTCCGCCGCCAGCCAGGCAGCGCGAACCGCCGAAGCCCCCAGCACCCGGCCCAACGTGCTGCTGATCATTTCCGACGATCTCAACACCCGGCTCGATACCTTCGGCGGTCCGATCGCCGCGCCCAACCTCAACAATCTCGCTGCCGACGGCGTCGCCTTCAACGAGGCCTATAGCCAGTTCCCCTGGTGCGGGCCGAGCCGCGCATCGTTCCTCAGCGGGCTCAGGCCTTCGACAGTGGGTGTGACCGACCTGCGAACGCCGCTTCGTGAGCGTATCCCCAACCTCGTCACGCTGCCCCAGTATTTCCGCGAAAACGGCTATTTCACGGCGCGATCGGGCAAGGTATTTCACCAGGGCGTGCCCGAAGGCATCGGCAAGCCCGGCGCCGATGATCCGGCATCATGGGACATCGCGCTCAACCCCGCAGGGCGCGACCTCGAGCTGGAGCCGCAGTTGAACGACGCGACACCGGGCCTTGGGCGCGGATCGCGCATGGGGTGGCTTGCCGGAGACGGCCCGGTCAATTCCTATACGGACGGCTTGGTCGCCGACGATGTCATCGGCCTGATCGACCGCAGTCAGGACGAGGGCAAACCCTTCTTCATCGCGGCAGGCTTCTACCGCCCGCACACTCCGGAAATCACGCCGGAAGAGTTCTTCCGGCGTTACCCGCTGGCCGGCGTCGAGACCACGAGCGTGGACGATGTGACCGCGCCCTTCGATGTCACCGCCGCCTGGGGTGGCCCCGATCTGGGGATGACGCCGGAGGAACAGCGCGGCTTCATCAGGGCCTATTACGCATCGGCGAGCTATGTCGACATGCAGGTGGGCCGGATCCTCTCCAGCCTGAAACAGCAGGGGCTCGATTCCAACACCATCGTGGTCTTCATCAGCGATCATGGCTTCCTGCTCGGCGAGCATCATCAATGGATGAAAAACGCCCTGTGGGAACAGGCGACGAAGGTGCCGCTGATCATCCGTGCGCCGGGTATGGCGGGCAACGGGCACAAGAGCGACAATCTGGTCGAACTGGTCGATCTCTACCCGACGCTCGTCGACCTTGCAGGCCTGCCGAAGATGGCAAGCAACGAGGGCGAAAGCCTGAAGGTCCTGCTCGAAGACCCGGATACAACGCAGTGGGATAGCCCCGCGTTCACGCAGATCGCCGGTGCGCGCAGCGTGCGCTTCGCCAACTGGCGCTACACCGAATGGAAGGACGGTCGCGAAGAACTGTACGATGTACAGGCCGATCGTCAGGAAACCACCAACCTCGCGCTCGACCCGGCCTACGCGGATGTCGTCGATCAATTGAGCGCAATGTTGCCGGACGATATCGAGCCGATCCGCCCGACCCTGAAATACGACGCCATTCGCGACTGCCTGCACCTGCCGCCCAATTTGCCTGAATCGGTGGGCAAGGCATGCGACGCTGCGAGCGATCCGTGATGAACGAAGCGCGTAGCAAAGGAGAGAGCGCGATCCCGCAATTCCGGCTACCTCGCCGCCGCCTGCTGGCATCCTTTCTTGCCAGCACCATACTCTGCGCCTGCGCTGCGCCGATGGCTCGCGGTCCTGTTCAGGGCGGGGGAGGGGAGCGGCCAGATGTCGTGCTGATCGTCTTCGACGACCTGGGCTTTTCGGACCTCGGCTGCTTCGGCTCGCAGATAGCGACGCCGAATATCGACGCGCTTGCCGCTGCCGGGCTGCGCTACACCGGGGTCGATTCCAAGGCGATCTGTTCGCCCTCGCGCGCATCGCTGCTGACGGGGCGCAACACGCACACGGTCAACATGCCCGATCTGGCGGCCGAGGAGATCACCCGCAAGCAGACCGCGCCCGGGGACGTGGTGCAGGGCGTCATGCCAGAGGGCGCGCGCACGCTCGCCGAAGGGTTGCGCGATGTCGGCTATGCCACCTTCGCGATGGGAAAATGGCACCTGGAGCCAGAGTGGGAAGACGGGACCGAGGGCAATAATGCCCATTTCCCGCTCCAGATGGGCTTTGATCGCTTCTACGGTTTTCGTGCGGGCTGGGCGGACCAGTACCGGCCCGATCTCTATCGCCAGAACGCACCGATCGGTCAGCCACAGGACCCGGACTATCACCTCTCCGCAGCGCTGGTCGATGAATCGATCTCGGCGATCGACAATGTCGAGCAGGCAGACCCGTATTTCCTCTATCTGGCGTTCGGCGCAACGCATGCGCCGTTGCAGGTGCCGCGCGAATATGCGGATCGCTACGCTGGCCGGTTCGACCGTGGCTGGGACGTGTTGCGCGAGGAACGGCTGGCGCGGATGAAGTCGCTCGGCATCATGCCCGCCGACGCCGCGATGACCGACGGCAATAGCGGCGACCGTCGCTGGGCCGATTTGAGCGACGACGAGCGCAAGGTGTATGCCCGCTACATGGAAATCTATGCCGGTTTCCTGACCCATGCGGACGAACAGATCGGAAGGCTGGTCGATCATCTGAAGCGCACCGGCCGCTATGACAACACGATTTTCATGCTCGTGTCGGATAATGGCGGGGCAGCGGAAGCGGGGCAGACCGGAAGCTTCGGGCACCTTTATCCGCCGCGTCCGGCGGATGCAGCGGCGCTGGCCGACGATCTCGACGCGCTGCTGGAAACCCACATCGAATACCAGCGCCCTTGGGCAATGCTGAGCGACACGCCCTTCCGCCGGTACAAGAGCTGGCCCTATCTGGGCGGGGTCCGGGTGCCGATGGTCGTCGCCTGGCCCGCCGGTATCGCCCAGCGCGGCGAGATCAGGCGGCAGAGCATCGATTTCGTCGATCTGGCCCCGACGATTGCAGACATCGCTGGGGCGGATCTGGCGCACGATCCTGCCGGAAGCCCCGTTCTGCCCGTTGCGGGGCAGTCTATTGCCCCGACCTTCGGATCGAACTTCGCCCCGGACCCGCGCCCGGTCCAATATTTCGAACTGCGCGGGAATCGTGCGATCCGGGTCGGCAAGTGGCGCGCCGTTGGCATGCATCGCCCCGGCACCCGGTTCGAGGATGATCGCTGGGAGCTGTTCGACCTGTCTGCCGATCCCGCCGAGACCAACAATCTCACGCAGCGGTTCCCCGAACGTCGGCGGATGATGCAGGACGCCTGGCAGGAAGAGGCCAAGCGGTACGGTGCGCTTCCCCTTTCCGAAGGCCCCGCCTACCTGCGGTCGCGCTATCGCTATGACGACAGCTACACCGGCGACCGGAAGGAAGGATAATGAGCAGCGATCGAACGGGCATGGTCCTGGTGGAAGGCGGCACCTTCACCATGGGATCGGAGAAATTCTATCCCGAGGAAGCGCCGCTTCGAAAAGTGCGCGTGAGCGACTTCTGGATGGATACGACGCCGGTGACGAACCGCCAGTATGCCGACTTCGTCGAGCAGACGGGGTATGTCACGCTGGCGGAAAAGGCGCCCGACCCGAAGCTTTATCCAGGCATGCTGCCCGAAATGGCGCAGGCCGGCGCGCTGGTGTTCCGCAAGGCACCCGGCCCCGTCGACCTGCGCAATCCGGCGAACTGGTGGCAGTTCGTGTTCGGGGCCGACTGGCGCCATCCCTACGGCCCGGGCGAAGATATCGATACGCTGGGCCTGTGGGGCCATCCGGTGGTCCAGGTCGCCTACGAGGATGCGCTCGCCTACGCGAAATGGGCGGGCAAGTCGCTGCCCACCGAGGCCGAGCATGAATATGCCGCCCGTGGCGGTCTCGACGGTACCGAGTTCGCGTGGGGCGATACGCTGGCACCCGACGGCAAGATGCTCGCCAACTTCTGGCAGGGCAATTTCCCCTACGAGAACACGCTGGATGACGGGTACGAGCGCACCTCCCCTGTCGGCGCTTTTCCGGCCAATGATTATGGCCTGCACGACCTTATCGGCAATGTCTGGGAATGGACGAAGGACTGGTGGAGCGAGCGCCCGATCACGGCGAACAAGAAGGTGCGCGGGCAGAATTGCTGCACGCTCGAAAATCCGCGCGGCGGCCGACTGTCGCACAGTTTTGATCCCGGGATGCCGGACGTCCGGATCGGTCGTAAAGTCCTGAAGGGCGGTTCCCACCTGTGTGCGGCGAACTACTGCCAACGCTATCGACCGGCGGCCCGGCACCCCGAAATGATCGATACAGCCACGTCGCACATCGGCTTTCGATGCGTCGTTAGGAAAACATGATGGCGAGATGCATGTCCCCTTTAGCTTGTGCGAATGGCCGATCGAATGTGCAATAAATTGACGCGGACAAAACGCCGGCATCAAACATGAAGGAGCAGAAGCCGTCTGCACCGAGCTTTTAGCAACTTCGAGAGAAGGCCATTTGTACCCTAAGTTTTGGCGGAAACATATTAGCCATGGAGCTGGCGCTAGCGAGATCACTAGCAGTCCGCCCCTTAGAACTGGTGGACCGCGATCGGCTTAGGGGGGCTATCGAATATAAGCTTGACGTTGGATATGTTGCCTTCGTCAGGGATGTCCAGTGTTTAGTAATTTGCCAGGATATCCATCGTCCGGAAGGAAAGCTTAAGATCGGCCTTCATATGTCGCGCCTAATGTAAATTTCCCAATGATCTGAGTTCCCATCATATTCATGTCGGGTGCGCCAATTGCGAAACTGGCAGAATTCTGGGATTCTCGGGTTTACCCCGCAGGGATGTGACGGGCACCGAACGGCAGTCTCGGGACCGTAAGCAGACAGTCAGCTCTGTCTTGCAATTAGATCAAATCAGACTCTCAGCCCTAGGTCTAATGCTAAGCGATAGCCCACGCCTGGTTCGTTCACGATCAACCGCGGATTACTCGGATCTTGCTCCATCTTCCGCCGGAGCGAGCGGATCGCGACCCGCAGGTAGTCCAGGTCCTGCCGGTGGGCAGGACCCCAGACCGTGTCGAGCAGGCTCTCATGCGTGACTACGCGTCCCGCGCGGTCGGCCAGCGCCCAGAGCAGATTGAACTCGCGCGGCGTCAGTTCAACTTTTTCGCCCCGTATAGTGACAGCATGCGCCTCGCGGTCGATCATGCCATCGGCGAATTCCCGCGAAGCGCTATCGGCGAGCGGCCCTGCCTTGCGCCGCAGCGCGGAACGAACCCGGGCGAGCAACTCCTCGCTGTCGAAGGGCTTAGTGACAAAATCATCGGCACCCAGATCCAGAGCGGCGACCTTTTCCTCGGTCGCGTCGCGCGCGGTCAGGACGATCACCGCGAGGCCCAGCGCGGCAAGTTGCGGGACGATCTCGAGCCCGTCGCGGTCGGGCAGGCCAAGGTCGAGGAGCGCGACCAGCGGTCCCGGCTGAGCCTTTGCCAATCGCAGGGCTTCCCCTGCGCTCGCCGCCTCGGCATGGCTGATACCGCTGCGATCGAGCGCGCCGACGAGCAAACGCTGGATCGCGGGCTCGTCGTCGATAATCAGCACATCGCTACGCATCGTTGGCGGTCTCCTCGGACACGACCGTAGCCTGTGGCAGCGCGATCGCGAACACTGCGCCGCCGCCCTCGCGATTCTCCGCGGCGATTGAGCCACCCACCGCCTCGATGAAGTTCTTTGCGATCCACAGGCCAAGACCCGAACCGCCCACGCGATCGGTTCCTTCGAGCCGCTCGAACCGGTCGAACAGCGCAGCAGCGCCCGGCGGCAGGCCCGGGCCCCGGTCGAGCACCCGCAGCGCCACGTCATCGTCCCTGCAATCGAGCTCGACCTGAATCTTGCTCGACTGCGGCGAGAATTTGAGCGCGTTGTCGATCAGGTTGATGAGCACATGTCGGACAAGCAGGGCGTCCGTGCGCACCAGCGGGCAATCGGCATCGATCGCGGTCTCGACCCGCATATCGGGGCCGATCTGCCGCAGATCGCGCAGGACTGCGGCGATCACGTCGGTCATGTCCACGCTCTCCATGCTGGGCCGGATCGCGCCATGCTCGATCCGCGACGCTTCGAGCAGATCGTTCAGGAAACGCTGCAACCGGCGCGCTTCCTCGCGCGCGATCAGCACTTCGCTGGCAAACGATCCCTTGGACGGGATCGCCTCGGTCGCGGCAATTACCGCCGTCAGCGGCGTGCGCAGATCGTGGGCAATACTGCCGAGCAGCGCGCCGCGCAGCTGGTCGCGCTGCTGCAGGGCATCGACCTCGCGCGCACGCCCTTCCAGCACCAGACGCTCGTGCGCCAAGGCGGTTTGATCGACCAGCGAGGCGAGCAATGTGGCGTCGTCGGGGCGGATTATGCGCTGCTGCGACGGCCGTGCGATGCCCAGCACACCCATCATTCCAAGCGCGGTCTTGAGCGGGTGGAACTGCCAGTCGGCCGCATTCAGCGTGCCGGTATCGCGGCCAGCCGGATCGCCGTTTTCGAGCGTCCACTTCGCAGCCGCCTCATCGACCATGTCGAGCTTGCGATAGTGCTCGTTGCCGCGCACCACCAGTCGGTCATCCTCGATCGAAACGATGATCGCCTCCACATCGAGCAGGCCGCCGATCTCGCTGCACGCGACGCGCGCGGTCTCGTCCCGGTCTGAGAGCCCGCCCATCAGCCCTGCGAAGCGCGCCAGCGAGGCGTTGAGCCGGGCAACCCCCGCGCTAGTCTGCGCCTGGCGGCGCACTCGCCCGGCGAGCGCGCCCACAACGCTCGCCACCAGCGCCAGCACGCCGAAGGTGATGACGTCGGCGGGGCTGTAGATCGTGAGCGTGTGATAAGGCTCGGTAAAGAAGAAGTTGAACGCTAGCGCCGCCCAGACCGCCGACCAGATGGCCCCGCCCATGCGCAGTAGCGTGGCGGAGAATATCACTGGCATTAGCAACAGCAGATCGACCGCGCTCGGCGAGATCCACGGCAGAGCCACCTCGATCAGTCCGACGGTCCCGCCCACGAGGACCAGCGCCAGCATGGGATCACGATAAGGATGCGGATCGACCGCTCGCTGCGGCTTTTCGTCCGCTTCGTCGACGGGGACGACGTGGACCGAAACGCCCTTGGCCTTACGGATGACTTCCTGCGCGATCGAGCCGTGCCGCCACTCGAACCAGCGGCTGCGGCGGCTCTTGCCGATCACGATCTGGCTCGCTCGCAATTCGCGCGCCTGATCGACCAGCGCCTGGCCAACGTCGGTCGCCGCGACCGTCATCAGCGAGGCGCCAAGCGACGATGCGAGCGCGAGGTTGTCCGCCAATTGCTCGCGCTGTGCGCCGTAGACCGCGCGCGCGCTGCCGCTTTCGATCACGACTGCGGTCCACGGGGCGTGCAGCATGTCGGCCAGCCGCTTGGCCTCGCGAACGACCTGGCCACCGCCCTTGCCGGGGCTTACCGCGACCATCAGCCGGTCGCCGGACACGAACGCGTGCCCTTCGCCGCTGAGTTCGAGCTGGTCGCTCAAGCGTCGGTCGACATTGCTCGCGGCATAGCGCAGCGCGAGCTCGCGCAGGGCGGCGAGCTTGGTCGGTGTGAAGAAGTTGGACAGCGCGCGCCCGGCAGTCTCTGGCAGGTAAATCTTGCCTGCCTCAAGCCGTTCGATCAGCGCTTCGGGCGGCAGGTCGACAGCGATGATCTCGGCATTTTCGAGGATATTGTCAGGCACCGTCTCGCGCACGCGGACGTGGGTGATCCCGGCCACGATATCGTTGAGGCTCTCGAGATGTTGGATATTGATGGTGGTCGCGACGTCGATGCCCGAGACGAGCAGTTCGGCGACATCCTGCCAGCGTTTGGGGTGGCGACACCCGGGCGCATTGGTGTGCGCGAGTTCGTCGACCAGAATGAGCTGCGGCCGCCGAGCGAGCGCGGCATCAATGTCGAATTCCGCCAGCCGGTGGCCTTCGTGGTCGTAATGGCGGCGCGGCATGACCTCGAGCGGTTCGAGCAGCAAAGCGGTCTCGCTGCGGCCGTGGGTTTCGGCGACCCCCACGACCACGTCCACGCCCTCGGCCTGCCGCCGTGCCGTGTCTTGCAGCATGCGGTAGGTCTTGCCCACGCCAGGTGCCGCGCCGAGGTAGACGGTCAGCCGACCGCGTTCCTCGGCGCGGACCAGCCGCATGAAACGTTCGGCATCATTGCTGGGTTGCTGGTCGACCATTGTTCGCCTCGCCTATTCTTCCAGCCGGTCGAGCGCCAGATTGAGTTGCAACACGTTCACGATACGCTCGGGCGCGAAGATCGCGCCCGGCGCTGCGGCCTGCTGCTCGATGAGGTCGCGCACGCGGACCGGATCAAGCCCGCGCGCAACTGCGACCCGGTCGGCCTGATAGAGCGCACCGTCGAGCGAGATGTGCGGGTCGAGCCCGCCACCGGATGCCGCCACTAGGTCCGCCGGAACCGGGTTCCCGTCAGTGGCGCCGTAACGGGCGACGGTCTCTGCAGCGCGCGCGGCGAGTTCCGCGCTGGTTGGCGACAGGTTGCTCCCCGTCGCGCCCATACCGTCGTAACCGGCGGCCGAGGGGCGCGGCCAGAAGTAGCGCGGGCCGGCAAATTCCTGCGCGATCAGTTTGCTACCTACGGCGCGGCCATTCATTTCGATGATGGAGCCGTTGGCTTGGTAGGGCGCGAAGGTCTGAGCGAAGGCGAGCACCAGACCAGTATAGCCAACCACGCAGACGAGGATCGTTACCAGCCACAGGCGGAGCGAAGGGAGGACATAGTTCATCGTATCGGATCCTTGGTTACGGCTGCGGTCAGCGCATGAAGGTCAGGTGTTCGGCTACGGGGCCGAGCGCGGCGGCGGGGAAGAAGGTCAGCGCGCCGAAGATCAGGATGGTGATCAGCAGCATCACGCCGAAGGTGCTGCTTTCCACACTGAGCGTGCCCGCGCTTTCCGCGCTGCGACGCTTGGCCATCAGCGAACCGACGATGGCCAGCGGAACGATGATCGACAGGTAGCGACCGATCAGCATCACGAGGCCGGTGGCGATGTTCCACGGCACGGTGTTGTCGCCCAATCCTTCGAAGCCGGAGCCGTTGTTGGCCGCGGCCGAACTGAACTCGTAGAGGATCTCGGAGAAGCCGTGCGCGCCGATATTGTTGAGCGTGCCCGCGCCCCAGGCAGTGGCCGCGAACAGCGCCGTGCCGCCGAGGATGAGCACCGGGTGGCTAATCAGCGCCAGCACCGCCAGCCGCATCTCGCGCCCCTCGATCCGGTGGCCGAGATATTCCGGCGTCCGGCCCACCATCATGCCTGCGACGAACACCGCTACGACGATGTAGAGGAACATGTTGATCATGCCGACTCCGACGCCGCCGAAGGTCTCGTTGAGCCACATGCCCGCCATCGGGACGAGCCCGGTGAGCGGATTGAGGCTGTCGTGCATCGCGCCGACCGAACCATTGCTGGTCGAGGTGGTAAGCACCGCCCATAGCGGGCCAGTGGTGGCACCGAGCCGCAGCTCCTTGCCTTCAAGATTGCCGACATCCTGCGCCACGGGCAGGTTCAGGAACGCTTGGGTCGGTGCAGTCTCGAACCCGACCGATGCGGTGATCTTGATCAGCAGCAGCGCCGCCATCACGCCGAACACGACGATGGCATGCTTGGGTCGGCCGATGATCCGACCGAACATCCATACACAGGCCATCGGGATCAGGATGATCGCGACCATTTCGAACGCGTTCGACCAGAAGGTGGGGTTCTCCAGCGGATGGGTCGAGTTGGGGCCGAAGAAGCCCCCGCCATTGGTCCCGAGCTGCTTGATCGCCACAAAGGCGGCTGCCGGCCCGCGCGCGATGGTCTGCGCCACCCCTTCGAGCGTGGTGGCCTGCGCCGCCCCCTGCAGCGTCATCGGCACACCGTTAAGGGCAATCACAGCGGCGATGATAATCGCCAGCGGCAGCAGCACGAAGAACGAGGCGCGCTGCAAATCGACGAAGAAATTGCCCATGGTAGGCTTCCCGCCGATGCCCCGGGCCAGCGCGGCAAGGGCCGCGATGCCGGTCGCCGCCGAAACGAATTGGAGCCACATCAGCCCGCCGATCTGGGCGAGGTAGCTCCAGGTGCTCTCGCCCGAATAGTGCTGCAAATTGGTGTTGGTGGTGAAGCTGGCCGCAGTGTTGAACACCAGATCCAGCGTTGCCGCTCTCTGGCCGTCCGGATTGAGCGGCAGCATGTGCTGGGTCGCCAGCAGCGTAAAGACGAACCCGAACATCACGATGTTGAAGGCGATCAGGGCAAGCGAATACTGCTTCCAGTCCTGCTCGGGCGCCCCGCCGACCATGCGGGCAAACAGCCCGTCGGTGCGCGCGAAGCGGCCTGAGAATAGGCCGGCCATGTATCTGCCGAGTGGCCACGCCAGCAGCGCGGTGCCGCCGACGATCAGAATGATTGTGAGAATGGCGGAAAGCATGAAGATGTCCTTTCGCGGGCTTACGCGAGGCCGAGGCCTGCGACGGCGAGATCGATAAGCTTGATGCCGACGAAGGGAGCGATCACGCCGCCGACGCCGTAGATGCCGAGGTTGCGCAGCAGCTGGCTGGCGGCAGGCATGGGGCGATACGCGACGCCTTTGAGCGCCAGCGGCACCAGCAGCGGAATGATGATGGCGTTGAAGATGATCGCCGAAAGGATAGCGCTCTGCGGACTTGTGAGCCCCATCACGTTGAGCGCACCCAGCGCGGGGTAGAGCACCACGAAGATTGCCGGGAGGATCGCGAAATACTTCGCGACGTCGTTGGCAATCGAGAAGGTGGTGAGGCTGCCGCGCGTCATCAGCAACTGCTTGCCGATGCCGACGACCTCGATCAGCTTGGTCGGATCGCTGTCGAGATCGACCATGTTGCCCGCTTCGCGCGCTGCCTGCGTGCCTGTGTTCATCGCCACGCCCACATCGGATTGAGCGAGCGCGGGGGCATCGTTGGTCCCGTCGCCGCACATTGCCACCAGCTTGCCCTCGGCCTGTTCCTTGCGGATGTAGGCGAGCTTGTCTTCGGGAGTCGCCTCGGCGAGGAAATCGTCAACCCCCGCCTCGGCGGCGATGGCCGCAGCGGTCAGCGGGTTGTCGCCGGTGATCATCACGGTGCGGATGCCCATCCGGCGCAGTTCGACGAAGCGCTCGCGAATGCCCGCCTTGATGATATCCTTCAGATGTATCGCGCCGAGCAGGCGGCCGTTCTCGACCACCGCCAGCGGCGTGCCCCCGGCCTGCGCGATCCGATCGGTGATCTTCTTCAGCGCCGGCACGGTGTTTTCGGGATAGTCGCCAAGCTTGAGGACCGCATCGACCGCGCCCTTGCGGATGCTGCGGCTAGGTAGGTCGACCCCGCTCACACGGGTCTGTGCAGTAAAGGCGACCGGTTCCGCGTCGCTTGGCAGCAGCGCGTCGCCCCCCGCCAGCGCCACGATGGAACGACCCTCGGGCGTCGTATCGGCGAGACTGGAAAGCCGCGCAGCCTCGACCAAGTCGGCCTCGGCGATACCGGGCAGGGTGACGAACTCGCTCGCCTGCCGGTCGCCGATCGTGATCGTCCCCGTCTTGTCGAGCAGCAGCGTGCCGACATCGCCCGCCGCCTCCACCGCTCGACCCGACTTGGCGAGGACGTTGAAGCGGATCAGCCGGTCCATTCCCGCGATCCCAATGGCGGAGAGAAGCGCGGAAATGGTCGTCGGGATCAGCGCCACGAACAGTGCGATCAGCACCGGCACCGTAATCGCACCTCCGGCGAACTCGGCGAAGGCAGGCAGCGTGCCGACCGCGACAAGGAAGATTAGCGTAAGGCCCGTCAGCAGGATTGTGAGTGCGATCTCGTTCGGGGTCTTTTGACGGCTCGCGCCTTCTACCAGCGCAATCATCCGGTCGAGAAAGCCGCTGCCCGGCTCGGCGGTCACCTTCACCCGGATTTCGTCCGAGATCACGGTCGTGCCCGCGGTTACCGCCGAGCGGTCGCCGCCTGCCTCGCGGATCACTGGCGCGCTTTCGCCGGTGATCGCCGCTTCGTTGACCGAAGCGACCCCGGCCACGACTTCCCCATCGGCGGGTATCTGATGACCTTCGCAGACCAGCACGACGTCGCCGTATCGTAGCTGCGTTGCAGGGATCTTCTGGGTAGCACCATTCTTGCCGACCCTGAGCGCGACCAGGCTCTCCTTGGTATCGCGCAGCGCCCTGGCCTGCGCCTTGCCGCGGCCTTCGGCGAGCGCTTCGGCGAAATTGCCAAATAGCACGGTCAGCCACAGCCAGAAAACGAGCTGGGCCTGGAAGCCGATATCCCCCGCTCCGGTGGCGATCCCCCGCAGCAGGATCACGGTCGCGGTCGTCGCGACGATCGCAGTGACGAACATCACCGGATTGCGCACCAGCGTGCGCGGATCGAGCTTCACGAAGGAATCGCGGATCGCAGGGACGACCAGCTCGCGCTGGAACAGCCCGGTTTGGCCAGAGGCAGCACGCTCCATCAGAAGCGCTCCGGCCGCAGGAGGACCGCGGTGAGATAAGCCAGCAGGCCGAGCGCCACGAGCCCCACGAGGATGAGATCGAATGTCATGCGAAACAGCTCCCTTGTTCGGCAGCCGCTCTGAACCTCGCTCGCATGAAAATTCGCCGGGGGATTGTCTACCGGCGCATTAAATCCGCATGAAATCGGGCTTGGCATGCCCCGCTTTCACGCAGATTTCATAGGCCACCCCGCGATCCGCATGGCGATTTAACGGGCAGTGGGAGGAAAGACCTTGCGCATGGCGCGGCGACGGTTGCCGCCCTTTCATCAAGGATAATCTTTCCGATGCGCATGATCTGCTTAGCCGCGCTTGCGGCCTCGCTCGCCACGCCTGCTTTCGCCCAGGATGTGCAGGAGGAAACCGACCAGACCGTGGTCGACGCTGTCATGGTGTCGGGCGGAACGGCGATTGTCTCCTCCTACCGGTTTCGCGGGATCGACCTGTCGGATGAGAAAGTGGCGGTGCAGGGATGGGTCAGCGTTACGCACCGGAGCGGCCTCTATGCCGGCACTTGGGCTTCGAGCATCGACGGGTTCGGCGAGCTTGGCGGCTCCAACCTAGAGCTCGACATCTACGCGGGCTACAAGGTCGAGGTCGCCGATGAAGTCACGTTCGATGGTGGGGTGATCTACTATGCCTATCCGGGCTCGACCGGAGGGGAATACGAGTTCTTCGAGCCATATGCTAAGCTCGGTCTGGCGGCAGGCCCCGCCGCTGTTACGCTCGGCGTCGCCTACGCACCCGCGCAGGATGCGATCGGCGGCAAGAACAATCTCTATGTCTCCGCCGATGCCGCGCTGTCGGTTGAGGGCACTCCCTTTGCGTTGGACGCGCATGTCGGACGATCGGAAGGCGAAACCACGCTCACCCCCGGAGGGGGCCATACCGACTGGTCGTTGGGCGCGAGCGCAAGCTGGAACGTCCTCACCGCGCGCGTCGCCTATATCGACACTGACATCTCCGATTTCAACGCGCTTGCAGCTGGCGCGACACCGGACATCGTCGACGCCGCCTTAGTCGTCTCGCTGACGGCCGCCTTCTGAACTCAAGCCGCACTGTGCAGGACGGCGATCTGCGAAGAGCGGATCGTCCTATCACCTGCAGCGCGGTCATCTCTCGAGAGCCACGGCGCTTTAGAGGCAGATCAAATTCGGCATCGGCGACGGACCTGTGCTAATCGTTGAGTTGAAAGAACGACCGCTTTCGGGGTTTGCCTCGCGGCGCTCGAACGCCTGGAATCGGGGCGCAAAGCAGTCATTCGTCGAGCCGCGTTGAGGATCGCCATTCGATGATTGTCACGGTAGCGACCGTGGGCATGCGCACCAACTCGCAGACGCTCTCACTAGAGGGTTTGGATTCTCGCTCCTAAATGGCTTGCGGTCCTTGAAGCACTCGAGTCGTAGGTTTCTCGAACCTTGCTGGCCGGGGGGGCAGAGGATGAAACTGTTACCCGCATAGCGCTTATTTTCTGCCCTTCCGTGTTGTTGATTTCCGGCGGACCTGCTGGAACTTTTCAGGTTCGCGCCTGAGTGCATTCCAGCATATTGGAGGATATTTCAGGACAAGCGTAGAATAAATAAACAGAAAATCCTGCGCAGGTACATAAAGAGTGATTTGCCATAAAATATCCTGAAATACCCTGATATAGTTAATGTAACTAAAGATCAAATTTACTGACTCCAAGACTTTAATAGTTATGATATAACTGATTATCATTCGAAGGCGCACTTGGAGGATAAAATGTTGAGAGGAGATATTATCTGTGGGGCTGCCGCCGCCGCAAAATATACGGGCCTAGAAGTACGAACGATCTATGGATTGTGTGCAAAAGACTATCTACCGTACGTCCGTCTCGGGCATCGACTTTTCTTCAGGAAGAGCGAACTCGATGCAACGTTCGCGGGGGCGTCCCAGAGGCGCGATGCTAGCTCATCGGGATCGCAATTCTCCGTGGAAGGGAGGGTAGCATGAGCATCCGAAAACGTACTTGGGTTTCCGGAGACCATACGAAGACTGCTTGGGTGCTGGTCTATTCTGACGGCAATGGGAAACGGAAACAGGAAACCTTCTCCACGAAACGTGAGGCGGAGCGTCGTTGGATTGAGGTTTCAGGCGAACTTCACCGCGGATCGCACGTCAGTCTTGCGGGCAGTATAACCGTTTCCCAAGCTGGAGAACTTTGGATCGACAGGGCAATATCTGAAGGTCTGGAGAGATCGACTTACGAGGAATACCGCCGCGTTCTGAGACAACATATCGTTCCGCGCATTGGCAGCCTTAAGCTTGCTAAGCTCACCCGGGCACTTGTTGAAGAATTTCGAGATCAACTACTTCGGGACCTCAGCCCTTATAGCGCTGCGCGGGCCTTCTCGTATTTCAAGATCATTATGAATCTGGCTGACCATAAGGACCTGATTTCCATAAATGTAGCTGAGAAAGTGAAACTAGAAACGTCGAAAAGGCACCGTCATCGGCAAGAGTTTTTTAAGATGGATGAAGTCAACTCAGCGCTAACCGCATCAACCATACTTGGTCCTAAGCACAGAGCTTTCGCGCACCTCTTCTGGCTTCACGGTTTGCGATCGTCCGAAGGACGTGGCCTTACTTGGGAAGGGGTAAATCTGGAGAAGAGGACGGTCACAATTTCACAACGGGCAGATCGATGGCTTAATATCGGACCGCCAAAATCGGTTTCCAGCTTTCGTACGATACCGCTGACACCCAGCTGCCACAAGGCCGTAGCTGTGTTGAAGGCGAAGGCTAACCCCAGTTCCGATGACTTCGTTTTCCCAGATAGGCAAGGGCGGCCGATGACCTATTTTCAGCGAATTAGTCAGCTTTATGATCCGATAATGTTTGAGGCCGGTCTTACAAAGGTGGTCGAAGGCGCGACTAAGCATCTTCGAAGCTTGCACGCGACGAGGCACACTACAGCTTCGATATGGATTGAAATGGGGTTCTCTGCAAAGCGCGTCCAGAAACTTATGGGTCACTCTTCTATACAGGTTACGTTTGACCTCTACGGGCACCTAATTGACCTCAAGGAAAGTGCCGCCGACATGATGCGGGCGGTGGATGATTGGGTTCTCAAAAATCGTCCCTGACGATATCTGTCCGCCCGACGAGGACGGTGTTCCCGATCGCGACTAATTCTCAATGCAGCAAATTTGCGACATGGATGCGGGAACGCCCCTGTTTCCCCCGATTTTTGACCGAGTCGTTGTCCGTTGCAATGGGACTCTGACTCCGTCAATTGAGGTTCGAATCCTCACGGGGCATCCATTCTTCCCATAACCGTTGCCAAAGCCGAATTCCCGCGCCAGACAGGTTGCAATGGGAGACGGAGTTTTGAGCGAGACCTTTCCGGAAATCCGCGATGCGGTCCGGCGACTATGTGCGAAGTTTCCAGGCGAGTACTGGCAACAGCTCGACCGTGAGCGCGCCTATCCGACCAAGTTCGTCACTGCACTGACCGAGGCAGGGTTTCTGTCGGTCCTGATCCCGGAAGAATATGACGGATCCGGCCTTGGCCTGGAGGCGGCATGCGCCGTCCTGGAAGAAATTCATCGTTCAGGCTCGAACGGCGGGGCCTGCCATGCGCAGATGTACACGATGGGCACGCTTCTCAAGCATGGATCGGAAGAACAGAAGCGCACCTATCTTCCCAAGATCGCAAGCGGGGAATTGCGCCTGCAAGCCTTCGGTGTGACCGAGCCGGGCGCCGGTACCGATACCACCCGTATCTCGACCTTCGCTCGGCGGGAGGGCGACGACTATATCGTCAACGGTCAGAAAATCTGGATCAGCCGCGCCGAGCATTCCGACCTGATGGTGCTGCTGTGCCGCACCACCCCGCGCGACGAATGCGCCAAGCCATCCGATGGCATGAGCGTGCTTCTGGTCGATATGCGCGAGGCGGTTGGCAACGGGCTGACCGTGAGGCCCGTGCGTACCATGCTCAATCATGCGACGACGGAGCTGTTCTTCGACGATCTGCGCGTACCAGCCAGCGCACTGATCGGGGAGGAGGGGAAGGGCTTTCGCTACATCCTTTCCGGCATGAATGCCGAGCGGATCCTTATCGCCAGCGAATGCATTGGCGATGGCCGCTTCTTCATCGACCGCGCTTCGGCTTACGCGAAGGATCGCAATGTCTTCGGTCGCGCGATCGGCGAAAATCAGGGTATCCAGTTCCCTATTGCGCGCGCGTACGTCCAGCTTTCCGCAGCTGCCGAAATGGTGACCAAGGCCGCGCGGATGTTCGACGCCGGGGAAGGCGCCGGAACGGAGGCGAACATGGCCAAGATGCTGGCGAGCGAGGCGAGCTGGTTTGCGGCCGACATGTGCATCCAGACGCATGGCGGCTTCGGCTTCGCCGAGGAATACGATGTCGAGCGCAAGTTTCGCGAGACGCGCTTGTACCAGGTCGCGCCGATCAGCACCAATCTGATCCTGAGCCATGTGGCAACGCATGTGCTGGATCTGCCGAAAAGCTTCTAGGGAGAGAACAATATGCCGAGCAACGGTCCGCTGACCGGCCTCAGGGTCGTCGAATTCCAGGGCATCGGCCCGGGGCCCCACGTCGCAATGATGCTGGCCGACATGGGGGCGGAAGTCGTGCGGATCGAACGGTCCGGCCATCAGCCGATGAATCCCGTAGTCGAACGCGCGCGCCACCGGGTCGCGGTCGATCTGAAGAGCGAGGACGGCCAGGCCTTCGTCAAGACAGCGCTGAAGCACGCCGATGTGCTGATTGAAGGTTTTCGTCCCGGAGTGATGGAGCGGCTCGGTCTCGGACCCGATGATCTGCTCTCGGTCAATCCGGCTCTCATCTACGCCCGCATGACCGGCTGGGGACAGGACGGCCCCTTAGCGCAAGCAGCCGGGCATGATCTCAACTACATCGCTATCACCGGCGCGCTGGATGCGATCGGCAAGCGGGGAGAACTGCCCGTGCCGCCACAGAATCTCGTCGGCGATTTCGGCGGCGGTTCGATGTATTGCGCCATGGGCATCCTTGCGGCGTTGTTCGAACGGACCAGCAGCGGCAAAGGTCAGGTTGTCGATGCGGCGATCGTCGATGGCGTCACCAGCTTGATGAGTTTCTTCTACGGCCAACCGCACAGCGCCTTGCGCACGGTCGATCGCGGCGCGGGCCTGCTGGGCGGGGCCGCGCATTTCTACCGCTGCTATACCTGCAAGGACGGGAAGGAAATCAGCGTGGGGGCCATCGAGCCGCAATTCTATGCCGAATTGCTTCAGCGTGCCGATGCGCCCGATCACCTGCGGGAAGCGCAGATGGATCCGTCGAAATGGGACAGCTACGCCGAGGATCTTGCGGATCTGTTCGCCACGAAAACGCAGGACGAATGGTGTGAATTGCTCGAAGGAACCGATGCCTGTTTCGCGCCGGTCGTCCCGCTCGATCACGCGAAAGACCATCCGCATATGAAGGCGCGCGGTGCGTTCGTCGAACATGGCGGGCGCTGGCATACGGCACCTGCGCCGCGTTTCGACCGGACGCCCGCGACCATCCGCGACAGCGTTCAGGATGGCGATGCAGTGGTGGCGCGCTGGTCCGAAGGAGGCTAGTGAACCGCGCAAAGGAGAGATTCCCATGCGCGATTGCACCAAATTCTACATCGATGGCCAATGGGTCGCCCCCGAGGCTGCAAACACCGTCGACGTCGAAAACCCGGCGACCGAGGAAACGATCGGCCAGATCAGCTTCGGCACGAAGGCCGATGTCGACAAGGCCGTGGCGGCAGCGCGCCGTGCTTTCGAAAGCTTCAGCCAGACGAGCAGGGAAGATCGGCTGACGCTGCTGCGCGCGATCCAGGCCGAGATCGAAAGCCGCAAGGAAGAACTCGCCACTGCCGTCAGCGATGAAATGGGCGCCCCGATGAGCCTTGCCAACGGCCCGCATGTCGGCTTGCTGGCCGGCCACTGCCAAAAGGCCATCGAAATTCTCGAAGGCTTCGAGTTCGAACGCCAGGACGGCCCGACGCTTCATGTGTGGGAACCGATCGGCGTTGTCGGCATGATCACGCCGTGGAACTGGCCGCTCAACCAGATCGCCTGCAAGGTCTTCCCGGCGCTTGCGACGGGCAACACCATGATCCTCAAGCCCAGCGAGATTGCACCCTTCAACGCTTACATATTCGCTGAAATCCTCGACGCGGCTGGTGTGCCTGCCGGTGTCTTCAATCTGATCAACGGCGACGGTCCAGGTGTCGGCGAGGCGATCTCGGGTCATCCCGACATCGACATGGTCAGCTTTACCGGCTCGACCCGTGCCGGCGTGCTGATTGCCAAGAACGCGGCCGATACGGTCAAGCGCGTGGCGCAGGAACTGGGAGGCAAGAGCCCGAACATCGTCCTCGATGACGGGGTGTTTGCAAAGTCGGTCGCCAAGGGCACAGTCGCGATGATGGGCAATTCGGGCCAGACCTGTACCGCCCCTTCGCGCATGCTCGTGCCGCACAAGCGCATGGAAGAAGCCAAGGCTGCCGCCAGGGAAGCGGCAGAGGGTGTCATTCCCGGCGATCCCAAGGGGAATGCCGCAATCGGACCGGTGGTCAGCCGTACCCAATGGGACAAGATCCAGGGCCTGATCGAAAAAGGCATCGAGGAAGGCGCGACATTGGTCGCTGGCGGTCCCGGCAAGCCGGAGGGCCTCGAAACAGGTCACTTCGTCAAGCCGACCGTCTTCGCCGATGTCGACAACGACATGACCATTGCGCGCGAAGAAATCTTCGGTCCCGTGCTCTGCATTCTGGGCTACGACGATTACGATGATGCCATTCGCATCGCCAACGATACCGAATACGGCCTCGCCAGCGCGATCACCGGCGAAGATATGGAACTCGCCCGCAGCCTCGCCAAGCGCATCCGTGCCGGGCGGGTCGCCATCAATGGCGGTTACGACATGAACGCGGCTTTCGGCGGTTACAAGAAATCGGGCAATGGCCGCGAATGGGGTGAATGGGGCTTCCACGACTTCCTCGAGGTGAAAGCCGTCATGGGTCACAGCTGATGGCAGGCAGGCACTTCGATGAATGGACGGTCGGTGACAAGCTGACGCACGAAATACGGCGCACGGTGACGGAAGCGGACAACCTCTTCTTCACCGTGATGACCCACAATCCCCAGCCACTTCATCTCGATGTGGAAGCGGCCAAGGAGAGTGAATTTGGGCAGATCCTCGTCAACGGGACCTATACTTTTTCGCTGATGGTGGGGTTGAGCGTGGGGGATACCACGCTCGGCACGCTGGTCGCCAATCTTGGCTATGACAAGCTGGTCATGCCCAAGCCGGTTTTCATCGGCGACACGCTTCATGCAACCAGCGAAGTCATCGCTCTGCGCGAAAGCAAATCGCGGCCGGATACGGGTATCGTCACTTTCCTGCATGAAGCCGTGAACCAGCGCGGCGAAGTGGTATGCCGCTGCGAACGTTCGGCTTTGCTGATGAAGGCGGGCTGATCCGCGCGTAACCTTTTCGCCGTCTGGGCGTTTCGTGCGCGAGGGAGTTGCAGTTGGCGCATCACGAACCATCCAGCGTAACCGAAGTGCTCAGCGAGCTCGACGAGCTTGCTTCGCACGGCGACAAGGTCTGCGTCGCGGATGTTCTGGACGATTTCGGCGAACGCAGCTTCGGTCCCTTCATAATGCTTCCGGCCTTGCTCGAACTGTCGCCGATCGGCGGCATACCGGGACTGCCAACCGCTCTCGCGCTGTTCATCGCGCTGATAGCGGTTCAGCTCCTCATTGGGCGCGACCATGTCTGGATGCCGCAGTTCGTGCAGAATCGCGCGGTCGGTTCCAGGAAACTTCACAAGGCGGTCGGCAAACTTCGCGGTATCGGCAAATTTCTCGACCGGCACAGCGAAGGTCGCCTTGAAATACTGACCGAAGGCATCGCTATCAAACTGGTCGCGATCCTCATCATCGCATTGTGCTGTACGGTGCCGCCCCTCGAATTTCTGCCCTTCGCCAGTTCCTTCCCGATGCTCGCCATCGCGGTGTTGGGACTGGCTCTTACCGTGCGGGACGGTGCACTCGTCCTTGCTGCGCTTGTCTTCACCGGCATTGCGGCCGGGGCGGGCGTTTACATGTTCCTGAATTCTTCGGGCGATGGCGGCGGTCTGCCGTTCCTGTGAACCGCGCTGCGGCACACGTAAAATTGCGGGCACGGGTCAACTTGCCATTCACCTGTGGTATCCTACATACTCGGGAATGAAAGGAACCCGCGAATGAGCGA
>Ga0310345_10000861_pt1 | contig 38043 bp, 34 predicted proteins | sample HC15DNA20500_MG_FD_204667 | JGI IMG/M metagenome (GOLD analysis project Ga0310345, IMG submission 204667) | Marine microbial communities from station ALOHA, North Pacific Subtropical Gyre - HC15-DNA-20-500_MG | ecosystem: Environmental > Aquatic > Marine > Oceanic | place: Pacific Ocean: North... | reverse complement strand
TCGGCGGCGAGGTGGTGCAGCGCCCGCTCGTCGATGCCGCCGATGTACATGCCCGGGCGGCGGCGGACGGGCTCCAGCCCTTCGAGCACCTCGATCGCGGAACCGTCGTAGGTTTCTTCAGGGCTTCGGCCCGGCAGCTTGTCGAACAGGTCATCGGACATGGGAACGGCTATAGAACACGCCCGATTCCCGGAGCAATGGGGGGATGGTGCTTATCCGGGAATATCCCCGGATTTGCGGGGTCAGGGATTGAACTTCGCCGGGGCCGGGCTTGCGGTCAGGAAAGTGCCTGCACCGACTTCGCGCACTTCCATCGCGCGTTCGGCGACACCGTTGGGATCGAAGCGGAACACCCCGTCGAGGCCGATGAAACCGTCGCGGGCGTAGAGCTTCGCGGTCGGGAATAGCGTGCCCGGCTTCCACGTCCGCGCGACGTTGAGCGTGAGCAGCACAGAATCGTAGCCCAGCGTGGCAAGCCTCGAGGGCGCGGCGCCGAAGCGGGTGCGGTAGGACTGCTCGAACTGGCCGAAGCGCTTGTCCGAAACGGCGGCGAACCAGGCGCCGCGCATCGAGGGGCTCTTGGCGATCGCGGCGTCACCGTTCCACAGTTCGGTGCCGAGGAGCTGCGTGCCATTGGCGGCGGGCGCGGCCATCAGCGCGATGCGGCCGCTGTCACCGATCAGCAGCGCACCGACCGGGCCCTTCGTCAGCACGCGGCGGACCGCGCTGGAAACCGAGGTGTTCGAACGGTCGTAGCTCTCGATCGAGGTCACCGTGATCCCGCGTGACCGTGCCGCAACCATCAATGCGGAGGAGACGCGCTGGCCATAGGCGCCGGTCGGGATGATCGCGCCGATCGACTTGATGCCCTTCTCCTGCGCGAAGCCGACGACCCGGGTGATCGCCTGCGCCGGAACCTGCCCGAGCACGAAGACATCGCGGTCGGCCACGGCGCTGTCGTTCGAATACGTGATCATCGGCACTTTGGCAGGCCGCGCCACGCTGGCGACCGCGACCACCTCGTCGGCGAGCAGGGGGCCAAGGATCAGGCGGTTGCCATCAAGGATCGCCTTGTTGGCGGCAAGGCCGGCGCCGAGCGCGGTGTCGTAGGTCGTGATGCGCACGTTGTCGGCATTGGTATCGAGCAGTGCCATCGTCGTTGCGTTGGCGATGGCCTGCCCGACGGGAGCGTTCGGCCCGCTCATCGGCACCAGCAGCGCGACGCGGTGGCGGTCCGCGTCGGTCGGCAGAACGTTGGCGTCGGGCGTCACTTCAGCGGGCTTTGGCGGCGGCGGCGCCTCGGTCGGTTTTGGGATCACGGCGCAGCCCGCGAGGAGTGCGAACCCTGCGCAGACCACTAAATGCCGGAGGCGCCCGAGTGCTGCCCCACCGCTTCCGAACATCATTGGCTTGCCGCTCCCTGGTAGCCGGTCCATGGGTACGCCTATGGATGCGCCCCTACTTGACCCCGGTCTCTATATAGTTGCGACCCCGATTGGCAATCTCGGTGACGTCACGCGGCGGGCAATCGACGTACTTTCACGCTGCGCTGTGATAGCCTGCGAGGATACGCGGGTGACAGGCAAGCTCTTGCACCACCTTGGAATCAAGCGCCCGCTGCGCCGCTATGACGATCATGCGAGCGATGCGGCGCGCGAGGCGCTGCTGGGCGAGATGACGCGCGGGGCCGTGGCGCTGGTCTCGGATGCGGGCACGCCGCTGATTTCGGACCCCGGCTACCGTCTGGTGCGTGAGGCGCGGGCGCGCGGCATTTCTGTGACGACGATCCCCGGCGCAAGCGCGCTGCTGGCGGCGCTGACCTTGGCGGGGCTGCCGACCGACCGGTTCCTGTTTGCCGGGTTCCTGCCGAGCAAGGACAAGGCGCGCGGCGACGTATTGGCAGAGCTGGCGGTGGTGCCGGCGACCTTGGTGTTTTACGAGACGGGCCCGCGGCTGGTCGCCTCGCTGGACGCGATGGCGCGGCTGATGCCGGGGCGCGAGATTGCGGTGGCGCGCGAGCTGACCAAGCTGCACGAGGAGTGCCGCACCGGCAGCGCGGCGGACCTCGCCGCGCACTACACGGCGCATCCGCCCAAGGGGGAAATCGTGCTGCTCGCGGGGCCGCCGGGCGCGCCGGACAAACCCGGCGAGGCGGATATCGACGCCGAGTTGCTGGCTGCGCTGAAGGAGCTTCCGGTTTCGAAGGCGGCGGGGCGGGTGGCGAAAAAGCACGGGCTTGACCGCAAGGTGCTTTACGCGCGCCTGATGGAACTCAAGGGGTGAAGCGGCAGGAAGCCGAGCAGCAGGGAAGGCGCGGGGAGAACCTTGCTGCGTGGTACTTGTGGCTTTGCGGCTGGCGCATTCTGGCCACGCGTCAGCGGATCGGCGCGGGCGAGGTGGATATCGTCGCGCGCAAGGGCCGCACGGTCGCCTTTGTCGAGGTAAAGTGGCGGGCTACTGCCAAAGCGCTCGATGAGGCCATCGACGCACGGCGGCTGCGGAGGGTGGCGCGGGCGGCGGAGGCACTCGCACCGCGCTTTGCCAAACCTGGCGATGACGTGCGGATCGACGTGATCCTCCTTGCGCCGGGACACTGGCCGCGCCACATGGCCAACGTCTGGCAGCCTTAGCGCCCGGTGTCTCGACTTCGCTCGACACGAACGGGAAGTGAGGAGCCAACCCGTTCGTGTCGAGCGAAGTCGAGACACAGTGCACAGGAATTGAGGCATGACCCCCACCCGAGGCCCTTTGCGTGTTGCCGTCCAGATGGACCCGCTGCATTCGATCAATATCCACGGCGATTCCACCTTCGCGCTGATGCTGGCGGCGCAGGCACGGGGGCATGAGGTGTTCCACTACGACGTCGGCGCGCTTTCGCTTGACGAGAACGATCGGCTGACGGCCACGGCCGTGCCGGTGACAGTGCAGCGTGTAGCGGGCGATCACTACAAGGCGGGCGAGGCGCGGCGGCTCGATCTGGGGCGTGATGTGGATGTCGTGCTGATGCGGCAGGATCCGCCGTTCCACATGGGCTATATCACCGCGACGCACCTGCTCGAACGGATCGAGGGCGAGACGCTGGTGGTCAACAACCCGCGCAGTGTGCGGAACGCGCCCGAGAAGGTGATGGTGCTCGATTACCGGCGCTTTATGCCGCCGACGCTGGTAACGCGCTCGGTGGAAGAGGTGCGCGCGTTCCAGAAGCGCCACGGCGCGATTGTGGTGAAGCCGATCCACGGCAACGGCGGCAAGGCGATTTTCCGCGTGTCCGAAGAGGGCGAGAACCTTGGCGCGCTGCTGGAAGTGTTCAACCAGACCTGGCCGGAGCCGCATATGGTGCAGGCCTTCCTGCCGGACGTGGCAAAGGGCGACAAGCGCATCGTGCTGGTGGACGGCGAAGTGGCAGGTGCGATCAACCGGAAGCCCGGCGAGGGCGAGTTCCGCTCCAATCTCGCGGTGGGCGGCTATGCCGAGAAGACCGAACTGACTCCGGAAGAACAGGAAATCTGCGCCGCGCTGGGGCCGGAGCTGAAGCGGCTGGGGCTGATCTTCGTCGGCATCGACGTGATCGGCGGCAAGTGGCTGACCGAAATCAACGTGACCTCGCCGACGGGGATCGTGGCGATTGACCGATTTAACGGGACCGATACGGCCGGGATGATCTGGGACGCGATCGAGGGGCGGGTTTAGTTTTTTACCCCTCCGTCAGCCCTTCGGGCTGCCACCTCCCCATTTGTGCCTGCGGCAAAAATGGGGAGGACTTTGCCAGAACGGTGCCGTCTCTTCTGGTCCTCCCTGTTTTTGCGCAGCACAAACGGGGAGGTGGTATTGGCGTAGCCAATGACGGAGGGGTTTCTTGCCGAGGTCGAAACAACCGCGCAACGTACCCTTGGCGCGCAAGCTGCGCGCAGAGCCGAGTTTGCCGAAGACGCTGCTGTGGCGGCATTTGCGGCTTCAGCCGGATGAGGTGAAGATCCGGCGGCAGCATCCGGTTGGTGAGTGGGTGCTGGATTTCTATTGCGCTGCGGCCAAGGTGGCGTTCGAGATTGATGGCATTGCGCATGATATGGGGGATAGGCCGGGGCGAGACCAAGATCGCGATGAAGCGCTGAAAGCGTTGGGGATCGAGGTGGTGCGGATAGCGGCGGCGGATGTGTTGCGGTCGCCTGAGGGTATTGCAGAGGCGATTGTGCGGTATTGCAGGCGTTGATTACCCCTCCGTCAGCCCTGCGAGCTGCCACCTCCCCATTTGCCCCTTCGACAAGCTCAGGGGAAAATGGGGAGGACCTTGGCCATCACCCCTGCTCTGAAAGCCACTGCTCCAGATACTTGATCGAATAGTCTCCATCGAGGAAGTGGGGGTCGCTCAAGAGCTTCTGGTGGAGCGGGATCGAGGTCTTGACGCCGCCGATCACCATTTCCTCGAGCGCGCGCTTGAGGCGCATGATGCAGCCTTCGCGGGTGCGGCCCGAGACGATGAGCTTGGCGATCATGGAATCGTAATAGGGCGGGATCTTGTAGCCTGCATAGAGACCGCTATCGACGCGCACGTGCATGCCGCCCGCGGCGTGGTAGCTGGTGACGAGGCCGGGCGAGGGGGCGAAAGTGAACGGGTCTTCCGCGTTGATGCGGCACTCGATCGCGTGGCCCTTGAACTCGATTTCTTCCTGCTTGACCGAAAGCGGCTTGCCGTCGGCGATGCGGATCTGCTCGCGCACGAGGTCGACGCCGGTGATCGCCTCCGTGACGGGATGTTCCACCTGCAGGCGGGTGTTCATCTCGATGAAGTAGAACTCGCCGTTTTCCCACAGGAACTCGATCGTGCCCGCGCCGCGATAGCCCATGTCGGCCATGGCCTTGGCGACGATGCCGCCCATGCGGTTGCGTTCCTCGGCCGAGATGACGGGCGAGGGGGCCTCTTCCAGCACCTTCTGGTGGCGGCGCTGCAGCGAGCAGTCGCGCTCGCCGAGGTGGATGGCATTGCCGTTGCCATCGCCGAAGACCTGGAATTCGATGTGGCGCGGATTGCCGAGGTACTTCTCGATATAGACGGTGGCATCGCCGAATGCGGCCTTGGCCTCGCTGCCGGCCTGCTGCATCAGCGTCTCGAGCTGGTCGGGGCTGTTGCAGACCTTCATGCCGCGCCCGCCGCCGCCCGAGGCCGCCTTGATGATCACCGGATAGCCGGCGGCCTCGGCGATTTCCTTGGCTTCCTTGATATCGGAAACCGCGCCGTCCGAGCCGGGGACGAGCGGCAGGCCCAGCGCGCCGGCGGTGCGCTTGGCCTCGATCTTGTCACCCATCGTGCGGATGTGCTCGGGCTTGGGCCCGATCCACGTGATGTCATGCGCTTCGACGATATCGGCGAACTTGGCGTTTTCCGAAAGGAAGCCGTAGCCGGGGTGGATCGCGTCGGCCTGGGTGATCTCGGCCGCGGAGATGATCGCGGCCATGTTGAGATAGCTGTCCTTGGCGGCGGGCGGCCCGATGCAGACGGCATGGTCCGCAAGGCGCACGTGCATCGCGTCAGCGTCGGCGGTGGAGTGCACCGCCACCGTCTCGATCCCCATTTCGTGCGCGGCGCGGTGGATGCGCAGCGCGATCTCGCCGCGGTTGGCGATCAGCAGGCGGGAAATGGCCATGGGAGGCGCGGCCTCAGGCGATGACGACAAGCGGCTGGTCGAACTCGACCGGCTGCGCGTTTTCGACCAGGATCGCGGTGATCTTGCCGCCGGTGGGGGCGGTGATCGGGTTCATCACCTTCATCGCCTCGACGATCAGCAGCGTGTCACCCGCCTTGACCGTGGAGCCCACCGAAATGAACGGTGCGGCGCCCGGTTCGGGGGTAAGATAGGCGGTGCCGACCATCGGCGAGCGCAGCGCATTGGTGTGCGTTTCGGCGGCGGGAGCTTCAGCAGCAGCGGCAGGCGCGGCGGCGGGGGGCGGAGCCGGCGCTGCGACAGGAGCGGGGGCATATGTTGCTACCGGTGCGGCGGTGATCGTGCGCGCGACGCGGATCTTGCGCTTGCCGTCCTCGACTTCGATCTCGGTCAGTCCGGTATCGGAAAGGAGTTCGGCCAGTTCGCGCACGAGTGCGCTGTCGATGGCCATCTTGGCGCCCTCGTCGCCGTGGTCATGCCCCATTTTCTTGTCCTCGCGGGTGTGCCCAATCAAAGCGGGTTCCATGCCCGCCGCGCTTCGCAGTGGCAAGGAAAACCCGCAAGCGCGGCGTGGAAAAGCCCGTTCTGGCCCCTTTGGGCCGGGGCTTCAAAGCCGGTGTGCGCCCTCCAGCGCGAGGAGGTAGCTGAGGGGACCGAAGCCCGCGATCGTCGCCTTGGCGGCCATGCCGACATAGGACTTGTGGCGGAAGGCCTCACGCGTGTGCGGGTTGGAGAGGTGGACCTCGATCACGGGTGTGCGGATCGCCTTGATCGCATCGTGCAGCGCGATGCTGGTATGGGTGAAAGCGCCCGCATTGAGCAGCACGGCCTTCGCGCCGACGGCCTGCGCTTCGTGAAGCCAATCAACAAGATGGCCTTCGTGGTTCGACTGCCTGAGATCGATCTCGAGCCCGAGTTCGCGCGCCCGGTCCTCCAGCATTCCGGCAATATCGTCGAGCGTGGCCGAACCATAAATCTCCGGCTCGCGCGTGCCGAGCAGGTTGAGATTGGGGCCGTTGAGGACGAAAACGGTCTGGGACATTGGGCGCTCCGCGAAGGAAATTGTGCTGCGGAGATGTGTGATAGAGCGTCGACCTGCCTGCGCAAGCCCGCAGGCCGTCAGCCCTTGCCGTTGTCCGCCATCGGCGGCGGGGGCGGCGGATCACCACCATCGTCGATCGACGCGCCCGGATCGTCACCGTCGGGGTTGTCGTTGTTCTGCACCACCGGTTCGGGCTGCGAGATCGCCGGCGGCTGGTTGGTTGCCGCAAGCGATTCGGCAGCCTTGGCCTTCTTTTCCGCCGCCTCGGCTTTCGCTTCGACAGCGGTCATGCGCTCTTCCAGCGCGCTCACGCGGTCTTCGCAGCCGCCGAGCAGAACCGACAGCACCGCAGCGGCGCTGACGAGGGCAAGGCGGCGAACTGCGGGCCGATGGGCAGGGTTGTGGCGGTGTGCGTCCATGTTGCGGATCGTCTTAGCAGGCAAAGGTTACCCTAAACTAACCAAGCGGGTGCTTTTTAGTGATCCGTCCCCCGCGCTTTGCCATATTGCCGCGCAGCCGTGTAGCCGAGGTAGGCGGCGCCGAAGAGCGCGTAGAGTGGCTCAGGCAGGCCGGTGAAGTAGGCCGTGATTGCCTCGGTCATCGAACGGGCGGCAACGGGGCGCACTGCGGCGAGCAGGCCGAGCGGTATTGCCCAGAGGATCATCGCGTACATTACGTAGAGGAAAGTCGGGCGTGCCAGCGCGACATAACGGCGCAGCGCAGTAGTAGCGGCCATAAGCGTCCTTTCGGGGTTTGAGGGACGCCGGACCAGATAGCGGCAAGGATCGATGTAGGAAAATGGTTTGGTGGCTTGGCTCGAACCCGCAGTCGGGCCCCAAGCGATAAATCGCTACCCCCTGTCCGATTTATGGCAATGGACGTGCTGCACTGCGGTCAATAGGGCAGTGGCCATGCTGTCACGCTGGTGTAAACAAGCGCGGCAGAACAGGTCAGGGGCAGGCATTTGGTCGAGGTTTTGCGGCGGATTTCCTTAGGACGCGGCTTGCTGGCGCTGAGCGTGCTGGTCTCTGCCTCGTGCCTCTACGCCGCTGCAGACGATCCGGTCACGACGACCCCCGTGCCCGAGTCCGGGCCTTCGCTGGGCGAACGCCGGGCCGCGCTGATCGAGCCGATGCTGGCGGATTATTGCTCGCGCTGCCACAACGATTTTGATCATGTCGCGGGGCTTTCGGTCGAGGGGCTGAAGGCGAGCGACGTCGCGGAAGGCCGCAATGCCGAGGCGTGGGAGAAAATCCTGCGCCGGGTGGCGGCGGGCGAGATGCCGCCGCATTCGAAGAAGCAGCCCGATCCCGCCTTGCGCGCCGATTTCGTCTCGTGGCTGGATGAAGGCCGCGCCCAATATGTCACGGCGCATCCAGACCCGGGCGCTGCGCCGGTGCGGCGCCTCAACCGGCGCGAATATGCCAATGCCGTGCGCGATTTGCTCGGCGTTGAAGGTGATTTCGCGGCCGCGCTGCCGCCTGACAATTCGGGCTTCGGCTTCGACAATATCGCCGACGTGCTGAGCGTCTCGCCCACCTTGATGGAGCGCTATGTCGCCGTGGCGGGCAAGGCCGCGCGGCTGGCGACGGGGCAGGTGCCGAAGCGCGATTTCGTGACGACCTGGCAAGTGGCCAAGGACGGCTCGGTGATGAATTCAGGCATTCCGGCGTTCAACGAGCGGGCGGGCACGGACCTGCCGCTGGGTTCGCGCGGCGGCACGGCGGTGCGCTACACCGCGCGGTGGGACGGGGCCTATGACGTCGCGGTCTGGCTCAATTCCAACACCAACAACGAAAGCGATCGCCTGCCGGAGGATCGCTATGCGCTGCGGGTGCCGATGAAGGCAGGGGTGCACAGCGTGGCCGTCTCGTTCCGGCGGCAGACCTGGCCTGACGAGACGGTGCAGACCGTCCGCAACACCACCGATTATGTGCCGCTCCCGCTTGAAAAGCCCGTGGACTTGCCGCTTGACGTGTGGGTGGACGGCCAGCGTGCGGGGACGATGACGGTGCCTTCGTTCCGTGTCCATCCGCGCTACTCGCAGCACAATTTCCCGCGCGACGTGCTCCAGCTCGATGTGGCGGGGCCGTTCGATGCGGGCGGGAATGCGGACCTCGCCAGCCGCAAGGCGGTCTTCGTGTGCCAGCCGAAGCGTGCTGCCGAGGAAGCGCCCTGCGCCAGGCGCATCCTTGGCGGCCTTGCCAAACGGGCATGGCGTGGGCCGGTCAGCGAGGCCGAACTGGCGCCTTTGCTCAAGATCTATGCCGACGAGCGCGCTGCGGGCGGGTTCGAGAGCGGCGTCGAGGCGGGGATCGAGGCGCTGCTCGTCTCACCGCGCTTCCTGTTTGCGGTGGAAACGCCGGCGGCCGGGCCTGCTGGCAGCGTGGCGCGGCTATCGGACTACGATCTTGCCACGCGGCTTTCGCTGTTCCTGTGGAGCTCGATCCCGGATGACCGGCTGCTCACGCTTGCGGGGCAGAGCAAGCTGCATCTGCCGGCGGTGCTCGCTGCCGAAATCGCCCGCATGCTGGCGGACAAGCGCGCCGAGGCGCTGACGGAGAACTTTGCCGGGCAGTGGCTCTATCTGCGCAATCTCGACCAGCAGCGGCCGGATATCACCGAGTTCCCGCAATTCGATGTGCCCCTGCGCAGTGCAATGGCGACCGAGACGCGGATGTTTTTCAGCCATGTGCTTTCGGCCAACCGCCCGGTTACCGACTTCATCCGCGCCGACTATACCTTCCTCAACGAGCGGTTGGCGCGGCATTACGGGATCGATGGGGTGCGTGGTCCCGCCTTCCGCAAGGTCGCGCTCGGCGCCGACCTTCCGCGCGGCGGATTGCTGGGGCAGGCGAGCATCCTCACCGTCACCAGCTATGGTAACCGCACCTCGGTGGTGAAGCGCGGCAAGTGGATCCTCGACAATATGCTCGCCTCGCCGCCCCCGCCGCCGCCCGCGGATGTGCCAGCGCTCAAGGCCGAGCATGACGGCAAGAAGCTCACCGCGCGCGAGCAGCTCGAACTGCACCGTGCCAACCCGGCCTGCGCTTCGTGCCACCAGCGCATGGATCCTTTGGGCTTCGCGCTTGAGAACTTCGACGCGGTCGGCGCATGGCGGACGCAGGATGCCGGGCAGGTGATCGATGCGGGCGCCGTGCTGGCGGACGGGACCGCGTTCAAGGGCTTTGCGGGGTTGCAGCAGATCCTGCTTGATCGGCGCGAGGAGTTTGCGCGCGCCTTCACCGAGCGGCTGATGACTTATGCGCTGGGGCGCGGGCTGGGGCCGCAGGACTTGCCGGCGGTGCGTGCCATTTCGCGCGATGCGGCGAAGGATGATTGGCGGGTGCAGACGATCATCAAGGGCATCGTGATGAGCCCCGGCTTCACCTTGCGCCGGGTGCCTGCGCCGCCCACGGCTGTTGCACTCGCCGCCAGCGGATGGAGACCGCACCGATGATCGTGAAGCGTCCCGCCCTTAGTCGCCGCACCGTGCTGCGCGGGCTTGGCACCACCCTGGCGCTGCCGCTTCTGGAAGCGATGATCCCGGCGGCGCGCGCGGCGGACGGGGCTGCGCGGGCCAAACGGCTTTCGGTGTTCTACACGCCCAATGGCATGACCATGGACGCCTATCGTCCGGCCACGACGGGTGCCGACTATGTCCTGCCGCCCACCCTCGCACCGCTGGAGCCGTTCCGCAGCGACATGGTTGTGGTGAGCGGGCTGGGGCATCCGCAGGCGGCGGCGTTCGGTGACCGGCCGGCGGGGCATGGCCGCTCCTGCCCGGCTTTCTTGACCGGCGCGCATGCGCGGCAGACCGAGGGGCCGGATATCCGCTGCGGCGTGTCGATGGATCAGGTCTTCGCCGCGCATCTGGGCGAGACAACGACAATTCCGTCGCTCGAACTCGGCATCGATCAGGCGAGCCTGCTGGGCAGCTGCGACATCAACTATTCGTGCGCCTATACCAACGGAATCTCGTGGCTGACGCCAACCGTGCCGCTGCCCGTCATGGCCAATCCGCGCGATGTGTTCGAGCGGCTGTTCGGCGATGGCGAGGCGCTCGATCCCGCCAGCCGGTTGGCCCAAGCGCGGCGGCAGGCTTCGATCCTCGACTACGTGCGCGAGGATGCGGCGCGGCTCTCGGGGCGGCTCGGTGCCGAGGACAAGCGCAAGCTCGATGAGTACCTCGACGCCACTCGCGCCATCGAGAAGCGCATCCAGCGCGCGGCGACGGGGCCGCAGGCGGAAGCGGGCAGCTTTGCACAGCCGGCAGGCATTCCGGCAGACTTTGCCGAGCACGTGCGGCTGATGATCGACCTTCAGGTGCTCGCGATGCAGGCGGACTTGACGCGGGTGGCGACCTTCATGGTGGGCCGGGAAATCTCGAACCGGACCTATCCCGAGATCGGCGTGCCGGATTCGCACCATATGCTCAGCCACCACGGCAAGAACGCCGACAAGATGGCCAAGCTGGCGGTGATCAACCGCTACCACATGGAATTCTTTGCCTATGCGCTGAAGCGGCTGAAGGAGACGCGCGACGGGTCGGGATCGCTGCTCGATACGACGCTGGTGATCCGCGGCAGCGCGTTCGGCGATTCCAACGAGCATGATTTCATGGACCTGCCGGTAATTGTCGCAGGCGGGCTGGTGAAGGGCGATCGCCATCTGGCCTTCGACAAGGGCACGTCGATGTCGAATCTGCTGCTTGCGGGGCTCAATCTGCTCGATGTGCCTGCCACAAAGTTTGGCGACAGCACCGGTCCTCTGGCGGGGCTTACCAGTGCGTAGGCTGGCGTCGCTGCTGCTGGCATTTATGCCGCTGCCTGCCTTGGCACACGGCGTCGAGGATATCGCCCGCGCGATTGCCGAGGATGATCCGGCGGCACTCGCGGCAGCGCTGGCGCATGGTGCGAGTGCCAATGCCGCGTTCGAGTATGGCGAGACCCCGCTGGCCCGCGCGGTCGAGACGCAGGACCCTGCGCTGGTCGACGTCCTGCTCAAGGCGCGCGCCCAGACCGACCGTGCCGATACCTTGGGCGTGACGCCGCTGCTGCTGGCCTGCGAGCGCGGCAATAGCGCAATCGTGGCTGCGTTGGTCGCGGCGGGCGCGCCGGTCGATCAGTCCAATGCCGATGCGGTGACGCCGCTCGCAATGTGCGCGCGGTTTTCCGATGCGGACGCGCTGCGGGCGCTGATGGCGCGCGGCGCGGCGGTCGAGAGCGTCGATGTGCGCGGCCAGACGCCGCTGATGTGGGCGGCTTCGGCGGGCAAGCTCGAAGCGGTATCGGCGCTGCTGGCGGCAGGCGCGCAAGTGAACCGCGAGACGCCGAACGGCTTCACCCCGCTGTTCTTCGCATTGGCGAGCGGGAAAGCGGAAGTCGCCTCGGCGCTGATCGCGGCGGGGGCGGACGTCAAGCATCGCGGGCCGGAGAACACCAGCGCGCTGCAGATGGCGCTTTACCAGAAGAACTGGGCGGCGGCCGAGGAACTTGTGCGGCTTGGCGGCGGCGATGTTGCCGAACTCGACCGCGAGGGGCGGCGCCCTTTGCGTGTGGCGGCGGCAGCGGGCCAAGGCGCGCTGGTGGCGGCGCTGCTGGAGCGCGGGGCGGAAGTCGATGCGCTGTCCGGTCCTTCGAAGATCACCTGGGTGACCGAGGCCAATTTCGGCCTGCCGCCACCACCGGTCCAGCCCACCACCGCGCTGATGGCAGCCGCCAAGGCCGGGCAGGCGGACGTGATGTGGCAACTGGTGCGTGCCGGGGCCAATGAGCACTTTGTCGACGGGGCGGGGGTGAACCTCGTGCTGGCGGCCGCGCAGGGGCGCAATGCGGCGGCACTGGGCCTCGCCATCGAACTGGCGGGCGATGCCAATGTGGCGGACAAGGACAGAACAACCGCGCTCCACATCCTGGCGGGTGGTCCGTACTTCCCCGAGCTTCCGGCGATGCTGCGCGTGCTCGCCTCGCACGGGGCCAAGGCGGACCTGCCCAACGCTAAGGGCAAGACTGCGCTGCAGGTCCTTTCGGACGGGCTTGCCACGGTGCAGGCTGCATTCCATGAAGTCTATCCGGACAAGACTCCTGCCAACCTCGCGCTCTCGCACTGAAGAAGGACCGCAGCCGATGACCCGAGCGAAACCGATGTTCCTGACCGCCCTTGCCGCTTCACTGGTTGCCGGCAGCGCGATTGCCAGCGCCGCTTCGCCTGCCGAGACAATCGCGGCGCGGCAGGCGAACTTCAAGAAGATGGGCGGCGCGATGAAGGCGCTCAAGGACGAGCTTGGCGGCGGGGCGGACAAGGCCAAGCTAATGGCAGCGGCACGCACTCTGGCGGCCACTGCAAGGCTGCAGGGCGCGCTGTTTCCGGCGGGGACCGGGCCGTCGTCCGGCGTGAAGACCGATGCGCTGCCAGCGATCTGGACGCAGAAGCCCACCTTCGACGCCGCCGCCGGCAAGTTGGTCGCTGAAGCAGACAAGCTGGCCGGGATAGCGGGTTCGGGGAATACGGCCGCAGTGCTGGCGCAGTTCAAGGTGGTCGGCGGCACCTGTGCGGCCTGCCACCGGCAGTTCCGCGCCGAGGAATAAGCGCCCGATGAGCACTGATGCCGAGACCGTTAAGGTATGGGACCCGTTCGTGCGGGTGTTCCACTGGAGCCTGGTCACGCTGTTCTTTATCGCTTGGTGGAGCGGTGAGAACCACGACATGGATCGCCACCGGCAAGCGGGATACGCCATCTTCGCGCTGGTGGTGTTCCGGATCTTCTGGGGCTTTGCCGGTGGCCGAACCGCGCGTTTCGCCCAGTTCCTGAAGGGGCCGGGCGCGATTGCCGCGTACCTCAAGACCCATGATCCCGAAGCACCTTCAGACGGGCACAATCCACTCGGCGGCTGGAGCGTGGTGGCGCTGCTGGGCGTGGTGTTGACGATCACGCTGGCCGGTCTCTTCGCGGTCGATGTCGACGGGATCGAATCCGGGCCGCTTGCGGATTGGGTGAGCTTCGATCAGGGCCGGATGGCATCCGAATGGCACGAAAGCGTATTCAAGGCGGCGCTGGCGGTGATCGGCCTGCACGTACTGGCCATCGGTTATTATCAGGTGCTCAACGCGCAGAACCTGATCGGGCCGATGATCACCGGCAAGCGCGACCGCGCGAAGGGTGAGGTGACCCCGGATGTGAAGTGGTCGCCGGTTGCAGCATTGGCCGGGATTGCGGTGGTCGCTGCGCTTACGTGGGCGGTGATGAACGGGTTCAAGTTCGGCGGTTAGCCGCCCAGCCGCTCCGGCACCGCCTGCGCTTCCTCGGCCAGCGTTTCGGCGGTCATCACCGCTTCCCACGGGAAGACGAACCAGCGCTTGTCTTCCGCACGGTCGATCACTTCGGCGGTGTAGTCGACGCGCGCCTTCGAGCGGCAATTGTCCTTGAGCACGGCGAAACGCAAGTTGTCCGGGTTGCAGCCGTTTTCCGCGAGCAGGTTGCGGATGTAGACAATCGTGCCGCCGCTGTCGTTGATGTCGTCGACGAACAGCAGCCTGGTTCCCGTGGTGGACTTGTCGGCCACTTTGCCGAGCAGTTCGTCCGCAAAGCCGGGAACCTTCGACGAATGGTCGATAGAAAGCATCGGCACTTGCAATTCATGGCTGATGTAGACTGCAGGGACGAGGCCACCGCGGCCGATGCCGATGATGAAGTCCGCCTTCCAGCTGTCTTCCGCCAGGAGCCGCGAGAGCTTGCGCACGCTGCTGAGGAAATCCTCGTAGGCGATGTAGTTCAGCACGGGGGCGGCAGCTTCGGTCATGGCAAGTCCGTTTGTCGGGCGGCAAAGCAGAGCCGTTACCGGTTCACCGCGCGGACCGCAATTGTGCGTGGGGGGCGTTTTCAACCGGAAATGCTGGCGTTCGGTCCGGGCCATGCCAGTTGGCCGAACGCGCTCTGGATTTCGCCGAGCACGATATCGGCGGCATAGCTGGGCGGGCGGGCGGAGGCGGTGCACAGCGCGAGCGTCATCGGGCGCAGCACCGGATCGGAAATGCGGGTGAACGAAAGCAGGCCTGCCCGCACTTCGGTCACGACATCGAGCGAGGTGAGAATGCCGATCCCGACGCCTTCCATCACCAGGCTGGTGATCATCTGGATGTTGTTGCTGGTCGCCTTGCGCTCGAGCGTAAGCCGCGTGGTGCCTTCGAGCACGGCGATTTGCTGATGTACCGCCAGCGGGCTTGATGGAACGACAACCGGCGAGCCGACGCAGGCGGAAAACCGCGCCTCGGCCTGCTCGCCGAAGGGATGCCCGGCGGGCGTGATGAAGCCGAGGTGGACCTCGACGAACGCCCGCACGGTGATGTCACGGTAGGATTCAGGGCCGAAGAACACGCCGAAATCGACCTCTCCCGAGGCGATCATGCGGCGAACCTGGTCGTTGGACGCAACTTTGAGTTCGATTGTGATGCCGGGGTAGCGGCTCTGCAGCGCGTGGACTGCGGCCGGGATCACGCCCTTGGCCAGCGCATCGATAACCGCGATCTCGACATGCCCGCGCTTGAGCCCGCGCAAGTCCTCGATTTGCGCGCGCACCTCGGCGAGGCTTTTTTGCCAGCGCCCCCCGGCGGCCATCATGATCTCGCCCGCAGCGGTGAGGCGCAGGCCGGTGGGCAGGCGCTCGAACAGCGGCATGCCGATCTCGGCCTCGACATTGAGGATCTGCCGGTCGATTGCCGAGGCCGAGACATTGAGCTCGTCCGCCGCCTTGCGGATCGAGCCGAGACGGCCGACTGCGAGGAAATAACGCAGAAATCGGGAGAATGCCGGCACTTGTTATACCCTGCCTAATTTTCGCAACACCTTGCGCGATTCATTGCATTTGCGTGATACAGGTCAAGGTCATAATCACGTTGCAGTGCAAAAAATGGCGCAGTGCAGAAATCGGGGTCTTGAGTTGGGTCGCTGGGGATGGGGATGGTTGGCATCGGCAGGCTGCGCGCTCGGCGCGGGACTTTCTGCCGCGCCCGCCTTGGCGCAACCTGGCCTCAGCGATCCGGCGCGTGAAGCGGCCGTCGCCAAGCTGATCGAGGCGGCGCGCGAAAGCCCGCCGACGCTGCGCGTGTTGCTGCGCGGGATGCCGAAGGGCGGCGATCTCCACAATCACCTCGGCGGCGCGATCTATGCCGAGGACTACCTGACCTGGGCTGCGGTCAAGGGCTTCTGCGTCGACGGGACGGGCCTCAGCGTGGAACCGCCGCCGTGTCCGACCGAGCGCGCGATCGAGACGTTCGCCGCCAATAACGAATTCGGCATGGACCGGCTGATCGACGCGATGTCGACGCGCGGTTTCCAGCGCGGTGTCGGGCAGAACGATGTCTCGGGCCATACCCAGTTCTTCCGCTCGTTCGACCGCTTCGGAAGAATGGGGGGCGAGACCGCGCAGATGCTGACCGCAACGCGGCGCATCGCGGCGGGGGACAACGTTTCGTACCTCGAGCTCGATCACAACACGGTGACACTGGTTTCCGTGGTGCGTTCGGCGGGTGATGCACCGATTGCGGAGGCAGAGCTGCCGGCTGTCTACGCGCGCGAGGTGAAGCAGTTTGCGGCGTTGCTCCCCAAGGCCCGTGCCGAACTCGATTCCGACGAGGCGGCTTCTGCCAAGGCCATGGCCTGCGGCACGCCTGCTGCCGAAGCCGCCTGCAACGTCGCGGTGCACTACCTATTCCAGGCGCTGCGGGCGCTGCCGCCCCGGCAGGTCTACCGCTCGCTGATCCTCGGCTTTTTGATGGCGGATGCCGATCCCCGCTTTGTCGGGGTCAACATCGTTATGCCCGAAGATGCCTGGCTGGCGCGCCGCGATTACGGCCTGCACATGGCGATGATCCGCTTCCTTGCCGCGAAGTACCCGCGCGTGAAGTTGACACTGCATGCCGGCGAAGTGACGCTTGGTCAGGTGCCGCCGGCGGACCTCAAGGACCATATCGCACAGGCCGTGGCGGTGGGAGCGAAACGGATCGGTCACGGCACCGGCATCGCCTTCGAGGACAAGGCCGAAGACACCATGGCGCGCATGGCGCGGGACGGCATCGCGGTCGAGATCAACCTCACCAGCAACGCAGTGATCCTCGGCGTGAAGGGCGCGGATCATCCGCTGAACCTTTATCGCGCACACGGCGTGCCGGTGGCGCTTTCGACCGACGATGAGGGCGTGCTGCGCTCGGACATGACCAACGAATATGTCCGCGCGGTGCGCGAGCAGGGACTGACTTATCCGGAGCTCAAGCAGATTGCTCGGGCCGGCTTGCAGTATTCCTTTGTGCCCGGCGAGGGGCTGTGGGCTGATCCGGTCAAGCTGGTGCCCGTGCCGGTCTGTGCTGATTTTGCCACACCTTCTTGCGCCAAGTATCTGGCAGGCAACGAGAAGGCGCGGCTGCAAGTCAATCTTGAACACCAATTTGCAACGTATGAGGCCGAGCGTCTGGCGCGGGCAAAGAAGGTGTCTTAAGAGCGTAATACGAACTGCCGCTGCGGTGGCATCATAAAAAAGCGGGCGCGCCCGGCCGAGGGGATGCTGCAAAGAGCGGCATGACGGCGGGGAAGATGCCCGGTGGTTTGCGGGAGAGGCGCGGTTCAACCACGCGCATGGCAGCCTTCACGGCAGGTGAGGGCAGTGCGCCTTTTGCGTCCCAGGGGGTCTACTCGATGCTTCACCCGAAAAATGCCGCGCAGCTTGCTGCGCCCCGTCACCTTGTAAAAGGCCTTGTGGCGCTGCTTGGTTGCACCGCACTCACCGCGCCGGCCTTCGCGCAGGAAGCGCCTGCGGCCGATGAGCCCAAGAAGGAAGAAATCGTCGTCGTCGGCTCGCTGAACGCGCTGCCGGTCAAGGACGTCGGCTCGATCTTCGGTTTCGACAAGAACCTCGTCGAGACCCCGCGCTCTGCCTCGACCGTCTCGAAGGAGCAGATCGAGCGCTTCGGCATAACCGAAATCTACGACCTCGTCTCGCAATCGCCGGGCGTGTTCACCAACTCGTTCTTCGGCGTCGGCGGCGCGCTCGACATTCGCGGCACCCCCGGCGAAGTCTACTTCCGCGGCATCCGCCGTCTCGACAACCCCGGCAACTACCCGACGCCGATCGGCGCGTCGGACCGCGTCGACATCGTGCGTGGGCCGGCCTCGCCGATCTATGGTCCGTCGAAGACCGGCGGCTACATCAACTTCGTGCCGCTGACGGCGCGTGCGGCTGGCGGCAAGTTCCTCGACAGCCCCGAGGGTCAGCTTTCGTACACCAGCGGCAGCTGGGCCCGCAACGTGCTCAGCGCGCAGGTGCGCGGTCCGGGCAAGATCGGCACCCAGGAATTCGGCTACAGCCTCTACGCCCAGATTGAAGACTCGGGCAGCTACTATCGCAACATGTCGACCCGCCAGACGATCCTGCAGGCTGCGTTCGATACCGATCTGGCGCCCAACCTGCGGCTCGAGTTCGGCGGCATGCACCACAACTTCAAGGGCCAGCAGAACGGCGGCTGGAACCGCCTTACGCAGGACCTCGTCGACAACGGCAACTACATCACCGGCGATGCGCAGCCGCTCGACACCAATGGTGACGGGCAGATTTCGCATGCCGAAGCGCGTGTTGCCAACCTCAACCCGTTTGGCGGCTTTGCTTGCGGCGGCAATCCTTTTGCGTCTTCAGTCACCGCGGCATGCTTCACGAATCCGGCGATGCGCCTCTCGAATGTCGGCACCGCCAAGCTCAGCCGGCGCGATACGCTGACGGCAGAAGACGACAAGCTCAACAACATCGCCAACACAGCGTACCTCGATCTTATCTTCGATGCTGGCAATGATCTCGAGATCAAGAACCAGTTCTTTTACGATGGTTACCGGAACGAGAACGAGAACCAGTACGGCTTCTCACAGTTCCACAACTCATATGTGATCGAAGATCGCATTGTTGTCTCCAAGATTTTCAAGAACGATATTGGTAAGTTCTCGCTCGAATTCTCGCCATCCATTCGGTACACGAACTTCAAGCATGGCGAAGACTTCAACTACGAATACTTCAATCGCGTCGATCTGACCAAGGGCTACAACGCGCTTTCCGATCGCTTGCTGTCGACCGAGTGTGACTGCAACTACACAGGGTATAATGTGGGCCATTACACCGACTATGGTGTCGCCGGTCTCGCCAACCTTGACTTCAACTTCGGTCTGGACCTGACGCTTGGCGCGCGTTACGACCACGTCAAGGTTGTCACGACAGATGTGGCCTCTAAGCTTGAAAATCCTGGCGGTGCGCGCTCGGCAGACACCTCGAAGGGCGGGTGGTCGTGGTCGGCCAGCGCGAACTACAAGCTGCCCCTTGGTCTGATCCCCTATGCGACCATCTCGCGCCAGTCGACGATCATCGCGGGCCAAGGCGCCGAGATCACCGCAGGTGATGCGCTGTCGGGCGCGTTCATCAGCGCTTCGAAGCTCTATGAAGGCGGCATCAAGGGCTCGTGGCTGAACAACCGGCTTTACGCGTCGGTCTCGGTCTACAAGCAGACCCGCGTGGACCGGAATGCGCAGGCCATCGTTACCAATCAGGCGGTCGAGACCAGAGGTATCGAGGCCGAACTGCGCTGGTCGGTCGACAAGCACTTCCTTGTCTCGGCCAACTACACGAAGACCAAGGTCGAGAACCTCACCGCGATCGGCAGCGGCGTGCTGTTCAGCTTCTTCGGCATCGAAGACCTGAAGGGCATTGATCCGGCGCTGTTCCTTGGCGGCCAGCCGATCGGTCTCGTGCCGATTCCCAACCGCAATGCTTCGCGCCGCGCTGGTATCCCCGAGGATCTCTACTCGGCTACCGCGACCTACTCGTTCGACAACGGCCTCGCTTTCGCCGGCAGCATCACGCACGTGCCGTCGGTGTTCTCGGGTCAGTCGCAGGTTGTTCGTCTCCCAGCCTACACGCTGGTGGACCTGAGCGCGTCGTACACCACCGGCCGGTGGCTGTTCCGCGCGGTGATGAAGAACGCGACGGATGCCAAGTACTTCCGTGCCAACTTCACGGAACTCTTCGGCAGCACGATCGCGCTGCCCGAGCGTCCGCGCAACTGGCAGGCCTCGGTCGTCTACAAGTTCTGACCGAGCGCAATGGGCGAGGGGCGGCAGGTGCCGTCCCTCGCACCTTTTTGACATGATTTCAGGGTGATCCGACCCATGCGCTTTCTTGCGCCTCTCGCATGCTTTGCCGCCGCCTTGCTGGCTCCCGTAATGGCAGAAGCGGCGCCCGTCGCAGACGCCGCTACGCTTTCGGCGGTCAAGTCCTGCGCTCCGGCCCGGCCCTGCAATGCGAAGCTGCCGGTGCGCGTGGTGGTCGTCACCATGTTCGAAATCGGCAAGGATACCGGCGACAAGCCGGGCGAGTTCCAGCTCTGGAAAGAGCGCCGCCACCTGAGCGAAACGCTGGATTTCCCGCAAGGCTGGCACAATCTCGCCTATGATCCTGAGACGGGCGTTCTGGCGATTGTGACTGGCATGGGGTCGATCAAGTCGGCCACCGCCGCGCTGGCGCTTGGGCTCGATGACCGCCTTGATCTGTCCAAGGCCTATTGGCTGGTGGCCGGGATTGCCGGGATCGATCCCGAGGATGCCTCGGTCGGTTCGGCGGCGTGGGCGCGGTATCTGATCGACGGCGATATCGCGCATGAGATCGATGCGCGCGAAATTCCCAAGGATTGGACGAGCGGCTACTTTGCGCTCCACAGCAAGGGGCCAATGGACTCCACGCCGCTGGAGCCGGTCAATGGCGAGATGTTCGAGCTCAATCCCGCGCTGCAGGACTGGGCCTTTGCGCTGACCAAGGACATGGCGCTGCCCGACGACGCGCGGATTGCCGAGGCGCGAAAGGCCTTCAAGGGCTACCCCAATGCGAAGAAGCCGCCGTTCGTGCTGAAGGGCGACAACCTTGCGGCGATGACCTTCTGGCACGGCGCGAAGATGACGCGGTGGGCCAACGATTGGACCAGGTTCTGGACGCGCGGGAAGGGTGAGTTCGTGACCTCCGCGATGGAGGAGACCGGCACATTCCAGTCGATCGAATACCTGACCAAGGTCGGCCGGGCAGACCGCAACCGCGTGATGGTGCTCCGGGCGGGTAGCAACTTCACGATGCCGCCCCCGGGAATTGATCCCGCGCCCTATCTGCTCGGCGAGAACCAGGGCTATGCCGGGATGACCGCGGCGCTGGAAAGCCTCTATGTGGTCGGCGGCAAGGTGGTCGACGAGATCACCGCGCACTGGGACAAGTACGAAGCGAGCCCGCCGAAATGACGGGGCGCAGCTGACATGGCGCTGACGCTGATCCGCAATGCGGCGGTGGTCGCAGCGATGGATGATGCGGGCAGCGAGATCGCCGGCGGTGCGGTGGCGCTGCGCGACGGCGTGATCCTCGCGGTGGGGACGACCGCCGAACTGGCGCCGCTGGCCGGCCATGCCGACGAGATCGTCGAGGCGGCGGGCTGCGTGGTGACGCCCGGCCTGATCAACACGCACCACCATTTGTACCAGACGCTGACCCGCGCTTTGCCGGGGGCGACCGAGGCTTCGCTGTTCGGCTGGCTGAAGCGGCTCTATCCGGTCTGGGCTCGCTACACGCCGGACGATGTTTTCGCGGCGACGCAGTTGGGGCTTGCCGAACTGGCGCTTTCGGGCTGCTCGCTGAGCAGCGACCATCTCTACCTGTTTCCGAACGGCGTGACGCTTGACGACACGATCCACGCTGCCGCCGGGATCCGAGTGCGCTTCCATGCGACGCGCGGGAGCATGAGCGTGGGCGAGAGCGCGGGCGGCTTGCCACCGGACAGTCTCGTCGAGCGCGAGGATGCGATTCTTGCGGACTGCATCCGCGTGATCGACCGGTTCCACGATGCCGCAGATGGCGCGATGGTGCGCGTGGGTGTTGCGCCTTGCTCGCCGTTTTCGGTGAGCAGGGAACTGATGCGGGATGCGGCGCTGCTGGCGCGAGACAAGGGCGTGATGCTGCACACGCATCTGGCCGAGGATGCCGACGACGTGGCCTTCAGCCTCGAGCGGTTCGGATGCCGGCCGGGACAATATGCCGAGGACCTGGGCTGGACCGGACCCGATGTGTGGCATGCGCACTGCGTCCAGCTCGACCAAGGCGAGATCGATCTGTTCGCGCGGAGCAAGACCGGCGTCGCGCATTGTCCCGGCTCCAACTGCCGCCTGGGTTCGGGTGTAGCTCCGGTAAGGGCGATGGTCGATGCCGGGGTGCCGGTCGGGTTGGGGGTCGATGGTTCGGCCTCGAACGATGCCGCGAACCTGCTCGGCGAAGCGCGGCAGGCGCTGCTGCTCCAGCGGGTGACGCATGGGGCGACTGCCTTTGCCGCGCGCGAGGCGCTGCGGTTGGCGACGCGCGGCGGAGCGGCAGTGCTGGGACGGCCGGATCTGGGTCAGCTGAAGCCCGGCCTGCGCGCGGACGTCGCGGTGTGGGATATGGCCGATGTCGCCTCCACTGGCGCATGGGATCTCGTCGCTGGATTGGTGCTCGCGCCGCCTGCAGGCGTACGCGACCTGTTCGTCGAAGGCCGTGCCGTGGTGCGTGGGGGCGACCTGGTGCAGACGCCGCGTGCGTCCATTCTTGCGGCGGCGCGCCGCTCACTCGATCGGCTGATCGCAACCGGATAGGAGACTGCCCGCCGTGCCATTGCCCAAGCAGGTCAGCCGCGCCCAGGCCCGTGATCCGGACTTCTTTCCCGGCATGGCCTTGGCGCTTCCCCTGGGCATCCAGCATGTGCTGGCGATGTTTGTGTCCAACCTGACGCCGCCGATCATCGTGGCGGGGGCGGCGGGCTTCGGGTTCGGCTCGGCGGACCCGTCAGAGCTGATCTACATGATCCAGATGGCGATGCTGTTCGCCGGGATCGCCACGCTGATGCAGACGGTGGGATTCGGACCCGTCGGCGCGCGGCTGCCGCTGGTGCAGGGAACGAGCTTTGCATTCATCCCGGTGATGATCCCGATTGTTGCGGGGCGCGGCGTCGGCGCGATGGCGGAATTGACCACGGCGGCGCTGATTGGCGGGCTGGTCCATGGCGCGCTGTGTGTCTTTGTGGGTCGCGTGCGGTTTGCCCTGCCACCGATGATCACCGGGCTTGTCGTGCTGATGATCGGCCTCTCGCTGATGCGGATCGGGGTGCAATATGCGGCGGGCGGGGTGCCGGCGGTGGGTACACCCGCGTTCGGTGCAGGGACAAGCTGGCTGCTGGCGGGCGTGGTTGTTTTTGCGACGCTGGGCCTCAAGTTCTTCGCGAAGGGCATCTGGTCGACGGCTTCGGTGCTGCTCGGGCTGCTCGCGGGCTACCTCGTCGCACTGGCAATGGGGCGGATCTCGTTCGAAGCGGTGGGCGCGGCGCCGCTCGTCATGGTGCCGCAGCCGTTCCACTTCGGCTTTGCCATCTCGGCTTCGGCGGTGCTGGGTTTCGTGCTCACGGGGTTCGTTTCCTCGATCGAGTCCATCGGTGATGTCGAAGCGATCTGCGAGGGGACGGCGGGGCGCCCTGCCACCGATGCGGAGCTCAAGGGCGCTGTGGCCGCGGATGGCGCGGGGACGGCGCTGGCCGCGATCTTCGGCGCGATGCCCAACACCACGTTCAGCCAGAATGTGGGCCTGATCGCGATAACGGGAATGATGAGCCGCCATGTGGTAACGCTTGGCGCGCTGTTCCTGATCGTCTGCGGACTGGTGCCTAAGGTCGGCGCGGTGATCACCACCATCCCCATCGAAGTCTTGGGCGGCGGGGTGATCGTGATGTTCGGCATGGTCGCTTCGGCGGCGCTTTCCATGCTCTCGGGCGTCACGTGGAACCAGCGCAACATGCTGGTGTTCGGGGTGAGCCTGTCATTGGCGCTGGGCCTGCAGCTGGAGCCGACCGCGCTTGCGCATTTGCCGGAGACAGCCCGCATGCTGCTCTCTTCGGGCGTGCTGCCTGCGGCGATCATGGCGATCCTGCTCAACCTGATCCTGCCGCACGAGACTGCCGACGAGGAACCGGTCCTCGCCGGGGATGGAGCATCCGCCAAGTGGTGACGAGCGCTCTCTTTTTTGCAACAAACCGTCCGGTTCATTGCGCTCGCTCGGTAGGGTGCGGCGCGGCATAGCGGCGGGACCCATGGCCATGCGCATCACGATACCCAAGGTGGACCCCTTCCTGCTGTGGCTGGTGGGCTGCGTTGTAGCGGCCAGCGTGCTGCCTGCGCGCGGGGCCGTGCTGACGGCGTTCGACACGGCGGCAGATGCGGCGATCGTGCTGCTGTTCTTCCTCCATGGCGCCAAGCTCTCGCGTGAGGCGGTGCTGGCCGGCATCGGGCACTGGCGGTTGCATCTGATGGCGCTGGCCTTCACCTACATCCTGTTTCCGGCGCTGGGGCTGGCTGCGGCGGCGCTGACCGGGCGGGTAATCGATCCCTCGCTGGCGGTGGGGCTGCTTTTCCTCGCGCTGCTGCCCTCGACGGTGCAGAGCTCGATTGCCTTTACCGCTATGGCAGGCGGCAATGTCGCGGCGGCGGTCTGCAGTGCCTCGCTTTCCAACCTGCTCGGCATCGTGCTGACGCCGCTGCTGGTGGCGGTGTTCATCCATTCGGGCGGGAACGCCGGGATGGATGAATGGGCGTCGGTGCAGAAGATCGGGACGCAGTTGCTGCTGCCGTTCCTGGCGGGCCACTTGCTGCGGCCGCTGATCGGTTCCTGGATCGATGGTCACAAGAAGCTGCTCCAGCCAGTGGACCGCTCCTCGGTACTGTTGGTGGTCTATTCGGCGTTCAGTGCGGCGGTGGTGAACGGGGTGTGGCAGCGCGTCGGGCCGTTCGATCTGGGCGTACTGCTGCTGGCCTCCGCGGTGATGCTGGCGATCGTGATCGCGGTGAACGGGGTAGCAGCGCGAGCGGCGGGGCTGAAGCGCGAGGATGCCATTGTCCTGCTGTTCTGCGGTTCGAAGAAGAGTCTTGTCTCGGGCGTGCCGATGGCGGGGGCGCTGTTTGCCCCGGCGCAGGTGGGCATGGTGATCCTGCCCTTGATGATTTTCCACCAGTTGCAGCTGTTCGTCTGCGCGTGGCTGGCAGGGCGCTGGCGGCGCGAGCTGGACGCTGCTGCGGTGGCTGACTCGGTGCCGCTTCCGCCGCAGGATGAAGCCGCGATGCTGGCGCGGGCCGGGGAGATCGATTTGCCGGTTCCGGAGGAATGCCGTCCGGGCGTGCAGGCCAACCTTGCCCTGCTGACGCAGCATGCGCGGATCGCACTGGGCGAGGGCGGCGCATGAGGACGGCAACTGCCATTGCCGCTGCGGTGCGTTCGGGCGACATCAGCGCTGCATCGGTTGCAGCGCGCACGCTCGATGCCTTGCGCGCCGACAGGCATGTGGCGGTGACCCGCGTACTGGCCGAGCGCGCGATGGCGGAAGCATCGGCAGTCGACGCCAGGATCGCGCGGGGCGAAGACGCCGGGCCGTTGGCGGGCGTACCCTACGCCGTGAAGGACTTGTTCGACGTTGAAGGTCTGCCGACGACCGCGGGTTCGGCGGCACGGACCAAGGGGCCTGCGGCTGCGGCAGATGCCGAAGCGGTGCGGCGGTTGCAGGCAGCGGGCGCGGTGCTCTGTGCGACGGTCAATATGGACGCCTTTGCCTATGGCTTTGCGACGGTTAACGCGGACTATGGGACGACGCGCAACCCGCATGATCCCGCGCGTCTGGCTGGTGGTTCATCCGGTGGATCGGCGGCAGTTGTCGCGGCGGGCCTGGTGCCGCTGGCGCTTGGTTCAGACACCAACGGTTCGGTGCGCGTGCCGGCGAGCCTCTGCGGGCTTTATGGCTTGCGGCCCGCACGCGGCGATCTTCCGGTGGCCGGAACCTTCCCGTTTGCCGAAAGCTTTGACGAGATCGGGCCATTTGCGGCTGACCTTGGCGATCTGGCGTTGGTGTGGGAAGTGCTGCGCGGCGGCGCCGTTCAGCCCCGTGCTGTCGCGCCAAGGATCGCCCGGCTCGGTGGGCGTTTCCGCGAGAATGCGGACACGGCGCAGCTTGCCGCGATCGATGCGATTGCTCCCGATGCACCGCTGCTGGTCCTGCCGGACGTCCCGAGGGCGCGGAGCGCGGCCTTCGTGATCACGGCGTATGAAGGCGGGCATTTGCACCGCGAGGCACTGAAGGCCGATCCGTTCGGCTATGATCCGGCGGTGCGCGACAGGCTCATTGCTGGAGCGTTGCTGCCCGATGCGCTGTACGAGCGGGCGCTCGCTTTCCGGGCCGATTATGTCGCGCGGATTGAAGCGCTGCGGGCGGACTACGATGTGCTGCTGGCGCCGTCCGCGCCTTGCGTCGCGCCGCTGATCGCGGATCCCACGATCCTGATCGACGGCGAGCCGGTCCCGGCGCGGGCCAATCTGGGCATCCATACCCAGTCGATCACCTTTACGGGCCTTCCTGTGCTGGCGGTGCCGCTCAAGCGTCCGGGCGCGCTGCCGCTGGGGCTGCAACTGATCGGCAAGCGCGGCGGCAAAGGAGCGCTGCTGCGGCTGGCCCATGAACTTGAAGAACGGGGCGTGACCGGCGTGACCATGCCGGCTGGGGCTTATGCGGGGGAAATGACATGACGGGCGAAACGGCCACAGCCGACAACACTGGGGGGATGCTGGAGGCCCGGTTCAAACTCAGCGAGCGCGGCACCGATGTGCGCACCGAAGTGCTCGCAGGGTTCACCACTTTCCTGACGATGGCGTACATCGTGCTGGTGAACCCGGCGATCCTCGGGCAGGCGGGGCTGCCGGTCGCTTCGGTGGCGGCGGCGACGTGCTTTGCGGCGGCCTTTGCCTCGATCCTGATGGGCGTGGTTGCGAACACCCCGCTGGCACTGGCGCCGGGCATGGGACTCAACGCCTATTTCAGCTTCACGGTGGTGCAGCAGATGGGCGTGCCCTGGCCGGTGGCGCTTGGCTGCGTGTTCATTTCGGGCGTCGCCTTCCTGATCCTGACCCTGACAGGGGTGCGTCAGCTGATCGTCTCGGTGATCCCGCAGCACCTGTTTGCAGCGGTGGCGGGGGGCATCGGCCTGTTCATCGGCTTTATCGGGCTGAAGGATGCGGGCATCGTCGTGGCCAATCCGGCGACTTTCGTGGCGCTGGGCAGCGTGACGCAGCCGGGGCCGGCGCTGGCGCTGTTCGGCCTCGTCGTGATCGGCACGTTGGCGGTGTGGAACGTGCGCGCCGCGATGCTGATCGGGATCGTGCTGACCACGCTTGCCGGTTGGGTCATGGGGCAAGTCCATGCGCCGACCGAACCCTACAGCCTTGCGGCCCTTACTGCGACGGCATTCAAGCTCGATATTCCGGGCGTGTTCGGGCTTTCGGGCAAGGCCGGACTGGGGCTGCTCGAAATCCTGTTCGTGTTCCTCTTCGTCGATCTGTTCGACAATATCGGCACCTTGGTCGCGGTGACCAAGCGCGCCGGGCTGATGGACGCGGCGGGCAAGATTCCGGGGCTCAACCGCATCCTGATGACCGACGCGGTGGCGACAATGGTCGGCGCGATGGCGGGTACATCAACCGTGACGAGCTATGTCGAAAGCGCAGCGGGGGTGCAGGCGGGCGGGCGCACCGGGCTGACGGCGGTGGTCTGCGGGTTGCTGTTCCTCGCGACGATGTTTGTGGCGCCTTATGCGAGCCTTGTGCCCCTTGCGGCGACGGCACCGGCGCTCGTCGTGGTCGGCGGGCTGATGCTGCTGCCGCTGACCGAAGTCGACTGGGAGGACCCGATGGCGGCAATCCCGGCCTTCCTCACGGTCGCGATGATCCCGCTGACCTTCTCGATCGCCAATGGCCTTGCCTTCGGCATTACCGCCCATGCGCTGCTCAAGCTGCTCAAGGGGCAGGCCACGACGAAGGACTGGTTTCTCTACACCCTCGCCGCGCTGTTCGTGGCGCGCTTTGCCTGGATGGCTGCTGCATGATCCGTATTGTTCTCCTCGCTATCGCAGCGCTGCTGGCAACGCCGGCCTGGGCGCAGAAGCTTGATGACACCCCGCGCACGGTGGTGATGACGGCGTTCTATCCCGAATGGCACTCGCTGGTGCCCACGATCAGGGACGCCAAGGAGCATGTGATCAACGGCAACACGTTCCTAACCGGCACGCTGGAGGGCAAGCCGGTAGTGCTGATGCAGAGCGGCGTGAGCGTGGTGAATGCGGCGATGAGCACGCAGCTGGTGCTCGACCGGTTCAATGTGACGCGGATCGTGTTTTCAGGCATCGCGGGCGGGGTCGACCCGGCGCTGTCCATCGGCGATGTCGTTGTTCCGGAAAACTGGGGCCAGTATCTAGAAGGCTCCTTCGCGCGGAAGACCAAGACGGGGTGGGTGCCGCCCGACAAGGGCGATGCGGATTCGCCTGCCAACTGGAACTTCATCTTCCCGCGCGGGACCTTGATCACCACGCCAAGCGCGCCGATGAAGCGGGTGTACCGCATTCCGGTCGACGCCGATTTGCTGGCGCTGGCTAAAAAGGTGGTGCCCACGATCACGCTCGAACGATGCGTGCCGCCGTCGGACAAGATGCGCGCCGGCTCAGCGCTGTGCCTGCCGCGCATGCCTAAGGTGCAGGTTGGCGGCACGGGCGTGACGGCGGGCATCTATGCCGACAACGCCGCGTTCCGCATCTATCTGCAGAAGGCGTGGAAGGCGCGGGTGCTCGACATGGAAAGCGCGGCGGTGATGCAGGTGGCGATGAGCAATGCGGTGCCGGCGATCGTGTTCCGCAGCCTTTCGGACCTCGCCGGTGGCGATCCGCACAAGAACATGGAATATGTCTTCGAGCACCTCGCCTCGGCCAATTCGGCGCATGTGGTTCGCGCATTTGTAGCTGCGCTGCCGAACTGATGGGGCTGACAACCGTCTCGGGCCGCAAGGGCATCGTCACCGCGCCGCACCGGCTGGCGGCGGAGGCGGGGCTGTCGGTGCTGCAGGACGGCGGCAATGCGGTGGAGGCGACCGTGGCGGTCGCGGCGTGCCTCGCAGTCGTCTATCCGCATATGACCGGGATTGGCGGCGACGGGTTCTGGGTGATCCATGAGCCGGACGGCGCGGTGCATGGCATCCATGGCTGCGGAGGGGCAGCGGGGGCGGTCTCGCTTGAGATGTACGCCGGGCTGGAGGCGGTGCCGTTTCGCGGACCGCTGGCGGCCAATACGGTGGCCGGGACGATTTCAGGCTGGGCGGCAGCACTGGCGAGCGGCGGTGGTTCACTGCCGCTTGAGCGGTTGCTCCGGGATGCTATTGCCCATGCCGAGGCCGGTGTCGCGGTGACGGCGGGGCAGGCGGCGATTGCTGCGGCCAAGGGCCCGGAATTGCGGGTTCAGCCGGGTTCCTATGCGGCGATTTTCGAGCCTGAAGGGTGCCCGTTGCGCCGCGATGATGTGCTGCGCCAGCCTGCGCTGGCGGCAACCTTGCGGCGGCTTTGCGACGAGGGCCTCGAGAGCTTCTACACCGGCGCGCTCGCGGCGGATATTTCGGCGGATCTGGCGGTGGTGGGTAGTCCGGTTTCGGCAGCGGATCTGGCAGCGCATGTCGCGACACGGACTGAGCCGCTGACGACGCGGTTGAAGGGCGCGCAGCTGTGGAACTCTGCACCGCCGACACAGGGGTTTGCCTCGCTGGTGATCCTCGCGCTGTTCGATCGGCTGGAAGCGGAGGTGGCGGACGGGTTTGCGCATGTCCATGGGCTGGTCGAGGCGACCAAGCAGGCGTTTCAGCTGCGCGACCGGCATGTGGGCGATCCGGCCTTCACAGCGTTCGATTTTCAGGGTCTGCTGGATGATGCGGCGGCGCTCGATGCACTGGCGGCGAAGATCGATCCGGCGCGCGCGCTGCCGTGGCCGCAGCCGCCGCAGTGGGGCGATACCTGCTGGTTTGGCGCCGCTGATGGCGAGGGGCGCGTCGTGAGCGCGATCCAGTCGACCTATTTCGAGTTCGGCTCGGGGCTGGTGCTGCCGAAGACCGGGATCACGTGGCAGAACCGGGGCAGCAGCTTCCGGCTGGTGGAGAGTGGCTGGAATGCCCTCAAGCCCTATCGCAAGCCGTTCCACACGCTCAATCCGGCGCTGGCGCGGTTCGATGATGGGCGGGTGATGGCCTATGGCACGATGGGCGGGGAAGGGCAGCCGCAGACGCAGGCGGCGCTGTTCAGCCGGTACGCCCGGTTCGGCGTGGACTTGCAGGAAGCGATCAGCGCGCCGCGCTGGCTGCTGGGGCGCACGTGGGGCGATCCATCGACCACGCTCAAGCTGGAGGATGGCTTTGCGCCGGAACTCTACGCCGCGCTCGAGGCGGCGGGGCATGTGGTGGAACGGGTCGGGCCGCTGACCGCGACGATGGGCCATGCCGGTGCCCTTGTCCTGCATCCGGACGGGCTGCTTGAGGGCGCAACCGATCCGCGCAGCGATGGCGGGGTGGCAGCATGGTGACGGGTGGCGCCCGGGCCGTCGCGCGCTGCGATGCGCTGGCATTTCAGCCGTTCAGCGACAGTGCCGAGGGGCTGACGCGCACCTATCTCTCGCCCGCCTACCACGCGGCGCAGGAGCAGATCGCGGTCTGGATGACCGAGGCTGGCATGACGGTTCGGCGCGATGCTGCCGCGAACCTGATCGGGCGCTACGAAGGGCGTGAACCTGGTGCCCGCGCTCTGGTCATCGGCAGCCATATCGACAGCGTGCGAAACGCCGGGGCCTATGACGGGCCGCTGGGAGTCATGCTGGGTATCGAAGCGGTCGCGGCGTTGGCCGCGAGCGATGTGCGCCTGCCGTTCGCGATCGAAGTCTACTCTTTCGGCGACGAGGAGGGGAGCCGCTTTCCCGCCGCCATGCTGACCAGCCGCGCCGTTGCAGGGACACTTGATCCCGCGACGCTGGATGTGGCCGACCGCGATGGCGTGCGGCTGGGCGATCTGCTCGATCTTGCGGCTTACCCATCGGCGAGGCGCAAGGCGGGCGAGATCCTCGGCTATCTCGAGGCCCATATCGAGCAGGGGCCGGTGCTGGAGGCCGAGGGTCTGGCGCTGGGCATCGTGACCGGGATCGCGGCGCAATTGCGGTTCGAGATCGGGCTGTGCGGCACTGCGGGCCATGCGGGAACCACGGCGATGGGCCTCCGGCGCGATGCAGTGGCCGGAATGGCCGAAATGGTGCTCGCTGCCGAAGAGGTGGCGACGGCGGGGCCAGCCGATCTCGTCGCGACGGTGGGCGTGGTCGAGGTGCCTTCGGGTGCGGCCAACGTGATTGCGGGGCGCAGCCGGTTCACGCTCGATGTGCGCGCTGGCGATGCGGCGGTGCGGGACCGGGCGGCGGAAGACATCCTCCGGCGCTTCCGCGCGATTGCCGGGCGACGCGACCTGGGGCTGTCGGTGCGGCAGGTGCACGATCTGCCGGCCAGCCCTTGCGATCCGGCGCTGATGGACCTGCTCGATGCAGCCACGGCAGAAGCGGGATACCGGCCCTTCCGGCTCGTGTCCGGCGCAGGGCACGATGCGATGATCATGGCCGCGCTGTGCCCTACCGCGATGCTGTTTCTGCGCTGCAGGGGCGGCGTGAGCCACAACCCGGCCGAGCATGTCGAGCCAGCGGATGCCGAGGCGGCGCTGGCGGTGATGTCCGGCTTCATCCAGCACTTGGGAGCCACATGTGAACCCGCTTGATCCCACCTTGTTCGGCGAGATCGACCCGCCCCAGCGCCTGCTGATGGGGCCGGGGCCCGTCAACGCGCATCCCCGTGTCTTGCGCGCGATGTCGGCGGACCTGCTTGGCCAATTCGACCCGGAGATGACCGGGTTCATGAACCAGGTCATGGCGCTCTATCGTCCGGTGTTCGGGACCGAGAACCAGTGGACCATGCTGATCGACGGCACCGCGCGCGCGGCCATCGAGGCATCGCTCGTCAGCCTTGTCGAGCCGGGCGATACCGTGCTGGTGGTGAACTTCGGTCGCTTCGGCTTGCTTCTCACCGAAATCCTCACGCGGCTGGGCGCGAAGATCGAGCAGGTCAGCGTTCCATGGGGCGAAGTCGTCCCGCTGGAGGCGGTTGCTGAGGCGATTGAGCGGTATGGCCCGAAGGTGGTCGCGACCGTCCACGGCGATACCTCGACCACGATGGCGCAGCCGCTCGATGGGCTGGGCGATCTGTGCAAGGCGGCGGGGGCCTATCTCTACGTCGATGCCTGCGCGACGCTTGGCGGCATGGAAATCGCGGCGGACCGCTGGGGCGTCGATGTGGTTACCGGGGGCCTGCAGAAGTGCCTTGGTGGGCCGTCCGGCTCTGCGCCGATCACGATTTCGGACCGTGCGGCAGGGCGCATCTTCGCGCGGCGGCATGTCGAGCAGGGGATCAGGCGTTCGGACATCGCGGACGGTGCGGGGCCTCGCATTCCCTCCAACTACTTCGATCTCGCGATGATCATGGACTACTGGTCCGAGAAGCGGCTCAACCACCATACCGAGGCGACTTCGATGCTCTATGCCGCCCGCGAATGCGCGCGGGTGGCGCTGGGCGAGGGGCTGGAAGCGCGGTTTGCCCGGCACCGCAAGGCTGGCGCGGCGATGACGGCCGGCGTGCGCGCGATGGGCCTCACCGTCTATGGCGATGACGCGCACCGCATGACCAATGTGACGGGCGTCTACATCCCGGCGGGTCTCGATGGCGAGGCGATCCGCACCGCGATGCGCGCGCATTTCGAGATCGAGATCGGCACTGCATTCGGGCCGCTGCAAGGCAAGATCTGGCGGCTCGGCGCGATGGGGTACAACGCGATGAAGCACAAGGTGCTGCTGACGCTGGTGGCGCTTGAAGCGTGCCTTACGGCGGCTGGACATGCAGTGCCGCTGGGAGCGGCGGTTCCCGCGGCGCTGGCGGCGTGGGAGGCGGCATGACTGCGCCGCGCGATCTTGTCGGCTATGGGGCGACTCTGCCGGACGCGCGCTGGCCGGACGGGGCCAAGGTGGCCGTGCAGTTTGTGATCAATTACGAGGAAGGCGCGGAGAACTCCGTCCTCAATGGCGACAAGGGTTCGGAATCGTTCCTCTCCGAGATGGTTGGGGCGGCCAGCCATCCGGCGCGGGCGATGGCGATGGAAAGCCTCTACGAATACGGCAGCCGCGCCGGGTTCTGGCGGCTGCACCGGCTGTTCAGCGAGCGCGGCGTGCCGGTGACGGTGTTCGGCGTGGCGGCGGCGATGGCGCGCAACCCGGCGGCGGTCGAGGCGATGCTTAGGGCCGATTGGGAGGTCGCGAGCCACGGCTATCGCTGGATCGACTACCAGTACGTGCCGGAAGAAGTCGAGCGCGAGCATATCGCCAAGGCGATTGCGCTACATACCGAACTGACCGGAGAGCGGCCCTTGGGCTGGTATCAGGGGCGGACGTCGCCGAACACCGCGCGGCTGGTGGTGGAGGAAGGCGGCTTTCTCTACGATGCGGACAGCTATGCCGATGATGTGCCCTACTGGGACCGGCGGCATGGGAAGCCGCAACTGATTGTGCCTTATTCGCTGGATGCCAACGACATGAAGATCGTGGCGCTGAATGGATTCACCGAAGGCGAGCAGTTTTTCAGGTACTTGCGCGATACCTTTGAGCAATTGCGCGAGGAAGGTGGCCGGATGATGTCGATTGGCCTGCACGGGCGGATCGCGGGCCGTCCGGGCCGGGCACGAGCGGTGGCGCGGTTTGTCGATCATGTCATGGCGAGCGGCGACGCGTGGATTGCACGTCGGATTGATATCGCGCGGCATTGGGCGGCGGAGCATCCGGCATGACGATCAACGATCCAGTGCTGCTCGCGGAAGTTACGGCGGCGTTCCAAGAGTATGAGCGCGCGCTGATGGCCGACGACCTCCCGGCGATGGACGCGCTGTTTCATGACGCGCCGACAACCAACCGCTTTGGCGTGGGCGAAGTGCTGTGGGGTATCGAGGCCATCCGTGAGTTCCGCAAGGGGCGCGGCGGATCACCGCAGCGGCGGCTGGGGCATGTGGCGATCACCGTTTACGGCGATGCTTTTGCCACAGCGGATGCGGAGTTCTTCCGCGAAGGCTCTCAACGGCGCGGGCGGCAGAGCCAGAGCTGGGTGAAGTTTTCCGAGGGTTGGAAGGTCGTCTCTGCCCATGTCAGCCTTGAGGGAGCAACCTCGTGACGGCGCTGTTCGAGCATAGCCCCTGGATCGAGGAACGCGCGGATGCGCTGCCTTCGAGCGGGGACCGGCATGCGGATCTTATGGCGGTTGTATACGCGGCAACGCCCGAGGAGCAATTGGCGCTGATCCGTGCGCACCCGGAGCTGGCGGGGAAGGCTGCCATCGACAAGACGCTGACCGAGGCCTCGGCGGCAGAGCAGGCGAGTGCGGGGCTGGACCGGCTGACCGAGGCGGAGTTTGCGCAGTTCCATGCGCTGAATGCAGCTTATCGGGAACGGTTCGGGTTTCCCTTCATCATCTGCGTGCGGCTGACCGACAAGGCGGGGATTCTTGCGGCGATGGAAGCGCGGCTGGCGAATGATCGGGATACCGAGATCGCCACGGCCATTGCGCAGATCGGCGAGATCGTGCGGCTCCGCCTGGAGGATGCGCGATGAACATCGCCCTGAACATCGATCTCGGCGAGTGGCTGAACCTCGCGATCCGCTGGTTCCACCTGACGGCGGGGATCGCATGGATCGGCTCCTCGTTCTACTTCGTCTGGCTCGACAACCATCTCGTGCCGCCCAAATCGGGTGAGGCTTCCGGCGAGGTGTGGTCGGTCCACGGCGGCGGATTCTATCACAAGCAGAAGTATCAGGTCGCGCCCAAGCAGATGCCGGAAGACCTGCATTGGTTCATGTGGGAAGCCTATACCACGTGGATCACCGGCTTTTCGCTGCTGGTGCTGGTCTACTGGGTGGGCGCGGCAAGCTTCCTGATCGATCCGGCAAAGGCTGCGCTGACGCCGCTGCAGGCATCCGGGATCGGCGCGGCAGCATTGGCGCTCGGGTGGCTGGTCTATGATGGCCTCTGCCGTTCGCCACTCGGGCGCGATGACCGGGCGCTGGGCGCGGTGTGGTTTGCCGTGCTGGTCGCGGCGGCCTGGGGGCTGTGCCAGATCTTCAGCGCGCGCGGGGCCTATCTGCACGTCGGCGCGATCATCGGGACGGCGATGGTCGGGAACGTGTTCTTCGTGATCATCCCCAACCAGCGCAAGGTCGTGGCGGCGCTCGTCAAGGGCGAGGTGCCCGATCCGGCGCTGGGCAAGGCGGCCAAGGCACGGTCCTTGCACAACAATTACATGACGCTGCCGGTGCTGTTCATCATGATCAGCCACCACTACGCGATGACCTTCGGCGCGGACCGGCCATGGCTGGTGCTGGCGCTGCTGGGCGCGACCGGCGTCGCGGTGCGGCACGTGTTCAACTTGCGGCACAAAGGGCGTCCGCTGGGGCGGGCGATCCTAGTCGCGGCGGTCTTGGCGCTGGTGAGTGTCACCTATGTTTCTGCCGAGAAGGTCGGAACCAAGCGCGCAGAAGGCGGCTCGGCGGATTGGGCCAGTGTCGAGCCGATCTTCCGGAAGCACTGCGTCTCCTGCCATGCCGCGAAACCGACCAGCGACCTCGTCACCGCACCGCCGCTCGGTGTGATGCTCGACAGCTATGAACACGCCCGCCAGTTCTCCGCGCGGGTGAAGAAAGTGGCGGTCGATGCCGAGATCATGCCGCTGGGCAACACGACCGGAATGACCAAGGCCGAACGCGAGGCGCTGGGCCGCTGGATCGAAGCAGGAGCACCCTGATGACGACGCTTTCGACGCATGTGCTCGATACGATGCACGGCAAGCCTGCCGCGGGCATGCAGCTGTGGCTGGAAGACGCGGATGGCGAAGCGCTGTTTGCGGGCGAAACCAATGCCGATGGGCGCTGTCCGGGCCTGCCGGACCTCGCGCCCGGGCGCTATGCGCTGACCTTTGCGGTGGCGGAATACTTTGCGGGTGAGGGGGTTACGCTGCCTGATCCGCCGTTCCTCGGTGACGTGCGGATCGCGTTCGGCGTCTCGGAAGAGGGGCACTATCACGTGCCGCTGCTCGTCTCGCCCTTCGCCTATTCGACCTACCGGGGGAGCTGAACCGTGGCGGTGCGCTTCCTGCTGGATGGCGACGTGGTCGAACTGACGACACCCGATCCGACGGGTACTCTGCTCGAACTGCTGCGCGGGCCGCTGCGGCGGACAGGCACCAAGGAAGGCTGTGCTGAAGGTGATTGCGGAGCCTGTACGGTGCTGGTGGGCGAGGCCATGGGCGAGCGCGTGCAATGGCGGGCGGTAAATGCCTGCATCCTGTTTCTGCCGATGGTGCACGGCAAGGCGGTGATGACGGTCGAGAGCCTTGCCACCAAGGGCCAGCTCAATCCGCTGCAGGCGTGCATGGCGGCGAACGGGAGCTCGCAGTGCGGGTTCTGCACGCCTGGATTCGTGATGTCCTTGCACGGGCGTGCGATCGGGGCGCTGGGGAGCGAGCTGCCGGTGGCGGATGCCATTGCGGGCAACTTGTGCCGCTGCACCGGTTATGGGCCGATCCTGGAAGCGGGAGAGACGGTGTCCTCGCTCGCGCAGGATGATGCGGCAGTGCTGGCCGGGCTGTCGGGGCTGGCCAGCGATGCGATGGCGAGCGATGTTTTTGAAGGGCGGCAGTGGTTTGTGCCGCGTAGTTCGGACGAGCTTGTCGAAGTGCTGGCGGCGCATCCCGATGCGCGGATCGTGGCCGGGGCGACGGACGTCGGCCTGTGGGTGACCAAGGGGCTGCGGGATTTGCAGACCGTGGTCTTCATCGGTGATATCGCGGACCTGAAGGCCATCGAGGAAACACCGAAAGGCCTGCGACTGGGCGCTGGGGTTCGCTATGCCGAGGCGCATGGGGCACTGGCTGGACTCCATCCGGATCTGGGCGAACTGGTGCGGCGGATCGGGGGGCTGCAAGTGCGCTCTTCGGCCACGGTCTGCGGCAATATCGCCAATGGCTCGCCCATCGGGGATGGTCCACCCGCGCTGATTGCGTTGGGAGCAGAATTGACGCTGCGCTCGGCGGCGGGGCGGCGGACGATGGCGCTGGAGGACTACTTTCTCGACTACGGGAAGCAGGACCGGAAGCCGGGCGAGTTTGTCGAGAGCGTGTTCGTGCCGCGTCCGGCGACGGGCACGGTGGTGCATGTTTCCAAGCTTTCGCGGCGATTTGACAGCGATATCTCGGCAGTACTGGGGGCTTTTGCGCTGACAATGGAGGCGGGGATGATCACCGCCGCACGGGTCGCGTTCGGCGGCATGGCGGCAACGCCTCGACGCGCTGCGGGATGCGAGGCGGCGCTGGTTGGCCAGCCGTTCAGCGAGGCGACGATCGCGGCGGCAGCAGAGGCGTTGAAGGGTGACTTCAGCCCGCTCACAGATGTGCGCGGCAGCGCTGCCTATCGGATCGAGGCAGCCTCAGCACTGCTGTGGCGGCTGTGGCACCGCGAGCAGGGTGTCGCGACTTCGGTGCTCGACGTGGAGGCCTGCTGATGGCCGAGGGGAACCCGCTCTGGCCCGAAGCAGCCATGCCGGCACTGGCGCATGACAGCGCGCATCTGCATGTCGCCGGATTGGCGCGCTATGTCGACGACGAGCCGGAACTGCCGGGCACGCTGCATCTCGCGTTCGGGGTTTCGAGCGAGGCTCGGGCGCGGATTTTGGGCATCGATCTTGCGGCGGTGCGGGCCTATCCGGGGGTGGTTGCAGTCTATACGGCGGCTGATATTCCGGGCGAGAACAACGTCGGTCCCATCGCGCATGACGACCGGGTGCTGGCCGATGGCGAGGTGATCAGCCATGGCCAGCCGCTGTTTCTGGTGGCGGCGGAGACGCGGTTGGCAGCGCGCAAGGCGGCGCGGCTTGGCAAGGTGACCTACGAACCGCTGGAACCGGCGATCACGGTCGCGCAGGCGCGTACTGCGGGTTCGCGGATCGAGGCGGACCAGCGCATGGCGCGCGGGGATGTAGACGCTGCGCTCTCGGCGGCGGAGCACCGGGTGGTGGGTTCGCTGAAGATCGGGGCGCAGGATCACTTCTATCTGGAAGGGCAGGTCGCGCATGCGCGGCCGGGGGAGGACGGGCAGATCCATCTCGTCTCTTCCAGTCAGCACCCGAGCGAAGTGCAGCATCTGGTGGCGCATCTGCTGGGCAAGAGCAGCGCTGACGTCACCGTCGAAGTACGGCGCATGGGCGGCGCTTTCGGCGGCAAGGAAAGCCAGGCGGCGCTGTTTG
>Ga0310345_10000860_pt1 | contig 38146 bp, 37 predicted proteins | sample HC15DNA20500_MG_FD_204667 | JGI IMG/M metagenome (GOLD analysis project Ga0310345, IMG submission 204667) | Marine microbial communities from station ALOHA, North Pacific Subtropical Gyre - HC15-DNA-20-500_MG | ecosystem: Environmental > Aquatic > Marine > Oceanic | place: Pacific Ocean: North... | reverse complement strand
GAAGGATTTACTACACTCAGGATTGATAAAGACCAACCTACGAATGAATGGGATGCTATAGCTAAGAATATTGGTCATTTAGCTGGATTTGTTGGGTTCCTACCTCTTTCTACTCCTCTACGATTTCTAAAGTTTAAGAAACTAGCTGGTGCTGTCAGAGCCTTAAAAGGTAAGTCTGTACCTATGTTGGTAGCTGGTGCTGCTACTAAGAAAGCTAAGAAGGTTGCTAGGTCTATGACATCTGGTGCAAGAGATGCTAGAGTAGCAGCTGGTAAAGATGCTCTTAGCGTATTTGATCGTCATCCAATGATGAAAGATATAGTAGAAGGTTCTTTTCATCTTGGTGTTGCTAGTTCCGTTAGTTCGTGGCAGGGTGGTATTGATGAGATGATGCATGGCTTTATAGGTGGTGCACAAACTGGGGCAGCTTTTCGCGGCATAGGGAACCTTGTTAAGGGGTTTGGTCCTCAAGGTGATAAGGCTGTTAGAGGTTTAGTGTCCTCACTATATACCGGTCTTCCTTCTACAATGCAGGGACAGACGACTCCAGAGCAGGTCTATCAGTATTTACTTGGTGCTTACTTTGGTGTCAATGAGATGCCATACCATAGAAGGCAGGGAGAGCAATTTCATAATAAGTGGGCATGGGGTGACAAGAAAAAGCCAGAAGGTTGGATAGGAGAACCATTTGAGTCAGTTCCGGGATGGGAGAAACTAGATGAAGTCACTAAAAGATATGTAGAAGATGTTGCTCATCCCAAGTGGAAAGAGACAAATAGTGAGTATGCAGCAGCTGTCCTTATGGAAAAAGCCGGTATGGTAGGAGAAGGGGGTAAACCTTTCTTCTCAGAAGAAGAAGCAGAGTTAAGACAGATTCTTAAAGAAGAACTTCAAGAGAAAGAATATACTGATGTAGAAGTATTTAATGAGTCTGAAATTAGTCGTGTTAAGACTGCTATGGAAGAAGGTACTTTAGAAAAAATAGGGGATGATATTACATCAGAACAGCTTGAGACTCCAATTCAGGCAAAGATTCAACAATTTGTTGATAAAGAGATGGAAAATATATGGATGGAAACAGAGAAGCCAGCAGAACAAAAACTGGTTATGTATGTTCAAATTCAGAAAAAATGGAATGAGTTAATAGAAAAGGCTCAAAAAGATCGGGTGAATCCAGATCAAGAAATGAGAACATGGTTAGCAGAAATCTATGGTATTGATGCTAATAGAGAATCTATTCAGAATGAATGGAGAGCATTTGGGAATAGGATATTAAAGGCACGTCCAGTAGCCATGATTACGACAAAAGTTAATCCAGATGGTACTGTAACTGTTTCTAAGTTGCCTTTTGGTGCAACTAATGATGCTGGTAAACAAAAAATATTACAGACAGAACCTCATTTAATACAGGAGATATACGAGGAGATACATAGGGAATTATATCCTGATCAACCTATTAAGTCAAAGTTTGGTCCTGAAAAGGAACCAGCTGTGGTTGGTGTCAATATATATTCAAGGTCAGATGATCCCTTAGGTAGAGCATTGACGAATCCTGTTTGGGGGTCTGCAAAGGATGGTAAGAATTACTTTAATGTAGAAGCAGCTTATAAAAAGCAAAAAACTGGTGATCTGGTAAAAGATAAAGAGCTTATGCGAGATTTGATTATTCAGAAATTCCAACAGAATCCAGAGCTTATTGACCAGATTGCTGAGCGTGGTGGTGTTGCTTTCTTAGAAGCAAGTTCTCATTCTGTTTCTCCTAAATATGACAAGACATCTAGATGGACAGGAGAAGGTAAAGAATCAGAATTTATAAATACTCTCATTGATGCTTATAAAGAGGTTGCAAAACCAGTTACTGAACCACTTGTACGTCAACCAACAACTTTCGTGGATGCCGAGGGGCGAGAATTTACTCCCTTAGCATGGTTTAATAGTAAAACAGGTAAAATAACTCTAGATACAGATAGAATAGCTGCTGATTATGATGCTGGGTTCCCTTATTTACAAGGAAAGCAAGGACCAACTTCTGAGCAAAAGAAACTTGTACTAGAGAGAATGGAAATAAAACTTGATAACCTGAAAAAGTTTCTAGAATTGAGGGGTGGTAAATATGCGTATGAAGATTTTATTTTGTTTCATGAAGAGGGGCATAAAGAATTAGGTCATAGTGGATCAAAAGACCTTTTCTCTGAAGAGACTTTAAGAATAGAGCAGCAAGCCACACAATATGCTATAGATATAATGAAATCCAAACCTTATTATGACTCTAGTCAGCCAGAGTTTAATAAGATGCCTCGTCCGAGAATTACACCTAGTATGAGATATGCTGGTATAGGTGCGAGGAAAACCCCCGATAATTTTCAAACTCAAATGACAGATATCGCATCAAAATTAGAGTTTGAGGGTTATATATTAAGAAGTGGTGGTGCGGAGGGAGCAGATAAAGCCTTTGAAAAAGGGACGACGAGATCAGAGATATTTTATAAAGAAGATGCGATAGATCAAACTAGAGCAATTGCTAAAGAAATACATCCTGCTCCTGATAAATTACATGGATATGGGTTAGACTTGCAGGCTAGAAATACGAATCAACTATTTGGAAAGAATTTAGATACTCCTGTTGATTTTATTTTAGCATGGACTCCCGGTGGTGCTCAAGTTGGAGGCACAGCTCAAGCCATGAGGATGGCTGCTCTAAAAGGTATTCCCATTATTAATATGGCAAAGCCGGGTTGGAGAGCTGAATTACAAAAGGTAGTTGAAAAGAATAAAAGAGCAGAGTTTGATGCAGCACCTGATATAGAACCTACTCCACCTCCTGTTGGTGCCTCAGTTGATGTAGAAATGATATTAGATCATACTGTAGTATCTACATCGGTAGAGAATCCTATAACTAAGAGAACAAAGATGGTGTCTCAAGAATTACGTTTGAGTGAACTTCCGGAATTTTATAGAAATCGCATTCAGAATGATCCGAATTTTAAAGGTAGGACTTCAGAGGAAATAGATAGTCTGGTTCAAAATGCTGTAGATGAACATCATGGACAGGTATTTTATAATATGTCTAAAAAGGGATATTATTATTATAGTGGCAGAGGAGATGCTCATCGTCAAATCTTTGTAAAATACCATCCTTTGTTAAAGGGAGTATCTAGTGATTCGATCCAAAAACATTTGGATAACCTCTTTAAGATTATGCCTAAGGAATATAAAGAAGATTATCGTAAAGATGAGAGAGCATATTGGTATACATATCAGAGAGTAATGGGTGAAAATGTTGAGGGAACATGGATACCTAAAACTGATCAGCTATTTGCAAAGGAGTGGTTATCCAATCTGTTATATCTACATTCTTTAGGTATCGGTAAACCTGCTAAAAATATTGGTGAGAGTATTGAAGCATTCAAGAAGATGCACAACAAGAAAGATAAGGATGGCAATGTAATTAACTCTTACATAAAGAGTCCTAAAGATTTTAATAAACGAGTACAAATTTGGTTTACTTCCGGTATATCTATGGATGTTGATTACATCAAAAAAATGAAGGCTGAGGATGGAAAGCTTCAAATAAGAGACTTTAATGAAGATGGTACTTTCAATATAATGCTTACAGCTGGTCCAGAGAGATTTAATCAGAGAGACTTAAAGAATGATGCACTTGCTGAGCTTTACAACGAGATAGAGGATGGGGCTATAATTGTGCGTTCAGACGTTCTAAAAGCCATTCTAAGGCAGGCTGGTCTTCCATCCGACTCAGGGTTCGAGAAAAGCTTTATCGCGGCTCCTGACCCCGTTTACGGGGCTTTAACGGGCAAATATGCTATGTATCCTACAAGGACTAAGATGGATGCTTGGATGAAAAGAAACAATGTTCATTTTATTGTAAATGCGTTAAGTGTAAAACAAAAGGGAGAAAGAGATTATGTGACATATGATTGGGATGCTCGCAAACAAACTGTGAATGTTAAGAAATATAATGAAATCAGTAAGATAGAAGGGGAGCCAGTTACAGACATATCTAAGATATTATATAAATTAGACCCAAAGTATTTTAGAACTATTACTGGAGATTATGCTAGCAAGAAGAATTTAGAAGATGTTCAGGTACATAAACAGGTATTTACCAATTTAACTCCTTATGCTTATTCTCCTATAGACCAAAGAGAAATACAGGATATGTATAATGGTCTTGTCAATAAAAGGATTAAGGGAGATGCGGATGTTAATAAAGATTTAGAAAAGTTTTTAAGTGACCCTGCCGGTCAGCAAGCTATGGTTAAACCTTTAGTAAAGAATTTGAAAAAGTTAGGTATTAATGAATTGTTAAGAGCGATGCGTAGCAATAATCCACATGTGCAGAAATTCACTGCTAAGATATATAATGCGATGTTTAGGATAGAGCCTTCTACGCGAGATGCTTTGAGAGCTGAGGGTGAAGCTTCTGTAGCTGATACACATTTAGAGAACTTATTGTCCCTTGAAAATAAGGGTGTGTATGAGAGAATTATGAGAATTACAGACGATGATCTATCCGGGGTATTACATAAGTGGTCTACAAGGATACGAGGTTCTGTTGTTAGAAACTTCTTTGTTGATCAGGTTACTAGACCCTTGGCAACAAATAGTGTATCTGCTCGTATGCGACCTTATGACCCTGCAATGAGACAAGAAGATGGAGTCGAAGGGAAAACAACTGAATTGAATAAACGTGATGATATATTTTTCTTAGATGATCTTCACAAAAATAAGTGGTTTAAGATTGCAGGTGATAAGCCTATGCAATTAAAAGATTTGTGGAAAGGTGTTGATGCTGCTAATAAGGGAAGACCTATCAAAGGGTTCCCTACTGAGAAAGCAAGGGAGATTTTACGTGCTTTGGTAGTAAGAACTCCTATGGATAGTATATCAGGTGGACATGTTCTAGAGTTTGCTGGGTTTACCGGTGTTGATGGTTATGGTGTGCTTCTTCATCCAAGGGCATTGAAAGCTCTTGGCGGAGCTGATTTAGATGGTGACAAGGCTCAGGTGTATTTTGGAGATGAAGCTCATGGGATGAAGAAATCTTGGAAAGATATGTATCATAAAAATAAGAATGAATATCTTAATCAAGTAACGAAACAAATAGAAACTAATAAGCCAGCTGATTTAGAAGCAAGATTTGGGACAGATAATACTGAACTAACAGATAGGTTAAAGAATCCAAACCTTATCTTATCTCCCCTAGCTAGAAGAAATGCTTCTGAAGGAGCTGCATATGGAAGAGATTTATTAGGACCGGTTGTTGTTAATAGAGCTACAACTTCTGCTACGCATGCGGCTATAGCTTCTTTGCCAGATAGGAAAGAAGCTATAAAAGTTGTTGAGCACGATCCCAATGACCCTAAAAAGAAAATTACATATGATCTAGAAGTAGATGTACCGGCTGGTCATTATCTTTTCGAAGTAAAAAAACGTACAGGTTTTACTTATGAAGGAGAGCCTGAGTATAGGCGTCAATGGTTAATTATAGAGGCAAAGACAGATGCAGCTTCTTTACATGAGTTTAGAAGGGTTGCTAGAGCATTAATAGGATTTACTTCTGATCCTATGGATATAGCAGGGATGCAGAGTAGAGAGTCTGTTGTTAATGCTATGAAATCTACAATATTGAAACTCAATATAGCAAAGATAGGTCAAAATGGTAAAATAACAAAGGGTGCTGGAGACCCACATCCTGATTTTGATGGAATACAGAGTACTGATATGTATATGCCTACTAGATTGTTTGGAAATGTAAACTCTACTTTGTACGGAAAATTCAAAGAACAGAATAGAAGATATTATGCTTATGAGATACAGAAGGCTCAAGCAGAATTGTATAGTCCCCACAGAAAAAGATATGATACAGATTTGAAAGATTTTTTACATCAACCGGGATTTGTCGGTGCAGAAAGAAATTCATATTTGGCTTTAATTGCTAATGATATGAAAGATATAGATTTTAGTGAAAGTATTTTTAGAAGGTTAAAGCGTGAAGAAGGAGAGAATGGTCTAGAGGAGGCTGTTAAAAAACTTTATAATGATCATAATGATCTTGTAAAGCCCGGGCAAAAATTTGATTGGCTTAGAGACAAATTAGATAGAGGAAGTTTATGGGTACCAGATGGAGAAGTAATTAATAAAGTAATTACAAATCATTTGTTTGAGAAATATGGGTATGAACGACAGCTTGATCCGAAAAGATGGGACATAGATTTAATGGATCATTATTATGGAAAGTCACCTGAATACATGGAAGATAAAAAAATCCCTGTTAAAAGGGCATTATGGTTGAACGATTATATTAAAGCTGCGGAAGATTTATTTGTTAATGATTTGTCTGATATTACATCTATTAAATTGCTAGATCATTGGGCGAGAAAAGTAAAAGATAAAAGAGTTATTAATTCTATTTGGAAGAAAACGGAACGATTCAAATTGCAGGCAGCAATTAATGATGGAAAAGAACCTTTGCGTGGACAAATCGGATATAAAGATACATTGTTTGAGCAGCAACAAAATCTATCTGATTCCAAAGAGACCTCTAAAATTATTCCTAGAGTTGAATTAGATCGAGAAATGCAAGATTATCGTGATGGATTAAAGTCTAATGAACAAAAAAAACTATTTGATCATTTTATGCTTGGCACATTAAATAGAAAGGAATCTAAGCAGCAGTCTATGCTTCAAGCTGCAGCAGGTACTATTAATCCAGAGGAAGTAATGTCTTCTAAAGATAAGATTGATACTGGACATAAAACTTCTTTGGCTAAAATCGGGTTTGCTTCATCTGCTGTTTCAGATAATAGTATAAAGGAATACTTTAAAGAATACAGTAAAGTATTTGATAAAGTTGATGATACGTTAACTCCGAAAGAGGTAGAAGGTGCAAAAGAATATGCTGAGAATCTTGAAGAGCCTAGATTGATTCCGACAGCAGATGGTCTAACAGTGTCCGGGTCTCATTTGAATACTAATTCAAAGTCTGCGGAGAGTGATAAATATATTGATGAGATAGCTCCTTTTGAAGGATTGAAAACTGGGAAGGTGAGTAAAGAAGAAGGAAAGGTTATTAATAGTATAATAGATCACATAGAACATTACTTCGGAGATCAACCTATTTATGGTAAATATTTCAATCAGATAGTAAGAGGAGTCTTACATAAGGATGTCAATGCTATGACATCACGTGATATAAGAGTTCTTGATAACTATTTTAAAAATATTAGAAATAAGGGATTTATTAATACCGTTTTGGATTTCTTTTCTAAGAGCAAAGCTAATCAGTTGCCTAAGCGTATATATTATAATTTTCCAGAAGCTAATAACAAGCTGTTAATGAGCCATGATATAGCATTTATAGAGAAGAAAGCTCTCTTTAAGAATAAACGTGGTGATCCTATAATGGGAAATATTAGGCAACCAACTCAGATTGTAAATGAATTGAGAGACCTTCATGGGAATGCTCAGACGTTAATCCTTAAGCAACAGGATGAGTACAGAGTAGAGATGCAAGACGAATTTGCTGAGATATTTGTCTTAGAAGATGGATATAAAATATATGAGATGGCTGGTAGGATGATGGAATCTTTCGGAGAAATAAGACTTGAGGATAATCTATCTGATGTTCCTATCTCCGGTGTAGTAAAAGATTATTTAGAAAAAAGAATAGAAATGGGGAAAGCTCCTACATCTGCTGAAACATCCTTTTTATATGAAGTATATCAAGAGGCTTTAAATAGAGCTGTGGTAAATAGTGATTGGCATATAGTTAAGAATAAAGACTATGTTATTGGGGGGAGGAAAGTTAAAGGAAGCCAATTGGCAACTGAAATTCTGAGAAAGTTAACCAAAGAAAATTCTAAATTACATACTTGGCATATTGGGGATGGAAAGACCGCTAAAAAATATTTGGATGATATTATGGCAGAACTTGAAAAGGTTGATTTTATTGATTTAGAATTGTCTCATTTTACAAAAGGAGGAGAACGTATATACAGAGATATTGGGAACCTAAGTGATACTAAATTATCTGAGATTGTAGATAATAATTTAGGAGCATTGAGGTCGATGCGTAAAAAGTTTTTAAAGGATGCTAAAGATAATAAGATACCTTTAGAGCTGGGGATGGATAATTTAAATAGAATTGTTAGATATATGCAGTTACATGAAATGCATGGGGCTTATACAAGTGAGGCTGGTCGTCAAGGTAAGATAAACTTTTTGGGAAGTTTAAAATCAGTTAAAGAAGATATAACAGATACTGGGAAATATAGTTTTAATAATTATTTTCCCCATATTTCCTATGAAAGAAAGTTGGCTGCACAAGGATTATTAAAATATATTGAACATTTAAGTGTCGATCCTGATCTATTGAAGCATACAAAGGAAAGACAAAGATTGATTCAAGCTGCTATATTAAGACATAGACAATTGGAAGGTGACTTTGTTAAAGGGACACAATTACAAGAGAGCTGGAAGGATGTTGCAGAGGTCTTACATGGTCTTGCAAATGACAAAAGAGATGTCATGGTCAATGGTTTTAAGAGATTTAATAAGAATAGAAAAGTTAGTAGTCAGTTTAGTAGGATTGCTCATGCAGAAGGATGGATTGTTTCACCTGATGCCTATGAAAGATATGTAAAAAATGTTATCAATACTTTTCATCAGCAGATAGCAGACGTCTCAGGTAGAGATGCTATATATCAATTTAAGAATCATAAAAATTCTGCAAATAAAAGGCTAGGAAGAGAACTAACTGATTTGTGGTCTGAGTTTCTTTACCTCTATCATGAACAGGCTGGTGGGAATCCTACTAATATACCCAAGTATGTCCTAGATAATCCACAGATGAATATAAAAGGTACTGCTTATGCTTGGTTTGCTGATAATATGGTAGCTCGCAGACTTAATAAGGCTAGGGAAATGCTGGGACTAAGAAAAGGTGTGCAAAAATTAGCTGGGATACCAATTACCGGTTCTTTAACAGACGAAGATTTAAAAACTTTGAAGGATGTGGACTTTAATACCTTGAAAAAGTTGGGGCAGATGGAAGCTAAGTATCAGCTGGCTACGTTACTTGCTCATCCCAAGAGTACCGTTGCTAACCTTTATGGTGGTAGTGTACATACTTTGATTAGTACCGGCTGGGAGCATTATAAGAATGCAAAGAGTATAAAATATTTGAGACTTCATGTGAATAAGAATTGGAAAAGCATGGAAGATGTAAACGATTGGGTTAAAAGTCTTGGCATAATAGAAGAGTTCTTAATCTTTGAAGCTGATATGAATCCCAATATTAAAAGTGCCAATATGCAAAAAGCTGTTCGTGAGGCAATAGGTGCTATTAAGAAGGACCCGAACTTACCGGATAGGAATTTATACCGGATTGCACAGAAACATGGAATCACGGAGAGTGCATTTAATAAGGCTGCATCGTTTATGCGGGTGCCGGAGAGGTTCTTGAGAAGGGATGCATTCATGGCTCACTATCTCCAAGCAAGAGAAAAGTTTGGTAATCTTACTCCTGAGTTTGATAACCAAACCTTAGTAGAGATGGCTAAGAAGGGCGTTAAGGCTACTCAGTTCTTGTATAGTGCACCTTATAGACCTGCTTTTGCTAATAGTCAACTTGGGAAAGTGATGACACGTTTCCAAATCTGGGCATGGAACTCTGTTAGATTTAGAAGGCAGATTGTAGAGCAAGCTCATATTTATGGATGGAAAGAAGGTACGCAACAGTTTGAGGCATTTAAGCGATTAGCTATTGCTGATATGTTTATGTTAGGACTAAGTAATATATTCATGTATTCTATCTTTGAGAATGCCTTACCGGCACCATGGAACTGGTTCCAAGACACAGCTGACCTGATGTTCGGTGATGATAAAGAGCGGGAACGTGCATTCTTTGGTGCTTATCCCTATCCTCTTCAACCTTTACAAATAATTACTCCTCCTGCTTTGCGATTGTTACCTCCCATGTTTAAAGCCATGGTAACGGACGATTACAGTAGGTTAGCTGACTATTATATATGGACTATGTTTCCGTTTGGTAGGTTAATGAGAGATGTCGTAGGACCCGGTGGGATTATAGAAAATCCAATGAGAACAGTAGAGAAAACTACTGGTATACCTTATATGCAGTTTGGGAAATATTTTAAAGCTATGCAGGAGCAGGAGCGTTTAAAGCCGGGAGGCTAATTAGCCCTTCCTATAATAATACCTTTTTAAAAAAAAAGAATAACAAAGAGTTTTACCTCTCTGTTATTCCTTGAACAACAACATCCTCAAAAAAGTCACAGCCATCCTCTATAGCACAAGGTTTACCTGCAAAAGCTGGATCAACAAATGTTACTAACGCTCCTAATTCTTTATCAAAATGAAACATAAAGCCTGCACATTCATCATCTCTAGTATAATTTGAACAAGTTTTTTTAGCAACTTTAGGTGTTCGAGGTATCTTTTCTTTAATCACATTCACCTCCTCGACAGCCTGCCTGTCCCATTCTACTACTTGTTTCTCTCTTTAGTGCTTCTTGCATTTCTTCGTCTGTAGGTAAATCAGGTGCGTCTTTACGAATTGCATTGTTTATAGGATCATTATCTAAGGTATTAAATGGTTTTACTTGATTCTTTGTATCAAATAATCTACTCTCCGAATTATTAATTATACGTTTAGCTCTATTCATAGCTCCACCGGGTTCATCAGGTAGTATTTTTCTCAGTAGTAATATAGCCAGTGATTTTTCTTTACCATAAAAGTCTTTCTCTTCTGGTATAGTTGCGTCATTGCATTCTTGTACTAGTGTTCGTATTTCATCATATAATAATTCTATCATAAGAGTATGTTCTTTCTCTGAGACTCTTACCTTTTTGATATTATCTGATTTTAGTGCTAATCTGTGCATGACTATATCTCCAATTCGTATTTGTCCCCATATTCCTCAGACATCTTAGCGACATATGTGGGGATAACATAGTCCTTACGTATTATAATAGCTTTTATAATATGTTCTGCATCTTTTAGTTGTTCTTGTAATTTCTGTATGAAAGGTTTTTTATTGTTAATAATATTTCCTGCTATTGTATTTAATAATGGTGGATCATATGCTTCAGCTGGTAATGGTTCATCTTTTTGTTTCAATGTTGTAATTGTCCAATTTTTTACTGGAACAATTAATTTCTTTTCACCTTTGAAAGTAGCTTCCCAACCAACATTGCATGCATGTTTATAATCAATTTCATAGATATGTTCATCGGTTCTATACTGTATTTTTTCTATGTCTTCTTCTTCAATATCTTTAAGAGAAATCGTCCAAGAACTACCACCCATTCGTAATCTCTGGTCTTCAGATTCATTTTTATAATAGGTCTTACCTTTTACGTATCCATGTGTTAGCTTTTTTGCCATATTGCCTCCTTGTTTACTATGAATGGACCATTTTCGTCTACATCTACATCCCAACCAAGTAGGGTATAAAGATATTGTCCTTCTTCAATTAAGTTGTCTACAAATCCACATTCTTCTTCACACATTACAGCAGGTAAAGCATTGTCGGTGCCATTTTTAATTTCTGCTTCTATAAGATTATTTCCACATTTAGGACAAGGTTCTTCTATTTCTTTCATTTATCTCTCCTTTCTTTTCTTAATGTATTTATATGTTTTTTTATTGGTTCATTGAATATAAACCATTCTCCTTTTGCGTTTAAATTTTTGAAGATATGATGTATACTTTTTTCTAGTATAAAAGGGTCTTTTACATCAAAACAATCAACTAATTTTAATTCATAAGGATTCCCAACTTGAAGCATTTTTAATCTAGCTTTTATATCTTTAGTAATACCTATTTTAATCATGTTATTACATTCTATAAAATATAAACCTTTTTTTGATGTCTTTATATATTCTCGATGTTTTCCATTACTAGTATGAATAGATACTCTATCTTTTACTAAGAAATTTTTAGAATTATTCCATGTAACACCCATTGCAAATCTAATATAATCTCTTTTTCCATAATTTATTCTAGAATAACACTCAGAAACCATATTATCATCAGAACAACCATATTCCCCTGTTTTAGTGTTTTTCCAGTTGACAAATTTAATATCTTCTTGTTCAGCTTCTTCTTTTGTATATATCGGATATGATGCCTTACCCTTTTGATGATTTATAGTTATCATATACATCAATATTTGCCTCCTTTGGCTAATTTTTTTAGTACATAGCTTTGAACTTCTTTTGTCTGTTCTTTTATCCAATCTAATATAAGGCAAAAGTCTTTTTCTTTTAATGGTCCCTTCCGTGTATTGCACTGTTTGCATATGATCTGTAGATTCTTTGGTGTTGATTCTCCATCTTTAGATAACGGAACTATATGGTCACATACCATTGTTGAGACATTCAATATTCTGTCACAGTATTTACATGACTCACCATAGGCATCGTAAAACATCTTCTTTATGTCTTCAAGCTCTATTTCAAAGAGCACCTGATGCATCTCCGACCTTTTTCTTAGAGCTTGTTTCAAAGCTGATGCTTTACGTGACAATCTAAGCCAAGCTTTATGCCATTGCCTACCGTGAATACTTACTAATTTTTCTCTAAAAGCACTCTGATCGTATTTCATCGTTACTAAAAAATCGGGTTCGTGGGGATTGTCTATCGTCCCCACGTCCCGATTTCGTTACTGCTATCACCTATATGGCTTCTCTAGAATGAATTGGAATGTTCCAGAAAGTTTCCAGAACGCCAATGAAATTTTTATACAATACCATTTTGAATTTTTTTCAAATTCTAAGGAAAGTCTTAAGAGAGATATTAGAAAAACATCTATACCCCATTGACTTATTTTGTAATTCTTCCATAGAATAATATCTATGAATAATTTGACTATATCTCTTGGTCGTTTTTTCATATTCTTTTCAATCTAAATGAATCGTGAAATTTTAAATCAACTGACCAGAGTTCTCCATCTGTACTTTTCACCATTTTTAGCCTCCTTTCTCGTTCCTTTGCTTCGCCTTCTAACACAAGCAACTTTCTTGAGGCATTCTCTATGGCTCCACTTCCTTTGCCTGCGTAGAGGTCTAATGTTCCCGCTCTAGAATACTCTCTTGACGTCTGACTTAACTGTATAATAATCATATCATAATTGACTGCTAAATTACTTAATGCGTGGGATATATGCCTTATAGATTCATATTCACCTCTTGTATAATTTGGTGGTTCTATTAAATCTATATAATCTATTACTATACAGGCTGGAGATGTTTTCCTTACCTGTTCTCTAATTTTTTCTACAGTTGGACTCACAGTTTGTATTTGAATATGATCAATTTCTTCTCTATGTATATCATATAAGGTTCTACTAGTATCTCCTTTTTGTATAAGTTCTGTTTCTGTATCAGAGACAATTTGTATATTTCTTCTATGCATTAACCACGGTGCTAACTCTAATGATAGATATAATGTTGGAATTTGTAGCTCTTTTTCTATTCTATCTTCCATAGCATTATATGCTAATGCAATATTCTGAGCGAGAGTAGTCTTATTGGTACCTGTTGGTCCTACAATAGTAACTAACTCTCCCGGATATATAATTGAGTCTACTCCTACCAATCCATAAAGTTTTGATAAATTAATACTGACACCAGAAAAATCTCTCTTCATTCTTTTATTTAGCATTACTTGCAAATCGTCTACGTTTAATATGTTCATAAGGTAATCCTTTCTCTTAAAGTAAATACAATGAGATTGGCAATAGGTCATCATCATACTGTCCATGCAACCATATTGATAACCTTTTGTATATACATCGTTAATAGATGAAAGGAGTTCAGAATCCTTGATCCTATCTTCACCTTTGTTCCATTCTTCCATTGCTGCTATCGTAGCATCTATAGGAATACCATTTCTCCTAAAATGAGAAACAATCCTCATTAAAGTATTATGTCGATTCCCTTCAGCTGGTGGGTTATTGTACATATCTTGAATACAAGGTACAACATTTGTATGACTACTGGTTTTAAAGAACGCTTTAACGCTGGGTGAATCAAATGTTACATAGCTTTCTAAATATCCAGATTGTTCTTCTGATGGGAATGTATGGAAGTCATTAACATCCCACTTTCTTCCTTTTGCTGCTATTGTTGTATATGGTAATTCCTCTAATTGTTCTGATGTAATGTATGTTTTATATAATTGTGTTTTATAGTTCTTGGTAGCAGCACATCTATATAAAGCTGACCTTGAATAGATTGACATATCAGCTTCTGGTAATAATTTTTTCATTGTTGATTTAACAATATAAGGCAAATCATTACCCTCATGATTTTCAAATCCGAATAATGAGCTGGGTAATAAGAAATGAAATCCTGTTCCACTAAAAAATATACAATAGGAATCATCCTTTAATCCTAATCCTAATAATTTTTGATTTACTATTTTTGCTTTAGCTACTGTTTTCTTACCTGATATGAGAGGATTTTTATCTTTAACTTTATCAATATCAATGGGTAAATAATCTATTCCTCTCCATCCCATATATCCCCTAACACTTTTATTTTTATTTACATATTCATAACCATCTTCATCGTAAAGATAGACAGAACGGTACACAGGAATATTTTTCCCATGTACCGTTACTGCTTTTTCTAATTTATCGAGGTCTACTAAGGAACCCCTTGATGCAGGACTCCTGAGTGCCAACTCGACAAACATTAATTTGCCTTATAATTAGTCTTTAATGATACCGTTGGAGCTGAACTTGTTGGTGTTGATGCTTCATCCCAAGGTTCTGGTTCTGGCTCTTCTATATGTTCTTTAATAATGTCATTATCTTTAGCCCATTGGACATAGCTATTTAGAGATTTCATTTGCTTTCTATCTTCAGATTTAGCCATTCTTTGAACTACTTCTGTCCAGACTTTTTCTTCATTAGTAGTCTTATCCAGAACTTTCTTTTTATAGACATAAATAGTATACGGATAAATTTCAGCACCAGTATTATCTGTATAGTTATTATTTAAGAATGATGCAATATTATCAATTGATTCATCTACTTTTGATACCCAATTGCCATTCATATCAAATCCACCACCGAATCCTATAGCATCAGCGACACTATAAAACTTCTTTAGTAAGGGATTATTCATCAGGCTACCATCAGTATCTCGTTCAAATGAACCACTAAGACGCATTTTTACCGGATATTCACTTCCTGCAGTCTGTAATTCAATGATAAGATATACATCTGCCCATTCAAACTTACTGGATTCATCTGTGAATGACAGTATTTTAGCATTCTGAAATCCTAACCATGGTGGCGTTGCACCATTTTTAAAGGATTGTTTATCGTCTGGTCTATAAGGCATTATTTACCTTCCTCTCTTATGGATGACAGGTGTTTATCCTGTGGTCCTTGTTGATGTATTGCATTCTGTACTTCTTCGGCTGATGCAATACTGTCTTCACTACCTAGTCCAGCAAAGCCCAAGGCTCTACCGACTGCCGAAGTTTCACAGTTCTCTATAGCACTAGTTTTATTAATTTGACTCTTTGATTCATCTTCCTTTGCATAGCCAGTAAAACATCTATCAGGATTTTCCATTTCAGGAATAACAGTGGCTTTCATAATATAAATACCACCTTCTGCATATACTAATTCCGCTGTTATACTACCATTTTGATGTAAGTTGTGAAATACTCTTATACGTTCTGGTACTGTAACATATGGTTTACCGTGTATATCAATAGTTTTAATCGGTCCTACAAACTTAGCAAAATCAGTTATTGAATTTCCATTCATGCTGTCCTCCCTGCTAACTCTTTGAGAGCCTCTAACCTCTCAATTTCGTCAGCTTCTTTTGGTTGTGTTGCGAGGTAGGGGCTATCAGATAACTCATGTTCTAATCTCTTAAGAATATTTCCAAAAAGGGATATAGTTTGAGTTATTTCTAGTAAGTGGGATGACATCTGTCCCAAATAGTCCATTATAGAGCTAATGGTCTCTCTCTCGTCTGTCATTGTTATTTCTCCTCGGTTAAGGTTAGTGGAATATACGAACTTTTCATGTATTTTTCTATCGAATTTATTTTAAATCCTTCTTTCCTAATGTTGTTTGTTAATAAATCCATCCATAGATATTGATAATATCCTCTATTACCAGATAAACAAAATATCTGATTAACAATCATACCGGCTACAAGATTAGCTGTAAAGATAGTATGTTTCATAGTACAAGGTGCATCCTCTATATTTACACTGGAAGTCCAATGGTCATAATAGTCAACAGGAACATCTCTTGCTGTCATCGTGACTACTTCAAATGCTAATGCATCCATTCTTCCATCTATGAAAAATCCTGCACTATATTTATTACCCAACATAAGACTATTATCACACATTCTCCAGCGATCATACATTGCTAATCTATCTTCCATATTATCTATACAAACTATCATCTTTTTACAAATTGGTGTATCATTATCAAACTTCATAGGATGTTCAATTATATTTATAGCAGGATTATATGATAATGCCATTGATTTAGCAGCTTGTACTTTTCTTTTACCTATTGCTGATGCTGGATATAATGTGGTAGATAAATTATGATGCTCCATAAAATCAGGATCATAAATATATATATCCTTAAATCCCATTATAGCTAACAATTGTATTACTGCTGAACCTATCCCCCCTGCTCCAACGACAGCTACTGTATCTAACTGTCGTTGGTCAATAAGGTCTTTGTTTCTTAAAAACCTTGTATTACTCATGATATCACCGGTGGAACTTCATAAAACTCGTGTATATTCATATTCCAATTAGATTTGAATAAGTTGTTAGCTTCACCATAAAGCATACTCCCGTCTTCAAGTTGCTCCATTATAGTTTCCATTTTTTCATATTCTTTCATTGTAATGTCACTATAATCATCTTCAGGAGGAAGTTGATGTTCTTTTTTCCAGTTAGGATGATATCTCCAATCAAAAGTAGATTGATCTGGATTATGTTGAGTTAATGCCTTACCTTTTGAACTTCTTTTCCAAGATGGAGTTGCAGTGTCAGCTTTTTCTTTAATAAGATTAGCCTCATTAACAAACTCCTTTGGTGCACTTACTTTAGTATGTTTTATATGATCACTATCCATTTCGTTAATCATTATATTTTTAAATTGATCTTTATAACTAAATGCAAATGCTGCAGGTGTACTAGAAGAAGACACTACTAAACTCCCGTAGAATCCAGTATCAGGGCACATATCTATTAATGTATCTTCATCGGTACCACTATGATAAGCAGTCATATTATGATGACTATGAATCATACCTACATAAGCATCCTTTAATAATTTCTTATTTGCACTATATATTTTAAAGACAGTTTTACTAAGGTCCTCACCGGCATACTCTGTAGCAGCTCCATGACCAAGATCAATAGCTACAAAATGAATGAGTTCCCAGTATACAGGAAAACCATATTTATTATTAATACATTTATACCATGCTGGACCCGACCATTCTCTACTTTTAAACCGGGTGAGCAAATACTGGATTTTCTGATACATCTTCAGTGGAATCAGAAGTCCTTTCTTCTTCTTTACTTTCAGGGATTTTATGGAACTTTTTGATTTCTTTTTCGAGATTCCTATGGATTTCTCTTCTTTTTTCGATGGCATTATCCACCTCCTTTGCGTGTGTTTTTATCATGTTAGCTGTCCATTCATATAACATATCAATCATAATAACTTTCATATGTCTTTCGAATTTAGTTATATCAGTTTGTTCATAAATTTTATAACAATTATTTGTTCTAGGATTCTTTTCATTAAAGTCTTTAAAAACTTCTTCTACATCAAATTGATATTTTAAAGATCGTATTTTACTTTCTTTTATTTCTTCTTCATTGGAATTATTATTTCTATATGCCCATTGATTTGTAAGATTAAAACCTAATCTTGGCTCAATTTCCCAATGTTTATTAATTAATATATCTTCATATTCAACATATGTATGAATAGAAGGTAAAGTTTCTGTTAATGTTTTCTTTAAAAACCGTGTTTTTCCTGCTGGTTTATATGCCATAAGTCTCTTATAGAATGCAGTTATCTCTCCTTCCTTAAACCAATCCTTTACTTCAAATAAATCATAGTAATGAAGTACTTTATATGAATTAAGATCAGGAATCTTTAAATGATCTAAAGCAAAATAATAATCAAAATATTCTTTTAAACTGTTGGTGAAATACTTAGATATATTTTTATATTTATACCATCCATGTTCCATTGTTGAATTAAAAACTTTAACAAAATGCTTATCACTTTCTATGTCTCCTGCTATTAATGGAATTAAAAGTGAATTATTTGATTTTTCTTGTCTTATTTTATTAGCTGAATGTGATCTATATACTCTGCACATATCTGCAAGAGATTCTATGCATTCATTTATTCTATTATACATAGGATTATCTTGTTGCATATTTTCTATAAGTATTGTTCTAAATGCTCCAGAAAATCCATCTCTTGATGGTGGAGCATAATTAAATTTAAGATTATGTGCTATTCTATTAATATTTGTTTGATTACTTATTGATTCATCTAAATATTTCCGAATTAATGTATATAATATACTATATGCTCTTGTTCTATTTAATACTTCCTCTTCATTGTATTTAAACTTATTAGGATTCCTATTATATTTAGTTATATAATATTTTTGGATTTCACGAAAAACATTAAGATCAATACGTCTACGTCCATGATCTTCCCTTATTCTTCTAAAATAACTACTACCTTCAAAAGGTTCTCTAAAAGTATCTCTCATACGTAATAATAATGAAACAGATAGTAAGTGATTTATTTTCCTAAACATATGACCATCGCCACGTTTCTTTTTTACTTTATAAGGAGCACCAGTTACCTCTCTTACTAATGCAGGAAGATTCCAAAATGCATCTCTTGAATTACTTGTATTTGCCCATTGCTTTAAAGTACTAAAATATCCTACAATACTTCCGTGAACAGCATAATCATTTAACCGTGAATGATATTCTCCCAAACATGGCTGACCACTGGTATTAATATGAGGATGATAACCATACCGATATGTAGCAGCTACGGTCCCTCTAATATTTATAAAGTGTTCATTGATTTTTGTTGATACTTCATCTGCTGCTTTTATATCCTTCCAACTAACTGATGTAAGATAAAGAGTATCTAATTCTATTTTACATCTGCTCTTTAATACTGGGACACATAGTTTAATAATCCAATTATGAGTATCTGCTCCTATTTCATCCTTCCTATAAAATTCTATTCCCGAGTCTATTAATATTCTTATTTGAGTAGCTAATGGAGTATATTGTTCTAAACGCTTAAAATCTTGATCAGTAGCACAAATTTCATTATCTTGGTTACGTCTAAAAGGATTGAGTACTGAAAAATTGTTCCTTATAAATATTTCTATTAAATCAAAACCAACAGTATCTTCAGGATTGATGTATCTATATTTTCCATTTATAATGTTGTTATTTGTTGCTCTAATACTAAACTCGGTTCCTAGAGAGGGAATCCTTGTTGATCCCCTCTCTTTCCCACGAGTCACTTTATATTCCCGACTTTACAGACATCTTTTGAAATTGTACAACAGCCCCATCGGTCAACTGTGTACCAGCAGTAGCGGGTGTATCACCTACACTCATTACTACATTCTCCATAGACAGTTCTAATTTCTGTGCAACATCAGCTACAGTGCTGACACCTTCCACATCTACTACCTGTCCGCCATTATGATATGATATAGCTTGTACATTTACTGCCATGATCATTCTCCTCTTTTTTAGGGTTAACTAGTTAAATAGCAATACCGTTGCTACCTTTTCCGAAACTTTTTAAGAACTTTTTATACTTTCTGGTGAGAATCCGCTTTTTTATTTGAATCATTCTATTAAATGCTGATCCATCAGGTTTAATCCTTCCTTTAGTAATCATACGTTTATAAAACTTTACAAGTTCTGTATCAGATATTGAGTTTGCATTATTTATACTCATTATTTTCTCCTTATTGGTTAAATAATATTAGGTGAACTATGTGTTGCGGGACACTCCACGTTCTTAATCAGGGGATTCCAAGCGATAAATAAACTTGGACCTCCTTTATGTTAAGTCTGTGAAAATAGTTCACCTAAGTTTGCCATATTCCATTGAGCTTAAACTTTCTTGATACTACCCAATATTTGGGAGTATGAATGTCATCTACTCGATATTTAACCCACCATCCATTCCCGTTAGCTTTAAAAATTCGATCTTTTATACTAACTGAGTCAGGATCATTGGGAAATCTTTTAGGTAACTTAAAACTCTTTGCATATCTGTATTTATCGTATTTTTCTTTTATAGGCATTTTGTTTCCTCCCTATAATTCAAGGTTTTTAAAGAAATTATACAACCATTGATTTAGAGAGCTGGTTGTCCACTCCCGGATGTTATTTCCTTTCACACTTTCATATCTTGAAAAAAAGATGGGCGAAGCATAGCGTGTAAATGCCAAGCGTTAACAGCTGTCATACTTTAACATTGCAGGTAATCTAAAACCCTGCTCCACGTGACTAATGGGAAAGTGAGTAGCTAAAACCATTATCAACTTCGCCCCTCATAGATAAGTAGCTCAATCAGTACAAAGATGTTATATTTCAGATATCTACAATGAAATAATAAACATTTGTACTGATGTGAGCTACTATATATTTGCTGACAGGACAGGCTTTATCAACCCTAACTCACTTAGTTTCGCCCTGTCAGACTTTTTCGTAATGTCTCTTGAGTATAGTAATAGCTTTAGCACTTATTCTATGGTCCTTAAATAGTATTCTCATACCATTCTTTAGATGAAATCCCTGCTTTTGATTAATGCTATAAGGTCTGTCTATCATATATGCACACTGAGTGATAAATGTACTAATAGTCATAATACCTCCTTTTTACATTTTCTACGTTGATATGTATCATTAATTGAACATAGTATAAATCCCCACAGAAATCCTAAGATAAATGTGGGTATCATAGCAAGTAAGTATCCGGTCATCATACCTTGTTCCTCCTACCTTTATTTAGACCAAACTTCTTTAGCATTCTGCTGGTAAATGTACCTTTAGCAGTTTCTTTCTTCTCTTTATTAAGAAGTGGATTATTCATGCGTCTGGCATGAAATCTGTCTATTCGATCCTTTAATTTGGCTTGCTGTTCCACTCTTACAGCATTGAACTTCTTTTTATTCTGCTTTGATTTCCATTCGTTGTGACTTGTCCCCTTTTTATGGTTTTTAGATATAGACATAGTATGTCCTCCCTATAATTTAGGTGTTTTGAAAATAATATGAGAAAGATCACGCTATCAGCTGATTCAAGGGTTGGTGATTTTAGTCCTAACTTTCTCAGTAATAATAGTGAGTCTGTCACGGTTTCGTCCATAGTACCGCAAAATTATCCCGAAGTTATCAACTTCGACAGACTCACTTGATATTATCTAACTAAGTAATAGATGATATGACCACTGAGATAAAGTACAGCAAGTATCATAAAGATGTAAGATGCTCTGATAGCAAATGTGTCATCATCACCATTAGCTTTGATCAATCGATATAGTACACTTCTACTTCTCATTTGATACCTCCTTTTTCTTATTTTTACCTCTTCTATCATATATACTACTAGTATAACCAAACTTTCTAGCCTCTCTGTACCAGATGGCATAGAGCTGTTTAATTGTCATACGGCTACTTGGTTCTTTATTAAATCTGTATGAGTACCAGTTTTGAAGTTGATATTTAGCATCAAATGGACATCCGACATCTCTTGGGTGAGCCATAGTAATTACTCCTTCCTATAATCCAACATTTTCAGGTTAAAATATAACTATCAACAAAAAGTCAATAGTTCTTTACAAATCTTTAACAGAGAGTCAATAGCTCTTCAAAAATACAAATCTTTAACAGAGAGTCAATATTCTTCAAAAAAAGAAACCAAGAGGTACCAACACGCTGAATCGAGGGCATTCGATGTATTACGTATTGGTATTCTCTTGGTTATGGAACTATATTATTAAAACCACGTGCGGTTGACTCGAAGCTATACTTGGCGTTTTATAGTTAGTATTCCAAGTGTATTTAAGTCACTATCGAGAGGTGATTATAATGCCTATCAGGCGGATGCGGTAACGATCTTGCTGAAGTCCACCTTACTGCCTTCAACCTTCATCCGTGTGGATTGGGATTGAAATGCGGGTCGATAGATGATGGAAGTACGAGCTGGCATTGCATCATTATTGGATTTTCCCGCACCATCAAAGGACTCTGGTTTGGGATCATCGATGTTATGCCTGACTTCGTCTGTGAATCGTCCTTGGACTGTATCAAACTTGTTAGCCTTTTGATAGACTACATAAGGATGATCTTCAGGATTACTGGAGAGTAATTGCCTGCCTCGAGCGGATTCACCATCAGCATTGACTGTTTCAGTCGCCCAGTTCAGTTTATCAAGGATCATCTGAGTTGAATCAGAGTTTGGTTGATTAACTGTTGGCTGGTTAGATGCCAGTTGGTATACAGCTTGATACCCGAGATTTCCCAAACTGAGACAGTCTGGAAACTCATCGAGAGGGATTTGTGCACCCGTGAACGTGAACCGTAAATGATCCGTAAAGGCATTGCCTCTGGAATCTTTAGGTACGTTGTCGGGGATTACAGCACCATCGGGATAAGCTGTATTGGCGACTTTGCAAATGTAACCGCTAAAGAGTGACTGAACCAGAGATAATCCGAGTTCAGCACCCCAATCGATTACGTTGATAGATATACGAGAACCATTAGTTAAAGCCATAATAGACTCCTTTCTTTAGGTTGTTAACAGTAATACCACTCCTGAATGGAGTAGTGTATCTATCACTAATGCCTGCACGTGAAAGGACAGAGCAATAGAAGCCGAAGGGGTCTTATGCTCTGCAAGTCTTATCATCCGCATATCTTCCACCGCATTGTATTTCACTCACGTCTTAGCACTAATCCGAGGACGAAAGGTTTAATTCAATGGGACTTCAGCAATCTATAGATTCATTGAGATGAGCCGAGCGTAGGTACTACAGTAGTATGGTGGTAGTATGGGCGAGGGGAGTGTCAGTTCAAGTGAGCGATCGCCTTGCGAGTCAGTTCACTTGAGCGACACCTCAGCCAATGAGATCGGTGATTGGTAGCGGAGCTACGACCATTGAATTTAACTTTCAACGAGGATTAGATGGCAGGGAGTGAAATTCAAAGGGGTGGTGCGGATGGTAAATGACACACCCACAATCTATATTATTTTTTGGAAAAAGGTATTTGGATGTGCTTTCCCAGCCTTTTCGTTACTCAACTGATACTTTAAGTCGGAATACACAACAGGTAACAGGTAGGGGAGATAAGTAGAAAATATATTTTTGTTGACTTTTACCTATTTTAGTTATAAATTTATTTATGTTAGTTGTTTTTGATATAGGATGTCTTTAATTACTATTGATGTACAACCTGTGATAGAATATAGTGGTAGACATTGACTATTCCAAATATCTTAACGATGATGACAGTTTAAATAAGGGGAAACTCTGGAGTGACATTGCTGGAATACGCGGGTTTTACAGTGATCAGAGGAGAAAAGACTTATATGATGCTGTTACCACTTGGTATTACCATCATATAAAAGCTAAGAAGGAGGAAAATAATGCCTCTACCTAATTTATGTTTTGAATGTGATAAGCCTTTACGCCCTGATGAGGTTTATATATGCCAGAATTGCTTTGAAGAGCAGTTAATAGAGGAGAATCACCGTACGAAGGGCAATCCAGAGGCTGGAATAGACGAAGAAGACGAAGAAGATGGTAAATAGGGCTGCAAAACGTAGAAAAGATGAAAAAAGGGATAAAGATCGCGATTTGGATAAGTATGGTCGTACTCCCGCTCAGATTAGGCGAAATAGAATACGGAGGGAACGTAAAAAGCGTGACATCTTTCGATCAGGTCATTAAAGAGGTCTTTAAGCACGAGGGTGGTTATGTGAATGATCCGGATGATCCGGGTGGGGAGACCAAGTATGGTATCTCCAAGAGGGCATTCCCTGATGAAGATATAAAGAAGCTGACGAAGAAACATGCTGCGAAACTCTATTATGATCATTATTGGATTCCTTCGAAGGTAAATATGCTCCCTGATAGCATAAGGGCTATATATTTTGACATGTCAGTGAATATGGGGATAAAGAGGGCAGCTACCATCCTTCAGAAGGCTTGTAACCATAAAAACAAGGTAAAAATCAAGGTAGACGGCAGAATGGGCAGAAATACTGCTAAATCTGCGAAAATTTTAGAACCGGAGAGACTAAGGAGTTTTAGAGTGAAGTATTATGCCGATTTGGTAACAAGGAAGCCTGTATTAGAGAAATACTGGTTTGGCTGGTACCGAAGGGCTTTGGCAGTTTGATTTCTCCTCGGCTAGTGGCTCAGTCCTTCCTGAGCAGGGTGGGTTGGTGGAAACCTTTTAATGTATGAAGTAACTATAAACCATAAGACCGGTAAGAGGGTATACCCCATTTATACGGAGAAAGAGGCTAGAAAAGCGGGTATTAAGTATGTTTACTGGAAACATGCCCAAGTAGGGGACTATGGTTGCTCTGACGATGGGAGAATAGCAGAATGCTACTCTAGAGAAAGATTAAGGGAAAATAACAGGGAAAGGGACTATATAAAGTTTGGAAGTGGTGTAACATGGTCCAGTAGCCCCCAATTCGTTGTGAAGGGACGGCAAAGTGTTCATATTGCCAGCAAGAGAAGCGAGATGGAGAGGGAGATGTCAAGGAAGGCTACAAAAGCTTTGGTGAACATGGTTGCTAGAAGGGTACCTATTTTAAAGGCTATAGATGAAGTAGTAGCACCTGAAACTTTATCCCAGAGAGATAGATGGCTGAGAGTAACAAATACTAAGGAGTTCCAGATGGCGGTGCAGAATGAGAAGGTCAGAATGCTTGAAAAGCAGGGTATAACGGATGAAAAGCTTGCAGAAGAGTGGGATAAGCTAAAACAAGACGTAGAATCCGCATCAGCTGATCAAGTAGCTCTTTTAGAGCAGTTTAAGCTAAGACGGGGTATATTACAGGATTTATCGAACTATAAGGGTTGGTCAAGGGAAGATAAGGTCAAATTGAAGCAAGAACAGATAGAAGGCGTGTTTGATACGAAAATGCTTGGCGAGATTTTGCAGATAAAGGGTGAATCAAAGGAAGCGGAGGGTACTGTTGAGCAACTTACTCAGTCAGCCAAGTCTGACGAATCTTGATGGCGAAGAGAAATACCATCTAATTCAAACAGGTTTAGAGCTTGCCCGTAATATGGGTAAGTTTGGTCAGACCTGTTTTCCTAAGGCTTTAAGAAGAACAATCCCTGATTTCCATCAGGAGATATACAAATCTCTTTTAGATACTAATACGAAGAGGGTTATGATCGCTGCTCCAAGGGGAACTGCGAAAAGTACGGTCTGTAGTCTCATTCTCCCTCTTTATATGGCTACATTCAAGCAACCGGCAGAAGAACTGTTTATAGTTATCATATCTGAGTCCCAAGCACAGAGTATTAACTTCTTATCCCGGATAAAGTACCATCTAGACCATTCTGAGATATATAGGACCCTATATGGGGCTAGAGGTAGTGATACGGCTGCTAAATGGACCGGAACCGATATCGTGCTAAAGAATGGGACAAGAATGGTAGCTGTGGGTACTGGGCAGCGTGTCCGTGGCTTTATTCAGGGTGATACCCGTCCAAACTTGATTATAGTGGATGATTTCGAGTCAGAACTGAATGCTGCCACCCCTGAAGCTAGGAGTAAGAATAGGAAGTGGATGACGGAGGCTGTTATCCCTTCTCTTGCCGATGATGGAAGAATTATCATGATTGGGACGGTTATTAGTGAGGATTGCTTTATTTGCTGGGCAAAAGAGTCTTCTGCATGGAAAACTCTGTGGTATGCAATATGGGATGATGATGAGAAGCCTATATGGAATGCAAGGTTCCCCAAAGAAAGGATCATACAGATAAAGGAAGAATTTGAGAGTGTAGGTAATTTGAACGGATTTTATCAGGAGTATATGAATATTGCTCAATCTCCTGATAATGCTCCTTTTAAGCCTGAATATGTAAAATTGCATCATTATGATTTTAAGAGGATAGAAGGTCAGAATTGCCTAGTGAAGAAACGAGGAAGTACAGAGCATGTTAAACCTATTGAAATTTATTGTGGGATTGATCCTGCTAGTAGTCTTAATCCTCGTGCAGACTTTTTTGTTATTTCTGTTATTGGCATTGATAATGACAATAACAAGTATATCGTTGATCTGTTCAGAGAGCGTATCTCTCCTGCGGAGCAGCCGGGTAAAATTATTGAATATTACAAGAAGTATCGCCCAAAAAGAATGAAAGTGGAAACAACTGCGTATCAGGAAGCGTTAAGAGCTAGTACAAGAGCTATGATGCTGAAAGAGAACCTGTATATCCCCGGTCTTGAGAAGGGTGTTAAGCCGAGGACTAGGAAGTCAGAAAGATTGATCAGTCTTGTTCCTATGCTAGCAAAAGGGGAGTTCTTCTTTAGACCTCAAGACTTAACGGCACAACAAGAGTTTCTATCTTATCCTAAGGGGAGGAACGATGATATATTGGATGCTATATGGATTGCTCTAGAGGGAGCAACCCCTTGTAGGAAGAAAAAGATAGAAAAACAGACAGATGACGGTTTGGGAAAGAAATTACTTGATTGGATGACAATGTAGTGGTATATTCGCTCGGACATCTATACTAAATGGCGTACGGTAAAAAAGCTAAATCAGGCAAGAAAAAGGTCTTAGAGACCCATGAACTCTTTAAATCTTATTCTAATAAGAGAGAAGTGTGGGCAGAGCATGCACAGGAAGATAAAGAATTTAGGTTAGGGAGGCAATGGTCTAAAGAACAGCGGATAACGCTTGAGGAGAGAGGTCAGGCTGCTATAGTTGTTAATAGGATTCATCCTGCTGTAGAAGCAGCGAAGGCAATGCTTACATCCCAGAAACCTTCTTTTAGGGTTTCTCCCAGAGAAGATAGCGATAATAAGGTTGCTCAGGTCATGAACGGCATACTTGAGTATATATGGCAAATTTCTAATGGGGATGATATCTTGAGAACGGCTGTGGATGATTATTACACAACAGGTATGGGTTGCGTTCTTGTTTATCAGGACCCCATGAGTGATATGGGTAAGGGGGATGTGAAGGTTAAAGACATTGATCCATTAGATGTCTATGTTGATCCTAATTGTAGAAGCAAATTTTGTGATGACGCGGAGAATATAATAATTTCAAGACTATATACGAAAGATCAGGCTAAGGCATTATATCCCATGTATGAGAAAGCTATAGGGAATGCCAGTACTGATCAATTCCTCACAGACAGACCTAAGACAATGAGGCAGGATGATGGAGAGCTTTCTTTTCCAGAGGATGACGGTACCAAGACAGATGTAGGATGGGGTAAAACTGACGAGTATGTTCGTGGATACGAAAGATATTATAAAGAAATAGTGGATATGTATAGGATATATGAATCCTATAGTGGTAGAGAGGACCTGATTGATGAAGAATCTATGGAAAGATATACATCTCAGAAGGTATGGGTCGTAAATAATCAGATCATTGATGATCCATTAATAGCTAAAGATTTAATTACACAGGTCCAAGAATCCTATTCTCAGGCTGTTAGCATGGCTAGGGGACAGGGAGGAAATGCACCTCAGTTGCCAGAAATCAAAGAAATGACAGTACAAGATTTGATAGAAGAGGGCAAAATTGAAACTGTTACAGTTCCGACTGTAAGAGTTCATGTGTGTGTTATTATGGGTGATCAGTTGCTCTATCAGCGTATGTTACCTGTTTCGGACTATCCTCTTGTATTCTTAATGAATATCCATACAAGGACGCCTTTCCCAGTTTCTGATGTAAGATTAGTTAAGGGTCTTCAGGAATATATCAATAAAACAAGGTCTTTAATAGTAGCACATGCTACAACAAGTACGAATACGAAGATACTAATACCTTCCGGTTCCGTGGATATGCGGGAATTTGAGACTAAATGGTCTCAACCCGGAGTTGCAATAGAAGTAGATTTTGATCAGGGACCACCTGTTTCAGTAGCTCCTACACCTCTTCCGAATGAGTTATACCAGAATGAAAAAGAAGCCAAAAGTGATATAGACCACCAATTAGGTTTATACGAAATGATGATGGGGAACTCACAAGCAGCTCCTCATACTTATAAAGCGACTGTTTCTCTCGATGAGTTTGGTCAAAGAAAAATAAAGTCAAAACAGGCAGACCTTGAAAATTGCTTGAAAAGAATTGCTCAAATTGTTATACCTTTAGCACAGCAGTTATATACAGAAGAGAAGGTAATACGATTGGTGCAACCAAACAATTCTATAAATGAGTTCACAATGAACAAGAAGCTCTATGATGATAAACAAAAAGAGGTGGGAGTTGTTAATGATATTACTGTTGGGCATTATGATATAGTAGTAGTATCTGGTTCAACTTTGCCTACTAATAGATATGCACAACTTGAGATGTATATGGATTCATACGAAAAGGGTATTATTGATAAGGTAGAAGTATTAAAGAAAACAGAAGTGTTCGATATGCAGGGAGTCTTGGAGAGAACAGATTTGGTTACTCAACTCCAGCAACAGTTGGAACAGGCTCAGGAGACAATTAAAGACCTACAGGGTGATCTCCAGACTAGAGAACGAGAAGTTTATCACGCAAAACAGCGTGCAGAATTAGAAAAATTTAAGGCTCAATTAGACTCAACCTCCACTAAAGCGAAAGCTGCGGGAACAGTCTTTGAGAAACGCCTTAATGACGCGACGGGACAGCTCAGTAGGGAAGTCACAGAGGCTTCCAAGACTGAAACTAAAAAACCTTCACCCCCTAAAAAGAAGTCCCAAGGGGCAAGGAAATCATAGGAGTTTACTATGGCTAATGATCTAGTACAAGGCGATGTGGTGGATGCGGCTCAGGTTCGACCTGAAACCCCAGCAGATGATACCCAAGCCTTAAACGACATCATGACAGGTTCGGGATTAGACGAAACAGTTGAAGCTGCTTTCGGATTCCCAGAACCACCATCGGAAGTCGTTGAAACAGACTCACCCGATACCGTGCTGGAAACAGGCGGGGCAATCTTGGATACTACACCAGTTACTACTGATAATGATCAAGTTAGGTATCAGTACTGGCAAAGCGAAGCAGATAAAAGAGAGAATGAGCTGTCAAAAGTTCGGGCAACGAACGAACTTTTAACTCAGCAATTAACTTCTTTTGTTTCTAATACGCAACAACCTCAGCAGCAACAGCAGCCAGAGGAACAAGTTGAAGAGTTTCCACCTCCCCCAAATAAGCCAGACAAGCCTCGAACATATAATCGAGAGGAAGCGTATACTGATACTTCAAGTGAAAGTGCTCGTTATTTAGACGACATTGAATCTTGGAGAGATGATATGGACGAATACAATTCTTTGCAAGCTGAATATCAGAGTGCGAAGATGAGTGCAGATCGCGAAGAATATCAGCGTGCTCGCCAAAGGGACGATGCGTTGAGACAACAAGCTTCTGAAAATGATCAAAGAATGGGACAGTTGAAAACACATCTGAGGCAGAAATATAATGCTTCTGATACTGAATTTGATGAGTTCGTACAGATTATGTCCAATCCAGAATCGCTCACTCCTGATAATTTGTGGAGGTTATATCAAATGGATAGAGGTGTACAGACCAATGTTCCTTCTGCTCCCGCGGCACCTAGTGCTGCATTTGAGCAAACTCGAAGAGCACAGTCTGTCCCTAGTCCAATGGGCGTTCTACCGAGCCAAAATGTTCAAGTGTCTGATCGGTCGGTAGAAGATAAACTAATGGATAGTATTATTGAAGACCAAAATAGACTGAACATTATTTAGTCTTTTTTAATACCAAGGTAAGGGGAATGTACCATGGCTAATCAATATAGTATTAGTGCAGGTGGTACGATGCAGTCTAGCTCAGTAGATCACTCCCGGAGAATGTTTAATTTCGGGGAGCGGATCGCAGAGCTTAATCCTCAGCAGTCCCCCTTCTTTACCTATTTGTCCAAAGTCCGCAAAAAGCCAACTGATGATCCTGTGTTTAAGTTCTTAGAACAGCGTCATCAATGGCAAAGACGAACTGCTCAAATCAAAACAGCAGCAACAACCGCAGCTTTTAGCAGCGGTGCTGTAGCGACCAAGAGCAACGTCCAAGTGGATTGTTTGTATGACAAATACGGTAGAACCGTATCAACAGCTACGCTCCCGCAGTTCCTTCTCGAGAGCCAGATTATTGCCGTAGAATGCGAATATGACGCAAACGGTAGTGATGCTGGTGTCGGATCGGAAACCGCGGCTGTAGCTTACTTCCAGATTACTGGAGCACCGGATGTTTCAAACTCAACTTATGCTGAGATTGATTTGGTGTGGAAAGCAGTGTATTATGTGCCAGATGGCAGTAATGCAGGTGCTATCACGCCAGCAGATACCTCGAAGATTATTCTTCGTGCTGATGCAGACATTCAGGTGGTTGGTTCAGCGTTCGCAGAAGGTGGCACTGACCCTGAGGGTTGGAAAGACGAGTTCTACGATAGAGAAGGATATTGCCAGATTTTTAAAACGGCAGTACCTCTCTTTTCGGGAACAGCACTCGCCACTCGCTATCGTGGGGTCTCCAATGAGTATAAGCGTGTATACGCTGAGAAGCTCATGGAGCACAAAATGGATATGGAGCATGCTATGCTCTTCGGAATAGGAACAGATGATTCAACATCAACTGGTCCGATCCGTAGAACTTGGGGTTTAATGCCATATACGGAAGCTTACGGAAAGATTAAAACCTTTACGTATGCTAGTTCGTCATATGACGACTTTGTAGATGCGTTGGAAGACGTATTTTCACCTGAGTCAGGCAATAGCGGAACTAAGCTTGTTCTTGCATCTAGGAAAGTAATTTCTTGGTTGAACAAACTTGGCTCTAGCTCTTTCATGGGTAACAATGTCGCACTAGGTCATACCGTCACTACAAGTGGTGGAAGTAATGGCTTTGCTGCTGACATCCAGAACATCAAAGGTTCTTTTGGTCACAATGTGACTGCTATAAACACCGTTTATGGCAATCTCAACTTTGTGATGGAACCTCTGTTCAGGGGTCCTTGGGAGAACTATGCTTGCATGATTGATCTTAAGAACGTGGCTTATCGTCCGTTATCTGCTAACGGTGTGTCTCGCGACACGCACGTTATCACTAACGTACAGAATAACAATGTTGATGGTAGAAAGGATATGGTCCTGACCGAAGCCGGTCTGGAAGTCAATCTGCCAGAAACCCACACTATTCTTAAGTTCGCATAGTGTTTTATCGGTAATGGAGCGGGGGAGTTTCGGCTCCCCCTAACTCCTTTAATTGGAGTCAATTATGGCACAAACAGAATTACATAAATATTCGACTCAGGAAAGAGCGAATAAAAGAGATGCGGATGTAATAACCGTAACTCTCACCACAGACGCAGAAACCATAGGTGATAATAAGGTTATAGCACAATCTATTGAGCTTCCGTATGTTGCTTCAATACCCGGAGGTACTACGGTCATAACGTCTGTAACACTATTAGATAAAACAGTTACTGGTCCTGCAGTAGATTTGCTATTTTCAAGTACAAGCGATGCTATTACTCAAGATGAAGGTAAAGCTATAGGCGAGGATATGAGTGATTTGGACAGTGTGTTTACAAATTTTGTAGGGCATGTCAAACTCGCAGCTAGTGATTGGGTAGATATGGCTGATTCAAAGTTGGGTACAAAGTCTAATATTCAGTTAGTAGCAAAAACAGCATCTGGAACGGATAGCTTGTGGGTTCATGCAGTCAATAGAAGCGGAGCCAATTGGGTAGCTACTGCAACAACTGATATGCAGCTAAAACTAGGCGTGGTAAAGGATTAGTTATGGCTGGTATGGTAACAAGCAATGATGTCGGTGGTCCTTGGCAATCAGGCAAGGAAGAAAACAATGATAATAGTAGGCGTAAGCTTGATCTAAAAGGGGGATCAAATGGCAAAAGCAAAAAAAGCAGTAAAAAAAGCGGTAAAAAAGGTTGAGAAAAAGAAGAAAGCCGTATTAAAGGAAGCTGAGGTTGTACGTGGTATGGCTGGAGCTGTTCGCGGTGTATGGAATAAGCGGGGTAAGTGAGCTTTACTGCCGAAATAGGGCACTATGTTGGTGCTACGTCAGATTATACAACTGAAATTGCACAGTGGTTGACAGATGGTGTCAAGACAGTTGTCTCAAGAATAGGAGCTTTAGCTCCTGATATGTTAGAGCAATTTGCTACTACAGCAGCTATTACAGATGGTAATGGGGTAAATTTGGCTGCTAAGGGTAGAATTTTAATGGTGGAGAGGGATGCTAGTAGTTCTGCTAATACTAACGATGATTTAAGAACTGCAAAGCCTGTAAAACTGCAGTTCAAAAATCAGTTGAGTAGCACTACAAGTTTGTATTATGCTCCCCCAGAAGACCCGAAGTATTATGTCGAGGCTGGTACGTTATATATAAAACCCACACCTTCTGCGGCTGAGGCTGGGGTAGTGCACCATGTCACTTATGGAGCAGTGAATGATACCAATGAAACTATTGCATATTTCCCAGATGAATTTAAAAAGCATGTTGTTTTATGGGTAGCTATGAATGTATTGCATGCGAAGATGATAGATACTTATAGTAGGCTCCCAACTGATCTAGATGCTGATCAAACTACTTTTGATGCAATTAGTGATTTTTCAGATGGTATAGGTATGTCTATTGGTCTTCCTTCTGCTGTTTCTGTAAGTTCGTCTCTACCGAGTGCAATATCAGTTTCTACTAGCTTACCAAGTGCTTTTAGTGTGTCTTCATCTTTACCGAGTGCGATATCAGTTTCTACTAGTTTGCCTAGTGATTTTAGTATTACGAGTGAGGTTGGTACTGTTCCTTCTCTAAAAGCTATGCCTAGCATTAGTGGGGAAGTAGCAGATGCTTTGACTAATGCTAAGAATTTTATGGATACTGCTGGGTCAGAGTCAGGATTGACTACGGATGTTGAAGATTGGTTAAATCTTGAAGATGTTGAAATGGTTGATTCTATGCTTCAGACAATCGCCACCGAGTTGCAGAGAGCAAGTACTCATTTGGCTCAGCATCAGAATGCACAGCAAGTACAAATGAATGATTGGAGTCAGGAAGTCGCACAATATCAAGCTGTTGTACAGTCAGAAGTTCAGGGAATGCAAGCTCAGTTAGCAAAATATCAGGCTGACCTTGCTAAGGAATCAGCACAAATGCAGGAGGAGGTGAGTAAATACCAAGCAGAGGTTTCCAAAGAATCTCAAAGAACTCAGGTAGATGTAAGTAGATATCAGGCTGAGCTTGCCAAGGAGTCGGCACAAATGCAGGAGGAGATTGGAAAATATCAGGCAGAACTTTCTAAGGAGCAGGCAAGGATTCAGGCAGAAATGTCTAAGTATCAAGGTGAGGTTCAAAAGGAATCAGCAAGAGTACAGAGTGAACTTGCGGAATATCAGGCAAATGTTGCAAGGAAATTTCAGTCTTATAGTGCGAAAATCCAAAAAGAGACAACAGCTTATCAGTGGTTACAGACTCAGTTGCAATACGTACAACAGATGCATGAACAATGCTGGGCACCATATCAGGGTGCTATGACAGATCAGAATACTTCTTATGCGAGACCTAGAAAATGAAGGGAAAAGAAATGGTAGAACTTGTACAGCAGCATCATCCAGAGTTGGGGGCACAGGAAATAGTAAAAATGCTGAATCGTGCTTCAGATGAGTTCTGTACTAGAACAAGACTTCTAGACTCAGCTACAAAATTTGATACAGTGGCAGACCAAAGATATTATGGGTTAGATAGCCAGATTATGGAGATATGGTCTGTTGATTATACAAATGATGATGGTGATTTGGAAGCTATACCAAGGTTGATTGGTAGACCTCCAATACGGGATATTACCTAATGCCTACTACAGTAACTACAGGTGGGAGTCAATTCAGTTCATGGAAACAGTCTAGATGGGTCTGGTGGATAGAAAGGGATGGAGTTGGAATTGCAAAGTATAATCCCGTTTCTACTACAGACGCTAGTAGGTTTAAATCTCCCGATAAGGCTAGAACCATATATCTTTATTATTATAAGAAGGCTAATCACTTTACGGAACCTTCTTCTAGTAGTGCTTGGGAGACAGAAATAAATGAGTTGCCTAGTCAATTCCATGAACATTTAGTGGAAAAGGCAATACAGTATGGATATGAGATGAAACCAGAGGGTGTAGGGCAGGCTCAGTATTTTGGGGCAAAATTTGATCAGGGAGTGAAGAGGGGAAGAAAATTTGCTTATAGAGGCAGGACCGGTACTATTAAGATGACTAGTCCGACAGATTACTAATGGCAACAATATCATGGGAAAGAGGACAGTTTGGGAATGGGTCTTTGAATTTTATTGCACAAGCATTTAATGGGGATTTAATTGAAGAGTTTGCTATTACATTTGAAGAAGCTGTATCAGATAAGTTTACAGCTATTACACAACCGACTGATCCTACTTTTACAAGCGTATCACAGCAATCTAATCCTACATTGACGAATGTCTATACGCTAACATAGGAGTATCATGGGTAGTTTATCATCACCAAATCTTATAAAAGACGTTTATACAAAGCTAGTATTTAGAAAATCTGATGGTTTGTTTTATCGCGATGATGGAACTGATGATGTAGAGCTTTTCAATCCCACTGTTTTAGATGAAGATAATATGGCATCTAACAGTGCTACTTCTTTGTCTACTCAACAGTCAATTAAAGCTTATGTAGATACTCAGATTACAGCAGAAGATTTAGATATATCTGCTGATAGTGGCAGCAATATTGCAATTGACCTAGATAGTGAAGTTTTAGCTATATCAGGGGGAGAGGGGATTGATACCAGTATAACAGGTAATGCTGTTACTATTGCTGGAGAGGAGGCTTCAACATCTAATAAGGGTGTAGCATCATTCAGTTCTGATAACTTCGCAGTATCAAGTGGTGCGGTCACTATTAAAGATGCTGGTGTCATCTTAGGTACGGAGACCACTGGTAATTATGTAGCTACAGCGGTAGCCGGTGAAGGCATTGATGTTAGTGGGGCTACCGGCAATGTAACGATAAGTAGTGAGGATGCTACCTCTGGGAATAAGGGTGTAGCTTCTTTCAGTACAGATAACTTCTCAGTATCTAGTGGAGCAGTTACGATTAAAGATGCGGGTGTTATTTTAGGTACAGAGACTACTGGTAATTATGTAGCTACAGCTGTAGCAGGAGAGGGTATTGATGTTAGCGGAGCAACGGGGAATGTCACAATAAGTAGTGAAGATGCTACTGATTCTAATAAGGGTGTGGCTTCCTTTAGTACAGATAATTTCTCAGTATCTAGCGGAGTTGTTACAATTAAGGATGATGGTGTAATACTTACTACTGAAACGACAGGTAATTATGTCGGTACGATTACGGGCGGTACTGGTGTTGATTCAACAGCTGCTACGAGTGGAGAGGGGACCACACATACTTTAAGTTTAGATTTAAATGAGTTGGGTACTGAGACAACTATTGCTGATGCAGATTTTATCGCTATGGTTGATGCGACAGATGACGGTTCAGGTAAGATCACATTTGAGAATCTTGAAGATGCTATCTTTGCTTCAGTTAGTGGTGATATAGCTATCACAGAAGCTGGGGTATCCGCAATACAGGATAACTCAGTTGATTCTGATGCTTATGTTGATGGTAGTATAGACTTAGCACACATGAGTGTCAATTCTGTGGACTCCGACCAATATGTAGATGGCAGTATTGACTTGATACATATGTCAGTAAACTCTATTGATAGTGACCAGTATGTAGACGGAAGTATTGATTTGGCACATATGTCGGTTAATTCTATTGATTCCGATCAATATGTAGATGGTTCCATAGATAACGCTCATCTAGCAGATGACGCAGTGGATAGTGACGAGATAGCTGCTGGAGCAATAGACTTAGCACATATGTCAGTTAACTCAATAGACAGCGACCAGTATGTAAACGGGAGTATTGATAATGCACATTTAGCAGATGATGCAGTGGATAGTGATGAAATTGCGGCAGGTGCAATAGACTTAGCTCATATGTCTGTTAACTCCATTGATAGTGACCAATATGTAGACCTTTCTATTGATAATGCTCATGTAGCAACTGGACTTGACGCAGTTAAGATAGCTAATGGTTCAGTTACAAATGCTGAATTTCAATATATTGGAGGATTAACTTCTGCAGCAGCAACATTAGCTTCTCCTACTTTTACGGGTAACCCTATAGCCCCTACTCAGAGTGCAGCTGACAATTCAACTAAGATTGCTACTACTGCGTATGCTGATACTGCGGCAGCAAATCTTGTAGACTCAGCTCCCGCTGCTCTTAATACATTAAATGAGTTAGCTGCAGCTTTAGGTGATGATGCTAGTTTTAGTACAACAGTTACTAATTCAATAGCTACAAAACTTCCATTGGCAGGTGGGACGATGTCGGGTAATGTCGCTATGGGCGGTAATGACATATCAGGCGGTGGCACTATCACAGGCACTTTTGTAGGTGGTATAACTGGTAATGTCACAGGAAATGCGAGTGGTACTGCAGCCACAGTTACTACAGCGGCTCAGTCATCTATCACAAGTTTAGGAACACTTACTACTCTTACAGTTGATAACGTAATAATTAACGGAGCTACCATAGGTCATACAGGAGATACTGACCTGATGACCGTAGCAAGTGGAGTTCTTACAGTCGCAGGTGAAGTTGATGCAACTTCTTTGGATATATCTGGGTCTGCTGATATTGATGGAACGATGGAAGCTGATGCTTACACAGTAGATGGTACAGCTCTAAATGAGTATATCTCTGATACGGTTGGAGCTATGGTTGGTTCTAATACCGAGAGCGGTATCACAGTTGCTTATCAGGATGGAGATAATACATTAGATTTTACAGTTGCAACACTTAATCAGGATACTACAGGGACAGCTGCGATAGCAACGACAGTTACTATCACTGATAATGAATCTACCGATGAAGACAACGCAATTATATTTACAGCAGGTGGAGATGTTGATGGTGGAAACTTAGGGCTAGAGTCAGATGGGACTTGTACTTACAATCCGTCAACTGGGAAAATAACAGCGACAGGTTTTGTAGGCACATTAACAGGTAATGTAACAGGCGATGTAACAGGTAATGTAACAGGGAATACTTCTGGGACTGCGGCTACTGTTACTACAGCAGCTCAATCTAGTATTACAAGTCTTGGTACTTTGACCACGCTTACTGTGGACAATGTAATAATTAATGGCACTACAATAGGACACACCACGGATACTGATCTGATGACGGTTGCCAGTGGAGTTTTGACCGTTGCGGGTGAAGTTGATGCAACATCCCTTGATATTTCTGGAGATGCTGATATTGACGGAACATTAGAAACAGATAATTTAACAGTTGGTGGTGCCCAAGGTAGTGATGGAGACGTATTAACCTCAACAGGAAGTGGAGTAGCTTGGGAAAGTACTGCGGGGGCTACAAAAGGATTCGCTGTCGCTATGGCAGTAGCATTATAGGAGTGTATTATGGCACAGGATTTTGAAGGTAAAGGATTCAGAGTAACAAACTCAGAAACCATCCTGAGAACAGCAAATAGTGATGATGCTATTGTTGGTATTAGAGTAGCTAATATTACTTCAGCAGCTGTTACTGTTTCTGTTTACGTAGAGCATGATGACAGTGGTGGCGATGATGACTACTATATTGTCAAAGATGCTCCCGTAGCACAGGGTGGTTCACTTGAGCTGATTGACGGTGGTTCTAAGATTGTCCTCATGAGTGGGGATAGACTTGCAGCCATTTGTG